>Ga0208328_1000043_pt1 | contig 85078 bp, 74 predicted proteins | sample DeeseametaMP2633_FD_184170 | JGI IMG/M metagenome (GOLD analysis project Ga0208328, IMG submission 184170) | Marine microbial communities from the Deep Atlantic Ocean - MP2633 (SPAdes) | ecosystem: Environmental > Aquatic > Marine > Unclassified | place: Northeast of Antigua and Barbuda, North...
CACAATCACTCCGCCCGCCACCCTCGCAGCATACAAGATTACGTTGGAAGAGGTTGCCGATCTATCGGAGGGGTTTGACCCAGACCACTGGGATCCCGCGTGGCGTGAGTGGGATTGCCAGTGGCGCAGGATCGCGCGCATCGACAAGAACGTTCCTGCATCCTGGAAAATCGCTGACTCCGTCATCTCGTCCGGTCTACGCGGATTGCTTTTCCCGTCCCTGCGCCATGCCGGCGGAACGAACCTCGTGCTATTCCCTGCAAACCTGACAAGCGCAGACTCTGTCGCGGTCCATGACCCATACGGCCGGCTTCCCAAAGATCAGTCTTCATGGCCCTAGGCGGATAGGGCTGGTAATGCCGGTTTCGCACCTTCTTTGAGAAGATTGAGGTTCGGTTTGCCGAACCCCTCTCCTGCCTTTGGAGCGAATAGAACAAGTCGGAAAATACAGTGGAAGATAAAGACATCGCATTGGCACTATCGGGAGGTGGATCGCGCGCAATCGCGTTCCATCTAGGTTGCCTGCGAGCTCTCAATGAACGGGGTCTCCTCGAGCGAGTGAAGACCATCTCATCTGTTTCAGGAGGCAGCGTTATCGCCGCCGCCTATTGCCTTGAGACCGGAGACTTCGACAGTTTTGAAAAAAAGATCACCGCCTTTTTAAAGGATGGCTTGTTCAAACCGACCTTGAAAACCGCCTTCTCCCTGACCGGGCTCGTCTGGTTGCTCGCAGAGATGTTAGTATTCTCGATCTACGTCCTTTGGTGGTTCGTTCGATTCGCTCTCAAAGCCGTCAGAAGGCTGCTTCGTCTAGTCGGGATCGATATCTGGGTGGGACGGAAGTTTCGGTTCCTGCTGGGTCGACCACTGACGCGAACATCCCTGATAGAACGAACGTTGGACAGGCTTCTCTACGGCGGAGCGACACTCGGCGAACTTCCGAGAAACCGTCCGAATCTCATCGTCAACGCGACCGAACTCACGACAGGATCAGCGTTTCGATTTTCACCGACGGCGTCGGGTGGATGGAGGTTTGGGCAAGTGGAGAACAACGACGTTGCGTTGGCGCACGCCGTTGCTGCGTCTGCTGCGTATCCCCTGCTCCTGAACCATTTTCAGGACCGGTATGATTTCAAGCGAAAAGATGGTTCTCACCACACCAGCGTGGTGTCACTGACCGACGGCGGGGTCTATGACAATCTGGGCCTCGGACCGCTTTGGCCGGATCGATCGTCAGAAGTCAGTTTAAATGTCGACCCGAGCCCGCATCTGATTTGCTGTTCTGCCGGCTACGGTCTACGCGCCGATGACCATCCCTCCTATTGGATCGGCCGGATGATGCAGTCGTTCTACACGACTTTCGACAGGGCTCAGAACGCCGCCATCAATCAAATGCATTCGCTCAAGGCCACAAACAAGGTCGATGTTCTGATCTTTCCCTATCTTGGAATGCGAGATCAGAACCTGCCTAACAACCCGCCTGACCTGGTCCCGAGAGAACAAGTTCACGCATACCCGACAGATTTTTTCGGCATGTCCGATGAAAATATTCGGCTCATCGGATTACGTGGAGAACAACTTACAAACCATCTGATTGACCTGTACGGACAAGAACTTGTCCAAAAGAACCTTTAGGCCCTTGTTTCTGCTTTGTTCTATATCCACATAGGGGCAATAGCGAGGGGGAAAGCCCATGACTCAACTGACATTTTATAACCTTGGCAATGCCGATTGTTGCCGAGTCGATTTCCGCAACGATGATCGCATGCTTATCGACTATGCTGACACCAAGTACCGGTCTGACAAGAACGATAACCGGTCAGACCTCCCGAAGCTGCTGTGGGAAGATCTTGACGAGCTGGAGACCGATACGTACCGCGTCGTCGCGTTTTCACATCTGGACAGCGACCACGTTAAGGGCGCTTCCGAGTTTTTCTATTTTGAGCACGCAGCCAAATACCAAAATGGCAAGCGCGCCAAGATAAATACAATGTGGGTTCCCGCGGCCGCAATTACAGAAGAAGGCTTGGAGGGAGATGCCTACGCCGTCCGGGCGGAAGCGCGGTACCGCCTCAAGAAGGGCGAGGGGATCATTGTTTTCTCGCGTCCCGAGCGTTTGAAGAGTTGGTTGAATGACAATGGTCTGACGATGGAGGATCGTCAGAGCTGCATTGTTGATGCTGGCAAGTTGGTGCCTGGTTTCACGCTGGAGAGCGATCACGTCGAATTCTTCGCCCACTCACCGCACGCCTACCGCAGCGACGAAAACACCGTCGAGGACCGCAACGGCGACTCATTGGTGTTCCAGGCCCGTTTTGAAGAGGGTGGAGAGCACACCGACGTGCTGTTCACCGCGGATGTCGACTCGGATGATTTCGGTGAAATCGTTGATATCACGCGATACCACAAGAATGACGATCGTCTGCATTGGAATGTCTACGCCCTACCGCATCATTGTTCCTTCAAAGCTATCAATGTCGGGGAAAAGGGGACCGACAAGACCAAGCCCACCGATCAGATCAAGTGGTTGTGCGAAGAGCAGGGAGAGGATCGCGGATACGTTGTCTCGACCAGCAAGCCGATCCCTGGAAAGGGTTCGAAAGAGGACGAGGACAAGCAGCCGCCGCATCGCCAGGCCGCAAACTACTACAAGGAGGACGTCGTCGAGGCGGACAGATTTTTGGTGACAATGGAGCGGCCCAACGCACTCAATCCCAAGCCCATTGTCATTACCATAGGGTCGACCGGTGCAGTCTTTAAGTCGGCGGGAGCCGCGACAGTAGCGGCGACGGTCGCTACCACGGCGCCTCGCGCAGGGCGCGCGTAGTGCCGGCGGCATTTTACGATCACATCAGTCAGAGGATCTCGCCAGACACTCTAAAAAGCGCGTCGGCGAAGCGAATGCATTCGCTTGTAACTTCTGACCGCCTAGATGATGTGCGTTATGTAGAGTGCCTATCGAATGAAGCGGGCGATCACGAAGCTATCGTCGTCGAAATCGTTGTCCCGTTGGGACAAAAGAAGACCGTCGCGGATATTCGGACGGTCGAGCCTGTTGCGATAACCTTTCGGACGCAGGCGAGCGTTCCAACGGCTTACCCGCTACGGGAGGACTTTCCGACGAACGTCCCCCATGTGAACGTTGCTCCGGAAGGAATTCCTCGATCGTTGTGCCTGTCAGATCAGCCGCTGGAAGATCAGCTTCGAGGTTACACCGCCGTCGGCTTCTTGTCCCAAATTCGATGGTGGCTCGAGAAAACCGCATATGGAGAGTTGCACGGTGTTGAGCAGCCGCTCGATCCGTTGTTCCATTTGTCGCCCGTCAACGTCATCGCCTCCGATCAACTGAATGATGCGGATTACGTTATGGGCGTCCGGTTCAGTTCTCATGACGAAGCGCCGCTGGTTTTCGCCCCCCTATCTGAAAAAGATTACTCCGAAATCATCGGTCAAAATGGCTTGATGACACCTCTTTTTGTCCGCACGGAATCAGTGCCGCATGGACAACTCAATTGGCTGCCGTTGAACCTTGATGATCTGGTGAAGGTCTACGAGGCAGTGGGCGTAAACCTGCTACCCAAGCTGAAGAGTGTCGTAAGAGCTCTGGTGTCAAAACCGCGGAAGGACGCGCTCTTGGCACAGCCCACCGCACTGATCGTTGAAACCGAAATCAAGTCGCCAGCCGGGCGCAGCCGAATTCAGAAGAAGGCATTTGTCACGAGCACGACGGCAGGAGCGATTGGCGAAGCGTTGGGTGTCCTTGCGCATGAGGGCGGCGCGTGGGCAGCTCTGATACAAGCACCGGAGATCGCAGAGGGCGCCCTGTCTGACATCGAAATTGCCTCAACTGATCTCCACCCGCACTTTTCCCGCGATCTCGCGGCCGCGTCCTCCGGGTATGAGGTCGCCGACGAAGGTTCCATCGTTTTGGCCGGCGCCGGCGCTGTTGGTTCGCACGTTGCCATGAACCTGGCACGAGGTGGCGTTGGCACTTGGCATATTGTCGACGACGACTTTCTCCTACCTCACAATCAGGCGCGATATGCCTTGGAACCACACAATATCGGCAGCGCGAAAACCGATGCTTTGTGTCTGGTGATAAGACGTCTCCTTGAGAGCGCCGACGCCGCGCACCCTTACCTTTGTCGTGTAGACGCAGACAATCGACCGGAAGGCCTGACATCGACGTTGCACACGGCGAGCGCAGTGATCGATGCAACGGCTTCGGTACGCGCGGCGAGACACCTGGCATTCGATACCGAAATCTCGGGTCCGGTAAGCTCACTATTTCTAAACCCACCGGGCACCGAGGCCGTCGTGTTGGCCGAACCCTTGGACCGATCCACCACAATCGACTGCGTTGAGATGCACTATTACTGGGTGATCAGTTCAGACCCGAGATTCGCAAATCACCTGCTGACTACGGGCGAATCGTTGCCGGTTGGAGGTTGCAGATCACCAAGTGTGCTGGTTCCGGAAACTCAAGTGTCCCTGCTGTCAGGCCTTATGTCTGGACGATGGCTGAAGGATCGCGGCAGCGAAACTGCATCGATTTCTGTGTGGCAAGGCGCCGCATCTTTCGAATGCATAAGCTATACCAGAGTTGGTGTGCCTCGTTTCACGGATGTGTCTGTCGGAGACTGGACGATAAAGATCTCAGACGAGCTGATCGAACTCGCCAATGTATTGCGAGGAAAGGCAGCACCGAGAGAAACGGGCGGCATTATTGCCGGGTCATGGGACCGCCTGCGAAATGTTGTTTATCTGGTTGGAATTTACGACGCCCCGCCCGACAGCGTTCACTCGCAAACCGGTTTCGAACGCGGTTCCGTCGGGGTCTTCAAGACTATTCAGGAACTTGAGCAATCAACCCTCGGCAACCTCACATATGTAGGCGAGTGGCATAGTCACCCACCTGGTGCCAGGAGCGCTCCCAGCTCAGACGACAAAGTCCTTCTTCGATGGATTGGCGACATCCTCGCCGATGTGGAAGCACCAGCTACTATGCTAATCTTCGGTGAGGACGGTTGTCGGGTTGTCTTGAGGCAAGATGATAGCGAGCACGAAGCGCTATTGAGCTAGCGTCTGCCATCCTTGGCGACAGATTGTGACCGGCTCCCCGTTTTGTCCGCGTCTATAAGTTAGCCCTGTTCACGTATTGACGTGGGACCCGATTTTGGACCGCCCGGCTGGGGGATTTCCCGGGGGTAGCACTCACGGCGGACCGGGTTGCAAACTCGTTTGAGGTGAGCCCGTCGAGGCTCGTGACGGGTTCGGGTTCGTCGTTGACAAGGCTTCACTCGTAACACGCACCACTATGGATATATTGCTCCAAACATCGTAACTTGCGCGTTGGGAGGAATGCATGAGGTATAGCGAGGTTCTGAGGAGCGACCTTGCCGACAATGTAGTTTCGTTCGCACAGATTTTTCAGCTGGCGGACGTTGGGCTTTGTGTTGTTGAAGGCGACCACTTCGTGCAGATCAACCCGGCGGTTGCGAGAATGCTGGGCAGCAATCCTGACGATATGGCAGGCACCTCGGTAAGGGGTATTTTCGTCTCCGAACGCCACTATCGGGAGGTACGTTTCGCAGCGGTGCCGGGCGAGATTGTAGAGTGCGAATTGCTCACGCGGCAAGATGCACTTCTCTGGTGCCGTATTTCCGTTACGCCGGCCGGCGTCTCTTCTTCTTCCGATGACCAAAGGATCTGGGTTGTCCTTGATGTGTCCGCTAGCAAGCGCGAGCGAGAGGAACTGGTGCGCTCCAAGCACGCACTGGAGCACATGGTCGAACGGCGAACTCTAAACCTACGGCGGATCAACAAGGAACTGCGCGAAGAGATCGAACGGCGGCGGTATTCGGAACGTAGCATGATCGAAAGCCGTGAGAAATACAGGGCCTTGGTTCGCACGGCGCCCGTCGGCATCATGTTGACGGAAGCCGATGGCGCGCCCATGGAAATAAATGAACGCGGCCTCCGCTTGTTTGGAGTTCCGAACTTGAGCGCCTTCATCCGGATGACCGAGCATACCATGGCTATACGGCTGGATGAACAGCAAGCGGAGCCGCTTACCATGCTGCTTCGTAGCCAAATACCCGCTACTCCCGGGAAGGAGTTAGACACTCCCATTCTCTGGACCGCTCCCAGTGGCGAACAGCGATGGATCAACATTGTTTGCTGTGAAATCCCTATTCGCGATATGGGGCGTGCGATATTTTTCGAGGATCGCACGGACGAATATCTGGCGATCGAAAAGGAAAGAATGCAACGCGATGCCCTCGCGCTTGCCGGACGCATGACGCTTGCGGGCCAGATATCCACGGCGATCGCGCACGAAGTCGGACAACCTCTCAACGCGTGCCAGGGTTATGCTGCTGGGCTGGAACACCGGCTTCGATCGCACATGGTTGACGACCCGGAGATCGACACGGCCCTCCGGCGCATGCAACAGCATCTGCAACAGGCGGGAGACATCATTCGCAACGTCCGCTCATTCGTTAGCAAGAGGCAGGCGGGCGACGAAGTAATTGATCTGGCAAATCTGTTGGACGAGACCCTCGATTTGCTGGCGTTTCGCCTGAAGAATGTTGTTCTGGCTGTTTCGCACGACACCGGTCTGGGTGGCGTATTCGTACATGCGAATCGTGTCGAACTTCAGCAGGTGCTGATCAATCTCATCATGAATGCGATTGAGGCCTGCGCCGACCTACGGCGACAGGCACGCATACGGGTCCGCATTCGTGTAATGGGCAAGAACGTCGTGATTTCCGTCAGCGACAATGGCCGGGGCATCGATCCGTCGGTAAGAGACAGGATTTTCGATGCGTATGTGACCACCAAATCGCACGGCCTAGGTATGGGCCTCATGATATGCCGCACGATCGTGGAGAGCCACGGCGGGACGCTGACCCAAGCAAATCTTCGCCGCGGTGCGCGTTTCGACGTTAGCCTGATCCGGGCGAAAGGTAACTTTTCCAATGACCGAACATATTGAAATCCACTTGATCGACGACGAAGTCGACGTGACAAATTCGCTGAAATGGCTCTTGGAAACGGTAAATTTGGCAAGCCTGACCTATAACGACCCGCGCGGATTCCTGGAGCGGTATTCGTCACAAGTCGGCCCGTGCATCATCGTGAGCGATCTGCGGATGCCCTTTCATTCCGGTTTGGATCTTTTCGAAGCGCAAAAGCGGCTCCATCGCACCGACCCGGTGATCCTCTTGACGGGTCACGGGGATGTGCGGACGGCAGTACGAGCAATGAAACTTGGAGCGTTCGATTTCCTGATGAAGCCGTTCAATCCGCAGGAGTTCCTTGATTGTATCAACCGGGCGGCGGATCAGGCCCTAGAGATGTGGCAACAGGCCGACAGGCATCGTGCTCAGTCGGAGTTGGTTTCAACGCTTTCCGCTCGTGAGAAGGATGTGTTCGAATTCATTCTTGATGGCGCCAGCAGCAAACAAATTGCGAGACAACTGGAGATCAGCGTCAAGACGGTTGATGTTCATCGATCGAAAATCCTGCACAAGCTCAGGGTCAGGACTGCGCATGAACTGATCTCGAAATTCGCGACCGTCGCTGAGTATTGATTGCAGGAGACTGACGGCTTGAACGACCGCTACAATTATGTGCGCTGCACCCAGAATGTTGCAGCGCAAATGCGTTTCTGAATGGACAATACTTCCCGTCGGCTAGGGGATGTCACCTAGGCGGCTACCGGAATGCTCGCGTGTTGTTGGGACTCTTCCCGATTGTAAAAGATTTCCCCCCTGTGCAGCTTTCATTCGTCGCATGAGATTTTCCAACGCATGAGAAACATGTTCGGAAAATCTCGCGCCGGGAGGAAAGAATGTACACAATTGATATCGATACTGGCGGAACCATGACGGACTGTCTTGTCCGCGGAGAAGATCGCCAGATAACCCTCAAGGTGGATACCACACCGCATGACTTCACGATTTCGTTCCACAATTGTCTGGAACGTGCTGCGGACGAACTGGACTTTGCCAGCGTCCGCGCGCTGCTGCGCGAAACGGCCCTGATCCGCTGGACATCGACTATTACGACAAATGTGCTTGCCGAACGTCGTGGCGCCAAGGTCGGTCTTGTCGTGTCGCCGGGCCATGAAGAGACGCTGTACGGTGACGCGCGCTCGCCGGTAGTGGATGAACTCGTTGAGACAGGCAACATTATTTCGCTACCCGATGTACGCGATGAGGAAGCCGTTCTGGCTGCCGTCAAACAACTTCTCGAGAATGGTGCGCGACGCATTTGCGTCAGCCTGAAAGACAATTTTCCGTCCAATGCGGACGAGACCGCGCTCAAGTGGATCATCGAGGATCAGTATCCTGACCACATTATTGGCTCTGTGCCGGTACTTCTCGGTTCTGAGATGGCTCAGATTCCCGATAATCAGACGCGGACACACTATTCGCTGATGAATGCCTACACGCACACGCATCTGGCGAACTCACTTTTCAAGGCCGAAGACGATCTTCGAGAAAAGCATGGATGGCCGGGCGCGCTCCTCATCGGACACACCTCGGGCGGAGTGGCGAGGATCGGCAAAACCAAAGCGGTTGATACAATCGAGAGCGGTCCGGTTTTTGGCACATTCGGCGCGGCCTTTGTTGCGCGGCAATACGGGATCGACGATGTGGTCTGCCTCGATGTAGGCGGAACGACGACCAAGGCTTCGGTCGTAAAGGCGGGCTCGCCGGTTTTTAAACGCGGCGGCGAGTTGATGGAAATCCCGGTCGGCACGTCGTTCGCGCTCTTGCGATCGGCGGCGCTTGGCGGTGGTTCGGTCGCGCGGGTGAGGGATGGGACGCTGACGCTCGGGCCCGACAGCATGGGTGCCGCTCCCGGTCCCGTCTGCTACGGCCTTGGCGGAAGCGAACCGACGTTGACGGACGCCCTTCTCGTGATGGGGTATCTCGACCCGAACAATTTTCTCGGAGGACGGCGTAAACTGGACGTCGAACGCTCGCGCGCCGTCATCGAGGAGAAGATCGCCTGGCCTCTCTCAGTGGATTTCGATCGTGCGGCAAGCATGATCCGCGATGAAGCCATCGAGCAGATGGCTACCCTTTTAGAACATACGCTTGCGGAAGCAGGGATGGATCCTGAAAACTGTACGCTTTTTGCCTATGGCGGAAATGGCGCCCTCTTCGGGGCCACCGTCGCCGAGGCGATAGGGGCGAAATCCGCCTTCGCTTTTGATATTGGACCGGTATTTTCGACCTTTGGTTCGGCCAACTCTAATGTCGTTCATACTTACGAGCATGGGCTGGGCGCCAACTGGGCGCGCGTGAATGGTGATCAATTGATCCATGCCGCGGATCAGATTTACCGACAGGCGTGCCGTGATCTCGACGGGGAAGGATTCGATGCGTCTGAGGCGACCTTCACCTATGAAATCGAGACCGCCGATCATCAAGGTGCAAACGTGTCTTTTGCGAGCAGCGAACCGCCTGGCGCGGCTTGGCTGGAATCCGCCCGTTCAGCGGTCTTGGGTGGTGGAATTGGGGATAGCGAGGAAGTGTTCCTCGTCAGCCTCAAAGCGGAATTCGAAGTTGGCAAACCGTTCATGGTCAAGCTGAACCGCAGGGGTAATCCGGAGACGACGACGCGCGATATCCGTTTCAGGAACGGTTTGCCGGTTCCGGCCACGATTGCCCGGTGGGAAAGCCTCGGCGTGTCCGACCGCCTCGAAGGGCCTGCAGTCGTCAACGGCGACACGCTAACGTGCACGATCCCGCCAGACTGGCGCGCGGTCGTCGATGAATACGGAAATCTGAGGATGAACCGCGCTTGATGGCGCGCGCCCCCGAAGGCCCAATACACAAATGGGAGGAGACACCGATGACGGAACGAATCCGTTTCACGGAATATCTGGACCTCGATCTGGAAGAGGAATCGTGGCACTGCCATGATTGCGGACACCGAATCGCCAGTGCACACGACAACTATAAGACGGGCTGCCTGGTCGCGGACCGGGATCCATCCGAAATCCATCCGCCAATCATCGAGGGTGAATATACCTTCGCGCCCGATGGCAACTGGGTGCGCATCCTCGAATTCTACTGCCCGAGCTGCGCGCGGCAGGTCGAGACCGAGTATCTGCCGCCTGGGCATCCGATCACCCACGACATCGAACTGAACGTGGCCTCTCTAAAGGCCCGGGTCCAGGCCGGCGAATTGTTCATCAAGGACGGACGCCTGCATCGCGCCGAGGAGGTTGACGCATGAACACCGTTGCTCATGAAATGAACTCCATCGACATCGATGTCGGCGGAACTTTCACGGATCTCGTATTAACTCTCGATGGCGAGCGCGTAATCGCCAAGTGTCCGACCACTCCGCACGACCTATCGGTGGGCTTTCTTAACGCCATCGAGGCCGGAGCCGACAAGATCGGCCAGACAATCGAAGAGGTTCTGCCTCGCATCGATATCGTGCGGTATTCCACCACTGTTGCGCTCAACCGGTTGATCCAGCGGCAGGGTCCGAAGATTGGCCTCATTACCACCGAAGGTCATGAGGATGCGGTACTGATCGGGCGAGGAGCGCAGTGGGTGGACGGGACGCGCGTATCCGAGCGACGCAACCTTCCGGCGCAGAACAAGCCTGAGCCGCTGGTCAGTCGCGACATGATCGTGGGTGTGCGCGAGCGCGTCGATAGCAAGGGTGTAATAATTCGCCCCCTCGATGAAGAGGATGTACGGCGCAAGTTGCGAGTACTCATGGACAGAGGCGCTCGGGCCATTGTGGTTTCGCTGTTATGGTCGTTTACCAATACGGCGCACGAAAAACGTATCCGCCAGATCATCCGTGAAGAATACAAGGAATATCATATCGGTTTCGTTCCGGTCGTGATGAGCCATGCCGTAGTGCCAAAGATCGGGGAATACGAGCGCACGTTGACAGCTATCCTCGACGCCTACCTGCAACATTCCATGCAGGTCGAGATCAGCGCGACCTGGGACAAGATCCGCGAGTTGCGCTACAACGGCAACTTTCTGATGATCCACAACTCGGGCGGCTCGGCCGATATCTTCAAGACGCCCGCCAGCCGCACCTTCAATGGCGGTCCGGTGTCGGGCCTCATGGGCTCTGCTTTTTTCGCCAAGCAGCTTGGGTATCAGAATGTGATTGCTGGTGATGTGGGCGGCACTTCTTTCGACGTCGCGATGGTCGTCGAGGATAGCGTGCGGAATTATGAATTCCGTCCGGTGATCGACCGCTGGATGGTTAACGTCACGATGATGCAGACCATCTCGATTGGTGCGGGTGGCGGGTCTATTGCCAAGGTCGACAGGATGTCGCGGCGACTGTCCGTGGGCCCGCAATCGGCGGGCTCGATGCCCGGGCCGGTCTGCTACGATCTGGGCGGAACCGAACCTACTGTGACCGATGCCGACGTGGTTCTCGGCTACGTGAATCCCGACACCTATTATGGCGGGCAGATGCCGCTGAACAAGGCCAAGGCAGAGCGCGCCATTCGCGAGAAAATCGCGGAGCCCTTGGGGGTTTCGATGCAGGAGGCCGCGGCCATGATCCGCCGGGTCGTGGACGAGAACATGGCCTCGGCCATCAAGCGCGAAGTTCACATGCGAGGTTATCACCCGGAAGACTTTGTTCTCTTCGCCTTTGGCGGCGCCGGCCCGACTCATGTCGCTGGCTTCAAGGCCGATGTGCCGAAAGCGGTGGTCTTCCCGGCCTCTCCGGTTTTTTGCGCCATGGGCTCATCCATCATGGATATCGTTCATATGTATGAGCAGTCTCGGCGCATGATATTCATGGAGCCGATTTCGGAAAAGATTGTGATTGACCGGGAGGCGTTCAACGAGATCGTCGCCAACCTGGTCGAGAAGGCAAAGCGTGAGATCGCTTCGGAGGGCCTGCCCGTCGAGGACGCCATCTTCTCGCTCGAACTCGATATGCTTTATGGCGGGCAGGTGCAGGTCAAGCGCATGTCTTCGCCGCTTCTGCAGATAACGACGGACGAGGATGCGAAGGCTATCTACGACGCCTTCGAAGAAGAATTCTCGGCTGCCTTCTCGCCGCTCGTAGTCAACAAGCCCGGCGGTGTGTTCCTGGACAACTTCGTGCTGCGTGCGACTGTACCGACGAAAAAGGCGGAGTTGCCGACCTACGAACTTGTTGGCACGGATTCGTCCGAGGCTCGCATTGGCCAGCGCGCCGCCTTCTGGCGTGAACTGGGTGAAGAGATCGCTACCGATGTCTACCAGTTTGAAGCGCTGCAACCCGGCAACCGCCTTGAGGGGCCTGCAATCGTCGAGGCCGAACTGACAACTGTCGTGGTGCCGCCCGGCATGACCTTCTCTGTCGACAAGCATGGTCTGGGGATCATGGAAGGCGGCGAGGTCGCCAAGCGCTCTTATGAGCGACGTGCAAAACTGGTCGTCGAACCCGCGGAATGAACCTTTGGGGGGCGCGGCACGTGCGCTCCCCGAAATACAGATGCCGGTCAGCGCATCGGCAAAGGGAGGAAAACGAACATGGCAACGATTCCGACACTTGAAGAGAAACTCGCATGGCTCAAACCGGCGCCGGCCGACGAAAAGGCGGTGGAATTCGCCGAGGCAATGTCGCCTGCCGACTATGAGATCGGCTTTCAGCGCACAAATGACATCCTCGACGAGGGCATGGAGGTGTTTCAGCGTTCCTGTCGCTGTGCGATGGGCGTCGCGGGCGATAGCCTGGTCGGCATCATGACCGCCGATGGTGATATCGTGAATGCCTCCTGCGGGACCTACCTGCATTCGGTTATCCCGCCGCTTGTCATCAAATACATCATTCACAGCTACGGCAAGAATCCCGGTATAAACGACGGCGATCTCTGGTTCGCCAACGACGCCGTCTATGGCGGCGTCCACAACCCAGATCAGATGGTCTGCATGCCAGTGTTCTACGAAGGCGAGTTGATCGCATGGACCGCGGCGTTGGTCCACACCACAGAAACCGGCGCCATTGAACCGGGCGGGATGCCGGTCTCGGCCAAGAGCCGCTTCGACGAGGGCATGAACCTGCCTCCCACTCGGATCGGATCAAACTTCGAGCTGCACGAGGACATCGTGACCATGTTTGCCGCTTTCGGCATCCGGGCACCCTCGATGATTGCAACGGATTTGAAGGCGCGCTGTACCACCGCGGACCGGGTGCGCCGTCGTATACTGGAAATGTGTGATCGCGAAGGATCAGACTACGTAAAGGGCCTGTTTCGACGGATGCTGCAGGAAGCGGATAAGGGATCGCGCGATATTATCAGCCGTTGGCCGGAGGGCAAATATCGATGCGTGACCTTCTCCGATGCGATGGGTCTGACAACGGGCCTCGTTCGGTCATGCTTCATGGAAATGGAGATAAAGGGCGATAAGATGATTGTCGATCTCAGCAAGACTGGGCCCGAGACACCGTCTTCTTACAATGCACACCCCCAAGCGGCGATCGCTCACTTCTCAAACTATATTTATGAATATCTCTTTCATTCGCTGCCGATCTCCAACGGGACATTCTCCAATATTGATTTCAAGTTCTCGCCGAACACCTGCCTCAATCCGGATCCAAAAGCAGCAACCTCTTGTTCGGTGATGATCTCGACCGGCGTGATGTCGGCCGTACACAATACCTGCGCCAAGGCTATGTTCTCGACCTCTTGTTGGGAGCAGGCGGGCGCATCGATGGGTAACGGCGGAAACGCGCTTGTCCTCGCCGGTCTTTCACAATGGGGCGCCCCCTTTGCTGATATGCTGGCCTATTCCATCAACACCGAAGGAATGGGAGCCCGGCCCGAGGAAGACGGTATCGACGCCTTTGGTTTCCCGTGGTGCGTGTTTGGTCGCGCACCGAACACTGAGAATGTCGAGAATGAGTTTCCGCTTCTTGTGCCGATGTCGAATCATTGGTCCGACAGTTGCGGTCACGGCAAATATCGGGGCGGTGTAGGCACTGTCCAGATGTGGATCGCGCATCACGTGCCGGCTGTTTATATGATGGCCATTGCCGATAACTCCAAACTGCAGACGCCTCAGCCGTTGTTCGGAGGCTACGCCCCCTGCACGGTGCCCGGCATTTCGATCGCCAATTCCAGTGTGATGGAGCAGTTTGCGAATGGCGAACCACTCACGATGGACTATCAGGACATCCTGCAGAACCATACGGTGCAGGGCGACTACAAGGCGGAATTCCAAGGTCGTTCGGTGCGCCCGTACAACCAGGGCGATGTTGTCTCGATGGCGTTCTCATGCGGCGGAACGGGCTACGGTGATCCGCTTGACCGCAACGCGGACGCTGTGGCTACCGATATCCTGAAGGGCATCATCACGCCCAGCGTTGCGCGGCAGGTCTACAAGGTCGCATGGAATGAGGACGAACAACGTATCGATCGCGACGCCAGTGCCGCTCTTATCGAAGCGGAGCGTCAGGCTCGCCTTGCCCGTGGCCGGCCCTACGACGAATTCGTTAAGCAGTGGGAGCAGAAGAGCCCGCCGGAAGAAATCCTTGAATACTACGGCTCCTGGCCCGATGCGAAGCTCGTCAATCCGATAATGAGGGCCTGACGATGGCGATAACGGTCGCCACTGCCCGGGAGCGGCTTGCGCTGATAGGTCGGGGAGCCCCTCGGCCAATGCCTCCACTGTTCCTGCCGATGTATTTCACTGTATCGGCACAGATCGAGGCTGTCTCGCCGACAGAACTGGCCGCCAATGAAACTAAACTGGTGCGCGCCGGCAAGGAGTTGGCGCGGTTAACCGGACAGCCGGCGATATTTACCGCCATGACCTGCGGCGCCGTGGCGAGCGCGCTCGGGGCAACACTGGAAGAGAGCAACTGGCCCCCAAACGTCACGACTGCGCCGGATTGCGTGATCGGCGAAATCGATGCCTCCGCGCTTGTTCGGGGTTCGCCGTTTTTGTCGGCGGGCCTCGGCGCCACCCGAAATCTTGCGGGCGAGGGAATAAACGCACCCATTCCCGTCGCCGCGCTGGAAGGTCCTGTGGCCTTACAGCGGCAACTCTCTGGTTCCCCCAAGGTGACGGAGGACCGCGCGGACAGCATCGGATCGGTCATCGCCGGGCTCATTGGAGAATTCGCGGAAGCGGGGGCCGGTGCTATCTTTCTGGTCGATGAGCCCGCCCCGGACGACTCTATCGATCAGGTGAAAAATATATACCGGACCTTAGCCAATATGGCGCGCTTCCATCGCAAACCGCTTGTGGTAATTCATCAGTCGCCGCTCGGCCTGCCCACGGTCGTCCCGGCCTTGGAAGAAGCCGAAAAACCCGCGCCGATGCAGAAATCGCACGCGCGCCTGTGGCCACAGGATCCGGCAAGCTGGCCGGGCCGGGAAATCGACTCGTCGGCAAGAATCGTCACGACAGCGTGCGAAGTGCCCTCCGGCACGCCCCTGGAGCAGGTGTTTGCTTTGGGTGCCGAGGCTGCGGCGCGGTTCGACTGAGTAAAAGCCTAGTGCTCAATGGAGGAGAACATGAGTTTGGAAGGAAAAATCGCAGTCGTCACCGGCGGGGCAAACGGAATCGGTCAGGCGTTTTCGGAACGGCTCGCGAGCCAGGGGGCGAATGTTGCGGTGGCCGATATCGCCGATTGCTCCGAAACAAAAGCAAAAGTCGAGGCTGCGGGCGGTAGGTTCTTCTCCAGCGAATGCGATGTCGCCGAGCCTGCGGCGGTCACCGATTTCGCGGAACAGGTGCGCAAGAAATTGGGCGATCCCACAATCCTGATCAACAATGTGGGTATATTCCCGCTTCAGCCTTTTGAAGAAATCACATGGGAGGACTGGCGGCGGATCCAAGGGATTAACGTCGATTCCCAGTTCCTTTTTACTAAAGCCTTCTTGTCCGGCATGAAGGCGGCAGGCTGGGGGCGGATCGTTAATCTCTCATCCACCGTCAATTGGCTGATGATCCCGACTTACGTCCATTACATCACGACCAAGGCTGCCACAATCGGCTTCACCAGAGGTCTCGCCAACGAAGTTGGAAATCACGGCATCACAGTAAATGCCATCGCACCGAGCCTTGTAAAGAACGCGACCACCGAAGCTTCTCCCTTGGCAGGGATGTTTGACGCTCTGGCGCAGGCGCAGGCCATCCAGCGCAGTCAGGTTCCGGCAGATATCGTGGGCACAATGGCTTGGCTTGTATCGGAAGACGCGGCTTTCGTCACCGGCCAGACGATTCACGTCGATGGCGGATTGACCAAAGGCTGACCGCGGCAACTCGGCAGAGGAGATTGGAAATGAGCAATGATCTTTTTGATCTGACAGGTAAAAACGCGGTTGTTACCGGCGCTGCGATGGGGCTCGGTCGCGTGTTTTGCGAGGCGATGGCCGAGCATGGGGCGAATGTCGTCGCATCCGATATCGACGAGCAAGGCTTGGCCGAAACCAAGCGCATCGTCGAGGCGCTGGGCGTCGAATGCCACACAGTGCGCTGTGATGTCTCGAAGGAAAAGGATGTGGCAAATATGGTGGCGGAGGGCCGTAAGGCGTTCGGCTCCATTGATATCCTGTTCAATAATGCCGGCATCGCTGACGCCGAACCTGCACCCGTTCATGCCTACAAGACCGAGAACTGGTTTCAGGTGATCAATATCGACCTTCACGGCGTATTCTTCTGTGCGCGGGAGTGCCTAAAAGTCATGGTGGAACAGGGGGCCGGCAAGGTTATCAACATCTCCTCCATGTGGGGCCTCAGCGGCGCGTCGAGCGTCTTCCCGATCCCGGCCTACAACGCGGCAAAAGGCGCCGTATCCAACCTCACGCGAGAAATGGGGCTCGAATATGCGCCCATGGGGATTAATGTGAACGCGATATGTCCCGGTTTCTTCACCACACGACTAGCCGGTGGCGCGTATGACAACCCCGATTTCGTAAAGGCGATCACCGAGTTCACACCGGCCAACCGGGTCGCGGATGCCGACGAACTGAAGGGCGCTGCGATCTTTCTGGCGTCGAAGGCATCAAACTACATCTTCGGCCATAACCTGATCATCGATGGAGGATGCTCGGCCAAGTAATGCGGCCGGCGCCTGCTCGGGGAGGACGAAATGCCTGACTTTGTCACACCGGTCACCATACTCTCTGGATTCCTCGGTTCGGGAAAGACCACCTTGCTGAATCGCATTCTGACGGAACGGCATGGTACGCGCTTCGTTGTGATCGAGAACGAGTTCGGCGAGGTCGACATCGACAGCGGCCTCGTAATCGCAAGTAGCGTCGAAACGGTCGTGCAGCTCGATAACGGGTGTGTCTGCTGTACCGTACGCGGTGACATGGCCATGGCGTTGGGCGAGCTGGTGGCGCGTAAGGCGGCAGGCGAGATCGCCTTCGAGCATGTACTTATCGAATGTTCGGGCCTTGCCGATCCCGGACCGCTTATCCAAACCTTCCTGGTCGAGACAGAACTTTTGTCACATTTTGCGCTCGACGGGCTCATCGTCCTTGCCGATGCGCCGAACCTGCATAAAGCGCTTGACGCTTCCGTCGAGGCAGCGGCGCAACTCGGTGTGGCTGACCGGATAATCCTGACAAAGGCCGACCAGGTGAGCGACGAAACCATCGCAATGCGCAAGGCAGCTTTGCGCGGTCTCAATGCTTCGGCGCCGATACTCGACCTCAATCTTCTCGATTCGGATCTTGAAGCGCTCTTTGAAGAACTTCTTTGCCTGCGCGCCTATGAGTTGGACGGGATGACCGATTATGCACCGGTGTCCGAGAAAGCTGATTACCGTCACGCGCATGACCATCATACGCATGGCGTGTCCTCTGTCAGCTTTGTTTCGGACCGCCCGTTCGACAGCATCGGTATTCAGAAGGCTTTCGCCGCGATCAGGATGCGCCACGGTGGTGGAATTTGGCGATTGAAGGGTATCCTCGACATTGAGGGAATGCGCAAACGAGTGATTGTGCAAGGAGTCCAGGAAATCCTCCAGGTTAATGAAGGGCGTGTCTGGCGGCCTTTCGAGCCGCGTGGTTCCCGAGTTGCAATTATCGGTATCAGTCTGGACTGCCAATTCATCGAAAACGTGTTGGAAGGGGCGCTGAACATGGCGGAACGTCGGGCTGAGGCCGCATCCCTCTGGAGCGAGGTCGTCCCGGGACAGGATCTGCCGGGGTGACCGAACGCATCGACGGCCAGGCGATGGAATTATTTGCTCCGGTTGATGTCGTCAGAAGGGAAGAACCGGAAGGAATAGTCTATCTCGACTGCGGAACCTCCCTGCCGCCGTCGGCTCCCTCTGTCTGCGCCTGGATCGCATTCTGGGCGCGGACAGAGCCGGAGCGGATCTGCGTTGCCGAGCGTGACGGCGCCGGGTGGCGCAGTCTGACCTATGCTCAGGTGTTTGCCCGCGTCAGGACTATTGCGTCATGGCTCGTCGCAAATGGCGCCGGAGCGGAACGCCCGGTTGCAATTCTGTCGGAAAACTCGGTGGACCATTGGCTCCTCGCCTATGCCTGCATGTATGCGGGCATTCCGGTCGCCACGATCTCGACCGCTTATTCGCTGATGTCCACGGATCATCAGAAGCTTCGCTCGATGATCGAGTTGCTCACGCCGGCTGTCATAATGGTATCGGATACTGGACGGTACTCTGCTGCGCTGAAAGCAATTGAGGGATGGCATGAGGCGCTGTTGATTGCCTCGTATGGTCGGGATTCTGTGCCAATTTCCAATCTCGACGCACACGCAGCGTTGGACGAGGCCGATATGCGGTTTGCGGCGATTGCACCGGGTACCGTCGCGCGGCTTTTGTTCACCTCCGGTTCCACCGGAACGCCCAAGGCGGTCGTGAACACGCATGGGATGTTAACGTCCAATCAGGCGGCGAATCGTGCCGTTTGCCCGGTCCTGGGCCGGGATGATCTTGTGTTTCTGGACTGGCTGCCGTGGAGCCACACATTTGGTGCCAACTTCATGCTGAACATGTCGCTGGCGAACGGCGGCAGCTACTATATTGATGACGGAAAGCCTGCGCCTGGGCTGATCGAGCGTACGATAACCAACCTCAAAGAGATCCGACCCTCCGCAATTTTCAACGTGCCTCGTGGCTACGAGATGTTGCTAGCTGCCGCGGAGCGCGACCGCGACTTCGCCAAGGTTCTGTTCGATTCCAAATTCCTGTTCTATGCAGCAGCCGCGCTGCCGGGCTGGGTCTGGGATCGCCTGATGGAACTGTCTGTCAGCACCACGGGCAAGTCGACGCCGCTGGTTGCTGCATGGGGAGCCACGGAAACGTCGCCTTTGGCGACTTACTGCCACTTCCAGGCTGAAAAACCGGGTAATATAGGTGTGCCGGTGCCCGGCACGACGCTCAAGTTGAAACCGAATGGCGGCAAGCTTGAAGTGCGCGTCAAAGGGCCTCAGGTCACGCTAGGTTACTTCCGCAACCTTGAGAAGACCGCCGAGGCGTTTGACGAAGAAGGGTTCTACATCATGGGAGACGCCGTGCGTTTTGCCGACCCTGAGGATCCGTCAAAGGGGCTGTATTTTGACGGACGGGTCAGTGAAGATTTCAAGTTGACGTCGGGAACATGGGTCAGCGTCGGTTCGCTGCGGATCGCCGGCATTGACGCACTATCGCCGTTGGCTCAGGACATCGTCGTTGCGGGACATGACCGTGATTATGTCGGCTTCCTTGTCGTTCCCAACGAAGCAGCCTGCCGTAATTGCTCCGATCTGCCGCCCGACGCGCCGATAGAGGATATACTCGCTTCGGATGCAGTCAGAAAAATCGTTTCGGCGGGACTGGCCAAGCTAAAGGCAGCGGGCGGAGGGAGTTCGCGCTACGCTGCTCGAGCGCGGTTTCTTGCCACTACGCCCAATCCTGACAACGGCGAAATCACCGACAAGGCATATCTCAATCAACGGCAGATGCTTGCCAACCGGAAGGAAGATGTCGACTTTCTCTTCGGAGATGAGCCAGACGCTTTCATCACGCCCTGAAAACGCCGGTCTACCCGGGATAACCCGATGCGGACGTTCAATGGGAGGTTGAAATGTCGACTGGATGTGAGAATTCAGACTGGCAATCGTGCTGGTACGAACGACTGAACCGGCGTTTCGCAGATTCCGGGATGAGAAACACTGCCCAAAGGAAGATGATCGCCTTGTTGGTGTTTTCAGGGGGCAGGGAGCGAAATTTGCCGCCAGCGATATCCACCGGGAATTGGGACGCGTAGGCGCGCGGCTGAGCCTTGCAACGATTTACAACACGCTCAACAGCTTTTCCGACGCCGGCATGCTAAAGAAAATCACGTTGGGCGAGGGCAATTTCTTCTATGACACCAATCCCTCGGAGGATGTTCATCTTGTAATCGAGGACGAAGAGGGAGCTCAGGAGATCAAGGATGTCATCGATATGGATCGAGCCATATCGGACATCAAAATGATCGCTAAAAGCCGCTCGGATATCTCCGCAATTCGCATAGTCCTCTGACTTTTCACGCCGCCATGGCTGCAAATGCCTCGCGATTGAATATGCTGCCTCACCCGACGTGTGCAAAATAATGCTTTACACGCAGGCTCCAGTGTGCGTTAAAGTGCATCTTGCTCGCTTTCGGTTAAGCTTTATGCATTAAAATGCATATTCCGAGGAGGGCTGTTTGCTCGCGAAGGGCATCGAACTGGGAGGATCAAAATGAAGAATTTTGTTTGCGCCGCGCTTGGCGCAGTCGCATCGGTATCACTCATTGCCAATGCGGCGGCCGCAGAAGTCAAGGTCGGCCTGCTGCTGCCGAAGAGCGGCAACTACGCTGCGCTCGGCAAGGAAATCGAAGACGGTTTCGTGATGGCGCTTGAAGACGCCGGCATGTCCGGCGATTTCGTGCTCGTCAGCGAGGACAGCGAAGCCAAGCCGCCGGTTGGCGTCGCCAAGGCGCGCAAGCTGGTCTTGCAGGATGAGGTGGACGCGATGGTCGGCATCGTGTCATCGGCCGTTCTCGGCGCCGTCCGCGACTTTGTCGACGGAGCGATGGTGCCGCTGGTCGTCGCCAATGCCGGCAATGACGATGCGACCGGCGCGAGCTGCAGCAAGTACATTTTCCGGGTGTCCTTCTCCAACGGTCAGGTCAACCGGCCGATGGGCAGCTGGATGGCCGAGCAGGGCATCAAGACCGTCTACACGATGGCGCCGGACTACGCTGCCGGTCATCAGATGATCGACGCGTTTGTCGAAAGCTTCACGAAAGCCGGAGGCGAGATCGTCGGATCCGAATACACGCCTTTTGGAAAGACGCAGGATTTCGGCCCTTATCTGACCAAGGCAAAGGCCGCGTCGCCCGATGCGATCTTCGTGTTTTATGCCGGCGGCGAGGCGATCTCCTTCGTAAAGCAGTATGATTCCTTCGGCATCAAGCAGGACATTCCGCTGTATGGATCCGGCTTCCTGACCTCACCGCTCTATGTGGCCGCAGAGGGCCCGGCGGCGGTTGGCGTCAAGACCTCCCTGCATTATGTGCCGACACTGGACACGCCGGAGAACAAGGCCTTCGTCGCAGCCTTCAGCGGCAAGTTCGGCCGCGCACCCTCGGAATATGCCGTGCAGGGTTATGACGCCGCACGCGTTCTCGTCGAGGCCGTCAAGGCGGGCGCCAGCGACCGTGAATCGATCGCCGAAGCGCTGTCGAGCGTTTCCTACACCGGCCCGCGCGGACCGCTGACCATCGACCCGGCGACCCACAACGTCGTGCAAAACATCTACGTCTACGAAACCGTCGCCGACGGCGACGCGCTGACGCAGAAGATCATTGGCGAGATTGGCGAGGTCCGCGATCCGGCTAATGGCTGTAACCTGCAGTAACCGTTCCGAGTGATCGTTCCGGCGCGGCAAAGCCCGCGCCGGCTTGTCGCGATGATGCCACGGGAGGGTGCCTTGGTCGCTAGCGCTGATTTCTGGCTGACGCAGTTTCTCAACGGGCTGCAATTGTCGATGCTGCTGTTTCTGCTTTCCATCGGCCTAACGATCATTTTCGGCCTCATGCATTTCGTAAATCTGGCCCATGGCGCGCTCTACATGGTTGGCGCCTATGCCGGGGTCAGCGTTGCCGCCTCGCTCGGCAATTACTGGGCGGCGCTGCTGGCGGCTCCCCTGGCGGTCATGCTGGTCGGCATTGTCCTCTATGCGCTGGTCATCAGGCGCATGCGGCGTTCGGGGCCGATGAACCAGGTGCTGGTGACGTTCGGCCTGATATTCGTGATCGTCGATCTGGTGCGCATCGTGTGGGGCGATATCGCGCTCGGGATGGAGCAGCCCGCAATTCTGTCCGGTCCGGCCGAGATGTTCGGCGTCGTCTATCCCGCCTACCGGCTGTTCATCATCGGCGTCGGATTTGTCGTCATGGTCGCGCTCAGCCTTGTCCTGTCGCGCACGCAGATCGGCGCGATGGTGCGTGCAGGGGTCGAGAATGATGCGATGGCGTCCTGTCTCGGCATCAATGTGGAACGCCTGTTCTTTGTGGTCTTTTGCGTCGGCTGCGCTCTTGCCGGGCTTGCGGGAGCGATTGCTGCTCCGGCTTTCTCCGCGACGCCCTCGATGGCGACCGACATCCTTATTCCGACACTCATCGTCGTGGTGATCGGAGGGCTGGGCAGCCTGCGCGGCGCAATCGCCGGATCTCTGATCGTCGGCTTCATCCAGACTTTCGGCGCGGTGGTGTTGCCCGGCTTGGCGTCCGTGCTGGTCTATGTGCTGCTCGCGACGATCCTCATCTTCAGGCCGGTGGGTCTGCTGCCGGCGCGGAGTTGACGCATGTTTCACCAGACCCGACTGAAGAGTTTCGCCGTCACGGCCGTCATCGCCGGGCTTTCCCTTTACGCGATTTTTGGCGGTTTTTTTCCGCGGGAGATCGTTGTCGAAATCGCGCTCCTCGCGATCCTTGCCATTAGCCTCGATTTCGTTGCCGGCTATGGCGGAATGGTGTCGCTGTGCCATGGCGCGATCTACGGGATCGGCGCCTATGCTTATGCCGGCATGACGGCGATCGCCGGATTCGACGCGGTAACAGGGACAATCGCCGCATTGCTTGCGACCGCGCTTTTCGGCCTGTTCGTCGGAGCCGTGACAGCCAACATTTCCGGCATCTTCTTCATAATGGCAACGCTCGCATTCGGGCAGATGGCTTATGTCGTCATATTCGAATGGAAAGCGCTCGGCGGTGACGACGGCCTGTCCGGCGTCTCGCGCTACGATCTTTCCGCAATCGGCCTCGATCTCGATGACTCGCTGCAATTCGCGCTGTTCTGCCTGGCCCTTGTGCTTGTCGTCTATGCCGTCGCCGCTTTCGCGCTGCGCAGCAGTTTCGGACGGACATTGAGCGGCATCCATTCCAACGAGAACCGCATGCGGGCGCTTGGTCTCTCCGCGTGGAAGCACAAGGCGGTGGCGTTTTCCTTTTCGTCTGTGCTGGCGGGCGTCGCGGGCATTCTCGCAGCTCAGCACACAATGTTCGTCTCGCCCGAACTGCTCGTCTGGACCGTGTCGGGCGAGGTGCTGATCGTCGTCATTCTCGGCGGGCTCGGAACGCTGGCCGGACCGATTGTGGGCGCTGCCCTGCTGGTTTTCCTGAAACACGAAGTCAGCGCCTATACCGAACACTGGCACCTGATTATCGGCCTGTTCCTGATTGCCGCCGTCATGGCCGGCGGGCGCGGGGTCTATGGTCAGGCAGAGCACATGCTGCGGGGCCGTATCCGGAGGCCGGCCGATGCTTGAAGTCACGGAGTTGTGCAAGAGTTTCGGCGGATTACGGGTTTCGCGCAACATCGCCATGAAGCTGGAAAAGGGCGAGCGCCGCGTTGTTCTCGGACCGAACGGCGCCGGCAAGACGACATTGTTCAACCTTCTCGCCGGCACCCTGCAGCCGACATCGGGCGAGATCCGGCTGGATGGCGAACGGATCACCGATCTGAATGTCGAGCAGCGGGCGCGTCTCGGCCTGTCGCGCAGCTACCAGAAGAACAATCTGTTCGAGGGGCTGACGGTTCGCGAGAACCTGGCGCTTGCGGCCGCGACCGCCCGGGGCGGAACGTCCTCGTTTTTCTCGCGGATCCACGAAAGCAGGGAAGTCCGCGAGACGATCGAGGAAGTGGCCGAGATGGTCGCGCTTGCAGACAAGCTCGACCTCGGCGTGGCGCACGCATCCTACGGAAATCGACGCCAGCTCGAAGTTGGCCTCGCGCTCGCCACGAAGCCGAAACTCCTGCTGATGGATGAACCGACATCCGGCGTCGGCCCCGGCATGATCGACGCGTTTCACAGGCTGATCGCGTCGCTCCCGCGCGAACTGACGATCGTCATCATCGAGCACGATCTCGATCTGGGATTTGACGTCGCCGACCGCATCACCGTCCTCAATTACGGAGAAGTGGTTTTCGAGGGCACGCCCGACGAGACAAAGGGAAGCGATGTGGTGAAGGAAATCTATCTCGGCGATTGGCAGGACGATGCTTGACGTGCGCGGACTCGAAGCCGGCTACGGTGAAACCCAGGTCGTGCACGGCATCGATATCGCCGTGCGCGAAGGCCAGTTTCACGCCATTCTGGGCCGCAACGGCGTCGGCAAGACGACGACGCTGAAGACGATCGTCGGACTGTTGCCGTGTTTCGGCGGCGAGGTGATCTTCCAGGGCAAGCCGATCGCGCGCCGCAAGCCCTTCGACATCGCCCGTCAGGGCATCGCCTATGTGCCGGAAACGCGGGATATATTCGGCTCGTTGTCGGTGATCGAGAATTTGCGGCTGGCGGCGCGGCTCTCGTCGTCGCGCGACCGGAAGTGGACGATCGAGCGGGTCTTCGAATTTTTCCCCAATCTCGCGAACCGCCGCGACAATGGCGGCAACCAGTTGTCCGGAGGCGAGCAGCAAATGCTGGCGATCGGGCGCGCGCTCGTCATGAATCCGACGCTGCTGATCCTGGACGAGCCGACCGAGGGATTGGCGCCCATCGTCGTGCGCCAGATTTTCGACAAGCTGAAGGAACTCAGAAATGAGGGCATGACCATGCTGCTCGTCGAACAGAATTTCCATTTCGCCACCCGCCTCGCCGACACGGCGAGCATTTTCGGGCGCGGCCAATGCGTGTGGAACGGATCGAGCGAAGCGCTGCGGGCCGACGCGCAGTTGCATGAAAAATGGCTCGGCGTGTGAGGAAAAACGCATTTTGTGATGTGTAATATATTGCTTATTTTCGCCAAAAAGTGTAATATGATGCATATTGTGAGGACCAAGGCGACCAGTCGTCTCTGAGCAGGAGGAAAAAGCGTGTCGAAACAGCAATTCCTGGAAACGGTATCGACCATTGCCCAGCACATCGGCGGCCGGCCTCTCGATTCCTCTCTTGCCGCATATTTGAACTCCGAATTCCCGGCCGGGGGCGAGACATTCGGCGCCCTCAAATCGCTGTGCGCGGAAGGCGAGGCGGAAGGCTGGCTGATGGCCCGCGAGGCTGGCGGCATCAAGTTCGGCCGCGCGGTCAAGCCTGGCGCGGAAGCCGGCGGTTTCAGCGTCGACGTCGTTCGCATGAAGAATGTGAAAGGCCCGCATCATATTCATACGACCGGCGAGATCGGCGCGATCATGGGCATTTCGGGGGAGCCGAATTTCGATGGTTTTCCGGAAGGCTGGTATGTTTACGGCCCCGGCTCGTCGCACCATCCCACCGTGCAGGGGGGCGACGCTTACGTGCTTTACCTTTTGCCGGACGGGGCGATCGAATTCACGGGACAATGAACGGATAGAGGCCGCCCGCCAAAGGCGGGCGCGGCAGGAAGCAGGAGCGCGCGGTCCCTTTAGCGCTCAAGGGAGGATGGATGACCAAAGTCAACGACAACGCGGCAGTCTATTTCGTGGATAGGCACGCCGGGTCCGATTACCGGCACAAGAGCGCCTTCATCGAAAGCCGGACAGGCAAGACGATCTCCTACGCCGAGCTGGCGCGCGAGACCGGCCGCATGGCGGATCTGTATGACCGGCTGGGAGTGCGCCGCGAAGAGCGTGCGGCGATGCTCGTGCTCGACTCGATCGCCTTTCCGGTGATCTTCTGGGGAAGCCTGAAGGCCGGGGTCATTCCGGTGGCCCTGAACACGCTGCTGGCGGCGGAGGTTTACGAAACGATCCTGACGGATAGCCGGGCGCGGGTGCTTTTCGTTTCCGTCGAACTGCTCCCCGTAATCGAGCCCATCCTGTCGGCATGCCCGGACCTGGAAAACATCGTCGTTGTCGGCGGCGAGCCGGGGGAGGGCTACCTGTCGTTCCACGACGAACTGGCGGAGAGCAAATATCGCGACACGCTCGATGTCAGTGCGGACGAATGCGCCTTCTGGCTCTATTCCTCGGGCTCGACCGGGCAGCCGAAAGGCGTCCGCCATGCGCATGGCAATCTGCGCTACACCGCCGACACCTATGGCGCGCAAGTGCTCGGAATCGAGCATGACGACACGGTCTACTCGGTCGCAAAGCTGTTTTTTGCCTATGGGCTCGGGAATGGCATGACATTTCCAATGTCGGTGGGCGCCACGACGGTGCTGCTCGACGCCCGGCCCACGCCGGCTTCCGTTTGCGAGGTGCTGGACACCTACAAGCCGACGGTATTCTGCGGGGTGCCGACGCTCTACGCGGCGATGGTCGCGCATCTGGATGCAGGCAGCGCGTGTTTGCAGGTACCGCTGCGACGCTGCATTTCGGCCGGAGAGGCCCTGCCCGAAAAGGTGGGCAACCATTGGCGAGCGCTGACCGGCTGCGACATCCTCGACGGCGTCGGTTCCACGGAGATGCTCCACATCTTCCTGTCGAACCGGCCCGGCGACGTGGTTTACGGCACGTCCGGCATCGCGGTCCCCGGCTACGATGTCCGCCTGGTGGACGAACATGGCGCGGATGTCGGGCCCGGCGGCGTCGGCGAATTGCTCGTGCGCGGTGCGTCGTCGGCGTCCGACTACTGGAACCAGCGCGAAAAGAGCCGAACCACCTTCGAGGGCGAGTGGACCCGCACCGGCGACAAATACGAAATGACCGAGAGCGGCCGGATGATCTACTGCGGCCGTACGGACGACATGTTCAAGGTGAGCGGCATCTGGGTCGCCCCCTTCGAGATCGAACAGGCGCTGGTTTCGCATCCATCGGTTCTCGAGGCGGCGGTGGTCGCCGCGCGTGACGAGGAAGGTCTGGAGAAACCCAAGGCCTTTGTCGTTCTCAAGCAGGGCGCCGAAAGCGCCAACCTCGCTGCCGAACTCAAGGAACTCGTCAAGCAGCATGTCGGCAAGTGGAAATATCCGCGATGGGTGGAGATCGTGCCCGATCTGCCGAAGACCGCGACCGGCAAGATACAGCGTTTCAAGCTCAGAGAGGAAGTCGATGCCTGATTTCGAATGGCGTGTCGGTGGCGCAGTTTCGATTGCGGTCGGCGGCAGGGAACTGGAAGCGGTATGTTACGGCCCTCCGCCCGGTAAGGCGCCCACCATCGTGATGTTGCATGAGGGCCTCGGCTGCATAGCCCTGTGGCGCGACTTCCCGCGGAAGCTGGCCGAGACCACCGGCTTCGGCGTGTTCGCCTATTCGCGTGCCGGCTACGGACAGTCCGATCCCGTCGACTTGCCGCGACAGCTCGACTACATGACGCACGAGGCGGTCGACATCCTTCCGGGCGTCCTTGACGCGATCGGCTTCGAACACGGCATCCTGCTCGGCCATAGCGACGGCGCATCCATTGCGGCCATTTATGCGGGCAGCATCGAGGACTTTCGCGTTCGCGGACTGGTGCTGATGGCGCCGCATTTCTTCACCGAGGAGATGGGGCTGAAATCGATCGCCGAGGCGAAGGCCGCCTATGACGACGGCGATTTGCGCCCGCGGCTCGCCAAATATCACAGAAACGTCGACAACGTGTTTCGCGGCTGGAACGATGCCTGGCTCGATCCCGGCTTCGAAGACTGGAACATCGCGGAATCGATCGACTATCTGCGGATCCCCGTCCTGGCGATTCAGGGCGCCGACGACCAGTACGGCACCCTGGCCCAGATCCGGGAAATCGAAAACCGGATCTATTCGCCGCTGGACGTCGAGATCCTCGCGGATTGCAAACACTCGCCGCATGCCGAACAGCCGGAAAAGACCCTGGCGGCCATTTCCGAATTCTGCGCCCGGTTGGCGCGCATCGAGGCGGCAGAGGTGGAAGTGGCATGAAGCTGGAGAGCCTGATTGCCGGCGAATGGACGCCGGGTTCCGGCGAAGGGCGGGCGCTTGTGAACCCGGTAACGGGCGAGACGGTCGCCCATGCGGACGCTACGGGGCTCGACTTCGCCCAAGCGATGGAATTCGCACGCGGGACGGGCGGGGCCGCATTGCGCGCCATGAGTTTCGCCGAACGCGGAAAACTGCTCAGGGCCGTTGCCGACGTGCTCGTCGCCAATCGCGACAAATACGAGGAAATCGCGCGCATCAACAGCGGCAACACCAAGGTCGATGCGTCCATCGATATCGATGGCGGGATCGGGACGCTGAAATTCTACGCCCGGATCGGTCAGTCGCTCGGCGACGCGACGACGATTCTGGAGGCAGGCGAAGACCAGTTGGCGAAAGAGCCTGTCTTCTTTTCACGCCATCTTTGGACCACGCGTCCCGGCGTCGCCCTGCAGATCAATGCGTTCAACTTCCCGTCCTGGGGATTGTGGGAAAAAATTGCCGTGGCGACCATCGCCGGCGCGCCGAGCATGGCCAAGCCGGCGACCGCGACCGCGTGGCTGTCTCACGAGATGATGCGCGACGTGATCGCTGCGGGGATCGTGCCGGCCGGCGTGTTCAACATGGTTTGCGGCGGCGGCGAAGGTTTGCTCGACGCCGTCGGACCGATGGATTCGATCGCGTTCACCGGATCGGCGGATACCGGGGCTCTGGTCCGTTCGCACGCGAATGTATCGGCGACGGGTGTGCGGGTGACGATCGAGGCTGACAGCGTCAATGCGACGATCCTCGGGCCCGATGTGACGCCCGACAGCGCCCTGTTCGATCTTGCGGTGCGCGAGGTGTCCAAGGCGCTTTCGGTCAAGGCCGGGCAGCTTTGCACGAATATCCGCCGCGTTCTGGTGCCGCGCGCGCATCTCGATGCGTTCACCGAGTCGGTCGCGGCGTCGGTCAGCCGGTTCAAGACGGGCGATCCCGTCGATGAAGCGGTGCGCGTCGGACCGCTGGTCAACAAGCGCCAGCAGCAGGATGCGTTTGACGGAATCGCAAAACTGTCGGCGGAGGCGCGCATCGTCACCGGCGGCGATATTCCCGCCGATCTCGACAGCGGACTGGCCGGCAAGGGCGCCTTCGTCGCGCCGACCTTGCTTTCATGCGCCGAGCCGCATGCGGCGAAAGCCGTCCATGCCATCGAGGTCTTCGGTCCGTGTGCGACGGCGATGCCGCATGACGGTATCGCCGATGCAGCGGATCTGGCCATCCATGGCGGCGGTTCTCTGGCGCTCAGCCTGTTCACCAATGATGCGCAAACGCGCCTGCACGCGGCGTCTCTGCTCGGGCCCTGGCACGGACGGATCATGATGGTCGACGAGGAAACCGGCCGCAATCATACCGGTCATTCGATCGTCATGCCGCAATGCACGCATGGCGGACCGGGCCGCGCCGGCGGTGGCGAGGAACTGGGCGGTTTGCGCGGAATGCGCCTGCACATGCAGCGCAGTGCGATTCAGGGATCGCACAAGGCATTCGAGGCGCTGTCCGGGGGTGCCGCCGAGGCGGCGCTGTAATGCATGACGCCGCCGCGGATATGCCATTGCCGCCTTACAGGCATGTCCCCGGCCGCAATGAACGACCGGATGAAACGTTTTTTGACGGCGTGCGGGCGAGCGGCGAGGCGGCCTGGCTCTACGGCATCCGGTTGTTCAATGCCGGCTACTACTGGGAAACCCACGAGGTTCTGGAGCCGGTCTGGCTCGACGCCAGGCCGAACAGCCGTGAGCGTCACCTCGTCCAGGCGATCATTCATTTGGCCAACGGGCTCCTCAAGGAAACGATGGGACGTCCGAACGCCCGCCGCCGCCTGGCCGTCCTCGCTCGCGAGAGATTTGCCGAGGCATTTTCCGATGGCCGGCATTGCCTGATGGGCATCCGCGCCGCCGATGCGCGAACCGTCGCGGACAAGCTGGCCGACGGAGACCTGGCGATCACGCTTGATCTGGTGAATGAATTATAATGCACCCATGAAAAAAGGCGTTCAAATCGCACGAAAGCATAGAAATTCAATTAGTTATGTGGATGCAAGAAATTCAAATTGATAATTGCTTTTATGAAAAAAAGCACTATAGTGCACTAAATTAGAAAATCTCAACGGGAGTGAGCGACGTGTCAAAACGCATCGATTTTCAAACGGACCCATCGCGCTACAGGCACTGGCGCGTCGAATATGACGGGGCGGTTGCTCAGCTCTTCATGGATGTCGATGAAAAGGGCGGCCTGTTCGACGGCTATGAGTTGAAGCTCAATTCCTACGACCTAGGCGTCGACATCGAACTCGCCGACGTTGTGCAGCGCATGCGTTTCGAGCATCCCGAGGTTTCGGCCGTCGTTCTGCGTTCCGGCAAGCCCAATGTCTTCTGCGCAGGCGCCAATATTCGCATGCTCGGCGGGGCCGCCCACGCCCACAAGGTCAACTTCTGCAAGTTCACGAACGAAACGCGCAACACCTTCGAAGCGGCCGGCAGCGAGTCCGGACAGCATTACATCGCGGCCGTGAAAGGCGCATGCGCCGGCGGCGGTTATGAACTGGCGCTCGCCTGCGACCACATCATCCTGACCGATGACGGTTCAAGTTCGGTCGCACTGCCGGAAGTCCCGTTGCTCGCGGTCTTGCCGGGCACCGGCGGGCTGACGCGCGTCACCGACAAGCGCAAGGTCCGCCGCGATCTCGCCGATGTGTTCTGCTCGATCGAGGAGGGCGTCAAGGGCGGCCGCGCGGCTGACTGGCGGCTTGTCGACGAGGTCGTGCCGAATTCGAAATTCGACGAAAAGGTGAGGGCCCGGGCCGACGCGTTTGCCGCCGGGGACACCCGCAACGCCGGCGCCAGGGGCATCGAACTCACGCCGTTGCAGCGTGACTTTAGCGACGATGGCTCGGTCACTTATTCGCTGGTGGAAGTCCACGTCGAGCGCGAGAAGGGTCTGGCCACGATTACGATCGCCGGTCCGGATGGCGATGCACCGAAATCCGTGGAGGAATTGCATTCGCAGGGCGCGAATGCGTGGATCCTGCGGCTCGCCCGCGAACTTGACGACGCGATCCTGCATCTGCGTCTCAACGAACTCGAACTAGGCGTAGTGGTCTTCAAGTCGCAGGGCGACGCGGCGCTGGTTGCCGCCCATGAGAAGCTGTTGCTCGACAACGGCAAGGATGACTGGCTATCGCGGGAGATCCTGCTTTACTGGAAGCGCGTCCTGAAGCGCGTCGACCTGACGTCCCGCTCGCTGGTGGCGATGATCGAAAACGGATCCTGTTTCACCGGCTTTCTCGCGGAAATCCTGTTTGCCTGCGACCGCACCTACATGATGGAAGGCGACTTCGAGGGCGATAACCGCCCAGTCGCCTCGATCACGCTGACCGAAGGAAATTTCGGCCCGTTTCCGATGTCGAATGATCTGACGCGTCTGCAGACCCGGTTCCTCGGCGAACCGGAAAAGGTCGAGGAAGCGCATGCGCGTGCCGGCGAAGCGCTCGAGGCGTTCGATGCCAACGAACTCGGTCTGATCACCTTCGCATTCGACGACATCGACTGGGACGACGAGATCCGCATCTTCCTTGAGGAGCGAGCCAGTTTCTCTCCGGATGCGATGACGGGCATGGAAGCCAACCTCCGTTTCGCCGGACCCGAAACCATGGAGACCCGCATTTTCGGACGTCTTACCGCTTGGCAGAACTGGATTTTCCAGCGCCCCAACGCGGTTGGCGAAAAGGGTGCCCTGCAGCGTTACGGAACCGGCGTTCGCGGCGAATACGACATGCGCCGGGTTTGAGTGACCAGGCCGAAGAACTCAGAGAGGAGATTCAGAAATGCTCGATCTTATCAATGTGAGCTACGACACGCTCATTCCCAACAATGTCGGTCTGTCGAACGACAAACGCGTCCTGAAGGCATTGGAGAGGTGGCATCCGGGCTACATCAACTGGTGGAATGACCTGATCCCGGACAATTTCCAGCAGAGCCTCGTCTATCTGCGCACCGCCGTCAGCGTCGATCCCAAGGGCTGGGCGAAGTTCGACTATGTCAAGATGCCGGAATACCGCTGGGGTATCCTGCTCGCACCGGAAGTCGAGGACCGAAGGATCCCCTGCGGCGAACATGCAGGCGAACCAGCCTGGCAGGAAGTGCCGGGTGAATATCGCGCAATGCTGCGCCGCCTTATCGTTATTCAGGGCGACACGGAGCCGGCTTCCGTCGAACAGCAGCGCTTCCTCGGCAAGACCGCGCCGTCGCTTTACGACATGCGCAACCTCTTCCAGGTGAATGTCGAGGAAGGACGTCACCTTTGGGCGATGGTCTACCTGCTGCACAAGTTCTTCGGCGCCGACGGCCGCGAGGAAGCCGACGATCTTCTGCGCCGTTCATCCGGTTCGGAAGAGGCTCCGCGCATGCTGGGCGCCTTCAACGAGGAAACGCCGGATTGGCTGTCCTTCTTCATGTTCACCTACTTCACCGACCGCGACGGCAAGATGCAGCTCGAAGCGCTGGCACAGTCGGGCTTCGATCCGCTCAGCCGCACCTGCCGCTTCATGCTGACCGAAGAGGCGCATCACATGTTCGTTGGCGAGACCGGTGTCGGCCGGGTCATCCAGCGCACCTGCGAAGCGATGAAGGAGGCCGGTATCGAGGATCCCTACGAGATCGACAAGATCCGGGCCCTCGGGGTCATCGATCTGCCGACCGTGCAGAAGAAGCTCAATCTGCACTACACGCTGTCGCTCGACCTGTTCGGTCAGGAGGTCTCCACCAACGCCGCGAATGCCTTTAACGCAGGCATCAAGGGCCGCTACATGGAGCATCGCCTCGACGACGACCACAGGCTAAGCGGCGATACCTATCCCGTCTGCCAGCTTGTCGACGGCGAAATCAAGATCGTCGAAGTGCCGGCGCTCACGGCTATCAACATGCGGCTGCGAGACGACTACAGCCGGGACGCTTCGGGCGGTGTCGTTCGCTGGAACAAGATCATCGAAAAGGCCGGCGTGGATTTCGAGTTGAAGCTGCCGCACGAGTCCTTCAACCGCAAGATCGGTATCTTCGCCGACAGGCTGTTCAACCCCGAGGGCGAACTTGTCAGTGGCGCCGAATATGACGAAAACGTCAACTCCTGGCTGCCCACCCACGCCGATGGCGATTTCATCCAGTCGCTGATGGTGCCGTGCTACGAGCCCGGAAAATATGCCGGCTGGATCGCGGCGCCCAAGGTCGGAATCGACAACAAGCCGGGCGACTTCGAATACGTGAAACTGCACATGGCCTAATGCTTCGACACGTGAAGGGCGCGCTCCGGCGCGCCCTCGCTCCTGTACGCGAAATCGCTCGATAGAAGCGAGCCGGGACAGGCCCGGGAGGACACATGAACAAGCCGGTCAAACAACACCTGATCGATCCGGAAATCTGCATCCGCTGCTACACCTGCGAGATGACATGTCCGATCGAGGCGATCACCCATGACGACAATAACGTCGTTATCGATTACGAGAAATGCGAGTTCTGCATGGATTGTATTCCGGTCTGCCCGACCGGTTCGATCGACGAGTGGCGTGTTGTTGAAACCCCCTACACGCTCGAAGATCAGTTCGCGTGGATGGAGCTTCCGGCGCAGCAGGATTTCGCCAATGGCGAAGGCGGCGCGGATACGTCCATCGAAGCGCTCGACGACACGATGGCGGCGCTGCTTGCGGAAGCGCATGCCGGCGCCGGCGGCCGGTCCAAACCGCCGGCCAGCGCATCCAGGGCCTCGGTCAATCTCTATAATCTCGGCAAACCGGCGCTTGCCAGGGTCCAGGGATCCTACAGGCTGACATCCGAAGGCTCGGGCACGGATGTACGCCACATCATCCTCGATTTCGGCGCACAGCCTTTTCCGGTGCTGGAAGGGCAGTCGATCGGCATCATTCCGCCGGGCACGGATGAGAACGGCAAGCCGCATTTGCCGCGGCTTTATTCCGTATCCAGCCCGCGTGACGGCGAGAGGCCCAATTACAACAACGTTTCGCTGACGGTTAAGCGCGAGGAAAACGGCCTCTGTTCCAACTATGTCTGCGATCTCGAGAAAGGCGATGAGGTCCGCGTCACCGGTCCGTTCGGGTCCACCTTCCTGATGCCCGACGACCCGTCGGCGCGGCTGTTGATGGTCTGCACCGGAACGGGCTCGGCGCCCTTCCGCGCCTTTACCATGCGCCGTCAGCGCCAGACTACCGGCGAGGGCGACATGATCCTGTTTTTCGGCGCGCGATCGCCCGACAGCCTTCCCTATTTCGGGCCGCTCAACAAGGTTCCCGAACAACTGCTCAAGAAGCACATGGTGTTCAGCCGCATTCCCGGCGTGGCGAAGGAATACGTTCAGGACCGGATGATGGTCGAGCAGGACGTGATTGCCGAAATGGTCTCCGATCCCAGGACGCATATCTACATTTGCGGCCTGCGCGGCATGGAGGAAGGCGTCGAGCATGCCTTCGAAAACATATCGGAAAGCATCGGCCTTTCCTGGCAGAATCTCCGCGATACGATGCGCGACGAAGGCCGTTATCACGTCGAGACCTATTGATGGATGAGATTCGACAGGACATGGCCCGTTCAGGCGTCTTTACCCACGCCATCAAGGTGCGTTGGGCAGACTGCGATCCTGCCCGCATCGCCTATACGGGCCGTATTCCGAATTTCGCCCTCGAGGCGATCGAGGAATGGTGGGGAAGCCAGATTGGCATGGACTGGTATCACGGAAACATCGACCGCGATATCGGAACCCCGTTCGTTCATCTCTCTGTTGATTTCAGAAGCCCGGTGACGCCGCGCCATTTGCTGATCTGCGAAGTTGCGCTGGTGCATGTCGGCGAGAGTTCCGTGCGATTTTCGGTTCGGGGAAAGCAGGACGGCGTTCTCTGTTTCGAAGGCGAGTTCGTCGAAGTTTTCGTTCAGGCGGAAGCGCATCGCAAGATTACGATTCCAGGGGAAATCCGGCAGAAACTGGAGGCGCTCGCGACCGATTGATTGCCCGCGCATAAGGGGAGAAGGGTGTGGGACGTTCCGGAAATATATTGCATACTCGGGTCTCAGTGCCTACGTTGCGTTTGAAGATTCGCAAGCGGGCGAAGGCATGAATGAGATAACGAATTTTCGCGGCGAGGTTGTTCCCGACGAGCATTTTTCGCCGAATTCAGGGGACATCGACGCGTTTGTTGCAGCGGTCGGCGACCGGGTTCGAAAGGCGCGTCAGCGCAAGGGGATCGCCCGTCGCGTTCTCTCGGATTTGTCCGGCGTTTCGCAGCGCTATCTGGCGCAGCTTGAAAATGGCGGCGGCAATATTTCCATCGCCTTGCTGTTCAAGGTGGCGAACGCGCTTGGCCACAAGGTCGAGTGGCTCGTTGGCACGGATGACCCCTGGGATTCCGAAATCGCGCGCGTGACCGAATACTACCGACAGGCGACGGCAGACCAACGCCAGCGGGTGCTGCAGATACTCGATCCCGGGCGGCCGGCGCAGTTGCGGCGCCAGCGCATTTGCCTGATCGGCCTTCGCGGGGCAGGCAAGTCCACGCTCGGGCGCATGCTTGGCGACGAGCTTTCCTTTCCCTTCGTCGAACTGAATCGAGAAATCGAGGAACAGAGCGGCATGCCCGTTGACGAGGTGATGGCGCTCTATGGCCAGGAGGGATATCGCCGCCTGGAGCGCCAGGCGGTCGAGCGTATTGTCGCCACGTCGGATACGGTGGTTCTGGCGGTGGCCGGCGGCATTGTCTCCGAACCCGAAACCTACGGTTTCCTGCTGCGTAATTTCCATACCATCTGGCTGAAGGCCACGCCCGAAGAGCACATGAACCGTGTGCGCGCCCAAGGTGACGAACGCCCGATGGCCGGAAATCCGAAAGCGATGGATGAACTGAAGTCCATCCTGACCAGCCGGGAAGTCCTCTATGCGAAAGCGGAGGGCATCGTGAACACCAGCAACAAGACACCTGAAGAAAGCCTGCGCGATCTCGTCGATGCGGTCGGCAAGCTTGGCGTACTGTGAGACTCGCCGGGCTATCGGGGAATTGGCTTCGCGCTCACGCGCGATAAATCAGGCGCGATGCCGGGATTCCTTTTTCTCCAGGAAGGCGAGAACATTCTTCCCATAGTCGGGTGACATGCCCGCTTTCTGCTGAAGATCGGCTTCAACGGCAATATAGTGCGCGTAGTCCGTGGCGGCGGATACGGCGGCTACGGCCTTCTTGATGCATGCGAGAGCGGTGGCCGGGCCTTCGGCCAGTCGCTTCGCGATCTCGCCGGAAAACGTTTTCAGGTCCTCATCGGCGACGCATTTCCAGATCAGTCCGGCTTCTTGCGCTTCCGAAGCGCTTATCTCGCCGCCCGTCATCAGCAATGCGCGCGCCCGCGCCGGCCCCAGCGCTTTCACCAGATGCCATCCGCCGCCGGCATCGACCGATAATCCGACATTTACATAGGATTGGATAAATCGCGACGAACAGGCTGCGATGACGATGTCGCCGCCAAGAGCGATGGCGGAACCGGCGCCGGCCGCGATGCCGTTCACTGCGACGACAACCGGTTTCTCCATCGAAGCCATTCCGGCGATGATGGGGTGGTAGATCTCCCGCTGGATCGCCCCGAGGTCAAGCGGCCCGTCCAATTTTCGCGGATCGCGCTCGCCGAGATCCTGACCCGCGCAGAATGCGCGCCCTTCTCCGCTCAGAAGAACTGCTTTGACGGTTTTATCCGCCGCCGCCGCCCGGATTGCTTCTCCCAGTTCGACAAGCATGCTTCTATTCAGCGCGTTCAGCCTGTCCGGCCGGTTCAGCACGATCGCCGCAACCTGATTGTCGACGCTGTATCGGATCGAATGATAGGAAGAAGTATGCATCATATTGCACTATTTGGCATGACTTGCTAAGAGGCTCGCGCATAGGTATGTGCAATATAAATCATATCGGGAGGTTGGCGTAAATGCCTGTGACGGTGGAAAAACAGGGCGGAGTCGCAATCGTTCGGCTGCAGAATCCGCCGGTCAACGCGATCTCGGCGGACATTCGATCCGGCCTGAAGAAGGCCGCAACCGAATTGCGGACGGCCGGCGACATCGATCGCGTCATTCTCACCGGAGATGGTCGGTTTTTTGCCGCCGGGGCGGATGCGCGCGAATTCGACTCTGCGCCGTTTGAGCCGCACTTGCCCGATGTTGTCGCCGCGATCGAAAACAGCCCGGTGCCCTGGATTGCCGCGATCGACGGTGCGGCGCTCGGCGGAGGCGCGGAACTGGCGCTCGGCTGCCGTTACCGTATCGCGGCCCCGAACGCGACGATTGGCCTGCCGGAGGTATCGCTGGGCGTCGTCCCGGGAGCGGGTGGCACGCAGCGTCTGCCCCGTTTGATCGGACTTGCCGGAGCACTCGAAATCATTCCGGAAGGCAGGGTTCTGATAAGCGCCGAGGCGCATGCCGCCGGTTTCGTGGATTTGATCGAGAATGACTGTCTGGCGGCGGCCATGAGCATCGACCCGACCCTGTTTTCTGCACGGGAACCGCTGTCGCGCTCTCCGGCGCCGGCCGCGGACGAGCCGGCTGTCGCCAAGGCGCGCGAACGCGCCGAAACCCGCAAGAGAAACGAAATTGCACCATTGAAGGCGATCGATCTTGTCGCCGCGTCTGTCGACATGCCCTTCGCCGAGGCGCTGAGGCGCGAGCGCGAGGCGTTCCTTGAGCTTCGCCGTTCGGATCAGGCAAAAGCCTTGAGGCACATATTCTTTGCCGAACGTCAGGCAAAAGCGCCGGACGCGATTTCTTCCGCCGAGCCTGTTGACGTCCGGCAGGCGGTCGTTGTCGGCGGAGGCAATATGGGCGCCTCCATTGCCTATGCGCTCGACAATGCGGGTATTCGAACGACCATAGTGGAAACCGATGCCGAAGCCGCCGAACGTGCCGCCGCCAATGTCGGCAAGCTGGTCGAAAGCGCGGTTCGGCGCGGATTGACGGCGCCCGATGAAGCCGAGGAACGCAAGCGGCGCGTCGCGATCGTATCGGATTACGGCGATATCGGGTCTGCCGACATTGCCATCGAGGCGGCATTCGAACACATCGACGTCAAGAAGGAGATTTTCGCCCGGTTGGAGAAGGCCCTGCCGGCCCAGGCCATTCTGGCAACGAACACCTCCTATCTGGATATCGACGAGATCGCCTCGGCCGTTTCGGACCCCGGTCGGGTAGTCGGACTGCACTTCTTCAGCCCCGCCCATATTATGAAGCTTCTTGAAATCGTGCGGGGCGACGACAGCTCGGACGCTGCTCTCGCGACAGGTTTCTCCTTGGCAAAAAGGCTGCGGAAGATTCCGGTTCTGTCGGGCGTGTGCGACGGCTTCATCGGGAACCGGATTCTCGCCCGCTATCGCGAGGCGGCGGACACTTTGTTGATGGACGGTTCGACGCCGTGGGACATTGACGAGGCGATGGTGGAGTTCGGTTATCCGATGGGCCCTTACGAGGCGCAGGACCTGTCCGGGCTCGACATCGCATACGCGAACCGGAAGCGGCAGGCGCCGACGCGCGATCCGCATCGTCGCTACATCCCCATCTCGGACCGTATGGTTGAAGAGGGCCGGCTTGGCCGAAAGACGAGCGTCGGCTGGTATCGCTATCCCGGAGGCGGCGGCAAGGTCGTCGATCCGTTGATCGAGGATCTGGTGCGCGAGGAAGCGTATTTCGCCAAGGTGACGCGGCGAGACTACTCCCATGACGAGGTACGCTCGCGTCTCGTTTGCGCGATGGTGAATGAGGCCGCGAATATTCTGGACGAACGCATCGCCCGGACCGCCGCCGATATCGATCTCGTATTGATCCATGGTTACGGATTTCCGCGCTGGCGCGGCGGGTTGATGTTTCATGCCGACAGTGTCGGCGTCGGCGAGATACTGGGAAGGATCAGGGACTATGAAAAGGAAGACCCGGTCGTCTGGAAGCCGTCGCCTCTGCTGGAGCGTCTGGCCGAAAGCGGCGGCCGGTTCGCCGATTTGCAGGAAGCGTAGGGAGAGGCAGGACGATGCGCGCGGCATATTTGAACGGTCACGGCGGCAATGAAGTCGTCATGCTCGGCGACAGGCCCCAACCCGGTCGCGGTCGGGGCGAGGTGCTCGTGCGAATGCGGGCCGGCGGCCTTAACCGCGTCGACCTCTACATGCGCAACAGCGGTGCCGGGATTACCCACAACCTGCCGATGATCATGGGTCTCGATGGGGCCGGGATCGTCGAGGAAGCCGATCCGGAAAGCCGTTTCCGACCGGGAGACGCCGTCCTCCTCTATCCCGCCCGCACCTGCAACCGGTGCGAATTCTGTCGGCGTGGAGAAGACGTGCTTTGCACCTCGGTGAGGTATCTCGGTGAGCATATCGACGGAACGCTCTGCGACTTCGTCTGTGTGCCCGAGGAAAACCTGTTTCGGAAACCGGACCATATCGGCTGGACCGAGTCGGCATCGCTCGCCGTCGCATGGCTTACCGCCTGGCGAATGATCCGGACAAAGGCGAAGGTGCAGCCTTGGGAGACCGTGCTTGTCTTCGGAATTGGCGGCTCGGTCTCGCTGGCCGCGCTGCAGTTACTTCACGCGATGGGCTGTCGAACCCTCGTCACATCCCGCGACGAAACCAAGCTTGGTCTGGCGCGCGAACTCGGCGCCGATGGGTGCCTGGCGACCGACGATGCGGACTTCTCCGCCAGGCTTCTGGACATGACGGATGGGCGAGGGGTCGACGCCGTCATCGAAAATGTCGGCAAGGCAGTCTGGCCGTTGGCGCTCAAGGCGCTTGTGCGGGGCGGCCGGCTGGTCACCTGCGGAGCGACCAGCGGCGACGATCCCTCCGCCGATATCAGGCGCTTGTTCATTCGCCAGTTGCAGGTCTTCGGTTCCACGCTCGGCAATCGTTCGGAATTCGCGGAACTGCTGACCATTGTGGAGCGGCGCGCCCTGAAGCCGCATATCGACAGCGTCTTTGCGCTCGCCGATCTTCACGGCGCGCTCGACCGTCTGGAATCGGGTGCGCAAACCGGCAAGATCGCGATCGATCTTAGTTGACGCGCGTCGGCGCTTCTATGCGTCCTCGCTTTTCTGGCGCGCATAGGGCTTCAACTGCACATACTTCTTGAGAAGGCGCATGAGTTGCTGCGTTTCCCGCGCGGTGAGGCCGCTCGGCCGTTCCGCATCGCTTTCTGCGAGGATCGGCGTCATGGCGTCGACGAAGGAGACGCCTTCCGGCGTCAGGTAGAGCTGGATTGCGCGCCGGTCGACCTTGGACTGCCGCCTCTTCACCCAGCCATCGGCCTCGAAGGATTTGATCAGCTTGGTCGTGTAGGCGAGCTTGAGGCTCAGCATGTCGGCGAGTTCGCCATGGCGAATGCCCGGATTGTGCCGGATCAGGATCAGGGCGGAGATCTGCGCCGGGCGGATCCCTTTCGGGGTCAGTTCCTCGTAGAAATGATTGAACACATGCGCCTGCGCCAGCGAAATCAGGAAGCCGGACATGGTTTCGAGTTCCCCGTAGGTCAGGGTGTCTTCGGCTGTGTTGGATTTCAATTCGTCCTGCATGCTCACCGTCTCGACTTCCTTGTAGCGCAGCAGTCGACCCATCGGCTCCCGCGAGCGCTAAGCTGCTCTTCAATGCGGGATCGCCTGATGTCGCCGGACGTCCTGTTCCGTTGTTACGCCGCCCGACACGCATCCCGTTCCGGTACAGTACCGGCGGCCGGATTAGTTTACAATGATAGCAAAATCGCCCTGAAAACAGTTTACGTGTAAAGTTATTATTGGTAGAATTTCACCTGCTTTTGGACCGCATCGGGAGCGGGAGGTTCGCCGTGGCCAAAGGGAGGTGAAAGGGAGGAATCCGAGTAAAATGAACAAGTTGCTATTGAGTTTGGCTTTCGCTGGCTGCGTCGCCGTGTCGGCGCAGGCGAAAGATCTTCGAGTATCTCCAGGTGTGCCATCCGTGCATCCGGCCTACAGTCACGGTTATGCGCATCTGCTCGACTATCTGCCGGAGGAAAGCGGCGGCAAGCTGACGGCGACCCTGATCGGGCCGGAGGTTGTTTCCCTGGGCCAGATGAAGGATGCACTGCAGAGCGAGATCACGCAGGTCGGTCTTTTGCTGCCGCTGTATTTCCCCGCCGACTTCCCATATCTCAGTGTCCCTTCCGATATCGCCCTAGTCGGAACGACGCCTCACGCGATGGGCGCTGCGATGACGGAGTTCATCGTAACTTGCGAACCCTGCCAGAAGGAAATGAAGGCCTTCGGCGCCGTGTTTCTCGGTTCCGGTTCGACAGACACCTATCACCTGTTGACGACCAGGCCCGTGACGAGCCTCGAAGATCTCAAGGGGCTGAGGCTGCGCTCGGGAGGCTCTCCCTGGTCGCGTTTCGCCGAAGCTTTTGGCGCGACGCCGGCCAACATGCCGGTCACCGAAACCTTCGAGGCTATGTCATCGGGCGCCATAGACGGCACCATGACATCCTACGGCGACCTGCTTTCGTTTCGGCTGGTCGAGGTAACGAAAAACATCAACACGATCACCCTGGGCACCTACCACGCCACATCCTATTTCACGGTGAACGGAAATGCATGGGAAGGGCTGACCCCGGACGAGCGTGCGGCGCTGGCGCGCGCGGCCAACCGCGCCAATGCGGACACGACGCAGAGATGGGCGCATGAGCTGACCGCCGCCGCGGAAAAGGCCGCGGGCGAAGCCGGTATTGAATTCACCGATCCGCCCGCGGAGATGGTCGATGCTGTCGCGGCCTATGCCGCGGAAGACTCCAAGACCGTCGCCAGGATCTATTCCGAACGCGGGATCGCCGAGGCGAGCGCAATGGTGGATCGCTTTGTCGGGCTGGTCGACAAATGGAACGCGCTCGTGGCCGAGACCGGAACCGATGCCGACGCAATCGCCGCGCGGGTCCAGGAAGAGGTCTGGTCGAAGGTCGATTATTCGACTTACGGGCTCTGAGGCCGCGGACCCTCGACAATGCGGGCGATCGAGCTTCGATTGCCCGCATTCATCTTGCTTGTCGGTTGCTGTTCAGGGTCAGGCGACGCGCACGATAACGGCCATCGCCGAATCGCCGGCGGCGCATCCCTGGAAGAGCCCGTATCCGCCGCCCTTGGTTTCGAGTTCCTCGATCATCTCGATGATCGCGCGCAATCCGGTCGGCCCTTGCGGGTGGCCCCAGATCAGCGAACAGCCGAAATTGTTCATGCTTTTCCAATCGATACTAAACGCACGCGCGAAGGCTATATCGTTGACCGCGAAAGGGTTGTGGGACTTGATGACTTTCATCTCGCCGATGTCGAGGCCGGCGAATGAGAGGGCATTGCGCGCGGCATCGATCGGAGCCGCCGGCATGTGAGCCTTTTCCACTCGTGCCTGACCGAATGATATCACCTCGATTTTCGGAGCGCCGGAACGGGGCGACAGTTCACTGGCGAAGCCGGGATCGGCCGTCATCACGATGCCGGCATTGCCATCGGCCGGGTGCGTCTGTGCCGCGAAGGTGACGCTGCCGCCCTCGCGAACGGGCTTCAGGGCCGCCATCTTGTCCGCGGATGCGGGATAGACGCCGCAATCGCCGGCAACAGTCTTGATCGTTTTCCGGAAGCGGGCGTCCGGAACCGCGAACTCCGCCGCCATGTATCGTCTCTGGAACGCCCGGTCGTCCTTCAGGGCGTCGGCATATTGGGCGTATCGATGCAGTGCGAGCTCATGTTGCTCCGCGGTCTCGATGCCCTCGCGGCGGGCCACGTTGTCCGCGGTATCCACCATCGCGCATCTGGCGAAGGGATCGACGTTGAAGCTGTCCAGCACGACGTTTTCGCTGGCCCCCGTCCCGCCGGGGCCTTCGGGCGCCGGATAATAGACATGCGGCCCGTTCGAGGTCCGGTCGCCGGAGACGAGCAATGCCGTTTTGGCGGTTCCCGTCATGAATTCGCCAGCCGCCGTCGCCAGAAGCCGCGCACCGGTGGCGCAGGCCTGGCTGACGGTCGGACCGGGGAGATGCTCCGCGCCGGTAAGGGCGGTAAACCATGGCAGGCCGTAGAAGCTGCGGTTCTGCATCACGGTGATGCCATAGGCTGCATAATCGAATGCCTCCGCTGAAATCCCGCGTTTCGCGAGTTCGTCGCGGGTTACATGGGCCGCGAATTCGATGGAGTGGAGATGCGCGAACTCGCCCTGCCAGCGCGCGAATGGCGTGCTCCAATAGGCTCCATACGGGATATAAGCCTTCACTGCTTGCCGCTCCCGGCTGGTCCGAGGCCGATGAAATCCACGGGATTGTTTCCGAAAAGCGCGTCCACTTCCTCGCTTCGGTTCGCGATGATCTGGCGCTGATTGAGATAAGCCTTGTCGGTGATCTCGCCGCCATCGGGGTTCGGCGGGCTGACCAGATATCGTGCGCGCGTCGCGTATCGCGACGAGCCGCCGCCTCGCCCCTTCAACCGCTTAAGGCCGTCGGATGTTTTCTCGCGCACGACGTCGGTGGCAAGCACTTCGGCCAGCGACGCTTGCGCCGGCAGGCCGGCGCAGGCGCGGCATGCGGCCTCGTTCGGAAACAGCAGGAAGCCGATTTCGTCGCGGTTGTGACCGCAGACGACGATATCCTGCACCAGCGGCGACAGGGCATCGATCCCGGCAAGCCGGATTTCGCCGACGCTGACCCATGTGCCCGACGCCAGCTTGAAGTCCTCGCTGACGCGGCCGTCGAAAAAGAGCCCCTTGGACGGATCGTCGGGATCGGCAAAACGCACCGCGTCGCCGATCTTGTAGAAGCCGCCCTCGTCGAATGCCTGCGCGGTGAGTTCGGGATGCCGATAGTAGCCGGGCGTGACGTTCGGGCCTTTGACGCGAACCTCCTGCTTGTTGCCATTGGGAACGAGCTTCAGCGTCACGCCGGGCACGGGGAGGCCGATATTCGCGATATTGTCGACCTCGAAATGGCAATGCGTCGCCAGGGGAGCGGTTTCGGTTGAGCCCCACGCCCCGACGATCGGCATTTCGCGCCCGATCGTTTCGCGGCTGATCGCCTTGAGCTTTTCCCAGACCGAGCTGGGCAGCGCCGCGGCGGCGTTCATGGCAAGGTCCATCGCGAAGAAGACGTCCCTGAAATCGGCGTCCCGCTCCAGCGCGTCCGCCAGAAGGTCATAGCCGCGCGGGACATTGAAGCTCATGGTCGGCCGCACATCCTTGAAATTGGCGACCGTCTGGTCGATCAGGCCGGGCGCAGGCTTGCCCGCATCGATATAGAGCGACCCGCCATTGCGAAGGATCATGTTGAACGTGAAATTCGCGCCGAAGGTATGGCTCCACGGCAGCCAGTCGACGATGACCGGCGCGCCGGCCTCGAGAAAGGTCCAGACGGCCGCGTGGGCCGCCTGGTTCGATGTCAGCATGCGATGGGTGTTGATCACCGCCTTCGGCGTGCCGGTCGATCCGGACGTGAAAAGCAGCCGCGCGACAGTGTCCGGGCCGATGGAATGGAACGCGGACGAAACCGCCGAAGACGCCTCCGGCTGATCCGCTTCGGCGAATAACTGGACATTGCGCATTGCCCTGGCCGGCTCGCGACCGGCCAGAATGACAGCGTCATGCAATCCCTCGATGGCCGCCAGTGCGCCTGCATATCTGTCTGGATCGGAAACGTGGATCACGGAGGGATCCAGAAGCTCGACCATTGCCTTCAGCTTGGCGTGATCCTCCGACATCAGTGAATAGGCGGTCGAAACCGTGGCGACGGGCGCGCCCACATGCATTGCCGCGAGCGCCAGAAGTGCATGGTCGACCGTATTCTCCGATAGGATAAGAATCGGATGATCGGACGATGCGCCGGTCGACAGGAGCCAGCCGGCGAGCCCCAGGACGCGGTTCAGTGCGTCCGCATAGCTGACGCGACGCCAGCCGCTGCTGTCATCCCTTTCGGCCAGGAATGTCGTTTCCGGCCGCTCTTCTGCCCAGCGCAACAGCCATTCGCCCACGCAGCGCTCATGATCCGGCAGGGCTATTCCGCTTTCCAGGAAGATCGTGCCGTTCGCATTTTCCGATGTCGAAACGCTCGGCGGCGCGAAAAGCCGCTTGCCATGGATCTCGGGCCATATTCCCATTTCAGTCCTCCTCCCGGCGATCCGGTCTCCTCCCGATCGCCGTCAACTTACTTTCCTTGTAAAGTATTATCGTCTGCGCCTTGGAGGGCAAGGCCTTTTTTGAGATTCGGTTTCGTGAGCGAACAGGTGCCGGAAAATTGACCGTACCAAAGCTTCGAAACGGTATTGGATCGTGCGCTTCAGGGCTCCCTCGCGGTCAGGCAAGCGGGCTGATCCGGATCTTTCGCAAAACAACGGCTGAACAGATAAAGCCGATTGGAATTGACGTTATATGCAACATAATGCAAGATGACGCTATGGGAGGAGACGTCGAAAAGCTGGTCGAGTACCGGACTGCGCGTTATAGTGCAGCTTCCGAAGCCTCGACCTATCTCACGAACCAGCAAGCCGCGGTCGGTCTCCGGTTTGCCAACCCCATCGTTTGCCGCATGATCGCCGGCCACAAGATCATGCGGGTGGATCGCTCCGCTCCGTTCAATTTCGTGCCCGGTGAATCGATGATGGTTCCGCCCGGAAAGCTGCTCGAAATAGAATTCCCCTTCGCCGATCTCGACAACCCGACAACCTGCATGTGCATCGAGATCGAACGCAAGAAAGTCGACGATATCATCGAGCGGATCAACGATGCGCGGCGCAAGGCGGGCGAGCGCAAGGACCTTATCCTCAACTGGAACGAATTCGCCATCTACCGGGGCAACGCAGCAATCGACCACCAGCTTGACCGGCTGATGCAGCTCTTTGTCGAAGAGCATTCGGCCTATCGTGACGTCCTTGTCGACAGTGCGCTCAGCGAACTGGTCGTCCGTTTGCTGCAGGCGCAATCGGCGCGGTTGCTCATCGAGAGCAGGGCGAACGTTCCCGATACCGGTCTCGACGCCGTTGCGCGTTACATCACCGAAAATCCGGACGGCCGCATCGATCCGGAACGCCTTGCGCGGATCGCCGGCATGAGCTCGGCAACATTTTTCCGGCATTTCCGGGCGAAATTCGGCACCACGCCGTCACGCTTCGCCAATCAGGTGCGCATCCATCGCGCCCGGCAACTGCTTGCCGGGGACCGCACGACCGTGACGGAAGTCGCTTTCGAAGTCGGTTTTCAAAGCGTCGCCCACTTTGTGCGGGTGTTCAAACAGGTGACGGGCGAGACGCCTGGCGACTACATGCGACACGCGCAGCCGCCGGTGATGCGTCAATTTGAGAATTTCATGCAACACAATGACAGGCTGGTGCCAGCCTGAATTGCACCGTCCGGTCTAGCCTTTCCTTGTCAATCAGGAGGGAGGACTGAATGCTTGGTATTGGAAAAAAGCAGCAGGACGTAACGGAATCGGCGCCTGCAAACAGCATCCATCAGCTTTTCATCGCGGGCAAACCCTGCCCGTCAGCCAATGGCGCGGTGTTCGAAGACATCAATCCGACCACGCGCCAGGCCATGGCGCATGTCTCGGACGCGACTGTCTCCGACATGGATGCGGCCATCGCGGCCGCCCATGCCGCGCAACCGGGTTGGGCGAAGTTGCCGCCTGCTACCCGCGCCGAGTTCTTCTACAAGGCCGCGGAAATTTTTACTGCCCGGCAGCAGGAGTTTTGCGACGCGCTGATCCAGGAAACCGGCTCCGGTTTCGGCAAGGCGATGTTCGAGTGCAGCCTCGTGCCGCTTGCGCTTCGCGAAGCCGCTGGTTTGACGACCCGCCCGATCGGGGAAATCCTGCCCTCCAACGTTCCGGGTAAGGTGAATACCGCCCAGCGCAAGCCGGCAGGCGTCGTTGGCGTCATATCGCCGTGGAATTTTCCGCTCTATCTGTCGCTGCGCGGTTTCGTCTACGCGCTCGCGCTCGGCAATACCGCCGTGATCAAGCCGTCGGAGGATTCGCCCCTGACGGGCGGGCTGATGATTGCCGATCTGCTTGCCGAGGCCGGTTTCCCGGCCGGGACCGTCAATGTGGTGACCTGCAGCCGCGACAACGTGGCCGAGGTCGGAAGCAAACTCATCGATGACCCCCGGGTCGCGCGCGTCAGCTTCACCGGCTCCACCGCTGTCGGTCGCGAGGTCGCCAAGGCCTGCGCGGCCCAGTTCAAGCGCGTAATCCTCGAGATGGGCGGAAAGAACCCGATCGTCGTGCTGGACGATGCGGATGTCGACTATGCGGTCAGCGTGGCGTTCTTTGGCGCCTTCCTGCACCAGGGCCAGATCTGCATGTCCGCCGACAAGATCATCGTCGCGCGCCCGCTCTACGACGAGTTCCTGCGCAAACTCGTGGCCAAGGTCGAGAACTTCAAGCCGCTGGAACCGGGCGACCAGATGTGCGTGGTCGGACCGATCATCAACGACCGGCAACTCGATCGGATCGACCGTCTCGTCGCCGATGCAGTTGCGGCGGGCGCAACGATCCACACGGGCGGGCGCAAACAGGGCCCGTTTTATCAGCCCACCGTCATCACCGGCGCGGGGCCCGGCATGGCGATCTATTCCGAGGAGATCTTCGGACCGGTCGCGCTTCTGATTCCGGCGGACAGCGAGGAAGATGCCGTCAGAATCGCGAATGACACGCCCTATGGTCTGTCGGCCGCGATTGTCACCGGCGACACCACGCGCGGCCAGAGCGTCGCACCGCAAATCCAGGCCGGTATGGTCCACATCAACGACTCTCCAGTGCACGACGAGCCGCATTGTCCCTTCGGCGGAATGAAGTCCTCCGGCTGGGTCGGCAAGTGGGGCGGCGCTGGTGCGGTCGAGGCATTCACCGACCAGCTTTGGATTTCGACGCAGACGGCGCCGCGGGAATATCCGTTCTGATCGTCTTTGGGGCCCGGAGGAATATCCGGGCCTTCGCCACGCTTGCACAAAGCGCGGCTGACGCAAACGGGAGGTGGCGTCTGGTGATGTATGACGAACGGTTCGTCGATATATCGGGCATAACGACACGGTACCGCCGGTCCGGACAGGCTGGCCGACCGATCGTTCTCGTTCACGGTATCGGTTCATCCGTCGAGGATTGGGACCGTAATATCGCGTCTCTCTCGCAAAGCCACATCGTCTACGCCCTCGATCTGGTCGGTTGCGGGCGATCCGGAAAGCCGGCGGATTTCGATTATTCGCTCGAAAATCTGGCGGCTTTCGTCCTGGAGTTCATGTCCGTACTCGGGATCGAGGCGGCCCATCTCGTCGGCTTCTCGCTTGGCGGGCATGTAGCCCTCAAATGCGCGCTCGCGGCGCCCGAACGCGTGTTGTCGCTCGTCCTTTCCGATCCCGCGGGAATTGGCCGGGAGGCGATCTTCAATTTCCGGCTCGCGACGGTTCGTGGGCTGGGCGAAGTCCTGACCCGTCCGACTCGTTTCGGAATGCGTTCGCTTCTTCACGCCGCCTATCACGATCGATCGAAAGTGACCGATGCGATGGTGGAGGAAAGGCTGTCGCTGGCGAGGCTGCCCGGCGCGCAGGCGGCCTTTCTCAAGATGCTGCGCGGCTTCACCGGCCTGCGTGGGTTCGAGCCGAAACGGGTCGCCGAATTGCAGGCAAACCTGCCGAGGGTCTCCTGTCCGGCCCTGGTGATCTGGGGAAAGCAGGACAGGTTCGTGCCTGCCGCCCACGCCCGGATCCTCGAACAGCGATTACCCGATTGTCGCGTCGAGATTTACGACCGCTGCGGCCACCTTCCCCAGGCCGAGCAGAGCGAAAGGTTCAACAGGGAGGTTGGGGACTTCGTCACGGCCACGGAAAGGACGCTTCAGGCTGTGTGAAACGGGAATGGAAAAGGTTTTGGCAGAGGAGGAGTGAAAATGCCGCAACTGGACGAAAGAATTCTGGATGTCGCCGAAGACATCCAGAGGATGGATCGCCGAGACTTTCTCAAATTGAGCTCGATTGCCGCCGGGTTTGTTGCCGCGGCCGCCAGCGGCCTTGTGCCGGCAGCGGCCCATGCCGGGGTTCCCGACGGGATTAGCCACATGTCGGAGAGCGAATATGCCGTCTTCCATCGCCTGATGGAGGTCCTGTTGCCGACGGCCGGCAGCAGTCTCGTGCCGCCCGGTGAACTGCCGGTCCTGCAGACCGTCGATGGCGGCTTCCTCGCCGGGATGCCGCCGCATGTGCTTGAGGTGGTCAAGGGCGGTGTCGCCTATTTCAGCGAGGCGCCCAAAGACGCCCTCGGCAAGCCTTTCGTCGAACTTTCGGACGCCGAGGCCGTCACCTTCTGCGATGCGCTGGCCACGTCCGATCAGGCGCCCGCGCGCGGTCTTTTCACGGCGCTCAAATTCCTGGTCGTGACCGCCTATTGGGCGATTCCGCCAGCCTGGGCGCCGACCGGATTCGACGGGCCGGTCTTCGAGAAATGGCAATTGGAATATGCCGGCAACGCGCCGCTGCCGCAGGCCTGAACATGGGAGGAGATCTTACAATGACGGAACATGTTGAGGTGAAGGCCCGCGGCCTGGAGGTCGTTCAGGCCAGGGATGTGACGCAAAGCACGATCGCCCTGACGGCGGATGCGGTCGTCGTCGGCTCGGGCGCCGGCGGCGGCATTGCGGCCTACGAACTCGCCAGATCGGGCAAGAAAGTCGTGGTTCTGGAGGCAGGCCGTTACGTGTCCGCCGAACAATTGACCGAGATGCATGCCGTGACGCTCGGCACCATGTATGCCGATCACGGCGGCCAGGCGAACGCCCAGGGCGACATCACGATCCTTCAGGGCGCTTGCGTCGGCGGCTCGACGGTCGTCAATGCCGCGCTCTGTTTTCGCACGCCGGACTACTATCTGAAGCTTTGGGGCGAGAAATTCGGCCTGACGAACCTGACCACCGAGGTGTTGACGCCCTATTTCGACAAAATCGAGAAAAATCTCTGGATCAAGCCCAACGCGGAATACGAGACGAGCAACGGCGCCGAACTCATCAAGGAGGGATTGGACAAGCTCGGTGTTCCGCCCGGTATCGCGAAAAGAAACGTCAAGGACTGCGCCTTGACCGGCTTCTGCTTTGCCGGATGCAAGCCGGAGCGCAAGCAATCCATGCTGGTCACCTATCTGCCCTGGGCCCAGGCCCATGGCGCGGAAATCTATGCCGATACCCGCGCGACCGAGGTCCTGACCGACAACGGGGTCGCAACCGGCGTCAAGGCCGAGGTGATCGATCCGGATACCGGTGAAAAGAAAGCCGATATGCGCGTTGAAGCGCCGATCGTGGTTCTGGCGGCCGGGCCGATCCAGACGCCGATCCTGTTGATGAAGAGCGGCGATCTGGCGAACTCGTCGGGCCAGGTCGGCAAGAACTTTGCCTGTCATCCGACCATCTCGCTGACCGCGGAGTTCGAACAGGACGTCGACGATTTCCACGGCGCCACCCATTCGCTCTACATCGACAAATACACGCTTCCCGACGATGGCGGCTTCATTCTGCTCAACGCTCTCGAGCAGCCGGTCTTCGCGGCGTCGAGCCAGAATCCGGGAACCGGAAAACCCTATATCCAATTCATGGAGAAGTATCGCAACACCATCCGGCTGATCACCCTGATCCATGACAGGAATGTCGGGGAGGTCGCCTACAAGGACGGCATCAAGACCATCCATTACACCGTGGATGACGAGGATTTCGAGGCCATGAAGGAGGGCTTGAAGACCAATGCACGGATCCTCCTCGCCGCGGGTGCCAGGCAGGTCTACGTTCCGACCACGCTTTCGAAGACGATCGGAAGCGAGGATCAGGTCGACGCGGTGATCGACGAACTGAAGAACGAGAAGTCGCGCTATCCCTATGTTTCGTTCCACCCGCAAGGGACGTGTCGCATGGGCGCGGACCCGAAGACGACCGTGGTCGGACCGAGAGGGGAAACCCACGACGTGAAAAACCTCTACATCGTGGACGCAAGCCTCCTCCCGACATCGATCGGCTACAATCCGTCCGAAACGGTCTACGCCCTGGCCAGCTACATAAGCGACCAGATCAACGCCGACCATTCTTAAGGTCGCTGTCGTTTCGGATCGAACCCGGGCGCACGCCTCACAGCGTGCGCCTGCGGCTGACAGTGAGGCGCATGTCCCGGGTGACGAAAGAAACGGACGGTCTCGAGAGCCTCATCGCCGACAACCTTCATTCTGGTCGGTACTCTCGAATGCAAATGCTTACAGGCAATCTCTTCCAGCTTGTGCCACTCGTTTTTCATCCTCTATCCGCATATTCCCGAACATGGGGTAGAACGCTCCAACAGGCAGGATTAGGGACAGCGGCTAACCTGAAACAGGCAGGAAGAAGAGGCTCGGAAAGAAGATAAGCCCGCCTATGACCAGGATATCGGTGACGAAAAACATCCCAATCCCCTTGAAAACCCCGTTTAGGGAGGTCAAATCGCCTACGACACTTTTAATCACGTAGACATTGATCCCCACCGGCGGCGTGATCATGCCGATCTCCAGCATCTTTACCAAGAATACCCCGAAAAAAATCAGGTCGACATGGTAATGATGTAGGATCGGTAGGAAGACCGGCAGCGTGATCAGCATCGCCCCGAAAGGATCGAGAAACATGCCAAGCACCAAATAGATCGCGACGATCATCAACATGAGCTGCCAATAGTCGAAGTTGAATGCGCCGATTATTTGGGAGATATAAAGGCCGAGCCCAGTCATAGAGAGCATCTTTGTGAGCATGGCCGCACCCACCCCGACCAAAAGAAGCGACCCGCAGGTTGATACCGTGTCCGAAAGGCTCTCCAGTATCTGTCGGCGATTGATGCGGCGGGATATGACTGCGTAGCCCAGCGAGAGCGCGGCGCCCACCGCGCCTGCCTCAGTGGCCGTAAAGATTCCGCCAAACATCCCCCCGAAAATGCCCGCCATGATGAAGAGGACGGGCCCCGTTTCCATCAAGGCTTTGCCAAGCGGGGGCACGTCGGAGCGGTCGAGCGACCGCGGAACCCATTCCGGCTTTACCCAGGAGAGAGCGAGGATCACCAGGATGTAACCGATCGCCGTCGCGACTCCGACCCCGATGCCCGCCAGAAAGAGGCTGATGATCGAGACCTGTGCAATTACCCCGTAAATGATCATGAGAATGCTCGGAGGAATGAGCGCTCCGATGGTTCCGCCTGCTGCGATGCTGCCGCAGGCGAAATTGCGGTCGTAGCCGGACTTGACCATTTCGGGGATGGCGATCTTGCCCATCGCTGCCGCGCAGGCGACGCTCGACCCGCAGACCGCTGCGAACCCAGTGCAGGCGAAGGTGCTTGAAATGGCAAGACTTCCCGGCATGCGGGAGAAGAGCGCTTTGGCGAGTCGGAACAGACCGCTGGTGATCCCGGAGTGGAACGAAATATAACCCATTAGCACGAACATAGGCACTGAGGTCAGCGTCCAACTCGCCACGAAGTCATAGGGTGTCGATTTAAGGATGCCCCAAGCCGGCGTGAGTCCGAACGTCGCCCATACGCCGAGGAACGACACCAGGATCAAAGACAGTGCAACGGGAACGCGCCAGGCCAGGAGAGCGAGCAGACTGGCAATCGCGATGCTGCCGACAAGAATACCGCTCATTTGCCCGCTCCCGGCATCTGTGCCTCACTCATCTCCGGCGACGGTATATCCGGACCTCGCAGGCGTTCAATCCCGCGCAGCAACGACATCACGCCTCCGAGCGTGAAAGCGAGCGGCAGCATGAAATAAGCCGGCCAGGTAAACAGAACATAGGTCGACGTGATAACGTAGAAATTGGCCGCGAGCTTCTCCATGGCAAAGCTCGCGGAAGCGATCGTGAGCAGGGCGTAGACCCCCGCCCCGATCAATGCGGCGGAAGCCTCGATCGCCCGCCCCACAGGCCTAGGAAGGACAGTCATCAGGAGGTCCATCGAAATCATTTCGCCAGTGCGTTCGAGTTTTGCCAACGGCATGAAAACAATCGCCACGATCAGATAATAGGTGATGAACTCTACGCTGCCCGGAATATCTGACTTGAAAAGACGGAAAATAATGTCGAGCGCGATGATCAGCATGGCCAGGAACACGGAGAGGCCCGCAATCCAGGTCGCCGCTCTTTCAAGTTCGTGTAGTATGGAAGTGATGCTCATCTTTAGTTTTCCATCCGAAGCAGCGGCGGGGCGCGCCCCGCCGCCGAACGGTCATTGCCCGTAATTGCTGAGGTCGATTTTGGCCCAGATCTCGTCGTAGATCGCATTTCCGACCGACATTTCGTCGTAGCCGGCTTCGTCGAGGATCTTCTGCCACTTGGCGATCAAATCCTGGAACGTGGCGATCTTGGCCTCCGGATTCTTTATACCGTAGCGCTCTTCGCCGATCTTGGCGACTTCCATCACCTCGTTGGCGGCAAAGGCGTCGTTGGCGTCGATCAGGTCCTGGCCAGGTGTGAGCACTTCTAGCCCGTGCTTCTCGCCATCTGTGACGCCCTGCTCGCCGAGACGGGTCGTATTCGGCACGTAGTACGCGTCGGAAATGGCCGATGCCTTGAGGAAGGCTTCGCGTTCCTTGATTGAAAGATCCTTCCAGACATCCTTGCGGATGATGAAGCCCATCGCCGCATGGAAGGTGCCGATGGGGAGCGGGGTCACGTACTTCACGACCTCGCCTAGGCGAGCGCCGACCAGCGCCGCGGGCGGGTTGAGCGTCCCATCGAGCAGTCCGTTCGAGATCGCTTCGTACTGGTCGTTGGTCGACATCTGTACTGGCACGGCACCCATGCTCGTCGCCCAGCGGGAGAACGGCGAACCGCCCGAACGCAGACGCAGGCCCTTGAGATCGGCAAGCGTGCGCACTGGCTTCGTCGTCAGCAGGTAGTAGGGCGTGGTGGAATTGTTGCCCGTATAAACGATCCCCAGTTTTTTGAACTCGGCCTGACATTCGGCGCATTTGACAAGATATTCTGTCATAGCCGCCATCATGACCTGGCCGTTATTTCCAAGCGCGGCCAGTTCCGCTGGAAACACGCTGTTGGGAAATTCCGCTGGCGTGTAGAGCGTGAGCACCTGCGCCACGTCGGTGATGCCGTTCTTTAGCGCATCAAGTGCCCCGCCGAGATTGACGACCTCCATGCCGAGTTGGCGAGTCGTCAGATCGCCGCCGCTCATCTCCGGAAGCACCTTGTGGAACATATCGTCGGGTGCATGCGCCTCATGTGTAGACGGCACTCCGGCGGCGGTCGTGAGCTCCCGTGCCGCGAGCGGTGACGTGGTGAGCCCGACGAGGAGCGGCATCAAGAAAGCCGCTTTACTGATTATTGCAGACATAGTTCTCCTCCTTGTTGTCCGTGGAACGGACTCTTTCCCCAATTTGGCTGGGTGATTCTGCTAGCCGACGCTTACCGTATGGGCCGGTTCCTCAAGCGCGTCCTGGCGCAGTTGAACTTTGTCGGCTTTGCCCGAGGGCAGAAGCGGTAGGTTACGTCGTACGATGAAGTGTTTCGGAACTTTGAAATTGGCCATCCGCTCTCGGCACCATTTGCGCAACTCATCCGCGGTCGGCTCGGCGGTGGCTTCGGTGTCGGGCACAACGTAGGCAACGCCCACCTCTGCATAGAGTTGGTCCGGCATGCTGATCACGGCGGCAAGTCCCACTGCCGGATGCCCTTCGAGCACGACCTCTATTTCTCGTGGATAGACATTGTAGCCGCCCGACTTGAACATCTCCGACATCCGACTGATGAAGCGCGCATAGCCGCGTTCGCCGACCTCGGCGATATCGCCGGTCTTGAAGTAACCGTCCGAGGTGAACGCACTCTGGGTCGCCTCTGGCCGATTGAAGTATTCGAGCATGCAGCGGGACCGCTCGATCTGGATTTCCCCCTGCTCGCCTTTCCCGGCTACGGTGCCGTCCGGTCTGACCACTCTGACTTCGTCGGGGATAAAGGAACACCCGATCGTGGTCGCAAGCGTTTCGATGCTGTCCCCGTCAGGATAGGTAAACGTCAAACCGCCGCAAGCCTCGGTAAGACCGTAAATGGGGCTGAAGCCGATACCCAAGGTCTGCATTTTGCGCAGAAGCTCGACCGGCATGCTCGCACCCGAGAACAGCATCCACTCGACCCCCTCGTAATCGGAAAAGTCGAAATCGTCCCGCGCAAGAAGGATCTGGTAGATAGTCGGCGGGCCTTGTAGGACGTTTATCCGTTCCCGCCGTATGGTCTCGCCATAGGTCTCGGCATCGAAACGCACGTCGAAATGGATCGTGCCGCCGCCGGCCAGCCCGAACCCCGACACCCAGCCGAGACCGCCCACATGGTTGAGAGGATAGAACTCGAATACGCGCGGATAATCCTTTGTGGGCCAATGCTCGTTGTAGCCGCGCCCGCGTTCCATCAGTCCGAAATTGGGTAACACTGCGCCCTTCGGATTTCCTGAAGACCCGGAGGTGTAGACGATTACTGCTGCATCGAACCTCCGGTCGCGGGTGAAGTCCATTTCATATCGGGCGCGCCCGTCCTCAGCGGCGAGGTTGTCGAGATGGACGCCGACAAATGGGGTGCCGTCGATACAAACCGCCTGCTTGATGCAGCGATTGTCAGCGACCAGAGCCCGAATCTCCGGCTCGTAGGACCGGCCTTCGAACTCGGAGATGTAAAGGAAAAGTGTCGGCTGCGCGTCCTCGACGACATATTGGAACTCGCGTAACCGGTATTGTGGGTTGAGGCATACCCAGATCGCCCCGATCATGTTCATGGCGATCATCAGCATCATGGATTCGGCCCTGGGCGTCGTCAGCACCACGACGCGGTCGCCGCGCTTGACCCCGAGGTCGCGCAGGATGGCCGCGTGGTGGAGTGCCGCGGCGGAGAGCTCGCGATAGGTATAATTCGTCGTGGGCGACGTGAAGGCAAGCCGGTCGCCAATCGTCTCCGCGAACCGCAGGACGCACTCTGCGTAGCTGTTTTCTTCTGATATTTCGGGCATTTCATCCTCCTCCCGCCACCAGTGCTCTTGCGCTTGGCGGCCTCCCGTTGCCGTCCCTTAGTCCCGCTCCTCCAGTCGCGCCGCCATCAGCGAAGCCAGCATCTGCTCGGTGTCGGCGTGCGCGCCGATCCGGTCAAAGACTGTCGAAATCGCATCGACAGCGCTCTTGACGAGGCGCGTCGGCATCGGCGGTTTTTCCGCAATGGTTTCCGCCCATTTTTGCGCGAGCAACATCACCTGCCCGTCGGGGACTACCTCGTCCGCCAGACCCCATTCGTAGCAGCGGGCGGCCGATACCTTCTCTGTCAGAAGGATCAGCCTCTTGGTGCGCGATGGCCCGATCAGGCTGATCAGCCGAGGCACGCTCCGCCAGCCATAGACGACGTTCAGATCGACTTCAGGCACGAAAGCGAAGGCGGACGTGCCCATGATCCTCATGTCGCAAGCCATGGCGAGAGACAGCCCGCCGCCAACCGCCGGCCCCTCGATCGCCGCTATCGTGACCTGGGGAAGTGCATTCCACAGCGAGACCATCTCGAAGCCCATATTCGCGGATCGTCTGAAATGACTTGGAATGATTTTCTCGGGAAAGAACCGGGTTTCGTTCTTATCGGCCCCCGCGGAGAAGCATCCGTCCACGCCGTGCAGGATGACGACGCGCACGTCGTCCTGCTCGCGTAGGGTCTTTGCTACGTCAGTCAATTGCATGATGAGATCGAAATCGAGCGCATTGCGAGTCACGCTCTTGTCAATCACCACCCGGGCGATCGTTCCGGTCCGTTCGACGGAGATCGTTCCAGGCGAATGCTTATCCATAGACTGTTCTTCCTCGATTGTTTCTGATGTTGGTGTGGTCAATGGCGGTCGGGGCCGCTTTCGACGGCCCGGATCCAAAGATTGGTAACCGTCTCCGCCAAGTCGTGAGGTGTTGGGAAAAGCGCGTTCAATTCAGGGTTTTGCCCGGTATAGCGCTCGATGGCGGTTTGTTCGGCCATGATCCTGAGCGCATAGAGCTCACGCATGATCTTTTCGCGGTCCGCCTCGTGCGCTGGCGGTCCGAAGACGCGAATATGCGCCCGGAAGAGATGCGGCATCCACTCGATGTTCTTGCGCGTGTGCAGCGCCCTGGCTTCACCCGCCAGCTCAGCGAGATGGTAAAGGCCGCCCATGAGCTTGGAATTGTACATGCACAGTTCCGCAAACAGCAGCGACGAGAGGTAGTTTCGGACTTTCCAGTCCGTATTCTCCCGCGGGATTGGCATCTCCGTGAAGAAAGTGTCGATGAAATCCTTCAGGATCGTCAGAAGGATGTCGGACCTGTTGCCGAAATAGAGATAAAACGTTCCTCGCGACGATTTCGCTTTCTTGACGATACTCGAGATCTTGACCGCGTCGATGCCGGATTCTTCAAGGATCAGCGCCGCGGCAAGTAGGAGTTCGAGCCGCCGGCGTGCGCCGCGCTCTCCCTTTTTGGCGGCCTTTAGACGCGCTGTAACCACATCGCTATAGCGCTGGCTCAGGGGGTGATCGGGTGGGGTGAATTTCATCGTCGTGACCTTCTTGTCGTTCGCAACCGGTGCAAATGTCGACAAGACTATGCCACGTGACGGCCCCGCGCACTGCAGGAGCAGCGCTGTCTGGTCGGCGCCGGGCATGCGTCCGATAAAACGATCTGTGCCTTGCGAAACCGGTGTCGGTTCGAACGCATTAGCGTCGTTGTGACGCAGCATGCGCTTGCGGCTGGTATCGGTCGCCATGTCCCCTCCCAAGTGGCATTGCGGTATGACACGAGTGTCAAAATGATCGTGAGACGAATATGATAGTACTGTCAACATGATATTAGTGTCATGTTTGGAGAGGGCAGATAAGGCATTGTTATATAAAGGCTATATTATTTATTTTACTGGCAAAACAATTTCGACGTCAGCGGGATATAACCTGATTTGTCGCCTGCCGCCGCCATCACGCGGAACGCGTCATTCCGCGTCCGTTAGCACTGCAACTATGGAATCAATGCTAACACTGCCCGGGTCTTGGAGACGCGCGAGATCTAACTCGCATATATCTCACGTGCCGTTGTGGTCGGTCACGCAATGAGATGGGCGTATCACTCGTTATGCGACATCGGATTCGGCGATGGTTGAATGTCCAATTAGGGGCCGAAAGCGGAATGACAGCTTCGGAAAGCTTGAGCGAGAAAGCAGACTTGCCGTAACCCGTGACTGGAAGCTGGTTGGAAGTCTCCGGGATCATTTCGATAAGTTGGGGTGACAGAGAGTTTGCCTGCGGATAACTGGACGCTCGGTCGGGCGTTAACGGCCAGCATTTCGATGCACAACTTGGTCAGCAAGAGAGATCTGCACTAACCTTACCGTACACCCCGGCGCAGCCCGATACTGTCCGTAACTCATCGCTGTCTTTCCAGGTTATTTGTTTTGCCTGAACACCCATTCCCGGATTGGCTCGATGGTGTAGGCAATGCGCCAGGTGTTGCGATGACCGCTGGCACCCGCCGTGCTCTCGCCCTCTGGGATGACCGTGCCGGCAGCGAAGGTCACATAGTTGATGTGGTTACCTTCCGCATCGATATCGTCGAAGGCGAAGCGGAACTGCTCGTCGGTCCAAGTGCCGTCCCACTCGGCCCGGCTTATCTCGGCTCCTTCCGCTTCCAGCGCTTCGGTGATCGCGTTCTGTCCCGGAAACGCCTTGTCATCGTCCTGGCTGACCAGGATGAACAGGCGATTGCCGGCCATAGGCGCGACGAGCAACGGATCCCACTGGCACGCGACGAGGAAGGAGGCCGCGAAAAAATCCGGATATTTGATATTCATCGCGATCGACATCATGCCGCCGCCCGACTGGCCCGTCGTGTAGAGCCGGTCGGGGTCGATGCTGTATTCCTCCGTCAGCGATTTGATCAGGTTGATCGTCGTATCGAGCATGCTCGACGTGTTGGAAGCGTCGTCCGCGATAATCTCCGCGTATTGCGGCGCGAGAACGAAACAGGGCCGTTTTGCCTGGTCCTCCGGGCTCGCCCAGCAGATCGCGCCGAGCCCTTGGAACAACGTCGTACGTGTGATCTCGCTCGTCGCACCGGCGTCGTGCATGAAATTGACCAGCGGATAGGATTTCGACGGATCGTAATCGCGCGGCACGAACAGGTTATAGGCGAGCCTGTCACCCGTTTCCGGATCCGTATATTCCAGTTGCCGGAAATCATCGATGATCAGATTGTGGACCGAAGAGGTTTCGATCTCTGCCTCGGGGACGGTTTCTCCGTCCGCTGTGCGGAGCTCGGATTGCGCGATGGTCGCGTCCGGGGACGCCCATGTCGTGTCGGAAGTCGAGGGATCCCCCGCCATTCCGGGTCCGCCCGGACCGCCGGGCCCGCCAGCCTCTTTGCCGGACCCCTTATCCTCGCGGGGCGCCTGAACCGCAAGCGAGGCGTCCTCGTCGTCCGGGGAAAGCGCCACGATCACGAATTTTCCCTTCTCGGCCCTGTCAGCCGGATCTGCCGAATCTGCCGGGTAAACCTCGGTGATGGTGCGGCCCGGAACGGAGTACACGTCTGCCGAAAGCGCCTCGGCGGAAATCGCCTCGGGATATTCGATGGCCACCGCGACGAGGCGGGTTCCGTCGCCGAATACCCGCGTGATCGCTGTCGCGCCGAGCGCCGCGGCGCCCTGTGCGCGCGAAGGGATGGAAACGGCGGCGAGTGCGCCAGCCGATGTGATGCCGAGAATGAACTGGCGGCGGGTCGTCATGACAAGTCCTTTCGGGTTGCGCGCTATTGATATCGCTTTGCTTCACAATTATGGTACCAATGTGGTTCCGTAAAGAGGAATGATGGCCCGGTGTCAATGGCGCAGGAAAACCAGATCGAAGAGCGGCCGCGCAGAGGCCGGCCAAGGCGCGTGTCGGACGACGTACTGCGCGATCAGATCCTGACGGGCGCAATGAACACCTTTGTGGAGAAAGGCTTCGCGGGAGCGACCATGAGTGATATCGCGCGCAGGGCGCATGTCTCCAAACGCGACCTTTATCGACAGTTTGCCGACAAGACAGAACTGTTTACCGCGACGATCCGCTCCCGGCGCCACCTCGTGGTCGATCTGCCGCGCACTCAAGATGAGACGCTGACGCCTCTGGAAGCGCTACGGGAGATCTTCCGTCTCGATCTCGATGACCGTGAGGCCGATGAGAGGGACGCTATGCTCAATCTCGTCGCGCGCGAGAGCCTGCTGCTGCCCGATTTGAACGCCCTGCTTTACGACACCGGCGTCATTGGGTTCCGCGAATTGGTCATTGACTGGCTGAAAGAGCAGATCGCGCGCGGCAACGTGCCCGAGACCGACGTGGTGCAACTGGCCGGGCTGCTGATGGATGTTGTTTTCGGAGCCTTGCTGCCACGGCGCCGCCACAGGGGCGAAATCGACCGTGCCGCACAGGCGGAAGACATCATGGGGCGTCTGGAAATCGTCATGGAGGGGCTGGAATACAAATCGCGAAAGGACAATCGATGATGGAAATGGATAGCAGGTTGCAGTCAGTCTTCGATCTCTACCAGCGGCGCCGCGACGAAGAACGCGCACGAGGCCATGGCGCCCCGATGGTCGATGAAGAGGGCCGCGAACAAAGGATGCTGGCCATCGGGTCCCAGGCGGGAACGCTGCTGAACATCCTGGCGCGCAGCCTGCAGGCGCCGCGCATTCTCGAACTGGGAACATCCTTTGGCTATTCGGGCCTGTGGCTCGCCGACGGCGCGCGGGCGAGCGGCGGGCATGTGGTTTCCATCGAAGTAGCGGAGCACAAGTCGAGATATGCGCGCGAGCGGGCGCAAGAGGCCGGCTTGAGCGAGTGGATCGATCACAGGATCGGAGACGCGGTCGGCATGATCGCCGAACTCGAGGGCCCATTCGACCTGGTCTTCGTCGATCTCTGGAAAGATCTCTATCTGCCCTGCCTCGAAGCCTTCGCCCCCAAACTCGCGCCCGGCGCCATCGTCATCGCCGACAACATGATCCGGCCGGGTTCGGACGGCATCAAGGCCTATGCCGACCGTATCCGGGACATGGACGGCATGACGAGCGTTCTGCTGCCCGTGGGTTCGGGAATGGAAGTCAGCCGATACCGCGCGGAAAAGTAAATCATGAAACAGGAAACGTATGTCGAAACCATGCCTCAAGTCTCTACACGTCTGCGCACCTTACTCGCGGCGTTCTGTCTCGCTTTGCCGGTGGCGGCGCGTGCTCAGTCGACCGACACCGCCGCGTCGGCCCCAGCGGCCAGCCCATTGATCGCAATCGTCGCGGCTGCGCAGGGCTATCTCGATACGCTCCACCGCGACCAACTGATGAAGGCCTGGCTGCCCTTCCAGTCGACCGCGATACCCACTGTCGCCCAATATACCCGCAGCGGAGGTCCCAAAGGCGGTGGTCCGGGTGGAGCGATCGGTGGGCAGCCGGATCGAGATGCGAATGCTCAGGGGGTGCCGTCGCAAAATGGCGGCAAAGGGCCTGGTGGCCAAGGCGGCGGGATGGGCAATTTCGTCGGCGAGCGCTACGGCCAGGCCGTGTGGTCCAATTATCCGGCCAGCGACGTGCTGCGGCCCGGCCTTCCGCTTGGAGAAATGAGCGGCGTACAGCGCGCGGCTGCGATGGACCTGCTGCGTGCCGCGCTCAGCGACAAGGGCTTTGCCAAGGTGCAGGCGATCATGGGCGCCGATCAGGCGTTGCATGAACAGGGCACGAATTACGCCTCGGGGGTCGATACCTATACGCTGGGTATCTTCGGCACCCCATCGCAAACGGACCCCTGGATGATCCAGTTCGGCGCGCACCACCTCGGCGTCAATCTCGTGATCCGCGGCGGCACGGGTACCATAACGCCGACCATGACCGGGGCACAGCCAGCCAACTATAGCGATGCCGACGGCAAGTCCCACCGCGCCCTTGCCGCCGAGAATGACAAGGCGTTCGCCATGCTGGAAAGCCTGAGCGACGATCAGAAGATCAAGGCGGTTCTCGATTACGAGGTCGACGATCTCGTCTACGGCCCCGGCGGGACCGGCGGCCCGCTTCTTCCCGAGGGCATCAAAGGATCGGAGTTGGCGGAGGTTCAGAAGGACCTGCTTCTGGACCTGATCGGCGAATGGGCCGGGATCGTCAACGACAGCTGGGCTGGCCCGCGAATGGCGGAGATCGAGGACGGCGTCGATGAGACGTGGTTCGCATGGAGCGGTCCGCTGACCCACGAACCAGACCGGAACGGTTCATCCTACTACCGCATTCAAGGACCGCACCTTATCATCGAGTTTGCTCCTCAGGGCGTCGGCGGCGACAAGACCATGCATGTCCATACCGTCTATCGTGATCCCACAAACGACTATGGCCTGGGTGGGGGAAAACAATGACGGCCGGTCGCCTGCTGCTCATTGCCACGCTTCTCGTGACAGTGACGCCAGCGTTGGCGCACCGGCTCGATGGCTATCTGCAGGCGAGCGTGATCGCGCTGGAGTCAAGAGATCTGACAATCACGCTCTCGATGACGCCGGGCCACGATATTGCGGATCGAATAATCGCCTTGATCGATGGCGACCGCGACGGGACATTGTCGGAGTCGGAAATGGGCGCCTACGCCGACACCGTCGTCTCGGACCTGTCGCTCGTCATAGACGGGAAAGGCATCCCCATGACGATCGACAGCGTCGGCATGCCGTCCGTTCCCGCTCTGAAAGACGGAACCGAGGCGATGGTCATCCGGCTTTCAGCACCGATACCCCGCAAGCCGGGTCGCCACGAAGTCGAATATCGAAACGGCCATCTTTCGGAAATCGCGAAAAGGCTGGTGAACACAAAGGTGCCGCCCCCCTCCATGAGCATCGATTCGCAAGACCGGAGCCCGGATCAAAGCTTCTACCGTCTCCAAATCAACGTGGCGCCATAAAAAGGGGCGCGAACATGGTCAGGGTCAGATCGAATCCGGGTTTCGTATGTCAGGCCGACCGCGCAACCTGTCGTTGGCGCCACATTCGCGCAAGACGCCGAATGCCGAGTGAAAATCCGGTGTAGACCATGACAATCGCCGCAAGCGATGCCAAGCCTGTGATCGTCTGGCCGAGAACACCGTAAATTTCACCGGTGTGGACGAACCGTAGCCATCTGCGCAGGCGCGAGCCGAGCGTGTTTTGCGCTTCGGGCTGCTCAGCCACTATGTCCCCCGACACCCGGTCGACAGCAAGCTCCTTGCTGGCAGCGTTCTGCACGCCGTTCCCTTCATCCAACGTCAATTGAAGAACCCCGGCATCGGGTTGCGGCAAGACGATGATCGCACGCCGCCAATTCGGCAATTCAGCCGACGCCTCGCTGAGCAGCGCATCATATGAAAGAGGTGTCCCTGAGAGGGTGGCATTCTGCAAATCGGCCGGCAACTCAGCATCGCCACCGCCCCTGCGGCCTCGCCCCTGGGGGGCGTCTTCGCCGACCAGCGTAAAGACCAGATTGTTGGCCCACGAATAAGAGAAGACCACACCGGAAAGCACGATGAAAAAAAGCGGAATGGCGGCCCAGATACCGAAAACGTGGTGCCAGTTGTAATGCCGCGCTTGGGCATTCGGCAGACCGCGCCGGAACACCAGTCGCACCTTCAGGAGCGTCCACCGGAACATCCGTGGCAGCCAAAGGTAGAGGCCGGTAACGATGAGGAACAAAAAGATCAGGTTTGAGGCATCGAGCAGGGTGCCGCCCACACCTGTCCGTCCGGAAAGAGACAGCCAGCGATGCAGGGCGGTAACTTTGGAAAAGAACTCTCTGGCAGCCGCACCGGCTTCGTCAAGCCGGGCACCTGTAAAAGGGTTGAGGGCGATCGTGCTCCTTCCGACAACAAGTCGCGCCGGCGCATTCTCCGCCCTTGGCAGCACAATCGATTGTCCGGGTAGTGCGCCGCCTGCAAGGGCCGCTGCAACCAGGGCGTCTCGCCCAAGGGGTTCCTGATCTGCCTGAACGTCGATGGCGCGAGCGACAGCGAAATCCACGATTTGCGACTCGTAAGTAAGAAGCACACCGGTCAAGGACATCAGCAGGACGAAAACGCCTGCCGAAAACCCCGCTACAAGGTGGGCCCAAAAGAAGATTTTACGTATCAACTGCAGACCTCATTGAATTGAAACCGACCGACACATTCCAGTTAAAGGCGCTAAGGAGCGTGCAGTTTCAGTGGGATAGCTCGCTTCTCGGCAAGACTGAACCGTATAATTCCGATGACGGTCCCATCAGCATAACGCACGATCGCCCGGTGGTTCGCCACCTGATGCAATACGCCATCATAGTGCAGGATCAGATCCTGGCCGGAGACGGCTGCCGCCGAGGCTTCAACTTCGACCTCCTCGTAATGGCCGACCTCGGCATCCTCCGAGCGCTCGAGACGGATGTTATCGATTGAAACCGAAAGCGGACTCCCGGATGTGGTGACGATTCCGATATGCTCGGAAAAATAGGAAGCGAGCGATTCCCGTTCGCTCTGCGTCAACGGGCCGTCATGCAGTCCGGCGCTGGCCGGCACTGCCAGGATGAGGTCCGAAAGCGAGACGTGGATCGTCAGCCCGATGCCATCTTCCTTATAGGCCACCGCGATCTCCGTGTCCGGCATCGGATGCGCGAGAGCCGGCACCGGTGCGATAAGCAAGGGCAAGAGCAGGACGGCAAAATGCCGCATCCGCTTATTCCGCATTGCCGGCATAGTCGCTCTCCCGGTCGCGCCAAATCGAATGCGGGTGAATGCCGGGCAGCGAGCGGCCGGGCTGCATCGAATATTCGATCCACACCGACGGGCCGTCGATGCGCACATAATCGCGCTCTTGGTCCATTGTCGGCGAGCCGGAAAAGGCGATGTAGGTCTCGTCGAGTTCGGCCTCGTAACGGCGCAAGATCGCCTCGGATTCCTCCGCCGGACCGATGTCCGCGGCATAGGTCGAAATGGCATTGATCACCAGCGCCTTCTGGTCTTCCGTCAGGTCGCCAGCCCTCACGCCTTCGCGATCGATCGGGAAGTTGTCGTCCTTTTGCGGGCCAACGACGATGTTGGTGAAGGTCTGATCAAGTTTGGCAGCGGCGAGTTCCGACGATGTAAGTGCGGTCAGCATAGCGGCGAAGGCCGCCTGTTCCTGCGCCATCGGGTCGTTCTCGCGACCGTTCATCTCGAACGGGCCGAACGGTTCGACACCCCGGAAGGACGGGGTCGCTCCAGCGAGCTGGCCGTCTATGTAGGTGTTGGCGAAAGCCGTATGGTGGCCGCCGAACTGGAGCTCCCATGTACCTGTCGCCGCCGGTGTGCCGAGAAAAGCAATCTGAAAATTGCTCGACGAAAAGCCTTGCTCGCCGGTTTCGGCGATCAGATAGTCGTCTGCGTTCAGAATCTGTTCCAGTTCGTCATAGCCCTCGTTCGCGGCCATTCCGGACGCCTCGATCAGCATCGCCTTGACGATCCCGAGTTGCTCGGCATCGAAGTCACCCAGCGTCAGCCCCACGCGATCGCGATAGCCCATCGGTGGAAAGTTGCTCCATTTCTTCGCATCCGAGACCGAATAGGGCAGTTGAAGTAGCGCCCATGTTTCGGCGGGAAGCAATATCTTCAAACCAGCGGCGAAACAGATCAGTCGTTCATGTCCAGCTTGAGGGCAGGCTGCCTGCGCTGCAGCAACCGATACCGAGCCGATCTCTATGTTGGTGTTAATATATTTATCGGGCATGGCCCCTCCGGGCTCGCCGCGTGGAGGTCTGGCCGGAGCGCCGGCGTCCTTTTCAGGTCCCGTGCCGGCATCCTGTTGAGCCTGGGCAGGCGAAAGCAGGTTTGACCAAACCAGAAGTGCGGCGAGAGCTCTCCACATGGTGCAAATTCTCCGATTTGATCGCCGAAAAGGCGATAAGTAATAATCCGCCACGGCCCACGGGCCTTGGCATGCCTGTCCCCGTACCGCGACTGAATTCGCCACGCAGGTACCGGCAGGATGTTATCTCGCCAAATTATGGTACTAGTGTGGTTCCGTTTATGTACTTTCGCACGAGAGGGTGTAAATGAAGCCCGCTGAATCAGCCCTGCACGCTCAGTTCGTGCTATGGGAAAAGAAACATGCTCGCTGCGGCCGACAGCTTCCCGGCCGTGCCGTGCCGGACATGCGTGCGACACACGGCGAACTTTATCGCACAGCGGCATTGACGTGCTCGAGGATCTCCGAAGTTTCGCAAGTGTTGAGCGGTCGACGACAAGTTCATAATCTATGCATTCCGGCATCAGTTTTCTTGGGCCCAACAGAGGCAGGAGACCGTTATGAAAGAACATATCCGCAAAAAAGCCAGCGATTTTGACCCGCGTATCCTCGAAATCTTCGATGGCTACGTCCACGGCAAGATTTCGAAGCGACAGTTCGTCCACCAGGCAGGACAGTATGCCGCCGCCGGTGTGACCGGACTTATGATTCTCGATCAGTTGCAGCCCAACTACGCATATGCCCAGCAGGTTAGGCCCGACGATCCGGACATCGAAACGATGGTCGTCGAATACGAAAGCCCGGACGGACATGGCACGATCAAGGGTTTGATGGCGAAACCCGCCGCCGCCGCCGATCCTCTTCCTGCTGTTCTTGTCGTGCACGAAAACCGTGGCCTGAATCCTTATATCGAAGATGTTGTGCGGCGAGCCGCGAAGGCCGGATATCTAGCGCTTGGGCCAGATGGCCTAACACCTGCGGGCGGGTATCCCGGAAGCGACGATGAGGGCCGTGAGATGCAGCGTGGCCTTGATAGCGCCAAGTTGATGGAGGACTTCTTCGCTGCCTTCGAGTTCCTGCGCGATCATGAGGGATCTACCGGCAAGGTTGGTTGTGTCGGCTTCTGCTACGGCGGCGGCGTCTGCAACGCCCTTGCGGTCGCCTATCCCGATCTTGCGGCATCTGTCCCCTTCTATGGCCGGCAGCCTGACGCTGAAGATGTTCCTTCGATCGAAGCGCCGTTAATGATCCACTATGCCGGCCTCGACGAGCGGATCAATGCAGGCTGGCCCGCATACGAAGCGGCATTGATGGAGCATGGCAAGGAATACAGCGTCCATGTCTATCCCGGTGTGAACCACGGCTTTCACAACGACACGACACCCCGCTATGACGAGGAAGCGGCGACCCTAGCCTGGGACCGAACACTCGCCTTTTTCAGCAAGCACCTCAACATGCCGGTTTGAACCCCACCAGTACAAGATATTCAGATCGTGCGCCGTGCAAAAGGTTTGCCGGCTGTTCCTATCTGAACACCAAATAAACTTGATCCGGCCAGCCGCTAACTTGGGTTTGACATTTCGGGTAGGCTGAAACCCGTCGCGGAAATTTACCGGTTGAACGAGTATCGCGAGCTTCGGAAGGCTATCCAGCGACTCTGGATAGGCGATGTGCTTCATCTGATCGCAGGCAACGAAACTGGGGCTTGGTACGCCGCGTAATACTGCCCTGCGCGTCTGCGGTGGCCGAGCCGAGGGTACTACTGGACAAGGACGGGCGCCAAAGTAGTGCGCGAGAATCTCGACGCCGAAATGGGCCTTGCTGTCGTCTGGCAATTCGCGGAAGCGAAGGAGGTGTAAGAGGTGCTTGCCGCTTGCGCGCGGCGGCCGGCAAGGGAGGCTTCGCCGCTCCTGGCCCCGAAAACCGCGACCCGGCACAAATGCCGGCTTGCCAGACGCGCCCTTGTCCTGCCTTGCTCTTCGCGGCCTCCGGGTTGCCGCCCCTACAGAATAGGGAGCGGAAACCGGAGAGAGGACCGCGCCGGACGCGGAAAAGAGAATGGAAAAAGCAGACCTCGAAGAATTGAGGGGAAAGGTCGCCTGTGGCGCGGTGCTGGAAACGGCGGGCTTTGCCGTCGACCCCAAAGAAAGCACGCGCCGTGCGGTCAAGTACCGCCGCGGCGACGACATCATCATCGTCATCCATGACGGGCAGGGCTGGTTCGATCCCCTGTCCGATGCCAAGGGCGACGTTTTTCGTCTCGTCGAACATCTCGACGGCCTCCCCTTCGCGGCGGCGCTTTATGTCGTCGCCGATCTGGTCGGCTTCGTACCTTCAGAACCGGAATGGAAGCGGCAATCGCGCGAGCGCGCGCCCGACCTCACCATCCCCGAACGCTGGAACGCGCGGCGCAAGCCTTGGCGTGGATCAGCCACATGGCGCTATCTGCGCGACGAGCGTGACATTCCCGAAGCGATCCTGAGATCGGCCATCACCCAGGATATCCTGCGCGAAGGCCCCCGGGGGAGCATGTGGGCGGCGCACCGCGATCGCGCCAGCGTCGTGACCGGCTGGGAAGAGCGCGGGCCGGACTGGCGTGGATTTGCCACCGGAGGCGCGAAAGTGCTCTTCCGGTTCGGGCCTGCCGGAGGGCCGCGGCTTTGCGTCGCCGAGGCGGCGATCGACGCCATGAGCCTTGCCGCACTCGAGGACCAGCGTCCTGACACGCGCTATTTGAGCACCGGAGGCGGTTGGTCGCCGGCGAGTTCCGAGGCCTTGCTCGATCTCGCCGTTCGGGCAGACGCCCTTCTGGTCGCGGCCACCGACAACAATGCGCAAGGGGAGAGCTTTGCCGAAAGGCTGGAGGCGCTCGCCACCGATGCCGGTTGCGGGTTCGTGCGGTTGCGGCCGGAGTTGGAGGACTGGAACGAGGTTCTGAAGGCAGGAAGAAGAAGGAAGGATGGAAAGAAGGAGGACGGCTGCCGCATGCCCGCCGTCCGCCTCAAGGGTGAAGCTCCGCCCGGCTGACGCCGGCCCTTGACCCGGCCGGACGGAGAGGCGGCCGCGGGAAGGGGTCCGGAAGGGCTGAAGAAGATGGTGATGCCGATGAGGGTGCGCCGCGCTCCAGCCCGGGACAGGCCCCAAAGGAGCCCGCCATGACCTCTCCCATCCGCAAGATCCATTTCGGTATCGCCGACCGCCATCAGATGTTCAGATTATTCGACCGCCATGCGCAGCGACCCGATCGCTGGCAGACCGATGACAGCGCGCTTTACGCCGGCGAGTGGTTCGAGATCGCGCAAGCCCAGCATGACTATATGCTCGAAATCCTGCCGCCGCTCTGGATGCGCGGCGAAATGTTCGCCATGCGCGAATTCCTGACCGGCAGCATCACCAGCGTCTTCTACACGCTGAGCATCAACGGTGTGACGCGGTTTTTCCACGCCTATTGCGATCTGTCCGATCGCCGCTCGCCCTATGAAATGCGCGACGCCATCGTCGAGCGCGAGCGCCGGCCGGTCAAGGCGATGACCCGCGACGAGCGCATCGAGCACATCTGGAGCGCCACCCATGACAATTATCGCGGCTATGCCGGCGACGACTTCCGCCCCGAACATCGCGGCAAGCGCACCGTCATCGTCTACGGCAAGCCGGGCACGCGGTTCGAACTGCTCGAGAGCCTGAGCGATCGGCAGATCTCCGAGAAGCTGCCGGTGCATCTGCGCCACCTGCCGCTGCCCGAAGCCGCGTGAGGTGGGCCATGTTTACGTTTCCGATTCTTGCGGTGCGCAAGGTCATCGCGCGCGGCGAAGAGGATGCCGCCGCCAATGGCGGGTTCCGCAATCCCTACTATGGCACCCGTCCGGGAGAGGGCGAGAAGCCGGGCTTCTGGCTCGTTGGCGACGAGGGGGTCTACATTCTCTCAAACGGCAAGCTCGCCGAGGGCCAGAAACCGCTCGTCGTCTATTCGACCGAATGCCACCCGAAGGGCGATACCGACTGGTGGGATTACAAGCGCCGGCACTTCGGCGGCGATGACGGCATCGAGTTCATCGATGCCGATCTGCTGGTTCCAAGCTTCAACCGCAGCTTCGGGATCACCCATCTCGGCATCCAGCTCACCGAGAACGACATCTTGTTCTCGCTGATCACCCGCTAACCGCACTTCCACTCCCGCACCTATCCGACGCTGCCGGGCCTCCCGGCGGCGCGGCTTTGTGCGCCCGCCTCACAGGAGACATCATCATGTCCGACAACGACCCCTTCGCCCTCGACATGTTCGGGAGTTCGCAGAACGCCTTATTGTCCGGGCTCGGCCTCGGCGTGACCGCTTTTTCCGAGAGTCCGAAAGCAGAACCAGGCGAGATCGAACCTGCGCCGGTGGCGAATTCATCCGGTTCGCGACCGCGCGAGACGTCCGCTGATGAGCATGTCGGCGAAGCGCACGAACGCGGCAGCAATTTCCATTTTTCCGGAAGCCGTTCTCTGGCGAAGGGCTGGAAAGCCCGCGCTCGTGATAATCTCGATGCCATCGCTCTTGCCGCGGCGATCGCGACCGAGGATCGGCCGGCGACAGCGGCAGAACAGAAGCGGCTCATCCGGTTCACCGGCTTCGGCGCCTCCGATCTGGCGAACGCTGTCTTCACCCGGCCCGGCGAGGAGGGATTCCGCAAGGGGTGGGAAGACCTTGGCGAAGAGCTGCAGGCATCCGTGAACGAGGCCGATTACGCCTCGCTCGCCCGCTGCACGCAATATGCCCATTTCACGCCGGAATTCATTATCCGCGCGATCTGGAAGGGGCTGGAACGGCTCGGCTGGCGCGGTGGCCGTGTGCTCGAACCGGGCATTGGGACGGGGCTGTTTCCGGCCCTGATGCCCGAGGCATTCCACGATGCGTCATTTGTCACCGGCATCGAACTCGATCCGGTCACCGCGCGCATCGCCCGGCTCCTGCAGCCGGTCGCCCGCATCATCGAGGGCGATTTCGCGCGCACCGATCTGCCGGCGCATTTCGATCTTGCCATCGGCAATCCGCCGTTTTCCGACCGGACCGTAAGGTCCGATCGCGCTTATCGTTCGATGGGTCTGCGGTTGCATGATTACTTCATTGCCCGGTCGATCGATCTTCTGAAACCCGGCGCGCTCGCCGCCTTCGTCACCTCCTCGGGCACAATGGACAAGGCGGACGCCACGGCCCGTGAGCACATCGCCAAATCCGCCGATCTCATCGCCGCGATCCGTCTGCCTGAAGGTAGTTTTCGCGCCGATGCCGGCACGGATGTGGTCGTCGACATCCTGTTCTTCCGCAAGCGCAAGCCCGGCGAGCCACAGAATGATGCCAGCTGGCTGGACTTGGCCGAAATCATTCCCGCCAGCGAAGACAGCGAGGCCATCCGCGTCAACCGCTGGTTTGCCGACCACCCCGATCATGTCCTTGGCCGCCACGCGACCACATCCGGACCCTTCGGCGAGACCTACACCTGCCTTTCCGATGACGGCGATCTCCAGGCCGACCTGGATGCGGCAATCCTATTGCTGCCGGATGCCCTCTATGACGGCGAGCCCGACGCGATCGATATCGACCTCGAACTTGGAACGAGCCTGACCGATGCCGCCAGGCCCGAGGATGCGCACGTCCGCGAGGGCAGTTTTTTCTTCGACGCCTCGAGGGGCCTCATGCAGGTGCTCGACGGCAAACTCGCTCCGGTTCCCGTCCGCAAAGGACGGTCGGGCGAAGGGTTTTCGGAAAAGCAGATCAACATCGTCCGGAAGCTGATCTCGGTTCGCGACGCGGTGCGCGCGGTCCTAAAGTCCCAGGAGACCGATCAGCCCTGGCGCGACCTGCAAGTGAAGCTGCGCATCGCCTGGTCGAGCTTCGTGCGCGACTTCGGGCCGATCAATCACACCAGGGTGTCGATCACGGAAAACGATGCGACGGGGGAGACGCGCGAGACGCATCGCCGCCCGAACTTGCAGCCCTTCCTCGACGATCCGGATTGCTGGCTGGTCGCATCGATCGAGACTTACGACCTCGATACGGATACGGCCAAGCCCGGCCCGATCTTTTCCGAGCGGGTCATCGCCCCGCCATCGCCGCCCGTGATCGCCAGTGCCGCCGATGCGCTCGCCGTCGTTCTCAACGAACGCGGTCATGTCGATCCCGATCACATCGCCGAGCTTCTGCACGAAGACGGCGAAACCGTCATTGAGGAACTCGGCAGCGCGATCTATCGCGATCCGGCGGATGGGTCATGGCAGACATCGGATGCCTACCTCTCCGGTCCGGTGCGCGACAAGCTGGCGATCGCAGAGGCGGCCGTCGAGCTCGATCCGGGCTACAGCCGCAATGTCGAGGCGCTCGAAGGGGTGCAGCCAGCCGATCTCAGCCCGTCCGAGATCACCGCGCGGCTCGGTGCGCCCTGGATTCCGGCCAGTGATGTCGTCGACTTCGTCAAGGAGACGATGGGCACGGACATCACGATCCGGCACATGCCGGAACTCGCCTCCTGGACGGTCGATGCCCGCATGCTCGCCTATCGCGCCGAGGGCACGTCGGAATGGGGCACCAAGCGCCGGCATGCCGGCGAGCTGCTCGCCGATGCCCTCAACAGCCGCATCCCGCAGATCTTCGATACGGTGAAGGACGGGGACAGCGAGCGCCGGGTCCTCAATGTCGTCGATACCGAGGCGGCCAAGGAGAAGCTCAGCAAGATCAAGACCGCCTTTCAGACATGGGTCTGGTCCGATCCGGATCGCACCGACCGGCTGGCGCGGGTCTATAACGACACCTTCAACAATATCGCGCCCCGATCCTTTAACGGGGACCATCTGAAACTTCCGGGCGCCTCTGGCGCCTTTGTTCTTTATGGTCACCAGAAACGCGGCATCTGGCGGATCATCTCGTCTGGGGCGACCTATCTCGCCCATGCCGTCGGCGCCGGCAAGACCATGACGATGGCGGCCGCCATCATGGAGCAGCGCCGGCTCGGCCTGATCTCGAAAGCCATGCTGGTCGTGCCCGGCCATTGCCTGGCGCAGGCCGCACGAGAGTTCCTGGCGCTCTATCCGACGGCGCGGATCCTGGTCGCCGACGAGACCAACTTCACCAAGGACAAGCGCCATCGCTTCCTGTCGCGGGCCGCCACGGCCAATTGGGACGCGATCATCATCACCCATTCGGCCTTCAAGTTCATCGCCGTCCCGGCCGAATTCGAGCGCCAGATGATCGAGGACGAGCTTACGCTCTACGAGGAACTGCTCACCCGGGTCGAAAGCGACGACCGGGTGTCGCGCAAACGCCTCGAGCGGCTGAAGGAAGGATTGCGCGATCGGCTGGAGGCGCTCGGCTCGGTCAAGGACGATCTGCTGACGATTTCCGAGATCGGCATCGATCAGATCATCGTCGACGAGGCGCAGGAGTTCCGCAAGCTCAGCTTCGCCACCAACATGTCGACCCTGAAAGGCGTCGATCCGAACGGCTCGCAGCGCGCCTGGGACCTTTACGTCAAGTCCCGCTTCATCGAGACGAAGAACCCCGGCCGCGCACTGGTGCTGGCCTCGGGAACGCCGATCACCAACACGCTTGGCGAGATGTTCTCGGTGCAGCGCTTCCTTGGCTTCGAAGCCCTGAAAGAGCGCGGACTGCACGAGTTCGACGCCTGGGCCTCGACCTTCGGCGATGTGGCGACCGAACTCGAGCTGCAGCCCTCGGGCAAATACAAGCCCGTCTCGCGCTTCGCCACCTTCGTCAATGTGCCGGAACTGATCGCCATGTTCCGTTCCTTCGCCGATGTCGTGTTGCCGGAGGATCTGAAGCAATATGTGAAAATCCCCGCCGTCTCGACGGGCAAGCGCCAGATCGTCACCGCCAAGCCGACCGACGACTTCAAGCTCTATCAGCAGGTGCTCGAGGCGCGCATCAAGGCGATCGAAAAACGCGAGGGGCCGGCGCAGCCCGGCGACGACATTCTGCTTTCGGTCATCACCGACGGACGCCATGCGGCGATCGATCTGCGGCTGGTCGATCCCGACAATGACAATGAGCCCAACAACAAGCTCAACAAGCTGATCGAGAACAGCTTCCGCATCTGGCGCGAAACGGGTCAGAACGAGTATCTGACCCGCGACGGAAAACCCTTCGATCTGCCGGGCGCGGCGCAGATGATCTTTTCCGATCTCGGCACGATCAGCGTCGAGAAATCCCGTGGCTTTTCCGCCTATCGCTGGATCCGCGACGAGCTCGTCCGCCTCGGCGTTCCGGCCTCCGAAATCGCTTTCGTGCAGGACTACAAGAAGACCGAGGCGAAGCATCGACTGTTTGCGGACGTCAATGCCGGAAAAATCCGCTTCCTGATCGGGTCGTCCGAAACCATGGGCACCGGCGTCAACGCGCAGCTTCGCCTCAAGGCGCTGCATCACCTCGACGTCCCCTGGCTGCCGTCCCAGATCGAGCAGCGCGAGGGCCGCATCGAGCGGCAGGGCAATCAGCATGAGGAGATCGAAATCTTCGCCTACGCCACCGAAGGCTCGATGGACGCGCAGATGTGGCAGAACAACGAGCGCAAAGCCCGGTTCATCGCCGCGGCGCTCTCCGGCGACACCTCCGTGCGCCGGCTCGAAGAGCTCGGCGAGGGCCAGGCCAACCAGTTCGCCATGGCCAAGGCGATCGCGTCAGGCGATCAGCGCCTGATGCAAAAGGCTGGCCTCGAAGCCGACATTGCCCGGCTCGAACGCTTGCGCGCGGCGCATCGCGACGATCTCTTCGCGGTCCGGCGCCAGATCCGCAATGCCGAACGCGATATCGAACACGACACACGGCGCATCGCTGAGATCGGCAAGGATATCGAGCGCAGGATTCCGACCGCCGGCGAGGCCTTCGCCATGACAATTGCCGGACAATCGTTTTCCGACCGCAAACCCGCGGGCCGCGCCCTGATGAAGGAAATCATGACGCTCGTGCATCTGCGGCAGGAGGACGAGCAGACGATAGCCAAAATCGGCGGCTTCGATCTCGTCTTCTCCGGCAAGCGCTTTGGGAACGACGAATTCCAATACGACGTCGCGCTCGCACGGACCGGCGCGGAAACCGACATCGATCTCGCCCTGACCGTCACGCCGCTCGGTGCGGTCTCGCGCATCGAGCATGTCCTCGCCGGTTTCGAGGACGAGCAGTCGCAGTATCGCTTCCGGCTCGACGACGCCAAGCGCCGCCTGGCATCCTACCAGTCGCGTCAGGGCGGGGAATTCGGCTTCGAGGAGGAGCTTGCCGACAAACGCCGGCAGCTCGACGCCATCGAGGCCGATCTGGCGGACGAGGTCCTGAAGGAGGGAAAGAAGGCCATGGGGGTGGCCTGAAAAAGGGAGGGACTGGTGGGAATCGAGGCCTATTGAACAGCCTATTGGCCAATAATGATAAGACCAGCGATCCGTTTAGTGCACATCCGGCTCCGCCGACGTAGCGAGCTCTCGGATGGCGCGTTCAACCTCCTCATCATCCCATCCGGCGACTAGAGCCAATGCTCTGGTCATAGCCAGTTCTTCCGCCAACGCCTTGTGCTGCCAAGGTTTGTCGAGCGCTTGTATGATACGCCGCGCAGCTGTCTTGAGTGCGTCTTCTGAATCGGCCTGTTCGGAAAGGGCGCGAAGAATTCGATGGAAGGAGGGGTTGATTGCCTTCCTGCATTCCTGCTCGCGACCTGGATAGGGGTGAGGATATCTCGGGGACTCCACGATCAATCTACTCCTGTCGTCCGCGGGGACAATTGCGTGTTCATCGTGCCGTGCATTCTTGCATCCTTTCGCGCGAACTCAGGAAAGATTAGGAAGCAATCCGAGGCGATTTTCAACCAACTAGCGGATATTTGCAGGTCGGTGATAGACACTGTGCGGAGATGGACTCCTTGTGCCATACCCGGCGGGTTCGCCCAAAAGAGTTGAAGCGATTCCGAGAGAGCACGATGCCGCACTTTATCCGCATCCATGAGTACATTCGGCAATTTCGGGTTGGAGATGCTGCCAGCGCGGCTCGTTTCCGCGAACTGGTGCTTGCCGCCCTTGAGAACCGACGGAAAGAATTCGCTACAGAGATCGCCGAACTGGATGCGCTTCACTATGCGCTGCAGGTTGCAGCCGAAAACGGCAGTACCACCGAGGTAGAAGCTGCCTCACTGCTTCTGAAGGAAGCCGTCGAGGACCTCGCTACCAAACTTCGAACCTCCGAGTAATTTCGAAGACAAATCAGAACCTGTTTCGGCGGCGGGGAAGGTTGGGCGCCATGCGCCGATCAAAGCAGCTGCCGTATGGATTTTGACGGCGCTCCTTTTGGTGCAAAGCGATTCAGCATCATATCATAATCGTCTCGCCCATTCGCAGATCTGGTGCCTTTGGCCTTGGGCCGCAATTGGCTTCCGTACCGTATTCCTTTGCTGCGAGCAGGAAGGCGGCCGGATCTTTCACTAGTTCGGCTGTGGCGACCCTTGGCCAACCTTGTCCATACTATGCGGCCGGCCGAGCTTTTCGCTTTCCACACAGATCTCTGCCGCAGAGTAGCACAAATTACCGAAATCGAGGCCGATCTGGCGGACGAAGTTCTGAAGGAGGGGAAGAAGGCCGTGGAGGCGGCCTGAGGAAAAGAAGAAAGCGGGATGGGGACCGGTCGCAGATCGGTTGGGCCCGGTGACGCTAACGCTCAACCGCCGCCTGCGCCATCCCGGCCCGTCGTCCTTCGCAGGGCTTTACAGCCCCGCTTGTCCGGCCGGGCAGGGACGCTCGGCCGCAGTTGCACCGGCCCGCCCGCTCCGCGGTACCGGGGATGTCTTCGAGAAGAAGACGAGAAATGGAGCCGGCGTGGTGCCGGACCCACAATCCTCGAACAGGAGCTTCCCATGCATATCATCAAGATCGACCCGCGCGCGCTCAAGGACAATCCCGACGACGCCCGCAAGTCCAAGTCCACGCCGCAGGGCGATGCGCTGCTCGCCGCGACCATCAAGGCCGTCGGCATCATCCAGCCGCCCGTCGTTTCTCCCGAAGCTGATGGCGGTAACGGCTTTATCATCCAGGCCGGCCATCGCCGCACCAGGGGCGCAATCGCGGCCAAGCTCGAGGAGATCGAGGTCATCGTGACCGATGCGGCCGAGGATGGCGGCGCCATGCGCTCCATGGTCGAGAACATCGCCCGCGAACCGCTCAACCCGGTCGATCAGTGGCGGGCCATCGAGCGGCTTGTCGCGCTCGGTTGGACCGAGGAAGGCATCGCCGCGGCGCTGTCGCTTTCGGTGCGCCAGATCAAGAAGCTGCGGCTTCTCGCCAATGTGCTTCCGGCTATGCTGGACCAGATGGCCAAGGGCGACATGCCCGACGAGCGGCAGCTACGGACGATCGCCGCCGCCTCGATTGCCGAACAGAAGGAGGTCTGGAAGGCCCACAAGCCCAAGAAGAACGAGACCACGACCTGGTGGTCGGTCGCCAACGGCCTCTCGAAGACCCGCATGTATGCGCGCGACGCCAGTTTCGACGACGAGCTGGCGCAAGCTTACGGCATTGCCTGGGTCGAAGATCTCTTTGCGCCTGCCGATGAAGACAGCCGCTATACGACCGATGTCGAGGCCTTCCTGGGCGCCCAGCAGGAGTGGATGACCAACAACCTGCCGAAGAATGGCATGATCACCGAGTCCAACAATTGGGGCCAGCCGGAATTGCCGAAGAAGGCCGAGCGGGTCTACGGCAAGCCCAAGAAGTCCGATTGCACGGCCATGTATCTCGACCGTGAGGGCAAGGTGCAATCCGTCGTCTACCGGATGCCCGAGCCGAAGGCGGCGAAAGGCAAGGGTGGGGATGGCGGCGCCGTCGCGCCGGCGCAGCGCCCGGACGTCACCCAAAAGGGCCAGGACATGATCGGGGACTTCCGCACCGATGCGCTTCACGAGGCGCTACAGCGTGCGCCGATCGAGGACGACACGCTGATGGCGCTGCTCGTCATCGCCTTTGCCGGTCAGAACGTCCGCGTCGACACTGGATCGGGCAATACAGGGTCGTTCCGCAGCCAGATCGCGCCCCATGCCGCCACCCTCGTCGGTGAGACCGGTAATCTCACCTTCGACAAGGACACGCTCCGCGTCGCGGTCCGCTCGGTGCTGATTGAGGTGCTGTCGTGCCGCCGCAACATGTCGAACAGCGGCATTGTCTCGCGGATCGCCGGCGCCGTCGTCGGGGCCGACACCTTCCTGCCCAATATGGGCACAGAGGACTTCCTTCTGTGCCTCCCCCGGCAGGCGCTTGAGGCCGCATGTGCAGACACGTCGGTGCTGCCGCGCAACAAGGTCCGCGACACCCGCGCCGCCCTCGTCGAGTATTTCCAGGAAGAACGCTTCGTCCACGTGTCGGCGCTGTTCGCGCCCGACGCGAACGAACTTGCCGACTGGAAGGCCCACAACGAGATCGTCGAGGACGAAGACGAGGGGGCTGCCGACGGCTCCGTCGACGAACCGGATGAGGGCGACATCGACCCGGATGCCGTCTCCGAAGGTTTCCGCGAAGCCGCCGAATAGCGGCCTTCATCCTTCCGAACGCTTTTCACGCCGCCGGCATCGTCCGGCGGCGTTTCCGCTTCCATACATCAGACAAGGAGGACATCACCTATGTCCGCGCAACTGATCTTCGACACCGCTCCGCTCGGTGCGATCATCCGCTATTCTGACGGCACGCCGCGCCCACCCGAACGGCACCGCCGCAAGCTCCAAGCCTGGGAGCGCCACAACAATACGGGCCGGCTCGTCAAGAAACAGGCCGCCACCGTCGTTGGCCAGACCACCATCCCGGCCAGCTTCACGCTTCATGAGGGGGACTTCGGCAGCAAGGCCGTCATCGTACGTCGGCTCTTCAGGACCTTCTCGGTCGATAGCGGGCTCGCGTTCTCGGTCGTCGAGCGGCCGACGGTCGGCGCGTTCCTCGTGCTCGATCGTCCCGGTGACGCCGGCGAGCTGGTCCATGTCGCCCAGAACCGGCAGGCGGCCGACGAGTGGCTGTCGCGTCACGGCTATCCCAATGCCGTTCTGCAGGAAGTGACCGCCGATGAAACCGCCACCGATGGCGGCGAGGGGAGGGCGGCATGACCTCCGATCAAGAAGGGCCAGATTTGACGCCGGGGCCGGAGGTTCGTTTCGCCATCAGTCTCGAAGGGTTTCCGGTTGCACAGTTCGGCGACACAGCTTTCGCCATGCTGCCCGGTCGCGCCGAAACGTTCTTTCTTGGGCATGCCTGGCGAATACGCCGCCCGCTTGAGGAGCTCCTCCGCAAGGACTTCTACGGGCATGGCGGTGTGCTCGTCGATCAAGAGGCGTTCCGCGCCCAGGTGCTCGAACAGGCAGAGCATGCCCGCGAAAAGCGTGCCCTCGGACGGCGCGAGATCCGCTCCCGCATATACACGCCATGGGGACCGTCGCAAGGTGCGACAGTGTTTGCCGAGGGTGTCGTCTGCCATTCCACCGCTGGCCATGGCGGGTTCCATCTTGCGACCGACCGCAATGCGAAGGTCGATCGGCGACTTCGCCGGCCTGCCGGCTGGTACGAGGAAGACGCGGAATGGGCGATCGTTGCGCTCACCTTTCCGCATCTCTTCACGAGCTTCGAACGGCGTTGCGCCGAGCAGACCGTGAAAGACAGCTGGCCAGATGCCTGGGAAGCGATCTTCGCAATCGTGCTCGCGCCCGGCCAGTCTCATGAAAAGGATCGGCGTGCGTTTCATGCGCGGCACGCGGGCGACTGGATTGTGATCTCCGCCATCAGGTCCGAGCACCACGGCCGTCATGTGGAGGTTGTCGCGACCCTCGGCGGCCACCGGGACCGAGAGACCGAGCAACGCCGGTACCTCGTTCCTTCCGACGAATACGAGATCGGCCGTTTCGGTTTCGTCGTCGATCCCGATCGACACGAAGTCTATGAAGGTCCGTCGAGCTTTGTCGAATGGCGGCGGTGATGGCCGTCCCCTGGAAACTCATCGCGATAGCCTTCGGCTGGCGGGCCAGCTTCAGGCTCGAAGGCGCCCATCCCCGCCTCGTCATCCATCACAGGCGCCACAGCGCCCGGCTTGCCGGCGCCGACGCGTGGAAACGCGCCGTTCTCATCTCGATCCGCGCGCCCGAATTCGTCAATCCAAAAGGGAGACCCTATTCATGACCACCTTTCTCGTTGCCATCCACCTTGTCGTCGATACGAACGGCCCCAATCCCCGCGCAGAAATCACTGCCGCTCTCGAGGCACAACTCGACCGCCCCGCGACACTTGTGCCTGCGGTAGGCAGCATCCTCGACTGGGCCGTCGCCGGCGAAGACCTGGCTGCGTCCATGGCTCAGGTTACCATTCCGTCCGACTACAGACCCGGGACCGCGCAATTGCCGCGATGGCCCCGGCTTGTGCCGAAAAGGGCCGCATCATGATGGCCGCCAAGCGAGCGAACCTGCTGCGTCGGATGGAATCGGCGCACCGGCAGACGAGGGCGCACCTTGAACGGATCGAACGGCAGATTTCGGCCAGGGCGGAACGGATGACCACGACCGCCAAGGCGAAGGCCCGAAGATATCCCCGTGGGGGATCGCGCTGGACACGGTCGGATGAAGCCATGTTCAGGGCCTGCGTCGATGAGCTCAGCTTCGAGCGGCGCGGAGAAATCGATGCCCTCAACCGAAAGCTCTCACGACAGGAGCGGGCGATCCTCGCCGTCAGGGCAAAGGCCAGCACCAACGGGACGACCGCCAAAGCAGATGTGCATGCCGCATTGTGACGGCAGGAGCATGTGCGGCTGGCCACGGTCATTTCCTTCACAATTGAGTGCCTGTGGAATGCCGCCCCTGCCGGCCTCCCTTCGGTTCTGGTCGCGGTCGTAAACCGGCGGCCGGAGCCTTCAAGGCCGCTGACGCGCCGCGGTGCGGCCGCCCGGACCATCCTCGCCAAACCGGCCCTGCGGGACTGCGCGAGGGCTTGATAAGCCCTGCTGGCCCGCAGAACAGGTTCGCTCGTCCCGGTCCGTGCGGACCCTGAAGCCCCCGTCTTTCCGCCGGTTTCTTTTGCCCGCGCCCGAAGGGAGGGCCGGCAGGGGCCGGCTCGAGCCTTCGGTCAAATCGTGAAGGAAAGGACCTCACATGACCAGCAACGCTCGTTCCCCCCGTCAATCCGGCAAGATCGTCCAGCTCCGCAAGGGCGCGTCCCTCGAAATGGTCCGGCTCGCCTGCCCCGACAGCGCCCAGGCCTCCCTCATCTCCGAGAGCTTCGGCCTTCCCGTCATCGACAGCGACGGCATCCGCGATCTTCACCACAAAATCATCGTCGATACGGCTGAATCCCTTAGTGACGGCCTTGGCGAACGCGCCATGCAGATCCACCTGCAGCGCATCGTCGGTTCATATGTCGGCTCCGCTCATGGCGCCGGCCAGTTCTACTCCCGAGCGGTCTCCGAAGCGCGAGATGCGACCGCGAAGTCGGCCAACGATTCCCGCGACGAGGACCTCGACGGTCCTGTCGGGTTCGACAGCAATGCCCAACGCAAGCGAGAGTTCGCGGCCGATATGGGCATACAGGCCCATGCGCTCCGCTGCGCGGCAGAGGGCGTCGTAACCGCCTACGAAGAAGTCGTCGGCGAAGCCTGGAAGCCATTCCAAAGGCAGGTCGAAAATCCAGGCCAGACCGTCGACCGCAAGGCGGCCGAACTGCAGATGGCGGCGCTCGGCTGAGCCTGTTGGGCGGAGCTTCGGCTCCGCCCCATTTTTCTCGTCACGGACTCCCGAATTGACAAAACAACGTAAAATACCTATTTTAGGTAAAACGCTGGAGCCACCAGATGAAGCAATACACGTTCTCCGACATGAACCGCTCTTCGGGTGAAATCCTCGAGGCGGCAATGATCGAACCCGTCGTCCTCACCAAGCACGGCAAGGAGAAGCTTTTTGTTCTGTCCGCCCGCGATTATCACCGCATGCGCGGCGAGCCGAGCCCGACCAAGTCCTATTCTCTGCATGATGCCCCGGACGATGTCCATGCGGAGTTGATGTCCGGCATCGACGCCATTCTCGAACCTGTCAAAGAAGATGCTTGAGCAGGGCGACGTCGCCGAGTTCCACTATCTCTGGCATCGCGAAGCGGAAAAGGGTGAGGAATCCGGCCGGAAGCCCCGCCCTGTCTGCATCGTCATCAAGACGCCCGGCAATCCGGACGTTGTGCTTCTCTTTCCGTTTACCTCAAAGCAGCCGCTCGACGGCCAGCTTGCGCTGCATGTCCCTGAAATCGAGTGCCGTCGCATCGGACTCGCATCTCCGTGCTGGATCATTCTCGACGAGTTCAATCGCGTCGAGATGGACAAGGACTACGACTTCGTCTCCACCGAGCCAATCGGTTCGGTCAGCGCGGCGTTCCTCCGCGAGATGGCCGCGACAATCAAGCAGGCCGCCCGCACGTCAGCGATCAAGGCCGTGAAACGGACCTGACGTCCGCTCCGAATCTTCCCGACTGAAGACCTTGTCTCCCGCACGAACGTCGGCCTGTTAGCACCTGCGCAGAGCGCCGTACTGGTTATCCAGCCTCGATCCGGCCAATCAACCCGCACATCGCCAGAACTCTATCTCGGACTCAGCCCAACCCCGCTCTTTGAGGGATGGCATTCCTGGTGCGGCGCGGACTTCCACGATCAACCCGTAAAGGGTCCGCTCGCAAGCGGCGGCCGCTTGGCTTTGGCCTGCGCGGTGATCGCGTCCGCTAAGCCGCACACTGACGGAGCCATCAAGAGCGGGATTGGCCCGCTCCAACGATGGAGCCCTCAGATGCAGCACGATCTTTCCCTCGCCCAGAAACACGCCTGGAACCTCGCCCGCACCCTCATGATCCCGATCGTCCTATTCAAGTCCGACGACGAATACGGCGTCCTTCCCGCCGACGAAGTCGACGACGCAGATATCGTTATTCTCTTCGAATACGACCCCTACACCGGCGGTCACTCGGTCCACTGACCGATCAACCCTCTCACTCCTCGAAGGCGGCGCCAGGCGCCGCCTTTCCGCTGCGCGGATGCTCCGACCGTGGTCCGTCCCGAGCAAGGTCCGGGCGGAGCCGGCAGCAGCGGCAACGGCTTTGCCGTTCTCCTCTTCGTTCCGGCCCTTCGCCACCCCACCGCGCTACGCGCACCGGGGCCCCGGCTCGGGTGCCGCTCCTGCCTGCAGCCCCGCCATTGGCGGACCTCGTGACGGACCGCGATCAGCGCGGTCCTGAAAATCAGGAGGTCTGAAAATGAAAATGAAAGCGAAGAGTCCGCGTATCGATATCTATGCGCGGATCACCGAAACGATAGTCGCCGATCTGGAAAAAGGCGTCCGACCTTGGATGAAACCCTGGAGCGCGAGCGGGCTCGAAGGTCGGATCACCCGACCCCTTCGGCACACCGGCGAGCCCTATACAGGCATCAACGTGCTGCTCCTCTGGTCGGAGAGTATCGCCCGAGGTTTCGAAGCACCGCTCTGGATGACTTATCGCCAGGCAAGCCAGATCGGAGCCCAGGTCCGCAAGGGCGAAACCGGCGCAACTGTTGTCTATGCCAGCCGCTTCACGAAGACCGAAACCGACTCTCGCGGCGACGAGGTCGAGCGGGATATCCCGTTTCTCAAAACCTACACCGTGTTCAATTGCGACCAGATCGATGGGCTGCCGGATCACTATTATCACCGGCCGGACAGGATCATCGACCCTGTGTCGCGGATCGAACATGCCGACCGCTTCTTCGAAAACACGGGTGCGGTGATCCGCCATGGCGGCACCAAAGCCTTCTTCGCTGCCGCGAGCGATCACATCCAGATGCCGCCTTTCGAGAGCTTCCGGGATGCGGAATCCTATGTGGCTGTGCTCAGCCATGAGACTACCCACTGGACAGCGCCAGCGCACCGCGTCGGACGCGATCTCTCGCGTTATCACAAAGATCGCACCGAACGCGCCCGCGAAGAGCTCATTGCCGAGCTTGGAAGCTGCTTCCTGTGCGCCGATCTCGGCATCGTGCCGGAGCTCGAGCCGCGGCCGGATCACGCAAGCTACCTTCACTCATGGTTGCGTGTGCTCAAAGACGACAAGCGGGCAATCTTTCAGGCGGCGGCCCACGCGCAACGCGCGGTGACATACCTGCACGGTCTTCAGCCCGCTGATGTGATTGAAGAGAGGGAGGCGGCCTGATGCTTCGCCTCCCGAATGCTACCGCGGAGGGCGACCCGCCCTCTGCCATTCGTTTGCGCACGCTGTCGCTCGGCGCCGGCGTCCAGTCGACCTAACTCGCCCTGATAGCGGCGCATGATGTCAGGCCGCTCCGGAGGCGAGTTCCGTAATCATCGATCAAGACGATAGCCCGGAACGATGGGCATCTACGCGGCACCTGCCTGCCCACATCACCAGATGCTAAAGCAGAACTCCGGCAACAGCTGCACAGCTTATCAGCGGAATGCCACGTTCGGACGGACGCCTGTTCTATCATTTTCCGGTCGCACGTTCCGTCACCGGAGATAGCCGAGTCGTTTGGCCGATAGTGCGGGAGATCTCGATCCGGCAATTGGGCTGCCTTAAACCGTGACGAGATCAATCTGGCGATTGTGCGCCTGTAACGGGTGGCAGGCGGCATGTCCGCCAAGTTCTGGCCTATTCCTTTTTCCGTCGTATCTCACGGAGCTCGCCCAACGCGGTCTCGATTTGGCATGTCTGACCGGAAACCGGCTTCGCCTCGCCCGGCTTGTCGCAACGGCGGTCCGGAACTTTCTTCCCCTGCCGGCTGCGCCGCCATTCCTCGCGAAGCAAGAAAGCCCCGCCCCGCCGTCCTCCATTTCATTGCGGTCCCTACAAGCCCACCCCGTTGCGCAAGCGCAACGGGGACCCCGGGGGATGCGCGCCGATCGTTCCCGGTCTCTTCGACAGCCATCGAGATCCTATGAGTAACGGGGGCGACCTGCTCTGATGCTGCAGTCGTTGTTGGCCGTTGCGGAAAGGAGCAGGAAGATGAC
>Ga0208328_1000044_pt1 | contig 84739 bp, 80 predicted proteins | sample DeeseametaMP2633_FD_184170 | JGI IMG/M metagenome (GOLD analysis project Ga0208328, IMG submission 184170) | Marine microbial communities from the Deep Atlantic Ocean - MP2633 (SPAdes) | ecosystem: Environmental > Aquatic > Marine > Unclassified | place: Northeast of Antigua and Barbuda, North...
CCCCGCCCGCCATGAGTTCGGGAGACACAAAGAATTGCAAGCGCCCTGAATCGGTCCTGTCGTCCAAGCGGTCCAGTCTGCGCGAGATATTGGCTAGTGAAGTCATGGCCGGGCGTCCGCCCTCTCAATTACAAGATCCACAACGCGCCCGCGCTGCATGGTTCCGGGGCGGATTCCGACAAGCCGGATAACGTCAACGGCTGGCATATCGTCGCCAATCCCCGCCCTGTCCTCGACTGCCTTAAGCCGCCGCTCGATAGTGTGATTTGAAGCCATGCGTTACCCTCCGATTCTGGCGGTAATGCCCTGCGCGGGAGCGTAGGTATTGCTGCGCCATGTAAGCGGCGGATCATCTGCGAAGCGCACTGAAATCACGCTGTCGATTCCGGGGCGGTATTCATCCGGTATGACGCCATTGCAGGCCGTGAACCATTGCCCGCTAGAAGCATTGGCTGCGCGTTCTACTCGCGAAAGCCGTCCTGCGATCTGTGCCAGCGATGTCATGCGTCTGCCTCCCTATAGCCCGGCTTACCAATTTCGCGGATAAGCGTCTTGTGGTGCGATCCGTCCGGGTTGATGATTTCGCGGATGATATGCGTCACCCGGTTGTCATCGCTTGGCCGGTTGCTTTCCAGCGCCGCTAGTCGCTTCTGGATTTGTGCGAAACTACCCATTGCCGCCTCCTGTCGATTCGATGGCGAATTGCTCGATAGCGCCCGCGTGCATCAATGCACCGCTGTCGAATGTGACACTTTCGGCCATGAAGGCGTCCAGCGTGTCGGGCGCGGGCTTTCCGTACCATTGCAGGAAACCCGCATAGCCCTTTTCAGGTGTGCCGCCGATCCGGGCCAATATGTCGCCGGTCACTATGGAAAGCCGCTCGGCCAACTCGTCATTGGTTAAATGCGCAAACCGCCCGGCTGCGTCTGCGCGATGCTCTAGGCGCTCTAGGCGGGCCGTGATGCTGTTTCTTGCTGCCATGGCTATTTCCCCGCCTGCTGCTGTTCAAGGCGCTCTAGGCGCTCCAATATCTCGCCCGTGGTGATGGCGTCTTTCTGCGCGTCGATAATCGAGACAAGGGATTGCGCTTCGGCGGGGGCCAGGTTCCCCAACGCGGTTTCCTGCGCCACCTTGGCGATTGCTGCCTTGATGCCTTCAACGGTCGAAATGTCGGGCAAGTCGATTTCGATTGTTCGGGGCGTCGGGGCAGGGCGCGGATGACAAAACGGCGCGGCTTTCTCCGCTGCCCATGATCGGGTCTTTTCGTCCCTCGTTTCGTCGCGCATCAAACCAAGCAGGTATTCAACGGGAAGTTGCCCGCCGTCCATTGCTTCGCAAAGCGCTTCTGCCGATCTGATCGCAACGCTTCCGGGCTTTCGTCCTGCCCCCTGTCTAGCGCCGCCGTGGTTCGCCATTCTTGATTTTCCTGATTGTTTTCATATCGTCACGATTCGCGGCCTAAATCTCTGAAGCGTCGTGATAATTATCGGAAGCCTTCTCCGATCATCCCGATATCCCCGCCATTCTGATCTGCCGTGACCTGCGATCCGTCATCGCCGAGAGAGTAGGCGACAGCATGCCGGTCACTGCCTTGGTTTGTATCAACCAGTTCCGTCGCGTTGGTCCATGTGACGGGTGATAGTTGGAACGTGGACGTGAAGACAAAAAGGCGAAGCCCGCCGGGGCCCGGAGACGCAACGGTCATGACGCCCGGCTCCGACCCGGTATCTTCCTGACTTGTCCCCCGCCCGGCAATATCCTGCACGTTCGATGTCGAGAGAACCGACAGATACGGCGTCTGCTGCGTTCCTGTTGCCGTGATGACGACATCACCGCTCTGCGGCCCCCGGATGGAAAAAATCGCTGCTTTGTAGGCACCGGAGCCGGTCGGAACGGCCGCAACCAAATTGCAGGCGTTGCCCCCGAACGTCGCAGACGTGAAGCCACCGCTCGAAAACGCAGACGTGACGCACAGGAAAACGAAAGGTCCAGCAGCGGATCTTGTTGCCCATGTGCGCGTAGATGACCCGCTGTCTGGGTTGTCGTGGAAGTCCACGACAGGGGCAAGGATCGGCAAGACCTGCGCCGCAGCAAATGCAGGCCCCGGTATCATCCCCGGCAACGCCATTACGCGATACCCGGAATTTGCGTGACGACGATCCGACTGGAGGAAATCACGTCATAATAATACAGGTCTTCCGCGTCCGCTGCCGTTGAAGCAGTCGGCGTTACGCCGAGAGGAAATTCAAACACGGCGTTCCATGCCACTGTCCGCCCGCCCGTCCCGTCCTGCACGACACGAAGACGCCCCTTTTTCCCGACCGTCGTATTTGACGGTGCACCTATGGTGGTGTTTTCGCCAAGGGTGTCGATCTTGAAATCAATCCCCGTGGACATGTCCCACGCTACAGCGTTGGATGAGCTGGTCAGTGCAACCTCAACAATGGCGTCCCACACGATTTCGCCCGTCAACACCTTGCCCGCCGTGTCATTACGGTATTCGTCTGCTGTTGAAATCGGAACGCCGAGTGTCGCGCGCGCCGTAGCGGCGTCGGCGTCGTCAAGAAGTGTCAATGCGAATGCGGTTGCACTAATAGGGCCAGACGCGCCTCGTTGATACGCATGGCACCGCCAGTTTCCTGACCCTTCCGACTTGAAGATGGCCGTATCGCCCGCAACCGTCGTTATGTTGGCCCCGCCCGGAAGAATGAACGACGTTGCATTATGGGTAAGCTGAAGCGCGCCAGCGAAGCGAATAAGCTTGGATACGCCCGCCTTGACCGTGCCAAAGCTGGTTATCGTCGTTGTGCCGGTGATGTTGACGCATTCCGCTGCCGTCGTCGCCATATCGCTGGCAGACGCGGACGCCAACGTTGCTTCGGAAAGCTCCGCCGCCTTGTGCGACATTAGCTCGCGAACAGCGTCATTCATGTTGCCGAAATTGCAGTTCTCGGCGATGTTGATGCCGCCCACATCGCTGTTGTTATCCGCTGTGGAATCGTATTCCCAAGGGTAGTTTTTCGCCATTTACTGTTCCTTAGTTTAGCGCCGCGCTACCGTTCGCAGTCATCGCCTCTTGCAGCGAAATGAACGCGGTGTTCTTGTCGATGATGTCGGTTGCTTTGTCCGCGAGCGTGATAAGCGCTGCGATGATTTCGGCGGGGCAATCTTCGCCTTCAGTGCCCCGGAATGATTGACGGCCAAGCCCCGTCAAAGCCGCCTTTAAAGCCATCGTGATTCCGCTGGCGTCACCGATCCATTCGGTTTCCAAGCCGCACAATTCGGCCAGGATCTCCGCAACCTTCTGCGTGCTGCTTTCGCGTTCTCCTGCCCCGACAATTTCGCAAATCTCTAGTGCGAATATGACGGCCGGCTTTTGGTCGTTCATGGTTGTTTCGTCTGTCATGTCATCGCCCCGCTATCGCAGCCGTGCCGCTCAATGCGGGTCCGGCTGTCCGGTAAATCGCGTTTGTCAGTGCGCGCAGATTGGTCATGTATTGGGGACTTGCCATCGCGTTTTGCGTGACGCGGGTAAGCGCCTGTTCATCGCCGGAAAGCAGAAGTTCCGCGATCTTCGTCATGACGTTTTCGTTTAGCTTTGCGCTCGCCTTTTGTGCGCCGAAGCGTGCCGCGCCAATGCCTGCACCGATCATGGCCGCATTGTTCCAATCGCCTGTAGCCAAGCCATACGCGCCGCCTGTCCCGCCGCTGACCAAGCCCAATTCGACAAGCTGGCGGGCCGTGGTGCTGTTCCCAAGCGCGCCGCGCATGAGATCCATTGCATTCTCAACGCGCACGAATGCCTCTAGCTCGGCGGCTTTCTGCGGGCCGAAAGTGAGAAGGATTTTGTCGCGGCTTTCCTGCGATCCAAACAGGCTGTTGATGACATTCGCCCGGTCGCGTGTTGCCTTGGTCCTGTCGATGATTTCGGAAGCAAAGCCGGTTTGAAAAACCTTTTTCTCCGCTGGCGTCATGCCCTTAAGCGCACGTTCCATTTCGGGCGTGTTGCGGGTAGTCGCCGCAAACTTTTTGCCAGCGTCTAGCGCGTCCTCTGCACCGAATGCCGCCGCCGCGCCTTGGCGGGCCTGCCTATATGCTGGGTTGATGTTGTCGAGCGTGTCGAGCAATTCACGGCGCAAGCCTCCATAGGCTGTCCCGACTTCCCCGGCTCCGCTTCGGTAAGCCTGATCCGTCGCGGATCGCAGTCCGCGTTGAATGTAATCCCATTCGCGCATGGACGGGGCGCGGCGAAAAGTAACCGTGTTCGTCGCGTCATCAATCGAGGCGACAAGCTGTTGACCAAACGGGCGTCCCTCTGCCTGTGCAACGCGCATAGCATTACGCATCGCCTCGGCGGGGATTCGGCCTTGGAAGGCGTCTAGCGCCATCGGTTGATTGGTGCCGAAATTGAAAGCGTATGCCCGATCATATGCGGATTTGTTCATGGCGCGGGCTTGGCGCTCTAGACTGTCCCGCAACTGCAAGTCATCAACTGCGCCGCCCGTGATCCTGTTCATGAACCGGACAACGCGGCTCCCCTGTCCCTCGAAACGGTCTTGTGTGGCTCGCTGGAAAGCTGCCCTTGCCTCCGGTGAAGTGTTCGCCGCCGATCTGGCAAGCGCGCGGGTTGTTTCGCCGCCCCTGTCAACATTCATGATCGGCTGCTGATTGATGCGTGCTGCCGCCGCATCTGCGGGGTTTAGGGCCGTCGAGCCTGCATCCCGCGCCATCGCATTTCCGACCCTGATTTGCGCCTCTTTCGCCGGGTTGAAAACCTGTCGATATGCGGACGCTCCACGGTCAACAATACCCCTTGCGCCCGCCATGACTGCGGGCAATGCCGCCCCCGCCGCCATGCCAGCGCCGCCGCCCATTGCCGCGCTCTGAAGGCGGTTGCCATCCTCTGCGCCGCCTGCGCCGTATGCAGCGCCATAAGCTGCGCCCTCGGCTGCGCCAGCCGCCATCCGGGTTCCCAAGCCGCTGCCAGCCGCGCGCCCTGTCAGGGAAAGACCGCCTGCGCCGCCAAGCAAAGCGCCCGTGCCGACAACGCCAGCGATTTCGCCTCCCGTAAACATGCCGGGATGCTGTTCACGGGCCTGTGTATCGCGGGCGCGGTATTCCTCGGTTGCTGCTTGCTGCGCTTCCTGCCCGGCTGTGAAAACGCCGCGCTGCAATTGGCGGTAGGTTTCCCAATCGCCCCGCTGTGCGGCTTCGTTCATGGCTGCAAGGCGTTCGCGGTCGGTAGCGACGTTTTGCATGGTCTGCTTTTGAGCCGCGCCGCCTGCAATCTCGTCTGCCAGATTGACGGAAAGCCCCTGCGCCGCGCCTCTGACAAAGCTTTCGCCGCGTCCGGGGGCAGGGCCAGGATTGCCGCCTTGGCCGGTTATGGGCGAGATTCCAGCCTTTGCCGGGACAGGGGGGCGGCCTACGGTGGCGTTCATTTCTCCGGGGGGAATGTAGCCGCCCGATCCGTTAAAGCCGCCCTGCGGGGCCGTAGCGGGCGCTACAGGGGCGTTTTGCGTTCCGGTGGTATGATTGCGCACCTGATCCGGCGTCGCGCCCTCCGCGCGGATATAGCCGTCAATGTCCTCGAATGATGCGCCCTGTTCGGCCATCTTCGCGACATTGCGCTTGATGCGGTCCAGATCGGCCATGGCCTATTCCAGCCCGTAGCGGTTGCGGTAGTCTTGCAGGGAAGGGGACGCGCCATTGCCGTTAGCGCCGCCGCTGCCGTTGGCTGGCAAATTGGTATTCAGCCCATATCGCTGTTCAAGCTTGCGAGCGCCCTCGACAACCGCATTTCTGAAATCCATCAACGCTTGTTTGGCCGTGGCTTCATCCTGCGCCCGGTCAAGGCGGGCCATCGCTGCTTCGGCCTTGATGCCCTCGACTTCGGTAATCTGCCCGCCGCCCTTCAACATGGCGTAGGCTTCAAGGAAGGCTTTGCCCTGTAGCTGCTTGTAACGGGCCAGCGCGTCGCGGCCTTCGCCGCTCATGGTCCAGCTTGGCCGGAACTGATCGAACGCGCCGAAGATGGAATCAAAGCCGGGATTGGCTATCAACTCGTCAATCTGCTGCGCTGTCTGTAGCGACTTGGCTACATCTTGCGGGGCGGTGTTGACGCCTTCGCCATATGACCTGCCCGCTGCCGAACCGGAAGCGCGCTGAAAGTTCATGTCATAGGGATTGACCGGGTTATAATCGCCCGTGTCTATCGGCTTGAAATCGCCTTGGCTGCTGAATGTGCCATAGCGGTAATCGCCGTTCTGGTCCTGAAATAGCTGCGGCTGCGTGCTCCATCGAGTGCCGCCCGATCCGCCGCCATTCTGTGAGATCCATTCCTGAAATGTGCCGCCGTAACCCTGCTGTTTGGCGAATTGGTATTCCTTGATTGCGTTCGTGGATTCCGGGGTTTGCGCTTTCAGCTTTTGCCCATAGGCGAGCTTGACCGCATCCGCGATAGGAAGCGCGCCGCGCGATACCGCCTGCGCTAGCATGGGGTCTATGGTCTGTAGCCATTTCGCGGTCTGATTGGTCTGCCGACCCTGCAAGAAACCTTGCGCGCCTAGTGCCGCCTGCTGCGAAGCGGTTTGGCCGGTCAAAAGACCGATCCCGGCTTGTGTTAGGGGAATTGAATTGTTGCGGACCATGGGCATGAAACCGCCTGCAAGCTGCGATGCGTTTCTAGCGGAAAAGGGGGCCATTCGGGGTTCCTGCCTATGGGCTTTCACTCCCCCGAATCTATCATCAAGCCATTGTAATGCTTAGGCTTGCAGCCCATTTTAACGGCCAAATCCAACATGGATGCAACATTACGCGCATATGCAACGGGGCCTGTATTTTGTCAGGCTGTGAAAGCGTTACTGCCGCGCCTTCCGCTCTAGTAATAGTCCCGCACGGCCGGGTTGGTCCTGTCGCCATTTCTGATTATTTGAATGGCTCTGTGATCCCCGTCCAAAAGAGCCAGCAAAGCGGGCCTCGATACACGCCAGTTTTTGTTTTTATGCGGCTGCACTCCAATGCCGTATTCCATGCACCACCGCCGCACGGTCTGGGGATCTTTGCCCGCGATTCCAGCGGCTATGGTTATGGTAATGCCCTCATATCTTCCTATCCATCGGGGGGCCGCCTTGTCGCTGAAAATGTGCGTAACGTTGCTCATTGCGTCTTTTCCGTCATTGCGGCCAATGCCGCGCTTTCATTGGTGATGATGATTGAGCCGCGATCGGTCTCGGCTGCGCCGGGCAATTTGCCCTGTCTCGCATCGGCCAGGATCGCACCAATCGAGCGGCATTCGGGTTTGTGGCGCTTCCACAACGCCATGAGGGTAAGAGGGGCGGGGCTGGTCATATTTGCCCCCCTGTTGCGCCGTAGCGGGCGGCTACGTCCTGCCAGACACTATCCGGCACGGAACGCACGGGCGAAGCCGGTTCGGCTGTCTCTGGCGTCTTGTGCCGTACACGGCCACATAGCGCGCCCTGTAGACGCTTAAGCTCCGGAAAGCATGACTTGCCGCGCCGGGGCCAATGAACGCGCCTGCGGGACAGCTTGGCCGCGAAGTGTAGCGCCTGCCTGTCGCTTTTGATGGCGTCCACGTCCACATGATGCCGGTCAAGCCATGACCGAAGCGGGGAGAGGGTTTCGGGGAATGCGTAGGCCGGGGAAGTCATGCCGCGCCCCCGTCAATCTCTTTCCACGCAATATCCGCCGCGCGGTTGAATGCTTGGACCGATAGGCCGGGGAACTGGTCATGAACCATGCCGCTAAGTTCGGGCTGTCTGTGGCCTTCGTTCCATAGGCGCTTGATCGCCTCGGCAACGTCACCTGTCAGGCTGTTGGATGGGGCAGGGAAGGGGATAACGGTCGCTGTCATGCCGCAATTCTCCCGATTTGCTCCGAGAGAACGCGACGGCCAGCGCCACGGCTTGCCATGTCCGCAATAACTGCGGCCTCAAACGCTTCTGCCGTGCATAGCGTCCAAGCTTCGCCGCCCATGTCGTTTATGAACGCCGTAATCCGCTTTTCAGCCTGTCGCCGGCTAACGTCTGCATGGTCCCGCTCTTGCAGCGGTGCCACTCGCATCAGGCGTTGAATGGTAGGCGCTGAAGGCCGGTGAAGGTCTCCTCCATTCCCCAGCCCTTCCGGTGTTTCCGCTTGCGCTGAAGGCGAAGAAAGAGGCTCCGAGTCCGCAGAAGTTGATTGGATTATGTTTATAGGAATAGTTTGAGTGACAGCCTCGTCACTACCCCTAGTGACAATCTCGTCACCACCCCCCGTGACAGCCTCGTCACCACCCTCTTTGTCGGCTTCGTCCTGTCTAGCTGCCTCAATCATTGCGGCACGCTCTTTCCGGGCTGCATCCTCGGACTTGTCGGCTTTCTTGCGGGCCTTTTTGTTATCGGTCCATTCGGCGACAAAAACCCGATAGAATGGGAAATTCGGCGTGTATGAATTCGCGTCATTCTCGCCGCCGTACCGATCTTTCAGGAATAGTTTCGGCTCGCCTTTGGTCAGGTCTTCAATCGCCCGGACAGCTGTACGGCGGCTATAACCTGTCAGGCTGGCAAGCCGCCCCATGCCCGGATCGCATCGCCCGGTTTTTGTGTTGTAATGGTCAATGAGGGCCGCGCCGATCTTACGCCCTGGCGCAGTCAAGCCGGGGAACAAAGCAAGCGTCTTGTAGGCGAAAAGAATATCGCCCTCGCGAAAGGTGTGTGTCTGCGTCATGCCGCCCTCGCAAACTCGCCATAGGCGGCACGCTCCCCAGCTTCACGGGCTTTAATAGCCTCGCCCCTGTCAGTGAAACGGCCAAGGCGGATCGTCTTGCCATTGCAGATGATGCTGGCTTCCCATTTGCCGGGGGCGACCTTGTAAACGCCGCGCCGCCCGCCTGCGCTCTTTCGCTTGTCTTTTCGATTCCAAGCGTTCTGTGCATAGGTGGCGAGGCGCAGATTGCCCCATGCATCATTGGCGCGGTTGCCGTCGCGATGGTCTATCAACATGCCATCGGGCGGCAGGTCGCCGGTCTGTAGTAGCCAGACGATATGACTTGCTCGAAACGGCCAATAATCAATGAAGATCACGCGATAGCCGTCCGGTGAAATGCTACCCGCTCGGCTCCCTGCCAGTGCCCGCCCGCGTGTCTGCTTATGCGTTAGAGCGCCTGTTTCGGGATCTACGTTGAATAGCTCCGGCGCGCGTCTCTTGACGTAATCAGGTTTTGGCCTTCCGCCCTGTCTGCGCGATGCGCGACGGCGGGCGTTCTTTTCGCGTTCGCCCGGATTGCGTTGCTTTTTGGTAGGGCCGGGATTATTGTTTCCCTGTCCAAAGCCCTGACCAATATGCTTGGATTCTACCGGGACGGCGCGGGCCTGCGCCTCCCGGTTTCCCATATGTAGAGACATGACGCACCCCCTTAAGCCGCTGCTGCGGTCGGGAGGGAATCAAGCCAAGCCTCCGCATCGGCCCGGCGGATCATCGTGCGCCGTCCAAGCTTACGGGTTTTCAGCCGCCCATTGTTGATTTCATCGTAAACGCGGGTGCGTGGCACATCTGCCCAAAGGCAAAAGGCTGCAATGGTGAATGCTCCGCGCTCTGCATCATTCGGGAAAGTAACCGTGTTGCTGTCTGTCATTTCGTCTTGTCCTATTCTGTCAAACCGTTCGGGACGGTCTGGAACAAGCTAGGCAAGCGAAAAATATGCGGTCCATATGCGCGGAAATACTGCCCGCTGAATTACTCGCGCATTATTTTGAGACTGTTCGCGGATTACCCGCGCGTTTTTCCGGGGCCGTTCGCGGGTTTCGCGGCATGCTTCCGCTTTGGTGCGCCCCTGTCCGCTCCCTTCGGCTTATGCTCTTTCCATAGCGGGCGCAGACTGTAGTCGCGGGTTAATCCGGGGAATCGGCGCAACATTTCCTCATCAAATTCCGGCTGTGTGACGCGCCCCCTGCTGGCCGACTTTCCGACTGTGCACGCTTTGACAATTTCGTCTGCCGCCGCGTGAAGGTCTTTTGTCGCATAATTCTGCGGGGCGGAGCGGGGGGCGCTTTCGCGGCCATTCAAAAACGCATCAAAGCTGCCACGCTCTAGGAAAATGTAGTGGAAGCCATCGCCTGAAATCGCGGGGCCGAAAGGATCGGAAGACGACATTTGCCCGCGTCTGAATCGCTGCGATAATTTTTCAGCGTGCCAAAGGTGCGGCGGCATGGGATCGCCCATTGCGCCGCCTTGGACATGGCGCAGCGCATATCCGATTGCGCCGCTGCGAAGTCCGTCAAGAATGACGTTGGCCGCATTGGAAAACCTGCCTGCACGCTTTGCACACTCTGCGTCATGCGCCGCCGCCATCTGAATTGCTCTATTCCAGCAATCGCCCGTCATTACCTTGGTGCCGCCGAATTTCCTGTCTCGATATTCGACAACATGCCCGGCGCTTTCCAGCAATTGAACCGCCTTCCGGTGGTCGCGTTTTGCGTCCGATCCTGGAGCAAGGGTAAGCATGTCTGTAATGGGCCGATTGCCCAAGCCTACAGGGGCGGGCGGGCATGGTTCGTCCCCTCGCCATTCATCGCCGTATATGTGCTTGCCCGTGATTAGAACGGCTTCGCATAGGAAGACGTAACCGGGCGGTGAATAGGGCCATTTGCGCCCCGTCCAAAAAAAGAAACTGTCTAGGTCTCGCATGCCTGCACCTGCACCGTTGCACCTGATAAGGGACACAAGGCAGGCGGGGCGGTGCACCCCCGCTTTTCGGATGGCCGTCCTAGCCTTGCGGTTCTGTCATGCGCGCAGTGGCACTACCTTTGCGCCCGATTGACCGGCGCAGAATTGCGCCCATGCCTCTAACAGCTTGCGGCGTTTCTCGATTGCATCCCGTCGCCGGTAAGCGCGTTCCGTTTCGTCGCCTACGGCATGCGCTAGACAGCCCTCGGCAATTTCGCGAGGAAAGCTGGTTTCGTCGCCAGCCCAATCACGGAAAGAGCTTCGGAAGCCGTGGACCGTGATGCTGTCCCGATCCATCCGCTTCAAAAGCTGATTCATCGCCATATTGGACATTGGCTTTTTCGGAGACGTGCCGGGGAAGATCCATTGCGACACTCTGGCGTCATGCAAGGGGCGAAGGATTGCCAAGGCTTCATCGGTTAGAGGAACGGCATGTTCCTTGCGCATCTTCATACGCTCGGCGGGAACGGTCCACACGCGGGCGTCAAAGTCGATTTCATCCCATGCCGCGTTGATGACTTCGCCAGTTCGGGCGGCCGTCAGAATAAGGAACGCCAGCGCATCGGCTGCAAGGGCGTGACGGGTGCCAAGCTGCGCCATGAACGCGGGAACGTCTGCGTAGGCCATAGCCGCATGATGTTTGACCGTGGCGCGTTTCTTTTGCTTCGGAAGGATTGCATCGAGGTTGCCGCGCCATTGCGCCGGGTTCTCGCCGTCCCGGTGGCCGTGCACCTTGGCATAGTTCAAAACCCGCTCGATACGTCCGCGAAGCCGGGAAGCGGTTTCGGGCTTCTCTGCCCATATCGGGCGCAGAACTGCCAGCACATCGGACAGGGCGATTTCTGAAACCCGCTTGTCACGGATTTTCCGGCAATACTCGTCACCTAGCGTCATGCGCCATTGGCTGCGATGCTTGGCGTTGCTCCATCCGCCCTCCATTGAGGCGAGGAACAAATCGACACATTCGGCAAAGGTCGGTTCGGCTTCTGTGGCCTTTTCTTCTGCGGGGTTGCCGCCCTTGGCAACCGTTGACCGATAGCCTGCCGCAATCTCTCGCGCGTCGGAAAGCGAAATTGCCGGGTAGGGGCCGATTGCCAATTCTGTTTTCCTGCCGTCGCGGGTCCAGACAAAAGACCATGAGCGCGACACGCTGTCGGGGGAGGGCGTGACGCGCAGATAAAGCCCGCCGCCGTCGCTTAGCCTGCCCTTGGCCGTCGCGTTTCTAACCTGCCGATCTGTCAGCTTGTGAAGTGCCCTTGCCATGGTCGGCTATGCCTTGCCTACTCCGTTGCCTACTTTCAAACCCGAATATAGCGGAACAGTGCGGGACGGTACAGAACACAAGGGCCGGTTTTCCCTTGATTCACAAGGCGTCTCAAAAACAGAACGGGACGGGGCCGGACGGTGGTTTAGCGGACTTCCTCTCCGCCACATTCAGATACTGAATCCGTCGAGGGGCCCCGATTGGGGCCTTTTTTCTTTTTGTTTCAAAGGGCGTTGGCAGGGCCATCCGCCCTTCGGAGACTGGGCGCTTGACGCGGAATGGGTCTCCGAATGGCCTGCGTCTCTCTTCGAGCGCCCCTCGAGGGTCACGGGACGGCGTAAAACATCCTCGCATTTCCAATGGGTTGCCGCGTTCATGGGGTCGTCCCTTTCGCGAGATAATCCGGTGGCGGAGACTGACACGAAGGCGTGGGGCGGTCAGAAGGACGGCTCTGTGGCGGCCGATCCCAAGTCCGGCGGCAGCGTTCGAAGCGAGCCACGACGCTGCCAGAAGTCTCTGATGACAAACAGACTTCGCGCCCATAGCCTGGTGCAATGTCGAACGGGCCCTGGACAGATGAAGAGAACGACCTGATCGTCGCGGATTACTTCGCGATGCTGGCCGACGACATCTCCGGACGGCCCTACAAGAAGGCCGAACACCGCCGCACACTCCGCCCGCTGCTGAACGACCGGTCCGAGGGGTCCGTCGAGTTCAAGCACCAGAACATCAGCGCGGTGCTGAAGGGGCTCGGCGAGGACTGGATCCCAGGCTACAAGCCCGCGTTCAACTTCCAGATGACCTTGGTGGATGCCGTGGCGCGGTGGCTGGCGCTGAACCCGGCCTGGCTTGGGCGCCAACCGGGGCCGCAAACAGCCGCTTCCCTACGCGAGGCTGCGCAGATCTGGATCGGGCCGCCGCCGACGCTGTCGAACCAGCCACCCCCGCAGGAGCTGGACCAGATGCTGCACATCGCCCGCAAGTTCGACGTGGCGGGCCGGGACGAACGCAACCGGGCCCTCGGCCGCGCGGGCGAGGAGCGCGTGTTGGCGCATGAGCGCGCGGCCTTGCGGACCGCGGGGCGGGACGATCTGGCGCGCAAGGTGCGCTGGGTGTCGGAGGAGGATGGCGACGGCGCGGGTTACGACATCGCAAGCTTCGCGCCGGACGGGCGGCCGCGGCTGATCGAGGTGAAGACGACGAACGGATGGGAGCGCACGCCCTTCCACATTACCCGCAACGAACTGGCCGTCGCCGACGAGCGCAGGTCGGAATGGCGTCTGTTCCGGCTCTGGAACTTCTCACGCGAGCCGAAGGCGTTCGAGCTGCATCCGCCGCTGGACGCGCATGTCTCCCTGACCGCGACGACGTTTCAGGCGAGCTTTCACTGAGCCTCAGTCGAATACCCGCTCCGGCTGTTCGTGCCATGGCAGGGCCGCGACATCGGTCAGTTTCAACAGGGTCACGGCGGGCACCTCACGCTTGTAGACGAGGCGCTTGAGGACTCCCGGCGCGAGGTAGGCGAGCCGCAGCTGTCGGCTGACATGGCGTTCGGCCAGCCCCACGGCTTTCGCCAGATCGGTGACCGTATTGAACTCGCCAGCCTCCATGCGCCGCCGCCAGCCCCACGCCCGGCCGATGGCGCGCAGGATATGCGGATCCTGCGACCGGTCTTCACTTGGCAGATAGGTTGCGGGCGGCATGATCTTCGGCCGCCCGTTCTGCTTGCGGACCTTGAGCGGTACGAAGATCTGGATGGACTCTTCGGGTTTCATCATTCCGCCGCCACCTTCTTTCGTGGCGCCATCATGTCGCGCATGACGCCCGAGACGCCGTCGGTCCGGACATCGATGACCAGCCCCTCGGACGTCACAGTGACCCGTCGCACCAGCAACTGCACGATCCGGGTCTGCTCCGCAGGAAACAACTTGCCCCAGACGTCCTCGAACGTCTGCAGCGCGGAGATCACGTCGGCCTCGGCGAAGGCGTGGCCCTCGCGCGCCAAGTGGGCAATGACCTGCGCCGTGATCGAGGGGGCGCGCATCACCCGCCGCAACTCGGTCACCACGGCCGCTTCCACGAGGTCGGCAGGAAGGCGGCGCGGTATGCCCTCATCGCTGGGCTCGCGATTCTTGATGACGTCCATCGAGACGTAGTACCGGTATCGCCGCGCGCCCTTCTTCGTGCTGCTCGGGGTCATGGCCGCGCCCGTGGCCGTAAAGATAAGGCCCTTCAGCAACGCAGGCGCCTGCGCCCGGGTGTTGTTGGCGCGCTTGCGGGGGCTCTCCCGCAAGATGGCATGGACCTGATCCCACAGCTTCTGGTCGATGATGGCCTGATGCTCGCCGGGATAGGCCTTGCCCTTGCCGCCAAGCACCAGACCGCCGTCGTCTTCCACCACCACAGGCCACCGGCAAAGGAGACCCATCATGGCTCAGCCGACTCTGATCCCGAATTGCGAAGGCGCAAGGTTTGAATCGCTGCCGCTCGACACCCCCCGCAACCGCTGCATCCTCGCGCTCGACCTCGGCACAACGACCGGCTGGGCGATCCGCGACCACAACGGCCTGATCACCAGCGGCACCGTCTCGCTGCGCCCAGGCCGCTTCGACGGCGGCGGCATGCGCTACCTGCGCTTCACCAACTGGCTGACCGAGATCGACCGGCTATCCGGGCCCGTCGCCGCCATCTGGTTCGAGGAGGTCCGCCGCCACGCGGGCACCGACGCGAGCCACATCTACGGCGGGCTCATGGCTACGCTGACCGCATGGGCGGAACTGCGCGGCGTGCCCTACGAGGGCGTTCCGGTCGGCACGATCAAGCGTCACTCCGTCCGACTTCGCGGTGGTGCAGGCGATCCAGGAGATGAAGGCGCGCGGGCTGCGGGTCACCTTCTATCCGTTCATCCTGATGGACGTGCCGCCCGGCAACACGCTGCCGAACCCGTATTCCGACAATGCCGCCGAGACGGGGCAGCCCGCGTTCCCGTGGCGGGGGCGGATCACCTGTTCTCCCGCCACAGGCTACGCGGGATCGGTGGACAAGACCGCCACGGCCGCAAGCCAGGTCGCGGCGCTGTTCGGCGCGGCCACGCCCGCCAGCTTCAGCGTCTCGGGGCAGTCTGTCTCGTGGGCAGGCACGCCCGGCGACTGGGGCCTGCGCCGCATGGTGCTGCACTACGCCCATCTCTGCGCGGCGGCGGGCGGGGTCGATGCCTTCCTGATCGGCACCGAGATGCCGGGGCTGACGACGATCCGCTCGAGCGCCAGCACCTATCCGGCGGTGCAGGCCTATCGGGATCTGCTCGCGGATGTGCGCTCGATCCTCGGGTCCGGCACGAAGATCGGCTAGGCGATTATTACTCAGACGCCTTGAGCCGGATGGCGCAACGCCGATGATAAAACTCGAGAAGCGTCCGATACCGAAACGTCTTGAAGACAACGCGGCAGCTTGGACTAAGGCTGTCGTGGATAAGAAAAGCGCCGGCTTGGTTCCGACCCCGACTGAGCTCGGCCGCTATCGGCATCCCGATATCAAGGACGTGCTCGTCGAGGAGACTGCTGGCAAATGCGCGTACTGCGAGAGCAAGCTACAGCACATTCACCATGGCGACGTAGAACACATGTATCCAAAGTCCCTTGATCCAACGAAGACGTTTGAATGGCAGAACCTGACGCTCGCTTGTGAGGTCTGCAATCAGAACAAGAGCAACAAAGACCCGTTTCTAGAACATATCATTGATCCGTATCAGACGGATCCGGAAGGGCATCTAATTTTCGTAGGTGGCTTAGTGTTTGCGCGAGGAACCCGTGAGGGAACCTCCACAAGAATTCTTTTGGAGCTGCACCGCGCTGAACTCGTGGAGATGCGCAATGACCAGTTGGAAAAGGTGATGGCGATCTACGCTCAGATTCTGGATGTCACCCTTCCGCTTCCAGTAAGAAGGGCGCTTTATCAAGATCTGATCCAACGTGAAGCCAGCCCGAAAGCGCCATACACCGCAATGACCAAATGCCTCGTCGCAAGCATGGAGATAGTACTTGATCCGGCGGTTCTCGCTGCGTGACTTCGCACGTATTTTCAACGGCACGCTTTCATATTTTAGGTCCATGAGCGTGATACGTCACTACGCTTCTATGAACGGTATGATCGCACTTCAAACGTAGCAGGGCGCCAACTGAATTGCCATTTTCTCCGTTTCGTCGGCTTCGGTCCGCCATTCATTCAATGATGTCATTATATTGGTATTGTGTTTGCGCGGCAGGATCGGCAGATAGGTTTCTCTCAATCCGCACAATTCAACCGATAGCGCCATTCGGCGCCTTGGCGAAATTCGGTTACGCGCAACGAGATATTGCCACAGGCCGATGAAACGTGGCGCGGTTCAATCGTTCAGAACGGCCATATTCTCGACATCCCAGCCTATCCAAACGGGGCCGGCTCCAATGGCCTGGTCCGTTGCGGGGTCGATATACGCTTTCAGCGTCGAGCCATTGGCATCTTCGATGAGCAGGTCAACCGCTGTGCGGCTACCGAGGAACGTCTTGCCGACGACGCGGCCCTGCAGCGCATTGACGTTTTGCGGCCCGTCGGGCCGGATCGACACGCGTTCGAGCCGTATTGACGCGGTAATCGTCTCACCCGTCCGTGGCGCGACCGCCGCAGAACGCCCCCGCAATGTCCGGCCATGCCAATCGAGCACGATATCGCCATTTTCGACGCCGCGCACCTCACCCGATAGCAGATTGGTTTCGCCGATAAACTCGGCGACGAAGCGCGAGGCTGGATGGAAGTAGAGCTCTTCCGGCGTTCCGTCCTGCTCCACCTGGCCCTTGTTCATGACCACGATCCGGTCCGACATTGTCAGTGCCTCTTCCTGGTCGTGTGTGACGAAGAAAAAGGTCTTGTGCGTACGCTGCTGGATCGATTTCAGTTCCTTTTGCACCTGGCCGCGCAACTTGGCGTCCAGAGCGCCGAGCGGCTCGTCGAGAAGAAGGAGAGCCGGATTCGGCGCCAATGCGCGGGCAAGCGCCACGCGTTGCCGCTGACCGCCGGACAGCTGGCCGGGATAGCGGTCGGCGAAGGCGCCGAGTTCGAGAAACGCCATTAACTCGTCGAGACGGCGCCCGATATCGGACTTGCCCATGCCTTTCAGTTCAAGCCCGAAGCTCATGTTCTGGCGTACGGTCATGTGCGGAAAAAGCGCGTAGTCCTGGAACACCATATTGACGTTGCGCCGGTTCGGCGGTTCCGCCGTCACGTCGCGCCCCTCAAGGATCACGCGGCCGGTGTCCGGTGTCTCGAAGCCGCCCAGAATGCGCAGCGTCGTCGACTTGCCGCAGCCCGACGGGCCGAGAAATGTCACGAATTGACCCTGCTCGATGTCGAGGGCGAGATGCTGTAGGGCGACCGCCTTTCCGAACCGCTTGGATATTCCGTCGATGCGGGCGATGGGATTGGTCTCGGCCATTATCCGTTTTCCTTGTTGAGACGGCGTGTGAACCGCTCGGCCCAGATGCCGAGTACAGCGGTGATCACGAGGGCTACAGTGGCGATGGCATTAATCTCCGGCGACATGCCGGACTTGAGTTTGGCGAATATCAGGACCGGCAAAGTGGGCTCGTAGCCGCCGAGGAAGAAAGATCGGACGAAGTCGTCGAAGCTCAACAACAGGCAGAAGATGCTCGCGCCCATGATTGCCGGGGCGAGATAGGGCAGGGTGATGCGCAGAAAGGCGATGATCGGATCCGCGCCGAGGTCGCGCGCCGCCTCGGTCTGGCTCTTTGGCAAGGTCGAAAGCCGCGCCATGAGGACCAGGACCACGAAGGGCACGTTGTGAACGGCGTGCGACCAGATGATCGCGCCCATTCCGGGCTCGATGCCCAGATAACGCGCGTAGATGCGGAAAGCGATTGCCGAGATGATGCCCGGTACAAGGGCCGGCAAGACGGTAATGCCGAATATCAACGCGCGGCCCCAGAATTTTCGGCCTTCCAACAGCACCGCGATCCAGGTTCCGACGATGACCGAGATGAGCGTGGACAACACTGCGATGACAAGGGAATAGGTAAAAGCCGACAGAACTTCCGCATTCGCGAACACGCCGCTGTACCAGTCGAGTGTCCAGGATTTTATCGGAAAGCCGATAAACTTGCTGTCCTTGAAACCCATGGTGACCATGAGGATCAGCGGTACGAAGACATACAGGACGAACGCCCAATAGATGCAGGAAAGCAGGATGCGGTTGCCGCGCGTCATCGCACGTCTCCCTTACGCAGGGAGTTCATGATCTTCTGGAAGGTGACCGTGATCAGGAGGGCGCCGAGGAACATGATTGTCGCGAAAGCCGCTCCAGTCGGCCACTGGTCGCCCGCGACGTGGAAGAAGCCGGCAATAGTTTCGGCAAATACCGTTGTTGACGGCCCCCCGAGAAGGACCGGTGTCGCGTAGAAGCCCGTCGAGATCAGGAAGACCAGCGTGCAGCCGGACGCGATGCCTTCGATGGTCAGCGGCAAAGTCACACGACGAAACCGCGTCCATGCCCCGGCGCCGAGATCGGCGGCTGCTTCGTTGAAGCTCTTGGGCAGTTTCTCGAGTGCGGAATAGAGCGGCAGCATCATGTAGAGCGCGGTCAGGTAGACGATGCCGACACCCATCGAAAAGCTCGTATACATGAACGGAATGGGGCGATCGATAAACCCGAGCCATTTCAACAGCAGGTTCACCGCCCCGGTGTTGCCGAGCAGGATCATGATCGCATAAGTGCGCACGATTTCGCCGACCCAGAACGGGATCAGCAACATCAACAGCATCAGCATCCGATTCTTCTGGCTGACGTGACGTGCAAGGAAATAGGCGACCGGGTAGGTCAGTATCAGCGTGCAGAACGTGAAGACGCCAGCGAAGGTCAGCGTACGGAAAAATGGCATCCAGAACAGGCTGTCCTGGAAGAATTTCATGTAGTGCTCAAAGGTGAAACTTTGCTGCACGTTCGGGGCGACCGGATAGGCGTCGGTCAGGCTCACCCGCAGCATCTGAAGCATTGGCCCGAGGTGTTGGGTCAGCACCCAGACCAAAGGCAATGCGGCGAGGATCACAAATTGGCGGCGAGGCGACGCAGTAGCCAGTCCGGCCAGGACGCGATAGGGCGCCCAATTGGCGAGGCGTCCCCAGAATGTCCTGTCCGCCGTCTTCGGCGCGGTGCCGCCGTGTTCGGTTCGCACTGATGCTTCGAAAGTCATTGAGTGTCCCTAGCGGATGAATTCCCCGGCCGGCCTGTGCCGGCCGGGGCATGCCCATTGATGTGCGTCAGGCAGCCTTGATGGCTTCCACCGCCGGATCGACGAGTCCGTATTTCATCTCGTTTGCCTCAGCCCGGAAGAACTGCAAGTTGGCGAGTTGTTCTTCGGGGAACGAAGTCGCCTTCTTCTCCGCATCCGTCAGGAACTCGGAAGCGCCCTTGTAGGTCGAGATGAAGCCGGACGCCTTCGTCATCGCAGCACCGATTTCTGGAGAGCCGAGAATCGCGTTGAGGAAGGTATAGGCGTTGTCCGGGTTCGGGCAGTTATTGGCGATGTTGAACGTGTAGACAAAGCCATAGGAGCCCTCTTTCGGGATCGACATGGCGATCGGCAGGCCGTCATTGATCAAGGCCGCCGCAGGGCCGTTCCAGCTGTGACCGAGAACTATGTCCTGGTTTACGAACATCTGCTGTACCTCTGCGCCGCCGTCATAGTATTTGCGAACCAAAGGCTTCTTCTCGATAAGGAAATTCTTGGCTTCCTCGACAATGGCCGCCGCCTTTTCCGGATCGTCCATGTAGGCGACCATGTTGCCGTCATACCCCATCATGAGCATGACAATCGACATCATGTCCTGGATCACATAGGCCGTCTGGCCCTTGTATTTTTCGCTGAAAAGCGTGTCCCAGGTTTCGGCTTCCTCTGCGGTAACATAGTCGGTGTTGTAGGCCAGCACTTCCATGCCCGAAAGGATCGGAGCGCCCCACTTGGAGCCTTTGATCGTTGCCCAGTCGGATTCGGAGAAAGTGGGATTGATGTTGCCCCAGTTGGAGAGCCTGTCGGTGTCGAGCGGCGCGAGAAGATCGCTTTCGATGAACTGCAGGAAGCGGTGGCCGGCGACTGTCATGATGTCCACGGTCGGGTTCGGAGCCTCTGCGGCGAGCAGGTTGAACTGCTTGCCCTGGTCATCGACGAGACGGACATTGATCTTGATGCCGGTTTCGGCTTCGAACTGCTCCTTGAACGCGGCCGGTACAAAGTCGTTATAGGTCCAGATGTTGACCTCGCCGCCCTGGGCGTAGGCCTTGCGCAGATAGGCCGGGCTGGCGAGCATGGCGGTGCCGGCAGCAGCCGTGCCGAGAAACCGGCGTCTGTTGAGGGTCAGTTTGCTCATTTCACGTCTCCTTGTTGAGCCTTTTCTGTAATGCTCCGTACATTATTGTTTCACGGCATCGCTTCCGCGACACGTTCCTGCAAAAGGCCGGTACGGGCGGCTTGCCGCAGGGCATCGAGCGTTGTGCTGTCGAGATCAAGCGCGTTCAGCAACTCGTTCTCGGCAATAAAGTCGCGGCCGTACATGGCCGAAAAAATCCGGATACCGGCGCGATGCAATTCGGCTGGCCGGCCGGTCAGGTCGCCCAGCGCGACGGTCAGAGCAAGGCCGTAAGGCACATCTTCGGTGACGTAGCGACTGTCCGCCGTCGCCGGGCCAGTGCCGCCATTCCCCTGTTCGTGCATCTCCTGGTTCATCTCGGAAATCGAGGCAACCGGCACGTGGAACGACAGATGAAAGTGCTCGAAGATTGTTCGCACCTGGAGCCCCAGGGCTTCCGCAATCGCCAGACGTTCCTTGTCAAGCTCTTCCAGAAGGCGGCCGACATTCGGCGTGACATTCTGCCCCTGGCTCCAGGTTTCTCCGCGTTCCATCCGCGTCATGTTGCCGAGCGCGATGCCCATGTGGTTTTGCGGATTGAGATTGGAAAGCGATATCGCCAGCAACCCGTCGCGCGGTTGGAACCGGTCGCCGAAAAGGCTTTTGCACAGTTCCAGCGCCTCGCCGGACATCTCTTCCGGCACGGTGCACAGATCGATCAGCTTTCTCACGGTGTTGACCCGCACCTCCGCGCCGGATTGGCGCCGACCGGTGATCGCGGTCGTTCCCCAGGCGGTTATGGGTACCGCAAGGCCACGTGCTTCGAGGAGGCCTGCCAAATACACTGCGCCGAGCGACATGTGCGAGGAAATGATGACCTGCTGTCCGTTGCGAATATGCGGCGCCAGCGCGTCCAGCACGGTCTTGTGGCCGTAGCCGGGCAGCGCGATTATCAAGACATCGTTGTCACGCGCCAGTGTCGCGGCGTCTTCGGCGATGCGTGGCGCACAGGTGACTTCCAGGGTTCCGACAGCCTTCAGTTGCGCGCCGCCCGCAAGCTCTTTCGTTCCCTCGCCAGACGGCGACCAAAGCATCGGATCATGCCCGTTCTCGCAAAGGAGAGCAGCTGTGCCGAAAGCGATGGAGCCCGCGCCGGCGATCCCGACTTTGATCGCGTTGCTCAAGCCGTAACCTCCTGGCGCACAGGATCGCCGAGAACATGCATCAGCCGGTTTGCCCAGCCGAACAGGGCAGCGGAAAGAACAAGATCGAGAATCTCGTCGTCGCTGAGACCCGCCGCGCGCAGCGCACCCATGTCCTCGTCGCCGGCCTCAGGCGGACATTGCGACAGCTTGATCGCGAAATTCAGGATTGCCTTGTCGCGCGGAGAAAGATCGGCGTCGGCCCCTGAAACAAAAATCTTGTCGGTGACCTCGGTGCTGCGCTCGAGCTTGGCGTGCCGGTCAGCGTGGACGGCGGCGCAATAGACGCAGCGGTTGACGATCGACGCTCCGATCGCACCCAGCTCCCGCTCGGCACGGCTCATGCCGCCCGGATCATACATGATCGCGTTGAACAGCGGCGACCGGACTTTCAGGGTTTCCGGGTCATGCGCCAATACAAGCACATAATCGGAGACCTTGGTATTCGACGGGGTGACCTGGAGGGCATCGAGTTGTTCCGGCGAGGGATCGGACAGGTTGACCGGCGTGACGCGCGGCTGCCAGATCGGAACATTGCGGGTGAATTTGTGAACCACTCTGGTCATTTCGCGCCCTGCATCAGCTTCAGGCCGGCAATCAGACGTATCTGGTATGCCAGAAACGCGTTGAGTTCGGCGAGGCGCACGATATCGGCGTCAGCGATGCCGGCGGACTTGAGCGCATCGATATCCTCGGCCCTGACCTCGCGTGTATGTGCGGCCACCTTGTCCATGAAGGCGACGACCGCCGCGAGGCCCTGTGCGGAACCATCATTGGCCGGATCGGCCAGCGGCGAGGCCGTGTCGTCGGTGATGCGATCCGCGTAATGTTCGGCGAGCGCATCATTACCGTTCAACCTGGCGATACGGACCGCGAAGGCGGCGCGGACGGATGCAGACCACGCGCCAGGCTTTTCCGGAGCGAGGACGGCGTCTTCAGCAGCCTGCGTCTGACGCATCACCTTCTCGCGTCGCAGCACCGCAGCTCCCGCCGGCGATGTCTCCGTGACACCGCTCGCGGCAATTGCGGTCATGTCGAACAATTCCCCGCTCATGCAACCTTGCCTTTCGCATCGTCCATTTCGAGCGCAGAAGGCTCCCATTCATCGCCAAGCAGTTCGGGCGTGTCGTATTTCAGCATGCCCTGCCAATGCAGCTTCACGTCTTCCGCATAAAGCGTAGACGCAAGCGCCCGGCTAAGCCAAGCCGCACCTTCCGACACGCCCGGAATGTCGCCACTCACCTTGCCCATGCTCGCGCTCGCCGCGTAGTTGAAGCAGTAGACATTCTTGAGCCACGGCGCGGAGCCGGGCTTTTTTTCGCGGAACGTGAAATCGCTGTTGAGATAGGGAAAGCGGCCGAGGTCGCCGCGCTCTTCACCTTCCGGCGGCGTGTAGACATCTTCCCAAAGCAGGATGTCGCCCGCGGCATCGCCCAGTTCGACACGTCCCCAGGGGTCGACATTGAACCCCGTGCCGAGGATCAGGAAGTCTGCATCGTAAGACGTACCGTCCGTGAAGCCGATCCGCACTGCGTCGCCGCGTTTTTCCGTTTTCGCCACGCCTTTGCCGAAATGGAAGTAAGCATTGGGGTGGCGGCTGACACGTAGGGTGGAACCATGCGGCGGCGGCGTCTGCGTGCTGAAGGAATATTGCATGAAGCGCCAGCGCCATTCGTCCGGGAGGTCGGTAAAGCCGCAGGTGAAACCGAAGCTGCCGATACCCATCATCTTGTTGATGGTGGGCATTTCGCTGCGGCGGATCAAATGGCGCACCTCGGCGGCCCCATGCTCAAGCGCTTCCGCCGAGTTGTCCACGGCCGAAGCGCCGACACCCACGACCGCGACGCGTTTTCCCTTGAGGGCGTCAAAGTCGATGTCATCGGCGGTGTGCGCCCACATTTGGCGCGGAAGTCCGTCGACAAAGCCGGGGATGTTCGGCCCGCCAAGCCCGTCGCGGCCGGTGGCGAAGACCAGCTTGCGCACCAGGATCGAATCCTCTGGCGCGCCGGAAAGATGCAGCCGCAGCAGATCGCCTTCGGGAACGACACAGTCGACCGAAACGCCATTTTCGACAGGGATGTCCAGCGCCTTGCGATACCAGCGCAGGTAGTCCATCCACATCGGCCGCGGGATCTTGTCGAGTGCGTCCCATTTCGCTGCGCCGAACTGCGCGCGGTACCACGCCTGAAATGTCAGCGCGCCGTGGCCGAAGGCCGGCCCGGTCAGTTGCTTGGGAGACCGCAACGTCTCCATGCGGGCGTATGTAAGCCAAGGGCCTTCAAACCCGGCAGGGCTGCGGTCCAGGACGCGGATGTTGCGCACACCGCCGGTCGTGAGCGCCAGCCAGGCGAGCATGCCGCACATACCCCCTCCGATGATAACGACATCGGTCACCTGGTCGCGCGGCGGCACCCAGTCTTTTCCGGGATAGCACAGATACTCAAGATCCTCCCGCAGGCGAGCTTCGAGCGCATCGAGGCCCTTGTCGTCGATGGAGGATATACTGCCCTTGGACATTGTCGGATTCCTGGATTTCATTGCGGTTCTTCTGTCACGCTGGCGACCCGGGCCAGTGCGGATGAAGGTCGTCGATACGATAGGCGTGACGATGCTTGTGGTTCGGTCCTTCAGGCGGCTCATCGTGAAGATGGGGGTGACCGTCCGGCAGTTCCGGATGGGCATGGACGCGCTCGATCGGGTCGTTGGCGGGCCAGACCCGCGTCGCCCAAAGCGCGACCGCCGCACCCAGGGCGCAGAGGATTACCATCGCCGCTTCAAGCGAAACCCACGACGCCAGCCATCCCGCCAACGGATAAGCGATCAGCCAGCCCGCATGGGAGAGTGAGAATTGCGCCGCGAAAACGGCCGGGCGATCTTCTCGATTGGCCGAGCGCGCGATGACGAGGCCACCCGGCGTCAGCACCAGCGACGAGGCAAGTCCGAAACCCGTCCATATTGCCGCGAGCAAAGGCACATGGACCGGAAGGAGGATCAAAAGTCCGAGCGCCGCAAAACCCCAAGCGCCGATCAGCATGACGCGGCGTTCGTGCACGCGGGGAAGAATGCGTGGAACGATGAGCGCGCCTGACGCTGCGCCAACGCCGTAGAACGCCATCAGAATAGGGTAAAAATGCTCCGGATCGCCAAGTCGCTGACCGCAATAGACGACCGTGTTGACCAGCACCCAGGCCATTGTCAGCGACAGGGCGAAATTGAGCAGGAACAAGCCGCGCAGGCGAGGCGTGTGACGATAGATCGTAAGGCCTCGTAATGCCCTCCTCAGAAACGGCCCTTTGCGAGCGAGCATGTTGGCGACCGGGAAACGCGTAGCCAGCAACGCGGCAACTGAACCGATGAAGGCGAACGCTGCGCAATAGAACAGGGCGTCGGACGGAACGACCTTCAGCACGCCCGCCGCGATCACGGGGCTAAGGATGGATTCGAGCGTGTAGGCAATGCGTGAATAGGAAAGCGCCTTGGTATAGGTCTCTTCCTCTGGAAGCAGGTCGGGAATCACCGACTGGAAAAGCGGTGTGAAAGCCGAGGAGACGGCAAAAAAGGCGAAGGCGAGCAAAGCGATCTGCCAAGTCTGGGTGACCAGCGCCATTGGTAGAAGAAGTAACATGCGGGTCAGATCCAGCATGACCATGACCGGCCTGCGTGGACGATGCGCCAGCAATGTTTCGGCAAGCGGCGCCAGCAAGACATACGCAACCATCTTGAGCGCCAGCAGGAAACCGAGGATGCGACCGCCCGCAGCGTCGCCTCCAAGATCGTAGGCTGTCAGCGAAAGCGCGACCGTCAGAAGCCCGACCGACAGCAGCGAGCAGATTTGCGCTGCGAAAAGCGTACGGAATGCGGGATTTGCAAGCGGGCTACTCAAGACGCCAGACTTTCCTTTGTATTCTCCAGATGGCGAAATCGGGCTGTAGCCATATCGATTTGATATTCTGACAGGTAGCTCGTGGCGTCATAGGCGAGGCCGTCCACCGCCTCAATGATCGTATCAACCTTTTTGTCGCTCATCAAAGCTGAAAGGTTCAATCTCACCCATCCCGGCTTCTCGGTTTCTCGGCCTTCGCGAAGTGCGGCGATCGTGGCTTCTGACTCGGGCTGGCCAAGCCCCAGCAAACGATGCGCATAGGATCCGGCGCAAGCACAGCCCCCTCGCGCCTGCACGCCATGGAGATCGCTCAGGAGCCGGGTGAAAAACTGATGATGCACCAACCGACCCTGTTCGTCGCGGACGCGGAAGGAAAAAATCGGCAGGGCTTCGCGCGGATCGGCGTAACCGAGGATTTCGATGTGCGGATTGCGCGACCAGACTGACAAGGCGCGTTGTCGCAGATTGTTCTGTCGCTCGGTCAGCCATTCCTGACCGAGCGCCTCCTTCACCAGGAGAACCAGCGCGGCACGAATGTCGCCGGTGACATTGGGCGTACCTCCTTCTTCCCGTTCCGCCAGGTCGCCGGAATAGACATGGCCCCAGGGCGAGACGAAGGTGACGGTGCCGCCGCCCGGAACGGTTGGCGTCAGCCGGCGGACGATCGCCTTGCGGATCACGGTAACGCCGGACGCGCCCGGGCCCCCGGGGAACTTGTGCGAGGAATAGATGATTGCGTCGCGCGCTGCGTCGGTGCCGAGTTTCATGTTCATCGACATGTAAGGCCCGCCGCATCCGTAATCCCAGATCGCCAGTGCGTCATGACGCTTGAGCAAGCGCGAGACCGCGTCGACATCGGTAACGATGCCCGTGACATTGGAAGCGGCGGAGAATGCCCCGACAACCAGTTCAGCGCCCTCGGCCGACAGCAGCGCCGCCTCGAGGGCATCCATGTCCGGCCCACCCTCGGCGCCTTCGGGGATTTCGATCGTTTCCGCGCCGCTTTCCCGCCAGGGTAACAGATTTGAGTGATGCTCGTAGGGGCCGACCAGCACCACCGCCCGGCGGCCGTCGCGGGCCATCGCCGGCAGGTCGAGAAGGGCAACGACGCGGTTGATGCCGGCGGTCGAGCCCGCGCCCGAGAAGATCACGCTGCATTCGTCGTCGGCGCCAGTGATCCGGGCTATTTCGGCGCGCGCTGCCTCACGCAATTGCGTGGTGTAGGCTCCGCAGAAAGAGGCGCGTGTATGACTGTTGGCATAGAATGGCAAAACCCGGTCACGTATGAAATCCTCGACCTGGTTTAGCGCGCGTCCTGATGCGACATAGTCGGCGTAAAGGAGCGGTTTTTTTCCGAAGGGACCGTCTATCTCGACGTCGTCGCCGATAAGCCCGGCGCGTATCCATTCCCGCAGGTCGGGACGGCGCAATGATTGGACGAACTCTTCGAATGGTGACATCTGAGCTCCGAGAGGGAAACTTTATCGAGGTCAGTGTGACACGAATTTTGGAGAAATCTTCACATATTTTCACCTTGATATTGCCGACAAACTATCAAATGATAGGGAAATGGACGTAAAGCTCGATCATTTTGATTGTCGTATTCTCGAGGAGCTCCAAAGGGATTCCGCGCAGTCGCAACGCAGCCTGAGCGACAAGGTCGGCCTTTCGCAGAATGCCTGCTGGCGCCGGCTCAAGGCGTTGGAGGCTTCAGGCGTCATCAAGAGCCGAACAGTTATCCTCGATCGCAACCGTCTCGGCGCGGGCCTCGTGGTCTTTTCCATGGTCAAGACCCGGCATCATTCGGCGAACTGGCTGAAGAAATTCCGCAACCACGTCTCAGCCATTCCCGACGTGGTCGATTTTTACCGGATTGGTGGCGAATATGACTATCTGCTCAAGATCGTTACCCGGGACATGTCGGGCTATGACGAGGTCTACAAGCGCCTGATCGAAGATATCGAGCTCGAAGCCGTCACCTCATATTTCGCCATGGAAGCGATAGAGGAGCAGCGCCCGATACCGTTGGATTGACGATCCGCTGCGATACCGGGTTGCATCGCGTTTGCGACCGCGCGCGTCCTTTGACCGATCCGTTCTTTGCCATCGGCCGTTGTGCGGCTCGTTTCCGGTTTGCATCGCCGTATCGCTTCCAAATGGCGCCGAACGCCCGTTGGTATTGATCTTTCCTTTGTTGCCTGTTCCGATCAGGTAAGCCGGTTGCGGAACATCCATGCCGCGATCGGCAGCGTTATCGCGCCGATGAGTAGCATCGGCCATATATCGCCGATTAACTGGCCGAGCCCGGCTCCCTCCAGGTAGACCCGCCTCGTGATATCGAGCGCGTAGCGCAGCGGGTCGATCAGCGTCATCCATTGGAATACGTCCGGCATGTTGGCGATGGGCGTCGCCAGGCCCGAAAGCAGGATGAAGGGCATCAGCAGAATGAACGAGAACAGCATCGCCTGCTGCATGTTCGCCACAAGCGAGGAGACGAAGAGGCCGATGCCGACGCTGGCGATCACGAACGGAATGAGGCCGGCATAGAGGGTAACGAACGACCCGGCAAAAGGGATCTTGAACCAGAGTTGCGCCACCAGCAGGATGATCGTCGCCTGAATAAGGCCGATCACGGTCGAGGGCAGAGCCTTTCCAAGCATGATCTCCGACGGGCGGATTGGCGTGACGAGCAATTGATCGAACGTACCATCCTCGCGTTCGCGGGCCACAGACAGCGCGGTGAGCATCAGCACTTGCAGCAAGGTGATGGTACCGATCAGGCCGGGTATCATGTTCCAGCTGGTTTCCAGATTGCCATTGTACCAGGCGCGCACGCTGGTCGTGACCGGCGGATCGGGCATGTCGTGCGCCGCGCGCCAATCCGCATTGAAACCGCTGACGATGGCGGTCACGTAGCTGACGGCGGTTCCCGCGGTATTGGAATTACGGCCGTCGGCGATCAGCTGGATGTCGGCCTGCTGCCCGGCGGATAATTTGCGCTCGAAATCGGGCCCGATGCGCAAGACCAGCAACGCGTCGCGATCGTCGATCAGGCGGGCGATATCGGACGATTGCTGGATCGTCGCTACGCGTTCGAACACGCCGGAGCCGTCCATGCGCGCCAGCAAATCCGCGGAAGCGGCGCTGCGGTCCTCGTCATATACCGCATAGGGCGCATGATTGAGGTCGAATGTGGCTGCATAGCCGAACAGGAAGGATTGCAGCAGCGGCGGCACGAAGAGGATGACGCGGCTGCGCGGATCGCGCATCAGGGCGAGAACTTCCTTGCGGACGAGGCTAGCGACACGCAGCAGACTGTCTCTCATGTGCGCACCTCAGGCGAGTTTCTTGCGCGTCGCGCGCAGTGTTGCGGCAAAAAGGAGAGAAGCCATCAGCGCCAGCACCGCCGTGGCGGGCAGGATCACGCTCCAGATGTCGCCCGCGAGAAAGATCGTTTGCAGCAATGTCACGAAATAGCGCGCCGGCAATATGTGTGTGAATATCTGGAGGGCTACCGGCATGGAGCGGATGTCGAACAGGAACCCGGAGAGTAGCATCGCCGGCAGGAAGGATGCGATCAGCGCGATCTGCGAGGCGACGAACTGGCTCTTCGCCACCGAGGAAACGAATAGCCCGAAGCCGACCGAAACCAGCATGTAGAGCATCGAAACGCTGGTGAGCACGATGAAGGACCCGCGCAATGGCACGTGGAACAGCACCTGAGCCGCAACGACGCAAAGCGCGAAGCCGACCATGCCAAGGCCAAAATAGGGAACGATCTTGCCAAGCAGGATTTCGGATGCCCTGACAGGGGTAACGAAGATCGCCTCCAGCGTCCCGCGTTCCCACTCGCGCGCCATGACGAGCGCGGTCAGGAACGCGCCCGTCAGCGTCATGATCAGCACGATCAGACCGGGGACGAGGAAATACTGGCTGTTGCCGTTCTCGTTGTACCAGATACGGCTCTCCAGCCGCACCGGACCGTTGCCGACGACCGGAATACCTTCGTCCCTCAGCCGTTGCGACGCCATCCCGATCGCGCCGAGCACGTAACGTTCGATGATGCGCGCCGTGTTGGCGTCGGTTCCGTGCAGCAGTACCTGAACGATGGCGTCGCCGTCGTTGACATTGCGGGCGAAATCGCCGCGAAGATGGACGATGCCGTCGACCTCGTGGGCCAGCATGAGTTTCTCGGCTGCGGCCATCGAGGTCACGGTCTGCGCATCGAAATAGGGCGACAGGCGGAAACCGGCGGCCACTTCGCTCGCCATTTTCGAGGGCTGCTCGATCACCAGCGCGATTGGCGCATTCCTGACGTCGAGCGACAACGCATAGCCAAACAGCAGGATGAGCATCACCGGCATGACGATGCCGAGCGCTATGCTGCTTGGATCGCGCATGATCTGACGGCTCTCCTTGACGATGAGCGCCCGCACGCGCCGAACGCGGCCGCCGTGACGAGAAGGTTCGGGGGCAGGGGAGGACGGCGCGTTCCCGCTCATGCCGCGCTCCTCTCGCCCGGCCGGCCATGTTCCCGCCGCGCCTCTTCGACGACGGCGATGAAGGCGTCTTCCATGGTCGGTTCGTGGTCTTCGCTCTCCGGTGCATGGGCGCGGATTTCGGCGGGCGTGCCTTGGGCGAGCACCTGGCCCGCATCCAGGATGATGACACGGTCGCAGTATTCGGCCTCTTCCATGAAATGCGTCGTTACGATGGCGGTGACGCCTTCCTCGGCAAGTGACGTGATACGCTGCCAGAACTCGCGGCGGGCCAACGGGTCCGCGCCGCTCGTCGGCTCATCGAGGAACAGGATCTCCGGCTCGTGGAGAAGCGCGGCGGCCATGGCCAGACGCTGCCGGTAACCGCCCGGTAATTGCCCGCTCGGCAACTTCGCCAGTTCGGCGAGCTCGAACTGCTCCATAGCCCAGGCAATACGCTCCTTGCGTCGGCGGCCGGACAGGCCATAGGCGCCGGCGAAGAATTCCAGGTTCTGGATAACCGAGAGCTGTCCGTAGAGCGAAAATTTCTGCGCCACGTAACCGACCCGCTGTCGCGCCGAAGCCCGCGCCTTCCTGAGGTCGACACCGGCGACGCGCAGCGTACCGTCGCTGGCGGGCAACAGCCCGCACAACATGCGGAACGTCGTGGTCTTGCCGGCGCCGTTCGGCCCGAGCAGGCCGAAGATCTCGCCGGTCTTGACCGCGAAACTGACATGATCGACGGCGGTAAAGGTTCCGAATTTGCGCACCAGATTGTCGACCTCGACCGCCGTCTCGCCGTTATGGCGCTTTGCTGTCTGGCCGAGCGACATCGAAGCCGATTTACCCGTATCCGCAGCCTTGTGCAGCAACGCCATGAACCCGTCCTCGAAGCGTGGTTCCACGGCGACCAGTTCCACAGCGGCAGGAACGTCGGCGTCGGCCGATGTCTTGACCAGCCGTACGCGGCCTCCCTGGGGCACCGCATCGGTCACGCCGGGATCGTCGAGCAGACGCGCCTGCAACTGCCGCGCCGGCTGCCCGTCGGGCGGAGAGGCCAGAAAAGCGCGCCCGGCTGCGATCTTTGTGATCGAGTCCGGCGGGCCTTTGGCGAGCACCTTGCCGTCATGCATGACGACCGTGCGTGCACAGCGCTCTGCCTCGTCCAGATAGGATGTGCTGATCAGCACCGTCAGGCCCTGCTCCCGGACGAGATGCAGGATGATCTCCCACAATTCGCGCCGTGACAGCGGGTCGACGCCGACCGTCGGTTCGTCAAGCAAAAGAAGGTCGGGCGCCCTGACCAGGGTGCAGGCGAGGCCGAGTTTCTGTTTCATGCCGCCGGACAGGCGTCCGGCCTGCCTTTTGGCGAATGGGCCGAGCGCCGTCATATCCATGAGTTGCGGATAAGTCCGCTTGCGCTCCTCGACCGTCACACCGTGCAGATCGGCGTAGAGATCGAGGTTCTCCTGAACGCTCAGATCCTCGTAAAGCCCGAATTTCTGCGGCATGTAGCCGATCCGGTCCTGCACGGACTGGGGATCTTGGGCGATGTCGATGCCGAGTACGGTGAGGGTGCCGGTATCGGCGGTCAGGAGCCCCGCCATCAGTCGGATCAGCGTCGTTTTGCCCGCGCCGTCAGGGCCGACCAGCGCGGCCAGCCCTCCATGTTCGACCGTCAGCGAGACATCGTCGAGCGCAGTTACGATTTCGCCGCCCGAACGTTTGAAGAGCTTGCCGATGCCGTGGCCTTCGATGGCGGGGCGCGGATTCTCCGTCATTGCGTCGATTCGTCGGTAGTCAGGCGGATGGTCGCCGGCATCCCGAGACGCAGCGTATCGGTCGGGTCGTCGACCAGCACGCGCACTTCGTACACGAGACTGGTGCGAAGCTCCTCCGTCTGGATGGCGTGCGGCGTGAACTCCGCCACTGATGAGATGAACCCGATGGTTCCGGAGAGGCTCTTGTCGTAGCCGTCGACGGCCACGCTGGCCGTGGCGCCCGGAACGACCTTCGCCAATTGCGATCCGGAAACATAGGCGCGCACCCACTTCGGATCGACGACGGCGATGGAGACAACCGGTTTGGCGGGCGAGGTCATCTCGCCCGGCTCGAGCAGGCGCGAGCGAATGACGCCGCCCGTCGGCGCAACGAGATCGGCGTCTTTCAGTTGCTGGCGCAGCAGGTCGAGCGCTGCTTGAGTGGCCTTGAGTTGCGCCTCCGCTGCGGCGATGTCCTCCTTGCGTGGCCCGGCCTTTGCAAGGGTCAGCGCTTGTTCTGCGACCTTGAGCTGTGCGACGGCTGAATCCTCGGCGGCCTTGGCCGCGTCGACCTGGCTCTGGGCCACAGCCGGGCTCGTCCCCTCATGAAGGAGTACGGCTCGGTCATAGCTCAGCTCAGCATTGCGGGCGCCGGCTTTCGCGGCATCGACATTCGCTTCCGCTTGGGCGATCTCTTCCGGGCGCGAGCCGTTATGCAGTTTGGCCACGGTCGCCGTCTGCGCTTCCACCGTTGCCTCGGCCTGTGCGACCTGGGGCTCGATAAGGCTCGTGTCCAGTCGGGCGACAATGTCGCCTTTCTTTACCTCCGCCCCCTCTTCGACGAGTACTTCAGCGATCCGGCCGCTGCCGCTGAAGGCGAGATCGACCTGACGCATATCGACATTCCCGTATAGCACGACCGCACCGTTTTCAGTGCCGTTGTGGTCATACCACCACCAGGCGCTGCCGCCGGCGGCGGCGATGAGGACGATCAGGAGGATAACGATCCGCCTCATGGCTTGGTCCCTTCGAGAATGGCATCCAGATTCTGCAGGATGACTTGCTTGATCATTGCCCGCTCGGTGTCGCCGATGGCCGTCCATTTCATGCGCCTGAGTACCAGCGTCTGGGCGACGCGGAAGACGAGAACCTGACCGAGCACGGTGAGCGTGCGCAGCCGGATTTCGTCGTCTTCCGGCGTATCGAGAATGACGGTCGCAATATGCAGCGCCGTCGACATGGCATTTTCCATGAAGCCGTAAATCACGTCGAAAGCGGCGTTCGGCTGCAGTTGTTCGCGGACGATGAAGCGCGCCCAACGCTCCGCATCCGCAGAGCCGAGCAGCACATCGACCATTGTGCCGACCAGACTGTGCAGCGCGGCGCGCGCCGCTTCGGGTGTCGCGGTCGCTTCGGGTGTCGAAATCGACGCCAGTGTCGGTCCGATCCTGGCGAGAATGCTCTTTGCGACATGTTCGGCGACAGCCAGATGCAGCGCTTCCTTGCTGCCGAAATGATAGACAATCGCCGCAAGATTGGCGTCCGCCGCTTTGGCGATCTGCCGCGTGGTGGCACCCTCGTAACCAAGACGCCCGAAGATTTCGAGCGCTGCCGCGATGAGCTGCGCGCGCGTTTCCGCCCCGCGGTCGCTCCGCCTGCGGGGCTCGGTATCGCCACGGCTACTGGTGGCGTTCGCCGCTGGTTTGAGGGCCTTCTCGCGTTTCATTGCCGGTTCTCGCTCACCGTATTGTCCTTGCAGTACAATCTGCGTTCATCCTTGATATAAGTCAATCGAATGATTGAATTAGGGCGTTCTCGGAATTTTTCGGTCCGTCCATCGGGGAAGGGGGCTCCTCATCTTCGCGCGTCGAGCACCCCGATGGCCGCTATCGTTTCATCGCCGGCATGAGCCCGCTGCGGCCCTTTCCGATATTCGCGCTGTGCGATCTGTCACATTTTGCGCGCAAACTATGCCTCTAGTGTTCGACGGTTGGCCGCTTTCGACAGGCATGCATCCCGCGCGCCTGTCATGCGCCGGGGAGATATATCGTCGTGTTCCAGCGAGCTTTTTCCGTTTTCCTGTCCACATGTCTGTCCGCCATTCTCGCGGTGAACCTCGCTTCGGCGCAGGAGACGGGCCGACGCATCGTCACCAGCGAAAACGGTGACTATTACGGCTTCGACATTTCGACAGCCACTGACGTCACGCTCGACCAGTGCGAGAACATCTGCCTCGCCAATCGGAATTGCAGAGCCTTCACCTTCAATTCCAAGGTGAATTGGTGCTTCCTGAAATCCGACTTCGGCCGGTTGCAGGCTTCCGACGGATCGATTGCCGGACGGGTGATCGAGACCGGTGCGGAACCCGATCTCGGCGCAGCGCCCGATCTCGATTTCGCCAGCCGTTACAAGACGATGGCCACCAACTACCGCAGCAACCTGATGGCCGCGGTGCCGGCCGATTTCAGTGAAAGCGCCGGCGCGCTCGAAGCCGACGCAAAAGCCTCGATGACATCCGGAAATGCCCGTGCCGCATTGAAGAAATATGGCCTCGCCGCCGCGCTGGCGCCCGAGGACTCCGGTTTGTGGGCCGGCACTGCACGTGCAGCCCTCGCCATTGTTCCGCGCCCCGATGAGGCGCGGAACCTGCGAGAAGCTGCGGCAAGCGCCGCCTTCAATGCCTATCAGGTCTCTCGCACCGTATCGGACCGCGCTGGCGCGCTGGCGCTGATGGGCGAGGCCTTCGAGCGCCTGGCCGACGGGCGGCCCGCCATCGAGGCATACAAGGCAAGCCTCGAACTGGCGGATTCGGCCGGCATCCGCGATGCATATGCCGCCGCGCGAACCCGCTACGGCTTCCGCGTGCTGGAACACACGGTAGATGCTGACGCCGCGACCCCACGCGCCTGTGTGCAGTTCTCTGAAAACCTCGCCGACACAGATTTCGCTGGCTTTGTCATGCTGGACAGCGCTCCGCCGCAATCGCTCGTGGTCAATTCGAAGGAAATCTGCATCGACGGGCTGGAGCATGGCGGCCGCTACCGGATCACGCTGCGCGCCGGCTTGCCTTCTGATATCGGCGAAGTGCTGGAAAAGCCCGTAGCGCTCAACATCTTCGTGCCGGACCGCGCGCCGAGCCTGCGCTTTACCGGCGATAATTTCGTCCTGCCGGGAACGGCGCGTCGCGGCATCCCGATCGTCACCGTCAACACAGAGAAGGCGGAGATCGAGCTCTATCGCGTCGGCGACCGCGCGCTTTCGCAGACGCTGACCCGCAACCAGTTCCTGACCCAGCTTGACGGCTATTCGCTTGAGACGATCCGCGACGATATCGGCGAACCGGTCTGGAAAGGTGAGATCGACATCCAGAGCGTGCTGAACGAGGAAGTGACGACGAGCTTCCCGGTTGACGAGGCAGTGCCCGAACGCAAACCCGGGGTCTATGTGCTGACGGCCAAGGCCCCCGGAGAGCGCTCCGAATACTGGCAACCCAAGGCGACTCAATGGTTCGTTGTCTCCGATATCGGCCTGACGACCTTTTCCGGCGAGGACGGGCTGACAGTCTTCGCGCGTTCGCTTGGCGGCGCGCAGCCCATGGGTGGCGTGTCGGTGTCGCTGATCGCGCGCAACAACGAGTTGCTCGGCGAGGCGGTCACCGACGCCGACGGCATGGCGCGGTTCGAACGCGGCCTGACGCGCGGCGAGGGCGGCCTCGAGCCGGCGGCCCTGACCGCCGAACGCGACGATGACGATTTCGTTTTCCTCGACCTGACGCGCGCCGGTTTTGATCTCTCCGACCGCGGCGTGACCGGTCGTCCGGCTGCGGGCGCGCTTGATCTCTATGCGTGGACCGAGCGCGGTATCTATCGCGCCGGTGAAGTCGTTCATGCACAGGCGCTCGCCCGCGATAGCGCGGCGCGGGCGGCGTCCGGCCTGCCGATGACGTTTATCTTCACCCGGCCGGACGGAATGGAGGATCGCCGCATTGTCTCCGATGGCGCGGAAGCCGGCGGCCACTCCGTCGATCTGCAGCTTCAGGACAACGCCCAGCGCGGCGCCTGGACGATGCGCATCTACACGGACCCGGACCAGCCCGCGCTGGCGGAAAAGGTCTTCCTGGTCGAGGATTTCGTGCCCGACCGCACAGAGTTCACTTTGACCGGCGGTGACATGGTCGTGGGCGAGCCGACGCAGATCCAAGTCGATGGTCGCTATCTCTACGGTGCGCCGGCTGCCGGTCTGAGGCTGGAAGGCGAACTGTCAATCAGGACCACCCAGAGCTGGGGCTCTTTCCCGGGATACGTCTTCGGCCTGACCGACGAGGATGTCAGCGAGGTCGAGCAAACCCGCAGCCTCGACAGCCTCCCGGCGCTCGACGATGATGGCAAGGCGACCTTCGAAGTCGGTCTCGACGAGGCGCCCGATACAACGCGGCTGCTCGCTGGAACTGTGACGGTTCGGATGCGGGAGAATGGTGGCCGTCCTGTCGAACGCGCCCTCGATCTCGATATCGCGCCGGTCAGCGACATGATCGGCATTCGGCCCGATTTCGCCGATTTCCAGGTGCCGGAAGGCGGTAATGCAGGCTTCAAGGTGATCGCCGTCAACACCGGTGGCCAGCGTATCGACATGAATGGTCTTAAATGGTCCCTGGTGCGCGTCGAGACGCATTACCAGTGGTACCGGGACGGGACGTATTGGAAATACGAGCCGGTCGAACTGACGACGAAGATCGCCTCGGGCACGATCGACGTGACCGCCGAGAATGCGGGCGCGATATCCTCTTCCGTCGACTGGGGCCGCTATCGGCTGGACGTGTCTTCGCCGGATGATGCCGGGCCGATCTCGAGCGTCGAGTTTCACGCCGGCTGGTATGTCGAGGCGTCTTCGACGGACACGCCGGATGGGCTCGAAATCGCGCTCGACAAGGCCGAATATGCGCCGGGCGACACCGCGCAGCTGAAGATCTCCCCGCGTTTCGCCGGCGAAGCGCTGATCACCATCGGTTCGGAGCGCCTGCTGCAGACCTTCAAGGCCTCGGTGCCGGAAGGTGGAACGACGGTCGATATTCCGGTCAGCGAGGATTGGGGCGCCGGCGCCTATGTGACCGCGACCCTGTTCCGGCCGGGCGATGCCGAGGAAACGCGCATGCCCATGCGCGCCATCGGCGTCAAATGGCTTGCCGTCGATCCGGGCGACCGCAAGCTTGCCGTCGCGCTCGACGTTTCCGAGCGCATCGAACCGAACTCCACACTGTCGGTGCCGATTTCGGTCATCGGTCTGAAAGCCGGCGAGGAAGCCTATGTGACCCTTGCCGCCGTCGATGTCGGCATTCTCAACCTCACCCGCTACGAGCCGCCGGCGCCCGATGACTGGTATTTCGGCCAGCGCCGCCTCGGCCTTGAAATGCGCGATCTCTATGGCCGGCTGATCGACGGCTCGGCCGGCGACATGGGCAAGCTGCGCACTGGCGGCGACGGCATGGCGCTCGGCTCGAAAGGCAGCCCGCCGACCGAAAAGCTGCTGTCGCTCTATTCCGGCATTGTCCGCCTCGACGCCGACGGCAAGACGACCGTCACGTTCGATGTACCGCAATTCAACGGCACGGCACGGCTTATGGCGGTCGCATGGTCGGGCGAGGGCGTCGGTCACGCAACGCAGGATCTGATCGTTCGCGATCCGGTTGTCATCATGACGAGCACGCCGCGTTTCATGGCGGTTGGCGACACGGCGCAAATGCTGGTTGAACTCGCCAACACCGACGGCCCGGCCGGAGACTATGAGCTCAGTGTCGAGCCGAGCGAGGAATTGTCCGCCAGCGTTCAGGCGATGACCGTCGCGCTTGCGTCCGGCGCGCGGGAATCCGTGCGCTTGAACCTGTCGGCGAGCGAAATCGGCTCCGGCACAATCACGGTCCGGATTGCCAATGCGGATGGCCTCAGCCTCGAAACGACCCGCTACATCCCGGTGCGTGCCGAGACGCTTCCCGTTACGACGCGCATGCAGGTGCCGCTCGCAGCCAATGGCGGCGCGGTCACCGTCGATAGGGAATTGCTCGCGGCGAGCATCCTCGACGGAGCCTCCGTCTCGGTTGGCGTTTCGCTCGACGCGGCCTTCGATATTCCGTCGCTGTTGATGACGCTCGACCGCTACCCTTATGGCTGCGCAGAGCAGACGACGAGCCGCGCTCTGCCGCTGCTCTATGTTTCGCAACTGGCGAAGACCGCGGGCCTGCCGGACGATCCGGACCTGAAGGACCGCATCCAGGGCGCAATCGACCGTGTGCTGAATTATCAATCCTCCGCCGGCAGTTTCGGCCTCTGGGGACCGGGCGGCGGTGATCCGTGGCTCGACGCTTATGTGACGGACTTCCTGACGCGAGCGCGCGAGCAGGGCTACGACGTGCCGGAACAGGCGATGATGCAGGCGTTGGACAATCTCCAGAACACGCTCGCCTACAACAATGATCTCTCGGCCGGAGGCAGCGAGATCGCCTATGCGCTCTACGTTCTTGCACGCAATCGCCGCGCGTCGCTGACCGATCTGCGCTACTACTCCGAGAGCCAGATCGGTCAATTCTCGAGCCCGATGGCGCGGGCCCAGCTCGGTGCGAGCCTGGCGCTCTATGGCGACCAGACCGGCGCGGAAAACGCCTTCGCCTCCGCATTGCAACTGGCTCGCGGGACCGCGCCGCAATCTGTATGGCGCACGGATTATGGCTCGCGGCTTCGCGATGGCGCGGCGATGCTGGCGCTCGCCGCCGAGACGAAACCGTCGGTCTCCTCGGTTGAGGACATGATCGGTTACGTTTCCGGCATTCGCAAATCGGTGCGCTGGACCTCGACCCAGGATGAGGCGTGGATGCTTCTCGCCGCCCGTGCGATCGCTGGCGAGGACGATCTCGATCTCGACGTCAACGGCGCCAGCCACGACGGGCCTTTCGCCGAGCGTGTCGAGGGCTCCGAGCTGGAGGTCAACCCGATCCGGGTGGCCAACAATGGCGACAAGCCGGTTGAACTGACCATCACCACGGTCGCAGCGCCGAAGCAGCCTCTGCCGGCTGGCGGCGACGGTTTCACAATCCAGCGCCGCTACTACACGCTTGAAGGCGAGCAGGTCAGCGTCGCGGAGGTGAAGCAGAACGAACGCTACGTTGTCGTGCTGACGGTCAACGAGCTTAACGCCTGGCCGTCGCGCGTGCTGGTGACGGATCTGCTACCGGCGGGTTTCGAGATCGACAATCCACGGATCATGGGGTCGGCGGAACTGAAGAACTTCGACTGGCTCGGCAATGTCTCCTATGCCCATAGCGAGTATCGCGACGACCGTTTTGTCGCTGCCTTCAATCGCTCGGGCCGTGGCGATCGGGAATTCTCCTTTGCCTATGTCGTTCGCGCCGTGTCGCCCGGCAATTACGCCCACCCGGCGGCGAGCGTCGAGGACATGTACCGTCCCGAACTGTCGGCGCGCACGGCGACCGGCCGGATGATCGTCTCGGCCGAGTGACGATGCGCCGGCCGGGAAAGAGGGCGAGGCGGTTTATCGCGGCTGTGGCTGTTGGGGCGGCCGCCTTACCCCTTTTGGGCGCGGGAACATTCTTCGCGCTCGATCGGATTTATCCGTTGCCGCCGGTCGGTGAGGTTCCAGTCTCCGCGCAGGTCGTCGACCGCGATGGGCGTCTGCTGCGAGCCTTCGCGACGCAGGAGGGACGCTGGCGTCTGCCGGTCAGTCTCGGCGAGGTGGACCCGCAATTCGTCAGGATGCTTGTCGCATACGAAGACAAGCGCTTCCGCGACCATCATGGCGTCGACCCCGTGGCGATGCTGCGCGCCAGTGTCCAGTTCGCGGTGAATGGCCGCATTGTCTCCGGCGGCTCGACGCTGACCATGCAGCTTGCCCGGCTTATGGAGGTCGGCGGCGGCCAGTCGATCTCCGTCAAGCTCCGGCAGATGTTTCGAGCCCTGCAGATCGAACGCAAGCTCACCAAGGACCAGATTCTCGAACGCTACCTGACGCTCGCCCCATATGGCGGTAATATCGAGGGAATTCGCGCCGCATCGCTCGCATGGTTCGGCAAGGAGCCGAAGAAATTGCGCCTGTCCGAAGCGGCACTGCTCGTTTCCCTGCCGCAGTCCCCGGAAACGCGGCGCCCCGACCGGAACCCGGACAACGCGAAACAGGCGCGGGACCGCGTCTTGCAACGCATGGCCGATGCCGGCGTCATCGAGCCTTTCGAAGTGGCCCGCGCCTCGGCGGCGCGCCTGTCGGGCAAGAGGCGCGGTTTGCCGGCTCTGGCCCCGCATCTCGCTGACGCGGCAATGCGCGCTAGGCCGGAAGCCGACAGTATCGAACTCACAATAGACAGGGACATCCAGTCCTCGCTTGAAACGGTGGCTCGTAACGCCGTACGGCGGCTCGGTCCGAAACTGTCCCTTGCCATGATACTGGCGGATTCGCGCACCGGCGAAATATTGGCGGAGGTCGGCTCGGCGGATTATTTCGACACGTCGCGCTCCGGCTGGGTCGACATGACACGCGCGCCGCGCTCGCCCGGCTCCACGTTGAAACCCTTCATCTACGGGCTGGCGCTGGAACAGGGCATCGTCGTGCCCGAGACGATGATGCGCGACCGGCCGACGAATTTCTCGGGATACAGGCCGGAGAACTTCGACACGATGTATCAGGGCGACGTGACGGTGCGCGAAGCGCTGCAACTGTCGCTGAATGTGCCGGCGGTGCAATTGCTGGAATCGGTCGGTCCGGCGGCTTTGATGCAGCGGCTGCGGCGCAGCGGCGTTGAGCCGGTCCTGCCGAAGGAGGAACAGCCGGGTCTCGCCATCGGGCTCGGCGGCGTCGGCCTGTCGCTGGCCGATCTGGTGCAGGCCTATGCGGCGCTCGCCAATGGCGGTAATGCGGTCACGCTGGTGGACGGCGTCCACGGCGTCCGCGCACCCTATCGGCTGAACGCTGTGCTGTCAGCCAAGGCCGCCTGGCAGGTCGGCGATATCCTGTCCGGCGTTCCCGTTCCCGCGGCCTCTGCGCCTCGCCCTATCGCCTACAAGACCGGCACGTCCTATGGCTATCGCGACGCCTGGTCGGTCGGCTACGACGGCCGCTATGTACTGGGCGTCTGGGTCGGCCGCGCCGACAATGGCGCGGTGCCGGGTTCGACCGGCGGCGGCACGGCCGCGCCGATCCTGTTCGAGGCCTTTGCGCGATCGGGGCTGGAGCCCGTGCCTTTTGCGGGGCCGCCTCCCGGCGCGAAGACGATCGCGCGGGCGGATCTCCCGGAAGGTCTGAAGCGTTTCGTGCCGAAAAGCGCGGCGTTGGTCCCGGTCGCCGGCACGGTCTCGGGGCCGGAAATCGTCTATCCGCCGCAAGGCGCGCGCATAGAACTTGCGGAGACATCGGGCGCGGCGTTTTCGCCGCTGGTCCTCAAGCTGCAGGGCGGCAAGGCGCCTTTCCGCTGGATCGCTAATGGCCAGCCGCTTGACGGCGTCTTCCGCCGGCGAACCGCGACCTGGATGCCGGACGGCAAGGGCTTTTCGAAGCTCACCGTCATCGACGCCGCCGGCAAGGCGACGACTGTCGACGTGCTGATCCAGTAGGAAGGTCCGCCGAGTTTAGCGTTTGGCCACGACCTCATCCAGGAAGTCGAGAAAGGCGCGTGTCTTTGGCGACATCAGCCGCCGGCCGGGATAGACCACGGATAGCACCGATGCGGAGAGATCCAGGGTGATGTGTTCTGCGACCCGGGTGAGTTCGCCGCGACGCAACTGCCCGCGGCAATAGAGCTCCGGCAACAAAGTTATCCCGAAACCGCCGAGGACCGCAGCGCGCACCGAGATTGGATCGTTCACATGCGTGATCCGGCGGGCGAGGTCCATATAAGCCGGCTCGCCATCGACGCGGACGGGCAAGCGGGCGAGGCCGTAACGTTTCTCGCAAATCCGGATATGGGCCAGAAGATCGTCCGTGTCGTTGCCGAGCGGATTGGCGGCAAGATAGCCCGGGCTGGCAACCCAGATTAGCGGACCGGAATAGAGTGTACGCGAGATCAGGTCGGAATCCGCCTGCGGACCGACAACGACGGCGATGTCGACCTGGTCGCGCAACAAATCTACACCATGGCTGGTAACAATGAGGTCGAGTTCGACTGACGGATAGCGGGTCCGAAACGAAGCGAGATTGGGCGCAACCAGTTCCTGGCAGAGCGCCGGCGGCAGCGCCGCGACGAGCCGGCCAGCCGGCACCGCATTCAGACCGGCCATCGCCGCGTCCGCTTCGCGCACCTGTTCCATGATCAGAACTGCCTGGCGATAAAAGGTCTCACCCTCGCTGGTGATGCGCAGATTACGCGAATTGCGCTCGATCAGGCGCAGGCCGAGCGCTTCCTCCAGCCGGCCAAGCGCTTTCGATACGGTCGATTTCGGCATGCCGAGCGTTCGCGCGGCAGCGGTTACGCCTTTCTGGTCTACCACGGCCAGGAAGACCGGCACGTCATCAATAGTCCACCGCATCCGTATCTCCCGTTCGTTCAGAATTGTGAACGATAGATCCAGAAACAGTAAATTGTCCAACTTTTCAGCAGGCGTAAATTGTGCCCATGCGGGATGCGCGAGGGCGCTCGACCGCCGCCAATGCAGAGGAGACAGGCACATGGCACGGATCATCGGAGGCATCGGCGCCTCGCACACACCCACCATCGGCTACGCCAAGGACACCCACAAGGAAAACGATCCGGGCTGGAAACCGATCTTCGACGGCTTCGACGTCGTGCGCGACTGGGTTCACAAAAAGAAGATCGACGTCCTGTTTCTGGTCTACAACGACCACGTCACATCCTTCTTTTTCGATCACTACCCATTCTTCTCTATGGGGATCGACGACACCTATTATCCGGCCGATGAGGGCGGCGGGCCGCGCGACGTGCCGCCGGCGAAAGGGCATCTGGGCCTGTCCCAACATATCGCGATGGCGCTGACTGCGGACGAGTTCGACATGTCCTTCTTTCAGGGCAAGCCGGTTGACCATGGCCTGCTGTCGCCACTTTCGATGCTGGCCGATGAGGATGGCCCGTGGCCGGGCAAGGTCGTGCCATTGCAATGCGGCCTGCTGCAATTGCCGATCCCGACGCCGAAGCGGATGTGGAAACTCGGCAAGTCGCTGCGCAAGGCAATCGAAAGCTACCCGGAGGATCTGAACGTCGCGATCATGGCGACCGGCGGCCTGAGCCACCAGGTCCATGGCGAACGCGCCGGCTTCATCAATGAGGAATGGGACAACGAGTTCCTCGAACTGCTGGAGAAGGAACCACAAAAGCTTGTCGACATGCGGCTGGCCGAATACGTCGTCAATGGCGGCATGGAAGGCGCTGAGGTCATCATGTGGCTAATCATGCGCGGCGCGCTGTCCGACGATGTGCGGCTCGTCCACAAACAGACCTACGCTCCGTCGGTGACCAATATTGCAACGCTCGTTTTCGAGGATCTCGGCGGCGAGCCCGATAAAGCGGAGATCGACGCCTATCGCGAGCATATGGGCTACCATCTCGCCGGTGCGGAAACGTTGCGGGGCACATATCCCTTCACCCATGCGCGCAGCCACGAGAATTTCCGGCTGAATTCCTTCCTTCACGACCTCATCATTCCTGAACACCGTGAGCGTTTCGTCCAGGACTTCGATACGTTGGCTGCCGAGCGTGGCCTGACGGAGGAAGAAATCGATCTGATCGTAAACCGCAAATGGATCGAGATGATCCGACGCGGCGTGAGCTTCTTCATGCTTGAAAAGCTGGCCGCCGTGATTGGCGTTTCGAACCCGGAAGTCTATGCCGCCTTCCGCGGCGAGACGCTCGACGAGTTTTTCGCCACCCGCAAGGTGCCAATGAAATACTCGGTCGCAGGCGGCGACAAGGCCAGGGAATTGGACAAGGTCTGATTGCGCATCGGCGGGCGGGGGGACATCCCTGCGCTCGCCGCTCAATCCGGAACAAGTGCTTTCGCGATATACGAAAACAACGTGAAATCAAGGGCTTGATGCCGTTTCGCTCAAGTTGACAGGCACGACGCTTTGAGCCAGTTTTACAATCAAAGCGGCGGGCTATCCTTGAGATTATGGCCGGCCTTTACCGTATAATAAGGCGGGGGATGGAGATGGCAGACAAGATCAGGGTGCTCGATCCGCGGGGTTTCCCGCCGAAAGTGGTCGGCAAACGTCTCGCCAATCGGCCGATGTCGCTGGACGGCAAGGTCGTTTATCTGATCGATGCGCTGTTCGATAATGCCGACGTGTTCATGGAGGAACTGCGCAAGTGGTTCGCCGACAACATGCCGTCTGTCGAGACCCGGATTATCAAGCCCCGGGAAAGCTGGCAGGACGACCCCGAGATGCGGGCCAGGGTGGTGGCGGACGGAGACGCCGCCATCATGGGCGTCGGCCTCTGAAGCACCTGCTGTCCCACGGTCGTGGGCTTCGCATTAGCACTGGAAGAAGCGGGGATCCCCACGATCCCGGTCTCGACCCATGCCTTCGCCCGCCTTGCCAAGGCGACCGCGCGAACCGGTGGCATGCCGACGCTGCGCAATAGCTATGTGCCGCAGCCGGTGGTCGGACGCACGGCATCGGAATTGCGCGACTATATCGAGGGCATGGACCCCATCGAAAAGCGCCCCTTCATGCAGGGCGTCATCGAGGGGCTGACACAGCCGCTGAACGATGAGGACCTGAAAGGCGCTACCTTCGAGCGCGAACGTCCGCGTTTCCTGGAGCCGGACACCGAGAAGAACCTGCACCAGCTGTTCCTCGAGAACCACTGGACCGACAAGCTGCCGATTTACCTGCCAACGGAACAGCGCGTCGAGGCGATGCTCAAGGGCACGTCGCAAGCGCCCGACAAGATGGTCGGGCAGATGCGCCCGACGGCCTTCCGCGAAGCCTGGGCCTTCGATGTCGAGAAGGTCGCCGTCAATGCGGTCATGGCCGGTGCGCGGCCGGAATATCTGCCGGTGATCCTGGCGCTGGCTGCAAGCGGCGTATCCGCCCGCTCGTCGAGCACCACCAGTTGGGCGGCGCTCTCCATCGTCAACGGGCCGATCCGCGACGAAATCGGCATGAACAGCGGCATCGGCGCGATGGGCCCGTATAATCACGCCAACGCCACGATCGGCCGCGCCTACTGCCTCACTTCGCAGAACGTGCAGGGCGGCTCGGTGCCGGGCGATACCTATATGGGCTCCGTCGGTTCGATCTGGAACTATACCGCCTGTTTCGCCGAGAACGAGGAGGCTAGCCCCTGGGCGCCCTTCCATGTCGACAACGGCTTCAAGCCGACGGACTCCACAGTCAGCGTCTTCTTCGGCGGCTGGTACACCCAGTCCGGCTTCGGTCCGCGCGAGTCCTGGAAAGAAAAGTTCATCCGCTGCCTGACGGCGACGGACCACTACAGCCCGCCGCTGATCGTGATGGACCCGATCGTTGCCCGCGCCTTCAACGACATGGGCTTTTCCAAGCAGAGCCTGATCGAGTGGTGCGCCGAAAACGCCCGGATGCCCGCCAGGCTCTATTGGGACGACCAGTGGGTGACGACGCTTCTCAAACCAAAGGCGGTCGCCGGCATCGAACCTTTCGCCAGCCGCTGGAAGGCCGCACCGGACGAGATGATCTCGATGTTCGCGCCGGCCGACATCAACATCGTCGTCATGGGTGGCGAGACCCAGGGCGCCTTCAAGATGATCAGCGGCCGGTTCCGCGGACTTGGCGTCGGCACGATGACCAAGGGCAAGGAACCGATCGTGTCGGTGGACGATTGGCGATAAGTCATTTTTCGCGATTTGGAACATGATTGCCGCGTGCCGCTTGTGCGGCTTTCGTGAATCGCGAAGCCAATTTTTCTGACGGCACGAATAGTGCCGCGCGGATTCATGTGCATTCTGGTCCGGGAACGCAGGCCCGGGAGGAAACAGGCATGGTCAGCGCAGAAAAGATCTCTCGCGATTCGACTGAAATCGTCCGGGGGCAGTGACCATGGGCGACATGCAGCGCGTTGACCCCGAACCCTTTCGCCTGACCAGTCTCGCCCATGGCGGTGGCTGCGGATGCAAGCTTTCTCCGGCGGTCCTGCGAGATCTCCTGGCCGACCAGCCGGCGATGAGCGGTTTTCCGGACCTGCTGGTCGGGACCGAAACCGGTGACGATGCCGCCGCCTACCGGATCGACGGTGAAACCTGCGTCATAGCGACGACCGATTTCTTCATGCCGGTCGTTGACGATCCGCGAGATTTCGGCCGTATCGCCGCCACCAACGCGATATCCGATGTCTATGCGATGGGCGGCCGGCCGATCATGGCGCTCGCGGTGCTCGGCATGCCGGTCGACAAGATCGCACCGGAGATGGTGCGCGCCATCCTGAATGGGGGCGCGTCGATCTGCTCCGAGGCTGGCATTCCCGTTGCCGGAGGCCACTCCATCGACGCGCCGGAGCCGATCTACGGACTTGCGGTCATTGGCATTTGCCCAACCGCTAATCTGCGCCGCAACTCCGGCGCAAAGCCTGGCGACGCCTTGATCCTCACCAAGGGCATCGGCGTCGGCGTCTATTCCTCCGCCTTCAAGAAGGGCGATCTGGATGACACCGCCTATGACGAACTGATCGCCACGACAACCTTGCTGAACAGGGTCGGCATGGATCTGGCAAAGGACGAGAGCGTTCACGCGATCACCGACGTCACCGGTTTCGGCATTCTCGGCCACGGGCTCGAAATGGCGCGCGGCTCGGGCCTGCGGTTGCGGGTGGCCGCTGATGCCGTGCCGCTGCTCTCCCGGGCGGCTGCATTCGCCGAGGGCGGATACATCACCGGCGCGTCGCACCGAAACTGGGCTAGCTACGGCGATGAGGTCGTGCTGACGGATGGCTTCCCGGACTGGCGACGGCTTCTTCTCGCCGATCCGCAGACCTCGGGCGGCCTGCTGGTCGCCGTCGCGCCGGACCGAGCCGAGGCCGTGCTGGCGGACATCATTGCGGCCGGCTACCCGGCCGCCGCCATCATCGGGTACGCCGAGGAGGGCGCGCCCGCAATTGTCATCGAATAGGAAAACGAGACACAGACCATGAGCCAGGAAGTCGACGTCGCCATCATCGGAGCCGGATTGGCGGGACTGAGCGCGGCCCTGACGGTGGCGCGTCTGGGCCACAGCACGTTGGTGATGACGGACGGCGTGCCGGGCGGCGAACTGATCAAGATCGAGAAGATCGACGGCGTGCCGGGCCATGCGGAGGGCGTGCCGGGTTACGATCTCTGCCCGATCACGCAGGAACAGGCCGAGGAAGTCGGCGCCACGTTCATGGACTCGCCCGCGACCGCTATCGTAGCGGATGGCGACAAGTGGCGGGTGACGAGCGAAGAGGGCGATGTCCTCGCGCGCAGTCTGATCATCGCAACCGGCACGTCCATGGCGAAGCTCGGTATTCCCGGCGAGGACCGCTTCGAGGGCAAGGGCGTCAGCGAATGTGCGAGCTGCGATGCGCCACTTCTGCGTGGCAAAACGGCGGTCGTTGCCGGTGGCGGCGATTCCGCCATGCAGGAGGCGCTGGTCCTTGCCGATCATCTCGACAAGGTGATCATGGTCACGCCTGGCGACGTCCTGACGGGGCAGGCCAAATATCGCGAGGCAATCGAGGAAAACCCGAAGATTGAAATTCGCTATAATGCCGTCCCGACCGAAATCCTCGGCGAAGACAGCGTCTCGCACATCAAGCTGAAGGAAGTGGCATCGGGTGCGGAGGAGGACATCGAGGCGGATGCGATTTTCGTCTTCATCGGGCTTGTTCCCAATACCTCGCTGGTTGCCGGTCTCGTTACGCTCGACGAAACGGGCCGCATCGAGGTCGACGCGTCAATGCGCGCCGCCGCGAAGGGCATATGCGCGGCCGGCAATGTGCGCCGGGGATCGCCCCATCGCGCGGCTGGAGCCATGGGCGATGCCGCCGCCGCCGCGGTTGCCATCGACCGATATCTTGCGACCGGTACGTGGCGGAACAGCTGATCCGGTCGGAAAGGCGTAAGGGCGATGCACGGTCATAACGAGGAAGCGCGCAAAGTTCGGCGATTGCCCTCGGTGGACAAGGTGCTGCGTACGCCAATCGGGCTCGAACTCGCCCAAAAGTACGGCCATACCGCGACCGTCGCCGCGATCCGAAAGACCCTCGCTGAGGTGCGCGAATGCGCAAACTCCGACGTTTCACCTGACGCCGCTGCCCGCGACACCGAAAAGGCGCTGGTGAAGCGCTACGCACCGCGCCTGAAGCCGGTCTTTAACCTGACCGGCACCGTACTGCACACCAATCTGGGCCGCGCACTGATTGCCGAGGAAGCAATCGCGGCGGCAACCGATGCGATGCGCAATGCGGTTGCCCTCGAATTCGATGTCGAAGAGGGCCGGCGCGGCGAACGCGACGATCTCGTCCGCGACTTGATCTGCGAACTGACCGGCGCGGAGGACGCGACCGTCGTCAACAACAATGCCGCCGCTGTGCTGCTCGTGCTCAACACCTTCGCGGAAGGCAGGGGCGCCATCGTCTCGCGCGGCGAGCTGATCGAGATAGGCGGCGCCTTCCGCATGCCTGAGATCATGACCCGTGCCGGCGCGCGGCTGGTCGAGGTCGGCACGACGAACCGCACCCACAAGCGCGACTACGCAAACGCGGTGGATGAGGAAACGGGCCTCATCATGAAGGTCCACACTTCCAACTACCGCATCGAGGGATTCACCAGGGAGGTTCCGGCGAGAGATCTCGTCGATCTGGCCCACTCCAGCGGCATCCCGCTGGTCGACGATCTCGGTTCCGGGACTCTCATCGATCTCGCCCGTTTCGGCCTGCCGCATGAGCCGACCGTCGCCGAGGCGGTGGCCGCCGGTGCGGATATCGTCACTTTTTCCGGCGACAAGCTGCTGGGCGGCCCGCAGGCCGGTTTCATCGTCGGCCGCAAGGCGCTTATCGATAGGATCAATCGCAACCCGCTGAAACGGGCGCTGCGCGTCGACAAGATTCGCCTGGCTGCCATCGAGGCGACGCTCAGGCTCTATTGCAATCCTGACAAGCTGGCCGAAAAGCTGCCGACCTGCCGCCATCTGGCGCGCAAGAAGGACGAGATCGAGGCATGCGCCCGCCGCCTTGTGTCGCAGGTCGCGGATAGTCTCGGGCCGGATGTCACCGTCGATATCGCCGATTGCGCAAGCCAGGTCGGCTCGGGCGCGGTGCCGGTGGAAACTCTACCGAGCGCCGGGTTGGCCCTGAAGCCGGCTGGCGGTGGCGGTGCGCTCGACCGGCTGGCGGTGAAGCTGCGAGGTCTGCCCGTGCCGGTGATCGGCCGCATCGCAGACAATGCATTGCTTCTGGATCTGCGCTGCCTCGATGACGAGGCCGCTTTCCTGCATAATTTCAGCACTTTGAATAATGTTCCGGCATCAATTCCCGAGGATGGCGGCTCATGATCGTCGGGACTGCGGGCCATATCGACCACGGCAAGACGGCGCTGGTGAAGGCTCTGACCGGCGTCGATGCCGACCGTCTCGCCGAGGAAAAGGCGCGCGGCATCACCATCGATCTGGGCTTTGCCTACATGCCGGCGGGCGACGGCGTTCTCGGCTTCGTCGACGTGCCGGGTCATGATCGTTTCGTGCGCAACATGCTGGCGGGCGCCACCGGCATCGACTTCCTGCTTTTGACCGTCGCCGCCGATGACGGCGTCATGCCGCAGACCCGCGAACATTTCGACATCGTCTCGCTGCTCGGCCTCTCCCGCGGCATCGTCGCCATGACCAAATGCGATCTCGTCGCGGCCGAACGGCGCACGGAGGTGGCGAGCGAGATCGAGGCGCTTCTTGCAGGATCGCCGTTCGAAGGCACACCCGTCATGCCGGTCTCGACTGCAACGGGAGAGGGATTGGAGGCCTTGCGCAACGCCCTTGTCGCCGCGGCTGAGCAGCAGTCCCTGCGCGATCGCGAGGGCCTGTTCCGGCTTGCCGTCGACCGCTCGTTCAGCCTGCAGGGCGTAGGCACAGTGGTGACGGGCGCTGTCCTGTCGGGCTCGGTCGCCGTCGACGACACAATCGTCATCAGTCCATCCGGTCTGGAGGGTCGTATCCGTTCGATCCATGCGCAGAATCGACCTGTCCGGCGGGGCCATGTCGGTGAACGCTGTGCGCTCAATCTCGTGGGCGAGGGGATTACAGTCGAGACGGTCGGTCGCGGCGATGTCGTGATGAACCGAGCGGCTCATGCACCAGCCGACCGGATCGATGCGGAACTGAAACTCCTCGCGTCCGAACCAGGAACGCTGAAACACTGGACCCCGGTGCGCCTGCACCATGCCGCGAGCGATACCTCTGCGCGTATCGCCGTGTTGCAGGAAGAACCGCTTGCGCCCGGCGGATCGGGCTGCGTGCAACTCGTGCTGGAAAAACCGATCGCGGCAGCGGTCGGCGATCGTTTCATCATCCGCGACACGTCCGGTTCCCGCACCATGGGCGGCGGACGCCTGCTCGACTTGCGCGGTCCGCATCGCCGCCGCAAGACACAGCAAAGGCTTACCCAACTCAATGCGCTGGCGAGAAACGATCCCGTCAGCGTGCTTGCGGGGCTGCTCGAACGCCCGCCTTTCACAGTCGACCTGGTATCGTTCGCTCGCGACCGAGCCATGCGGCTGGAGCAGGCGGAAGCGGTATTGCCACTGGTCCCGCACGTCCGCGTCGGCGTCGCCGAAGGCGACATGCTGGTTTCGCCGGATATCTGGAAAAGCCTCTGCAACAGCGTCCGGTCGACATTGGTCGCCTATCACCGCGACAATCCCCAATTGCTGGGGCCGGGCGTCACCTGGCTGGCGGCTCGTCTGGAGCCGCGCCTGCCGACCAGAACCGGTGCGGCGATCGTCAAGGCCATGATCGCCGACGGTACGCTTGCCTTCGGCGGCGGGGCAGTGCGTCTGCCCGAACACAGGTTGGCGCTCGACAAGCGCGACCAGCATCTGTGGCGGAAGATCGAACCCTGCCTCTCGGGCGATTTCCGGTTCCGTCCGCCGCAGGGCCGCGAATGCGCCGAATTACTGGACGAACGCATATTCGACGTGCGCCGTGTTCTCAAAGCGATGGCAAGGCAGCAGAGCCTCATTGAGCTTGCACCCGACCGCTTCTTTCTCATGGAGGCCGTGAAGGAAATGGCCGGCATCGCCGCAGACATCGCCGAAGCGCAGGAGGACGGCTTCTTCGCTGCCGCGCAATTTCGCGATCGGCTGCAAAACGGCCGCAAGGTCGCCATCGAGATCCTCGAATATTTCGACCGAAACGGACTTACTTCGCGGCGTGGGGATCTGCGCCGCATCGTACCGCACCGACTTGCGGAATACACCGGTGCGACGAGCGCGAGCGCATCGGACGAAACAGTCATTGGAAGAGAATCGTCCCCGGTGGGGCGTCCGGACTTCAAATCCGGGTAGGGCCGTAAGCCGGTCCTGGGTGGGTTCGACACCCACTCTCTTCCGCCAATTCGCAACCGCGCGGCAGGCCGATCCCGCGCAGGTCACGCGCTGGACCGATGATCAGGCCGGGAGGATAATCGTTTCGCCATGCCCCTGCTGATCGACATAAAGGCATTTCTCTACAGCGCGCGGCTGGGCGGATTTTCCAGCGCGGCGCGCGCCATCGGCACCACGCCCTCGGTGATATCGAAGCGCGTCAGCCGGCTGGAGGACGAGATCGGCACGCGCCTGTTCCAGCGCACCACGCGCGCGCTCACGCTGACCCCGGAGGCGGAGCGTCTGCAGCCGCGCTTGCAGGAACTCGTCGCCGAGATGGAGGACGCGCTTTACAACCGCGAACACTCGGGCATTCGGGGCTCCCTGCGGGTGCGCGCGACCACCACGATCGGGACCTATTTCGTCGGTGAGTCGGTCAACCGCTTCCAGGTGCAGCATCCTGACATGACCATCGAACTGCTGCTGCTCGACCGTCCGGTCAATCCGCTGGAGGAGGGCTTCGATGTGTCGCTAGGCGCGCTGCCGCAATCCTTCGGCGGCGTGACGGAGATCCCTATCAACCCCTATCCGCGCGTCCTCGTCGCCTCGCCGCTGTATCTGGAGAACCGCGAGGTGCCGCGAACGCCCGCCGATATTGTCGGGCATGAATGCCTGGTCTTCGTGCCTGTCGGGCACACCTGGGCGTTTTCGAGCCCCAGCGGGCCGATCTCGGTCGATATCCATGCGCGCTACACAGTCAATGACAGCCGCATCATGGTAGACGCCGCGATCAAGGGGCTGGGCCTTGCCATTGTCCCTGAATTTCTTGCACGCGAGCCGCTGAAAAAGGGCGAGCTTCTCTCCCTGATGCCCGACTTTCCGGTCGTGCCGATCTGGTTCAAGGCCTGGGTGCCCCGCCACAAGGCGTCGCGACAGGAGGTGAAGACCTTCGTCGAGCACATCCGCCGCGAATTCGACCCGCCGCCCTGGGACCTGCCCGGCGCCGCCGATCCATAGGTTTCGTACCGCGCGCATGGGAATATCCCGAGCCTGTCTTGCCGGCACGAAACGCGATAAGAATCTGTCTTTCGCGCAGTAAACCGGAGGGGAGGGCGAATGAAGACCGTAGGACTGATCGGTGTTGGTCGTATGGGCCACGGGATCGCGGCGAACTTGCTCAAACATGGCTGGCCACTGGTCTTTCTCGACCATCCGGGCAACCAGCCGACCGACGACCTTGTATCGGCCGGCGCAAGAAGCGTCAGGCAAGTCGCTGGCATCGCCGCACAATGCGACACCATCATCCTAGTCGTCACCGGAGCGCCGCAGGTCGAAGCCGTGCTTGCGGCGAAGGGCGGGCTGCTTGAGACCTTGCGCCCCGGCACGGCGATCATCGACTGTTCCACATCGCTGCCCGAAACCACCAAGGCCATGGCGGAAAAAGTTGCGGAAGCGGGCGGATCATTCCTCGACGCGCCGATGACCCGCACACCGAAGGAAGCGGCGGAGGGGCGGCTGAACCTGATCGTCGGAGGCGACGCGGCGTTGCTGGAAGCGCAGCGGCCGATACTCGAATGCTTCGCCGAGAACATCATCCATGCCGGAGAAACCGGAAGCGGCCATGCGCTGAAATTATTGCATAACTTTGTCTCTCTGGGGTTCGCTGCCGTGCTCAACGAGGCGGCCGTGGCGACCCGCGAGGCCGGCGTGTCTTTGGACGTCTTCTGCGACGTGCTCGCCAAAGGCGGCGGCCGCAGCGTCGCGCTGGACCGCCTGGCCCCCGCCTTCACGCAAGGCGATACCTCCAGCTTCAACTTCACCATCTCAAACGCGGCGAAAGATCTGGGTTACTATCTGGAGATGACCCACGCGCTGGGCCTCAAGCCGAACGCAGCGGAAGCTCTTGCGGAGGCCTATGGATCGCGAGAGAGGGCCGGGCAGGGGGAACGGCTGGTGTCGGAAGTTTTCACGCTTTGAATGCGCCGGACAAGGTCAACGTCCTCAATTGGACGACGACGAGGCTCGGCCTTGGAGGTTAGACGGGCGGAAGCCAAACGCCCATTGAGTACGGGCACAAACACCGCTCCTCACAAGGGACAATTCTTGAAATTCAGCCTGTCGTCCATTCGAAGAGTGTGCCAAGAGGTCCGACTATGTTGAGTAAGCAGATGAACGGGCTTGGGGCCTGAACGATGAAGGGCATCATTCTGGCTGGCGGCAGCGGGACGCGGCTTTATCCGGCGACGATTGCCGTTTCCAAGCAACTGCTTCCCGTCTACGACAAGCCGATGATCTACTATCCGCTGAGTGTTTTCATGCTCGCGGGTATCCGCGAAATCCTCATAATCTCGACACCGCGCGATTTGCCGCTCTTTCGTGAACTTCTGGGCGACGGCTCGGCCTTCGGCGTTGAGTTCTCCTATGCCGAGCAGGAAGCCCCCAACGGGTTGGCGGAGGCCTTCATCATCGGGCGCGAATTCGTTGGCGGCAGTCAGGTGGCGCTGGTCCTGGGCGACAACATTTTTTACGGCCACGGTCTGACGGATATCGTGGTTCAGGCCGCCGCCAAGGAGAAGGGCGCCACGATCTTCGCCTGTTACGTGTCCGATCCGGAACGCTACGGAGTCGTCACCTTTGACGAGAAAACCGGCGTTGCGACCGGTATCGACGAAAAGCCGAAGGCGCCGAAATCCAGCTGGGCGGTAACCGGCCTTTATTTCTATGACAATGACGTGCTCGATATCGCCGCTTCGATCACACCGTCGCCGCGCGGCGAATTGGAAATAACCGACGTCAATCGGGCCTATTTGGAGCGGGGCGATCTGGTCGTCGCCAAACTCGGCCGAGGCTATGCGTGGTTGGACACAGGCACCCATGACAGCCTGCATGAGGCGGGCAGTTTCGTGCGCACGATCGAACACCGCCAGGGCGTCAAGATCGCCTGTCCCGAGGAGATCGGTCTCGACCGGGGCTGGCTCACGTCGGAGGCAGTCCTCAAGCGGGCCGACCAACTCGGCAACACCGGATATGCCGATTATCTGCGCCGCCGGGCCGCCGAGATCGCCCATGGTTGAGGTGAGGGATCTGGGCCTCGATGGGCTGAAAGAGATTACGCCGAAGAAGCATGGCGACGATCGCGGCTTCTTTTCCGAGACCTTTAACAGCCGCGATCTCGCGGCCGCCGGGCTTCCCGTCGAGTTCTGCCAGGATAATCACAGCCTGTCTCGCGCCCCCGGCGTATTGCGCGGCTTGCATTACCAACTTCCGCCGCACGCCCAGTGCAAGCTTGTTCGCGTCATCCGGGGTGCGGTCTTCGACGTCGCCGTCGACATCCGCAAAGGCTCGCCGACATTCGGGAAATGGGTCGGGCTTGAGGTCTCTGCGGAGAAATGGAACCAGATCTTCGTCCCCAAGGGATTCGCGCATGGTTTCGTCACGCTGACCCCCGATACGGAAGTCATCTACAAGGTGACAGATTTCTACTCGCCGGAGCATGACCGGGTAATAAGGTTCGACGACCCCCAGATCGGTGTTCAATGGCCGGTCGAAGCTGGCGCCTTTTCACTTTCCGCAAAGGACGCAAAGGCGCCGCTGCTCGCCGAAGTCGACACCGGCTTTGTCTACGGCAAAGAGGCCTGACAATGCGGATCCTTGTCACCGGCGGCGCTGGCTTTATCGGATCCGCGGTCTGCCGGCATCTGGTCGGCGAAGGCGATTTCGTTCTTAATGTCGATGCGCTGACCTATGCGGGCAATCTGAAGTCTCTGCGCGCAATAGAAAACCAGCCGAACTACGCTTTCCTGCAGGCCGATATCCGCGACGAGGAGACGATCCTCGACGCGATGCGCGCAAACGACATCGATGCCGTCATGCACCTCGCTGCCGAAAGCCATGTCGACCGCTCGATCGATGGCCCGGACATCTTCTTGCAGACCAATGTCATCGGCACGTTCCGCATGCTCTCGGCGGCGCGGCGCTACTGGGCCGAGCTTCCGGCCGACCGCCGCGAGGCGTTTCGCTTCCATCACGTTTCCACCGACGAGGTCTATGGCGATCTGCCTTTCGACAGCGGCATCTTTACCGAGGAAACGCCTTACAAACCCTCATCGCCTTATTCGGCCTCAAAGGCCGCTTCAGATCATTTGGCCCGCGCGTGGTGTCATACCTATGGCCTGCCGACGGTCCTCTCCAATTGCTCCAACAATTATGGGCCGTTTCATTTTCCCGAAAAGCTCATCCCGCTGGTGACGCTGAACGCGCTGGATGGCCGGGACCTGCCGGTTTACGGAGAGGGGCAGAATGTACGCGACTGGCTCTTCGTCGAGGACCATGCCCGCGCGCTGGAGGCCGTAATCAAAAAGGGCGCGCCCGGCGAGACCTACAATATCGGCGGCCGCTCGGAGCGGACGAACATCGATGTCGTCCGCACAATTTGCGCAATCCTCGACGACGAGCGTCCGCGGCCCGGCAAAAGCTACGCCGACCAGATCACCTTCGTGACCGACCGGCCAGGCCATGATCGCCGTTATGCGATCGATCCGACCAAGATCGAAACCGAGCTCGGCTGGAAAGCCCGGGAAACCTTCGAGAGCGGCCTGCGCAAGACCATCCGTTGGTATCTGGGCAATGACTGGTGGTGGGCGCCGATCCGCGAAACAGACAAGGGCGAACGTCGCGGCAGGGGCCATGTCGAATAAGCCTGTCCGTATCGTCGTCACGGGCAGGAAAGGGCAGGTGGCCCGGGCCCTTGAAGAGCGCAACGTCGCCCGCGACGATGTCGAACTTGTCCATGCCGCCCGCCCGGACTTTGACATGGCGATGCCGGAGGGACTTGCCGAAAAGATTGCGGCCCTCGCACCCGATATCGTTGTCAACGCCGCCGCTTACACCGCCGTGGATCAGGCCGAGAGCGAGCCTGACCTCGCGATGACGATCAACGCCACTGCTGCGGGCGAGGTGGCTCGCGGAGCCCATATGGCAGGCGCCCCTGTCATCCAGATTTCGACCGACTATGTCTTCGACGGCACGTTGGGCAGGCCGTATCGCGAAACCGATCCTGTGGCCCCACTTGGCGTCTATGGCAGGTCCAAACTGGCGGGCGAACAAGCGGTGGCCGAAGCCAATCCCGACCACATCGTCATGCGGACTTCATGGGTCTACTCCCCTTTCGGGAACAACTTCGTCCAGACGATGCTTCGCCTGGCAGAAACGAAGGACGAGATCGGCGTTGTCTCGGATCAGATTGGCAACCCGACGTCGGCTTATGTGATTGCGGACGGCATTCTGGCGGTCGCAAAGCAGCTGACAGCACAAAACGCGGGGGACGTTTCAGGCCTTTATCATCTCGCGGGGGCGGGATCGGCAAGCTGGTTCGACTTCGCACAGGCCGCGTTTTCGTTCGCCGCGGAGGCGGGCGCGAAGACCCCTCGAGTGAGGGCGATATCCACCGCCGATTATCCGACTGTCGCCCGACGTCCGGCGGATTCGCGGCTCAATACGGCGCTGTTCGAGACGACTTTCGGCTATAGTCCGCAAGAGTGGCGGCAGTCCCTCGCCGAAGTCCTGAAACGGTTCGACATTTAACTGAGAGGAATCGCCGGCTTGTTGGCAAATCAGCGGACGTGAGCATCAAGGCCTTGCCAACCACCGCTTTTGGGCTAATGGCATTCTCGTCTCAATTCGGCAACTAAGCGCGCATTACAGACAGACGCCCCGCATGAAAATCTCCTTCGTCATCCCGGCCTATAACGAGCAGGATTTCATTGGTCCCTGCCTTGAGAGCGTTATGCGCGAATTGGGCACGATCGAATGCGACGCGGAAGTGATCGTCGTCAACAATGCAAGCACCGATGCCACGCGGGAGCGCGCGCTGGCGGTGCCGGGCGTCCGGGTGGTCGACGAGCCTCGAAAGGGGCTCGTGCGGGCGCGCGAGGCCGGTTATCTCGCCTCGTCGGGCGAGCTGATCGCCAACATCGACTCCGACACGCGCCTGCCGGAGGGCTGGTTGACAACCGTGTTCGAAACCTTCCGCGAAGATCCGGATCTCGCGGCGCTGAGCGGTCCCTTGATCTATTACGACCTGTCGCGGGCAGGGCGGGCGATGGTGCGGCTTTTCTATTTTGTCGGCTATCTCGTCTCGGCGGTCTCAAAGCGTGTCACGGGCAAGGGCGCGATGGTGCAGGGCGGCAATTTCATCCTGCGTCGCACGGTCCTCGATCAGATCGGAGGCTATGACACGTCAATCGAGTTCTATGGAGAGGACACCGATGTGGCGCGCCGCGTCAGTGAGGTCGGCCGGGTTAGATGGACCTTCGCGCTGCCGATCTATTCATCGGCGCGCCGTATGAAAGGCGAAGGCATCGTCGTGACGGGGCTGCGCTACGCCTTGAACTATGCATGGGTCGTGCTTCGAGGGCGTCCGCTGACAAAAAACTACAAGGATATTCGCCCGGGCTCGGACTGACCGATCGACCGGTCGAGAAAGGTCAGCACCGCATCCCGCATCTCCTTTGTCTCGACGTGGCCGGTCTCCGGAGAGACAAGGACGCTCAGGCGATCCGGTGCCCCGGCCCCGGCATAGGCGCTGCGCAACGTCGCGAGCGCCGGCTCTAGAGCGCCCGCCGGCGTCAGGGGATCGGTCGCGCCGACCCCGACGAATTGCGGTCTCGGCGCAACCAGCGCGGCCACATCGCCCATATCGCAACGGTTGAGCAGGCCCGGCACGGTCATGTAAATGCCGTGGAGGTCGTGCTGGCCCGCCTCGATCAACACGGCAATGTTGGAGAAGACGCAGAGATGTGCCGCCGCGGCGATCCGCTTGTCGAGCGCCGCCAGCCAATAGGCATGTGTCGCGCCCATCGAGATGCCGAATGTGGCGATGCGGGCTCTGTCCACATCCGGGCGGTCGCACAGATGATCGAGCGCCGCCGAGAGATTGGCCAGCATGTCGCCCAACAGCGTTCGCCCGCGCCACAGGGCTTTCTTGGCCAGCGCGCTTTCCGCGCCTTCCGCATGGCGTTCGCCGAAACCGGCGACATCGATGCAAAAGACAAGATAGCCGCGCGCGGCAAGAAGGGGGCCATAGGGCGGGTCCTGCAGCGCTGGCCGTCCTCCCAAGAGTTCCCTGCGGCCGATATCGTAGCGGTTTCCATGGGCGTGGCAGTAGAGAATGCTGGGGAAGGGGCCAGGCCCGTCCGGACGGATGACTGTGCCCGGAAAGTCGCCCGCGTGCGTGGACAGCCGGATTTCCTCGACGATCTGACCGGCCATTGACGTGCTGCCCACGGTTGCGCAGCGGGACAGCGGCGGCGCGCCGCCGGGAGAACCGAGAAGTGTCCACAGTTCCGTTGCGTCGATGCGGGTTCTTTCCATTCGTCCTTGCAATCGGTGAATTCGTCGATAAGCTGGTATACTAGTACTTCGGCGCTTTGGGAGGAGCAATTGCCGAAATGGTGTTTCATCGATGGTCGGTCCGTGTCGGCTGAGGAAAGGCTGTGTGCATGCCTCGCCTGAGCGCGGAAGCGGAACGTTTCGATCCGGGTCCGGCGCTTGATGACATCGCCATCGACCGCTCGCATTCGATTGCACCGCAGATTTACGACGCGCTGCGCGCGCGCATCGTCGATAATCGCCTGCCGCCCGGCGCATTTCTGAGCGAAGCGGAAATTGCGCGCTTTTGCGACATCTCACGAACGCCTCTGCGCGCTGCCTTGCAGCAGCTGGCCAGCGAAGGGCTGATCATCGTCCGTCCGCAGGTCGGCTCGGTCGTCGCACCGCATGACGAGGCGCGACTGCGCGAGGCGGTCTTCATTCGCTGCGCCATCGAGGAGGCGATTGCCCGCAGTCTTGCCGAAACCGGTGTCGATGACGAGCGTCTCGCGCCGATCCTTGCCGCGCAGAAGCATGCCGCCGAACGCGATGACTACATGACCTTTTTCCGCCATGACGAGCGTTTCCATGAAGCGCTTGCGGAGATGGCCGGTGTGCCCAAGGCGTGGCATCTGGTACAGTCGGTCAAGGCGCATGTCGACCGCAGGAGGCTGAAGCTGATGTCGTCTATCGAGGGACGTTCCATGCAGGCCTATCGGGATCATATCGCGCTGCTTGAGCAAATCCGCGGCCAAGACGCTGACGCCGCGGCGCGGATAATTCGCGCGCATGTGGATTCCGTTTTCGAAACCGCGGAGGTGTCCGCAAAGAAGCTTTTATAAGCCGAAATCCGGCTTGTCCGAGAAGGTTCCGTGTACTAGTATACCAGTTATAAAGGGAGGAAATGCCATGAAAAACAGATTGCACATAACGCTCGCAATGGGCGTGGCCGCGCTCGGCCTGATGGCCGGCAATGCGCTTGCCGAAACAGAACTGAGAATGACCTGGTACAATGACGGCATCGAGGGCGAGGTCATGCGCGGCATCCTCGACAAGTTCGAGGCCGACAATCCCGATATCAAGGTCACGCTCGACGTGGTGCCCTATAAGGCGATTCTCGAGAGCCTGCCGGTGCAGCTCGCTGCTGGCGAGGGGCCCGACATCGCCCGTGTCACCGATCTCGGCGGCCTGTCCAAATATTATATGGATCTGACGCCCTACATCTCCGACCCTGCCTATTGGGAAGAGAATTTCGGTCCCTTCCTCAAATGGCTGCGCCAACCCGGCGACACCTCGTCGATTTCCGGGTTCATGACGCAGCTCACCGTCACCGGCCCCTATGTCAACAAGACCCTGTTCGAACAGGCGGAAGTCGAGATGCCGGGCGAGGGCGCAACCTGGGATGACTGGGCGAAAGCCTCCAAGGAAGTCGCCGACAAGCTCGACATTCCGATCCCGATGGCCTGGGACCGTTCCGGTCACCGCGTCGCCGGCCCGGCGATCTCGATGGGCGCCAAGATGTTCGATGCCGATGGCGAACCCGCTCTTGTCGACGACGGCCTCAAGCTGATGGCCACCAAGCTCTATGACTGGCACCAGGACGGCACCATGGCCAAGGAGCTCTGGGGATCGGTCTCCGGCTCGCAATATCTCGGCGCGAACGAGGACTTCGCCAACGCCAAGGTCGTGATGTACATGTCCGGCTCCTGGCAGATCCCGCAATTCGCCGACACGATCGGCGACGCCTTCGATTGGTGGGCAGTGCCCGCGCCCTGCGGTCCGGCAGCCTGCACCGGCATGCCGGGCGGAGCGTCGCTCGTCGCGCTCAAGACGTCCAAGCATCCGGAAGAAGTCGGCAAGTTGATGGATTACCTGTCCTCGGAGGAGGTGCTCGGGGAGTTCTACGGCAAGACGCTGTTTATTCCGGGTCATCTCGGCCTTGCATCCAAGGGCGTCGACTTCGCCACGGACGATCCGCGCGCCAAGCATGCCCTGTCGACTTTCTCGTCGGCCGTTCCGTCGATCTCGCCGATCGCCTTCGATCTGCAGGGCTATGTGAACAACCGCGTCATGTTCAACGCACTCATCTCGCGCCTTGGCGAGGCAATTGTCGGTGAACTCACACTCGACCAGGCCTTCGACCGCATGACGCAGGACGTCGAACAGCAGATCGCGGAAAAGAAGCGCGGCGGCTAAGACCGCGCCTCAAGGACTAACCTCCCCGCCGGGCGCGGCTACGGCTGCGCCCGGTCCTGTCTCCTCAGAACTCGGCCCGACGCGTATCAATGGCACTCGAAGACACAACACGCTCGAAAAGCGACAGCGGTCCATCGCTTCTCAACGCGATAGCCGCATGGCCTGTCCGTGTGCTCTTCACCATTCTCGACGTTCCGCTGCGCGGACTGCAGCGCCTTCTCGGCATCCGCGCGATGCCTTATGTCTTCATCCTGCCGAATCTCGCCTTCTTCGGCCTGTTCGTAGTGGTGCCGCTCTTCATCAACTTCGCATTTTCGGTCACCGGCGGCACCAATCTCTATCTCGATGATCGGCCCTTTGTCGGGCTGGAGCAATACGGCTTCCTGTTCGATTGCGGCAATTACCTCGACCCGACGACATGCCGCGAAGACCGCTTTTGGCGCGGAGTCTTCAACACCTTCACCTTCGTCTTCTTCCAGGTCAGCCTGATCGTTCTTTTTTCGCTGATCACAGCGCTGATCCTGAACAGGGAAATCCGCGGGCGCGGTTTCTTTCGCGCCGCATTCTTCTTTCCCGTGCTGCTGTCGCCCGTGGTCGTCGCCCTGATCTGGAAATGGATCCTGCTGCGCGACGGCGTCCTCAACGCCTTCCTGGTCTCGATGGGCCTCGACCCGGTGCTCTATTTCGTCTCGCCCACCTGGTCGATGTTCTGGGCGATCTTCGTCTCGGTCTGGGCGCATATGGGCTTCTACACGCTGATCCTCCTCGCCGGCCTGCAAGCGATCCCGCCCGATCTCTATGAGGCCGCCGAGATGGACGGTACCAAGCGCGAGCGCGTCTTCTTTCGCATCACGCTGCCGCTGCTCTGGCCCAACATGCTCGTGGTCATCGTGCTGGCGCTGATCAAGGCCGTGCAGATCTTCGATGAGGTCTTCGTGCTCACCGGCGGCGGACCGGGCACCGCAACCCAGTTCATTGTCCAGTATATCTACACGACCGGTTTTTCGAACCAGGTGCAGAATTTCGGCCTCGCGGCGGCCGCTTCGGTGGTTCTCGGTGTGGTGCTGTTTGTGCTGACGCTGCTGCAACTCGCCGCCAGCCGCCGCAAGGACGAGGCCTGACATGGCGGAGACGAGCACGATGTCCGAACGGTCCGTCACCCGCTTCCTCACCGCGCGGCGCGGTGGCGGGTCCATGCACTGGACCGATATTTTCTCCTATGTCTATCTCGCGCTCGGCGTGGCGCTGATGTTCGGTCCGGTCGTCTGGTTGGCGCTCTCCTCGTTCAAGACACCCGCCGGCCTTCAGGAATTTCCGCCGACCCTGCTGCCGCTTGGCCAGATCGAACGTTCGGTCGAGGGCTATGACGACCCGCTGCCGATGTTCAAGGTGACGATGGATGACGGCACGGTGCGCGAACTGGCGCAGATCCGCCGCATCGGCATCATCGCCCAGATGGTCGATCCGGAAAACCCGGGCGAGACCATCAAGGTGCCGATTGCCAGCCGCGAGCCGATCCGCGAATTCCGGGTCGCCTGGGAGAACTATACGAAGCCGCTGGAGCGCTTCAACTTCCTGACCTACCTAAACAATTCCGTGATCGTCACGGCGGCGGCGACATTGGTCACGCTGTTGATCAACTCCATGGCTGCCTTCGGCCTCGCGATCTACGAGTTTCGTGGCCGAAACGCCGTCATGCTCTTCGTCATTGGCACGCTGATGATCCCCATCACGATCATTCTCGTACCGGCCTATCTGGTCGTCACGGAGCTCGGCATGGTCAACACGCTCTGGGCGGTGATCCTGCCGGGCGCGGCGACGCCGACCGGCGTCTTTCTGCTCAGGCAATACATGTTGACGATCCCGCGCGACCTGATCGAGGCGGCGCGCATGGACAAGGCGTCCGAATGGTCGATCTATTGGCGCATCGTACTGCCCCTGTCGCTCCCGGCCATTGCCGTGCTCGCAATCTTCTCGGTCATGTGGCGCTGGAATGACTTCCTCTGGCCGCTGATCGTCCTCAATCGCTCCGAGGTCTATACGCTGCAGATCGGCCTCAACGCCTTCCAGGGAGAGCTGGACGTGCAGTGGCACTACGTGCTCGCCATGACGGTCGTCGCGCTGATCCCGGTCACGCTGGTCTTCGCCTTTCTGCAACGCTTCATCACCACCGGCATTGCTTCGAGCGGCATGAAATGATCCACGAAAAGCCCCTGATCCTGTTCGATCCCTTTCCGCGCAACGAGGCGATGGTGTTCACGCCGGACGTTGCCGCCGAACTCGGACGCCTGTCGACGCTTGTCACCCATTTCGGTTCGCGCGCACCCGACGACCTGGTCGAAAGCGTGCTCGCCGATGTCGAGATCATTGTCGGCCAGACGGCCATGGGAAAGGACCGGTTGGATCGCGCGCCGAAGCTGAAGGCGATCCTCAACGTCAAGGCGAACTGGGAGCCGAACATAGACTATGCCGAATGCCAGCGCCGCGGCATTCATGTCCTCTCCGCCGCGCCGGCCATGGCGCCTGCGGTCGCGGAATACTGCCTTGGCCAGGCGATCTCGCTTGCGCGAGGGCTTCCCGCCGCCGACCGATTGTTCCGCGATGGTTTGGAGAAATACGGTATCGGCGGCAATGGCAGGGCCTACAGTCTCTACGACGCCCCGGTCGGCCTCATTGGTTACGGCAATCTCGGCCGTGCGCTTGCGCCGCTGTTGAAACCCTTCGGCTGTCGCATCGCCGTGCACGATCCCTGGCTCTCTGACCGGTACCTGGAAACGCAGGGCGTGGTCCCCGCGTCCCTAGAAGAGGTGCTGACGCAAAGCCGCTTTCTTTTCATACTCGCCGGCGTGACGAGCGAGAACGAAGGTTTTCTCGATCGTGGGAAACTCGCACAAATTCCTGAGGATGCCTCGGTCATCCTCGGCTCCCGCGCCGAAGTGGTGGAGTTCGACGCCTTTCTCGAAATGGCCGGAGAAGGCCGGTTTCGCGCCGCGGTCGATGTCTTCCCCGAAGAGCCGGTGCCGGCCGATGCCTTGTCGCGGCAGACGCCCAATGTTCTCTTTTCCGCCCATCTCGCCGGCGGGCTCGAGCCTTCCTACGCGCGCATCCGCGATATGATGATGGACGACATCCGCCAGATCCTCGCCGGCCTGCCGCCGCTGCGCATGCAGCGCGCCGAGCCGCGCCAGGCGGCGATGGCGAGAAGCCGATAGACGAAAGGAACGTAGACGCGTGACGGAAATTCGCCTGAAAAACGTCCTCAAGGCCTATGGCAAAGTCGAGGTTATCCACGGCATCGACCTGCATGTCGAAAGCGGCGAATTCGTCGTCTTCGTCGGCCCCTCCGGCTGCGGAAAATCGACCCTGCTACGAATCATCGCCGGCCTCGAAAAGGTAACCGGTGGCGAGGTGCTGATCGACGGCGATGTCGTCAATACGATCCCGGCTTCCGAGCGTGGTCTCGCGATGGTGTTCCAGTCCTACGCGCTTTATCCGCATATGTCTGTCTACAAGAACATGGCCTTCGGGCTTGAGAATTCGCGCATGCCGCGCTCCGAGATCGAAAGCCGCGTCAATCAGGCGGCGGCGATGCTGCAGATCACCGACTACCTGCATCGCCGGCCGAAACAGCTTTCCGGCGGACAGCGCCAGCGCGTCGCCATTGGCCGCGCCATTGTGCGTGACCCCAAGGCCTTCCTCTTCGATGAGCCTCTCTCCAATCTCGACGCCGAATTGCGCGTCGCCATGCGCAAGGAGCTGGCTGCCCTGCACGGCAAGCTCGGCGGCACGATGATCTACGTAACCCACGACCAGATCGAGGCGATGACGCTCGCCAACAAGATCGTCGTTCTCAATGCCGGCCGGGTTGAGCAGATCGGCGCGCCGCTCGATCTCTACAACAATCCGCAAAATACATTCGTTGCCGGCTTCATCGGGTCGCCGCGCATGAACCTTCTGGAAGCCGACATTGCGGAAGGCGAGGGTGGGCTAGCGCTTTCGGCGGGCGGCCAGCGGATCGCCATTCCCGCAATCGACGGACTGAAGGCGGGCGACAAGGTGACCTTCGGCGCGCGGCCGGAACATATCGCCATCGTAGGCGAGGGAGAAGGTGATATCGAAGCGAAGGTCGACCTGACCGAGCAGCTGGGCGGCGAGACCTATGTCTACTGCACCGTTGGCGGCCTGCCGCAACTGACCGTGCATCAGGTTGGCCAGCTTCCGGTCCATAGCGGAGAAACCGTGCATCTGCGCTTCAATCGCGATGAGATGCATCTCTTCGATGCGTCCGGCAAGGTGATCGTCAACGGGTTCAAATCATGACTGAAGAAAAACTCGGTCTCGCCGTCATCGGTACCGGCATGGCGGCGACGCCGCATGCCCGCGCGCTTCGCGATCTCGCTGACAGGATCGATGTGCGCGGTGTCTATTCGCGCACGAAGGAAAAGCGCGAAGCATTTGCCGCCGAGTATGGTTTTCCCGCCGCCGGCAGCATCGATGCGCTTGCCGATAACCCGACCGTCGATGCTGTCCTCCTGATCACCCCTCCGAACCAGCGCATCGAGCTCGTTCGCCGTTTCGCCGAGGCCGGAAAGCACATCCTGATGGAAAAGCCGGTCGAACGGACGACCGGGGCAGCCGAGGAGGCCGTGCGAATTTGCGAGGCGAACGGCGTCCGCCTCGGCATTGTTTTGCAGCATCGCTATCGCGAGGCCTCGCAGAAACTGAAAAGTCTCATTGACGTCGGCGCGCTCGGCCCGATCGGCCTCGCGCGCGCTGACGTGCCCTGGTGGCGCGAGCAGTCCTACTACGACGAGCCGGGCCGAGGCACGTATGAGCGGGACGGCGGCGGCGTGCTGATCAGCCAGGCGATCCACACCCTCGACCTGATGCTGAGCCTGACCGGCCCGGTCTCCGAGGTCCAGGCGGTCGCGGCGACAACGGGATTCCACAAGATGGAATCGGAGGATTTCGTCGCCGGCGGCGTGCGTTTTGCTGCTGGCTTTCCGGGCGCCGTCGTAGCGACCACGGCCTCCTATCCGGGCGATGCGGAATCCATCACGCTCGGCTGCGAGAAGGCGAGCGTGCATCTGCAATCAGGCGTCCTGACCGTCAGTTGGCGCGATGGCCGAACCGAAACCTTCGGCGAGACGGGCGGCACTGGCGGTGGCGCGGACCCGATGGCCTTTCCGCATGGCTGGCACCGCGATCTGATCGCCGCATTCGCGGAGGCCGTGCGCGAGGAGCGTGAACCTGTGCCGTCCGGCCGGGATGCGCTCGACGTCCATCGGCTTATTGACGCTCTGATCGCCTCGTCGCGCGAACGCCGCGCCATCGAAATTTCGAACCCAACCTCCTGAGAGTGTCCAATGAGTGACCTGAAACTCGCCGTCATCGGCGTCGACCATCGCCATATCTACGGCCAGCTGGCCGGCATGCTCGAACTCGGCTGCACCTGCAAGGGCTGGTGGACCGAGGGCGATCCGCAGCCCGTCGAAGGCTTCCTGAAGCGCTTCCCCGACATCCCCCGCGTCGCCGATCGGCGCGAACTGCTGGACGATCCGGAAATCGATCTCGTCCTGATCGCCGATATCCCGGCGCGTCGCGCCGAGCGCGCTATCGAGGCGATGAAGGCCGGCAAGGATGTCATGACCGACAAGCCGGGCTGCACGACGCTCGAACAACTCGATGCGATCAAGGCGACGGTCGCTAAGACCGGTCGCATCTGGTCGATTGATTTTTCCGAACGCTTCGAGGTTCCAGCGGTCGGCAAGGCCGCGGAACTGGTTCGTGCCGGCGCGATCGGCAAGGTCGTTCAGACCGTCGGCCTCGGCCCGCACCGGCTCAATCGCCACACCCGCGAGGACTGGTTCTTCGAACAGGATCAGTATGGCGGTGTGCTCTGCGACATCGCTTCGCACCAGATCGACCAGTTCCTGTTCTTCACCGGCTCCGACGATGCGGAAATCGTTGCCGCCAGCGTTGGCAACTTCGCAAATCCCGCCGATCCGGGTCTCGAGGATTTCGGCGAGGTTCTGCTGCGGTCCGACAAGGGCCAGGGCTATATCCGTGTCGACTGGTACACGCCGGATGCGCTGCCGACCTGGGGCGACGGCCGTCTGACGATCCTCGGCACGGAAGGCACGATCGAATTGCGCAAATATGTCGATATAGCCGGCCGGCCCGGAACCGACCATGTCTTCCTCGTCAATGGTGAACGCTATGAGCATATCGACGGAGCGGCGACGCCGCTCAGCTATTTCCGCGATCTTGCCAACGACATCCGTGACCGGACAGAAACGGCGATGAGCCAGGCCCACTGCTTCAAGGTCATGGAACTGGCGCTGAAGGCCCAGGCCCAGGCCGTAAAACTTGGCAATTTGAAGGGCGCGTGATGTTGAACGTCGCCATTCTCGGCGCCGGCATCGGCGCGCAGCATCTCGATGGCTATCTCGCTCTGCCGAATCGCTACCGCGTAGCCGCGATCTGCGATCTTGATGCGGAAAAGGCAGACGCCCTGGCCGCGAAAGCCCCCGATTGCGCGGCCGTCTCCGACGCGGACGCGGTGATCGCCGATCCCGGCATCGACATCATCGACATCTGCCTTCCGCCGCATCTTCACGGCCCAATCGCGATGAAGGCCTTTGCCGCCGGCAAGCATGTCATCTGTGAAAAGCCGATCGCCGGCAGCGTCGCCGAAGCGGACCGTATGCTGGAAGCAGCGCGGGCTTCGGGGCGGCTCTTCGCGCCGATCTTCCAGTATCGTTACGGCCGTGGCCTCTACCAGCTCGCGGCTTTGCAGGAGAGGGGGCTCGCCGGTAAGCCGCTCGTCGCCACGTTGGAGACGCACTGGAACCGCACTGCTGACTATTACGCCGTGCCATGGCGCGGCAAATGGGCAAGCGAACGCGGCGGCGCGGTGCTCGGCCATGCCATCCATATCCACGATCTCGTCACCGCCTTTTTCGGCCCGGTCACCGAGGTCTCGGCAATCCTCGACACCCGCGTCAACCCGATCGAGACCGAGGATTGCGCCGCGATCGCGATGCGCACCATGTCGGGCGGGCTGGTGACGTCCTCCATCTCGCTGGGCGGCGCGGGCGACTCCTCGCGTCTGCGCCTTGTCTTCGACGGGCTGACTGCGGAAAGCGGCCGCAACCCTTATGCGCCCGGTCAGGACAAATGGGTCTTTTCCGCCCGCAACCCCGCTGAACAGCCGAAGATCGACGCCGCGCTCGCCGAGATCGACACTGACATCGCCGACAGCCCGCAAGGCTATGTCGGCCAGTTCGCGGCAATCGCCGATCACCTCGAGGGGCGGCAGGCCGCGATCGTCACAGGCGAGGATGGCCTGCGCTCCATCGAGCTTGTCGCCGCCATCTATCAGGCCGCCCGCACCGGAGACCGCGTGAAGCTGCCGCTCGACCGCGGCCTGCCTGTCTGCGTTGACTGGGTGCCCGGAGACGTGACGGTCCCCTAACAGGGGCACAATATCGCTCACGCTGTCGCCGGAAAGAAAATGGCGGGGTCGAAAGGCCCCGCCATTTCACAAGATATCGCCCCCTGTCAGGTCATCCGGATCAGATCGTCGCCTCGAACAGGGCGCGCACATTCTCTGCGTCGAGCGTGACCGGGTTGCCGCCACAGGACGGGTCGTCCAGCGCCATCGGCACCAACTCGTCGAGCCGGGACGTGTCGACACCCATCTCGGACAGCTTCTTCGGAATGCCGAGCGAGTCATTCAGCGCAACAACGAAGGCGCGGAACCCGTCGAACCCGCCCTCGATCCCAAGATAGGCGGCGGCGCGCTCGATACGCTCCTCGATTTCCGGCCGGTTCATGTCGAGAACGGCGGCCATGACTACAGCATTGGTTGTGCCGTGATGGGTGTTGTAGACCGCGCCGATCGGATGCGAGATCGCATGGATCGCGCCGAGACCCTTCTGGAATGCCACCGCGCCCATGGAAGCCGCCGCCATCATCTGGCCGCGCGCCTCGATATCCGTGCCGTCCTTGTAGGCACGGGGCAGGTATTCCTTGACGAGGCGCAGGCCCTCCAGCGCGATGCCCTGGCTCATCGGGTGGAAGAAGGGCGAGCAATAGGCCTCGAGGCAATGCGCGAAGGCGTCCATGCCGGTGCCGGCGGTGATCTTCGCCGGCATGCCGACGGTCAGTTCCGGATCCGCGATGACGACCGAGGGCAGGACCTTCGGATGGAAGATGATCTTCTTCACATGCGTCTCGGAATTGGTGATGACGCTGGCACGGCCGACTTCGGAGCCGGTACCCGCCGTTGTGGGCACGGCTATGTTCGGCGCGATGCCGTCGGGATCGGCTCGCGTCCACCAGTCGCCGACATCCTCGAAATCCCAGATCGGCCGGGTCTGGCCGCTCATGAAGGCGACCATCTTGCCGAGATCGAGGCCCGAGCCGCCGCCAAACGCGATGACGCCGTCATGCCCGCCGTCACGAAACACTTTCAGCCCCGCTTCGAGGTTCTTTTCGGTCGGGTTCGGATCGACATCGGCGAAGATCGCAGAGCCGAGACCGGCATCCGCCATCAGTTTCAGTGTGCGCAGGGTGATGTCCATCGGGGCGAGGCCCCGGTCGGTGACCAGCAGGGGTTTCTTGATGCCCGCGGCTGCGCAGGCTTCGCCGATCTCGGCGATGCGGCCCGCGCCGAAACGGATGGCGGTGGGATAGGACCAGTTGGCTTTGAGGCTCATTTTGTTTTCCTGAGGTGATAGGATTTCGGCCGGGTCAGGTTGTGGAAGCCGATCACGGACAGCGCGCCGCCGCGCCCGGTTTCCTTGCAGCCCGTCCAGCAAAGCGACGGGTCGAGATAGTCGGCGCGGTTCATGAACACCGTCCCGGTCTCGATGCGCGCGCCGATCTGCGCGGCGCGCTCCGGATTGCTCGTCCACAAAGAGGCGGTCAGGCCGTATTTGCAGTCGTTCATCAGCGCGATCGCTTCTTCGTCATCCGTGACCGGCATGATGCCGACAACCGGACCGAAGCTTTCTTCGCGCATGACCTCCATGTTGTGATTGACGTCGACGAGGATCTGCGGCGCGAGATAGGCGCCGCCGTCGTCGGCGGGGAACAGTGCCAGATCGACAAGTCCGCGCGCGCCTTTTGACAGCGCATCCTCGATCTGCGCGCGCACCGTCGCGGCGAAGCGGACATTGGCCATCGGCCCAATCGTCGTCTCCGCATCGAGCGGATTGCCGAGCTTGAGCTTCGACGCCCATGCAACGGCTTTTTCGACGAATGCGTCGTAAAGCGTTTCCGCCACATAGATGCGCTCGATGCCGCAGCAGCATTGGCCCGAATTGAACAGCGCCGCGTCCATCAGCGTATCGACGGCCCAGTCCAGATCGGCGTCGTCCATGACATAGCCCGGATCCTTGCCGCCGAGTTCCAGACCGAGCGGCGTAAACGTGCCCGCCGCCGCCTTTTCGATGGCGCGGCCGCCGCCGACCGACCCGGTGAAATTGATGAAGTCGAAGGCGCGCTCGGCGATCAGCGCCTCGCTGGTCGCGTGGTCAAGGAAGACATTTTGGAACAAGTCTTCGGGAATGCCCGCGTTTGTGAAGGCCCGCACCATCCGTTCGCCCGCCAGCAGCGTCTGCGTCGCATGCTTGATGACCACGGCGTTGCCGGCGATCAGGGCGGGGGCGACCGTGTTGATGGCGGTCAGGTAAGGGTAGTTCCACGGCGCGATGACGAAGACCACGCCATGCGGTTCGCGCAGGATGCGGCGCTCGAAAGCGTCGCTGTCCTCGGTGACGATCGGGGCAAGCGCGCTTTCCGCGATCCCGGCCATGTAGCCGGCGCGTTCCTTCACGCCGCCGAACTCGCCGCCATACCGCACCGGCCGGCCCATCATATGCGCCAGTTCGGTGACCACCTCGTCGCCCATCGCGCCGAGCGCTTCCACGCCCGCCTCGACTGCAGCGACGCGGTCCGCAAGCGGCTTGGCCGCCCATTTCTTCTGTGCCGTGCGGGCGCGCGAAAGGCCGGCGCGAACCTCATCGAGGCCCATGACCGGGCGTTCGGCGAAAACCCCGCCATCGATCGGCGAGATGCATTTCAGTACAGTCATGATATCATGCCCTTTCAAAGCCGCGGGCGATTTCCCAGTCGGTCACGACGCGGTCAAACTCTTCCTGCTCCCATTCGGCAGCTCTTGTGTAGTGGTCCACCACGTCATCGCCCATCGCCTCGCGCAGAAACGCGGAGTTGCGCAGGGTCTCTGTGGCGGCGCGCAGCGTGGAGGGGATTTCACCTGCCTTCTTGTCTTCATAGACATCGCCCCTGGTGGGCGGCGCGAGCTCCATCTTTTCCTCGATTCCCTTGATGCCGGCGGCCAGCATCGCGGCGAGCGCCAGATAGGGATTGATGTCGGAACCGCCGATCCTGCATTCGACGCGAATGCCTTTCGTGCCGTCACCGCAGAGCCGGAACCCGGCGGTGCGGTTGTCTACCGACCAGACCGTCTTCGTCGGCGCGAACGTGCCCTTCATGAAGCGCTTGTAGCTGTTCACATAGGGCGCCAGAAAAAAGGTGTAATCCGGCGCATAGGCGATCAATCCCGCCATGTAATGGCGCATGAGTTCGGACATGCCGAGCTCGGAATCCTTCTCGTAAAAGGCGGGCTTTCCGTCCTTCCACAGAGACTGATGAACATGGGAGGAGGAGCCGACGCGGTCGTGGTGCCATTTCGGGAGAAATGTCGCCGCGTGGCCCTGCTGCCAGGCGATTTCCTTCACCGCATGTTTCGCGATCGTGTGGTGATCGGCGCAATCGAGCGCCGCGGCGTAGCGAATATTCAGCTCTTCCTGCCCGGATTCCGCTTCGCCCTTGGAATTCTCGACGGGAATGCCGGCTGCATAGAGATGATTGCGGATCGGCCGCATGATCGCCTCTTCCTTGGTGGTCTGGAGGATATGGTAATCCTCGTTGTAGCCACTGATTGGATCGAGCTCCCGGAAGCCGCCCTTGCGGATCTCGTCGAAGCTTTTCTCGAACAGGAAGAACTCGAGTTCGGTCGCCATCATGGCATCGAAGCCCATGGCTTCTAGCCGGGCGAGTTGCCGCTTCAGTACGGCCCGCGGGGAATGCGGAACCGGTCCATGCGTGTGATGGTCGAGCAGGTCGCACAGCACCATGGCCGTGCCGGGCAGCCACGGCACCGGACGCAGCGTGTCGAGATCCGGCTTCATGACATAATCGCCATAGCCGGCACGCCAGCTCGTCGAGGCGTAACCGTCTGGCGTCGCCATTTCGAGGTCCGTCGCCAGCAGGTAGTTGCAGCAATGGGTTTCCTCGTAGGAGGTCTCGACGAAATTCCGCGCGTGAAAACGCTTGCCCATGAGACGGCCTTGCATGTCGACGATGCAGACGAGTACCGTGTCGATGCTGCCGTCGGCGACAAGTTTTTTCAGCGTGTCGAAAGTCAGATTTCCGGGCATGTCGAGGAACCTCTTCAATTAAGGACGGGGCGCCGAAACGCCCCGCCTCTTGGTTATGTTACGTCAATCAGGTGTAGCGATAGGGCCGCCCGGCCTTCGCCATATCCGAATTGTATTTGCGGAAGATCTCGACGACCTTGGCCTTGGTTTCAGACTCGGCGGCGATCTCGTCCCAGAATTTCACCGCGGCGTCTTCCACCGTCTGCCACTCCGCATCCGGGATGGTGGTCAGCTGCATCTTCGTGCCGTTGACGCGAAGGTTCGCCTCGCCACCCCAGTACCAGTGCTGGCGGTAGTAATGCGAGCTCTCGAATACCACCGACATCAGTTCCTTCAGATGGTCCGGAACCTCGTTCCAGCGATCCATATTGGCGAAGAAATGGCCGATCCAGGCGCCGGAGATATTGTTGGTGAGGAAGTAGTTGGTCACGTCGGCCCAGCCCACCGTGTAGTCCTCGGTGATGCCCGACCAGGCGATGCCGTCGAGTTCGCCGGTCTGCACGGCGACTTCGATGTCTTCCCATGGCAGCGTAACCGGCACGACGCCGAACTGCGCAAGGAAGCGGCCGGCGGTCGGGAAGGTGAAGACGCGCTTGCCTTTCAGGTCTTCCAGGCTGTTGATCGGATCCTTGGTGGCGAAATGGCACGGGTCCCAGGAGCCTGCCGAGATGTGCTTGACGCCCACCTTTTCGTATTCGGCGTCCCAGATCTCCTTCAGGCCGTACTGGTTGAAAAGCACGGGCACGTCGAGCGAATAACGGCAGCCGAACGGGAAGTAGCCGCCGAACACGGTCACTTCGGTCGGCGAGGCCATGGAGTCGTCATCCGACTGAACGGCGTCGATCGTGCCGTTCTGCATGGCGCGGAACAGTTCTCCGGTCGGGACAAGCTGGTCGGATGTGAAGAGCTGGATCTCCATCTCGTCGCCGGCGATCTTGTTGAAGCTGTCGACTGCCGGCTTGATGACGTGCTCGGCGAGCGCCGGGCCCGCATAGGTCTGCAGCCGCCACGTGATTTTCGTCTGCGCGATGGCTGGCGCGGCGAGGGTGGTGCCGGCGGCTGCGCCGACAGCGCCGATACCGGCATTCTTGATGAAACTGCGTCTCGTGGTCATGGTCACCTCCTGGTGGTTGCTAATTGCATTGCCTTCGCTCCGTTTGCCGGAGTCTCGTTATCTCCCGTAGACCTGCTCAGGCAGCCAGAGCGCGATCTCAGGGAAAGCCATTACGATTGCGAGCGCCACGACCATGACCGCCACGAAGGGTACGATCGAGCGATAGATGTCGCGCAGACCGATTTCGGGCGGGGCCATGGCGCGCATGAGAAACAGATTGTAGCCGAAGGGCGGCGTCATATAGGCGATCTGCGTGGTGATCGTGTAGAGCACGCCGTACCAGATCAGGTCGAAGCCGAGCGCCCGTACCAGCGGGATGTAGAGCGGCGCGACGATGACCAGCATGGCCGTGTCGTCGAGAAACGTTCCCATCAGAAGGAAACTGAGCTGCATCAGGATCAGGATCGCCCAGGGAGAGAGGCCGAGCTGTTCCGTGAAGAAGCTCTCGATCGCTCTCACCGCGCCGAGCCCGTCGAACACGGCGCCGAAGCCAAGCGCCGCGAGGATGATCCACATGAACATGCAGGATATCGCCAGCGTCTGGCGCACGGAGGTTTCGAACACCTCCTTTGTCATCCGGCCTTTCACCACGGCGGCGAGGAACGCCGTCACCGCGCCGATGGCGGAACTTTCCACCAGCGAGGTCCAGCCATTGACGAACGGCACCATCATCGTCGCGAAGATGACCAGCGGAAGGACGCCGGCGCGCAGAAGCCGCATTTTTTCCGCCATCGGCACATTGCGCTCTTCCTTCGGCAGCGCCGGTCCGAGCTCCGGATTGATGCGGCAACGGATCGCGATATAGATCACGAACAGCCCGGCCATCATCAGGCCGGGGAGAATGCCGGCAAGCCAGAGCTGGCCGACCGGCTGCCGCGCGATCATCGCATAAAGCACCAGCACAACGGATGGCGGCACCAGGATTCCGAGCGATGAACCCGCCTGGATCACCCCGGTGACCATGATCTTGTCGTAGCCCCGTTTCAGCAGTTCGGGCAGGGCGATGGTCGCGCCGATCGCCATGCCGGCAACCGACAGGCCGTTCATCGCCGAGATCAGCACCATCAGCAGGATCGTGCCGATGGCGAGCCCGCCATTCACCGGCCCCATCCAGACATGGAACATCTTGTAGAGATCGTCGGCGATCTTCGATTCCGACAGGACGTAGCCCATGAAAATAAACATTGGCAGCGTCAGCAGCGGATACCACTTCATCAGCTTCATCGCGGCCGAGAAGGGAATGTTGAAACCGCCGGTTCCCCAGAGGAAAATCGCCGCCGCCGCGGCGACGAATCCGATGGCGCCGAAGACGCGCTGCCCGGTCAGCAGCATCAGCATCATCGACGAGAACATCGTGATCGCGATCATTTCGTAGGACATCAGATTTCCTCTCCGCGGATGCGAAAGATGTCCTTGATGAGTTCGGAGACGCTTTGCAGGATCATCAGCAGGAAGCCGACGCACATCGCGATCTTGATCGGCCACAGATAGGGCCGCCATGCGGTCGGGCTGCGCTCCCCGTATTGCAGCGAATATTTGGTGCTCTCGATGCCGCCGAGCAGCAGCACCACGAGGAAGAAGATCAGGAACAGCACGGTGAAGCAGTCGAACCAGGCTTTGGTCTTCGGCGACCAGTCGCCATAGAAAAGGTCCATGCGCACATTGGATCCCAGCTGGATCGAGTACGGCCCGCCGAGTATGTAGTAGGCGACCATCGCGAATTGCGCGGTTTCCAGCGTCCACAGCGACGGCAGGAAGAAGGTCTTCGAGATCGAGGACCACAACAGGATCCCGATCATCACGAAGATGCCGTACATCATGATCCGGCCGAGCCGGTAATTGATCGCGTCGACGATCAGAACATAGTTACGGGCAAGCGAACTCATCCGGAATGCCTCTTTTCGAATGCGGGGCTGGCCGAATGCTCACATGCTTCCAGACCGCTTTCAATCATCCGCCGCAGTACTTCGGCGATCCGGTTCGCACCGGCTTCGTCCGCGACGAAATCGTTTCGCACCTCGATCATGACGTTCGGCAGGCCCGCCGGCAGCGCATGTTCTTTCAGCGTATGCGTTACGCCGTCCGCCGGGCCATAGGGCTCATTCAGCTCCGTTTTCAGCGTCGTGAAGGATGGCGCAGCGGCGTGAATTGCACGCGCCAGCCGGTCGTCCGTGTCGCACAGGATGCCGAGTTCGACCTCCCGGAAAGCGCCGTAATAGACCGGCGTAAAACTGTGGATCGTGATGAGGACCGGCTCCGTCGATCGCCGCGCCGCGATCGTCTCGGCTAGCAGCGCGCGGAACGGCTCGTAGACGTCCCTGATACGCGCTCGCCGGTCGCCTTCCGTAAGGTTCGAATTGGCTGGCGCCTCGATCAGTTCGCTCTTCGCCGGGATCGCATCTTTTGCTTCGGGAGGCCGGTTGCAGTCATAGACGAGGCGCGAGACCCGCGAGGCGACCAGTGGCGCGTCGAGCAGTTCCGACAATCGCATCGCGATGGCGCGCGCGCCTATATCCCAGGCCGCATGCGATAGTCTGTCTTCGGCGCGCAGTCCAAGCCCGTGCAGGCTTTCGGGAATGGCAGCACTGGCATGTTCGCACACGAGGATGACACGTGACCGCCCGTCCGGGTTGATCACCTCGGCGGCGGGCAGCTCGGATGGAGCCAGAATTGGTGCGGCATGCGTGGATAATCCCATGGTACAAATCATTACGGTTAATTCTTATCTGTCAACATCGTTTCAGTAGACATCGCTACATTTTCGGGTGTACCCCGAAAGGGAAGGAGGACCGCCTTGGCCGAGACATTGCCTTCGGTGAAGATGCGCATTCAGGAGCGCATGGAGACGCTGACGCCGTCCGAACGCCAGCTGGTCGGCGCCTTGCTGCAGGATTATCCCGTCTCCGGCCTCGGTTCGATCACCGAGGTGGCCCGTCTCGCGAACGTCTCCACACCGACCGTCATCCGCACCGCGCGCAAGCTCGGCTTCGAGGGCTTTCCGGACATGCAGGGCGCGATCCGCGACGAGATCGCTGCGCAGATCCGCGAGCCGATCTCACGCCGCGACGCCGGCCGCGCCAACACGTCCGACGAGCACACGCTCAACCAGTTTGCCGACGCCGTCTCATCCAATATTCACAATACGCTGCAACGGCTTAACCCGGATGTCTTCGACGCCGTGGTGAAGATCCTCGCCGATCCGAAACGTCATATCTATCTCGCCGGTGGCCGCATCACCCGCTCCAATGCGGACTACTTCTTCAACCACCTGCAGATCATTCGTCCGAACGTGACACTGCTGTCGCAGACCCCCAATGTCTGGCCGCAATATCTGCTCGACATGGGCAGGAAATCAGTCCTGATCCTGTTCGACATCCGGCGTTACGAGACCGACATGGCCCGGCTCGCCCGACTGGCGCGCGACCGCGACTGCACCATCGTCCTGTTCACCGACCAGTGGGGCTCACCGATCAGCCGGCTTGCCGATCACTGCTTCCACGCGCTGGTCGAAGCGCCGTCGAGCTGGGATTCCACTGTCGCGATCATGTTGATCGTCGAGGCCCTGATCGCGGATATCCAGGCGGCGCGCTGGGAAGACTCCAAGGGCCGCATCGAGGAACTGGAATCGATGTTCGGCAAGACCAAGCTGTTCCGCAACCAGGGATGAGCGCTAGGCCGCTCGCACCGATCCGCGATTGAGGAGCCAGACCGCGACGCCTCCGGTGATATAAGCAATGACGCCATAGAGCGCCGGCGGGATCGCCATTTCGGCATTGTTCAGCATGTATTCGCTCAGAGCGAGCGCAATGACCAGCGCCGCGTTGTGGATACTGACCGACATGGCGATCGCGACGGTCTGGCTTCGGTCCACGCCCATCAGCCGCGGCGCGTAATATCCGACGACCAGGCTCGCCACATTGAAGGTCAGAACAGTCGCGCCGATCGCCGGGGCCCATTGCACCGCCACTTTCCACTGGCTCACGAGAGCGAATATGACGACCAGCGCCAGGAAGGCGGTCGCCAATGTTTTGACTGGGCGATCCAGGCGCGCCGCAAACGGCCGGATAGAGGCTGCGGATATAGACGCCGACAAGCGCCGGTACGATAGCGACGGCAAATATCTGGAGAACTTGCGAGATTTGCAGATAGACCGTGTTCGCCTCGCCAAAGAACAGCATGAGCGATCCGTTGGCGATGATCGGTATCGTCACAAGCGCCAAAAGCGAAGTAACGGCCGCCAGCATCAGGCTCAGCGCGACATCGCCGCGCGCGAGATGGGTGAAGATCGTCGCCGATGTTCCGCCGGGGCTCGCCGCGAGAAGCATCATTCCGACCGCGATGCTTGCCGGCAGGTCTGAAAAATAGACCAGCCCGAGACAAAACAGCGGCAGGAGCAGAACCTGGCAGAGTATGCCGACAAGAATAGGCTTCGGCTTCGTGAAGACGCGCGTGAAATCGTCGAACTTCAGGGAAAGCCCGAGACCCAGCATGATAATGACGAGCGCGACGGGAAGCCCGATGCTGATCGCGATACTTGTCTGCATGGCGGTTTCTCCGGCCCCGGCACGGTATTCGCCCGGGCGAATTTTGTGCGACGCCGGTTACTATCCGGTGAAGCTTCCACTGCCTCACCGGATAAGAGGATTATTCCGCGGCCGCGTAGCTTTCCAGCGGCGGGCAGGTGCAGACGAGATGCCGGTCGCCATGCACATTGTCGACGCGCGAAACGGGCGGCCAGTATTTCGAGGCCGCGGTCTCGCCTCCCGGCATGGCCGCGAGGCTGCGCGGATAGGGATGCTCCCAGTCGTCCGCCAGCACATCGTCGGCCGTATGCGGCGCATTGACCAGCGGATTGTCTTCCGCCGGCCAGTCGCCGGCCTCGACCTTACCTGCTTCGTCGGCGATGGCGATCATCGCGTCGCAAAACCGGTCAAGTTCGGCCTTTGGCTCCGATTCCGTCGGTTCGACCATCAGCGTACCCGCCACCGGCCACGACATGGTCGGCGCGTGAAAGCCGTAATCGACCAGCCGCTTGGCGATGTCGTCCACGGTAATCCCGGCGCTCGCCTTCAAGACCCGCGTGTCGACGATGCATTCATGCGCGACGCGGTTCTTGCGGCCCTTGTAGAGCACCGGGTAATGCGCCTCGAGCCGTTTCGCGATGTAATTCGCCGACAGGATTGCCGATTCCGACGCCCGCTTCAGACCGTCCGCGCCCATCATCCTGATATACATCCAGGTGATCGGCAGGATCGACGCGCTGCCATAGGCCGCGGCCGCGACGGCATTGTCCGATCCTTCCGAGACATGGCCCGGCAGGAAGGGCGCGAGATGCGCCTTGACGCCGATCGGCCCGACGCCCGGGCCGCCGCCGCCATGCGGGATACAGAAGGTCTTGTGCAGGTTCATGTGGCAGACGTCGGCGCCGAAATCGCCGAATCGCGCAAGACCGACCAACGCATTGAGATTGGCCCCGTCCAGATAGACTTGCCCGCCATGGGCATGAACGATCTCGCAGATGTCGCGGATCCCTTCCTCGAACACGCCATGCGTCGAGGGATAGGTGATCATCAGGCCCGCCAGCCGGTCGGCATTCGCCTCCGCTTTCTCCTTGAGGTCGTCGATATCCACATCGCCGATTTCCGTGCATTTCACCACGACGACGTCGAGCCCGGCGACATGCGCCGAAGCCGGATTGGTGCCATGCGCGGAGGAGGGGATCAGGCAGATCGAGCGCTGATCGTCGCCGCGCGATTCGTGATACCTCCGGATCGCAAGCAACCCCGCATATTCGCCCTGGCTGCCGGCATTCGGCTGCAGCGAGACCGCGTCCAGCCCGGTAATCTCGGCGAGCCATCCCTCCAGATCCTCGAACAACGCCCTATAGCCTTCGGCGTGCTCCTTCGGTGCGAAGGGGTGAAGATTGGCGACCGCGTCCCAACTGACCGGCATCATCTCCGCGGCGGCATTCAGCTTCATCGTGCACGACCCGAGCGGGATCATCGCGCGGTCCAGTGCCAGATCCTTGTCGGCAAGCTTGCGCAGGAAGCGCATCATCTCGGTTTCCGACCGGTTCTCGTGAAAGACCGGCTGGGTCAGGAACGATTCGCTGTCGCGGCGGACGGGCAGGGCGGGGTCCGCGGAAACGGGGATCTTCGCACCGAACAGCCCGGCCAGCGCCTCGAGGTCGGCTTCGGTTGAGGTTTCGTCGAGGGCGACGGACACCGTGTCCTGATCGATGACACGGATCAGCCGCCCGCCTTTCTCGGCGTTCGTTGCGATATCCCGCGCCTTGCCGGGAACGGAAACCGTCACCGTATCGAAGAAACGCGCATCGTTCACGCCGACGGCTTCCGCGAAGCGCGCCGCGAGCCCGTGCACCTGCTCCGCGATGGCGCGAAGCCCGGCCGGTCCGTGCCAGATCGCGTAGGCGGCGGCCATGTTGGCAAGAAGCGCCTGCGCCGTGCAGATATTCGAGGTCGCCTTGTCGCGACGGATATGCTGCTCACGCGTCTGCAAGGCGAGCCGGTAGGCCGGGCGGCCTTTGGCATCGATGGATTCGCCGACGAGACGCCCGGGCAACATGCGGGTCAGCGCCTCGGATACCGCCATATAGCCGGCATGCGGCCCGCCATAACCGAGCGGAACACCAAAGCGCTGCATCGACCCGACCGCGATATCCGCGCCCCACTTCGCCGGCGCATCGAGCAATGTCAGGGCCAGCGGATCGGCAACCGCGACCACCAGTGCGCCGGTCTCTTTCGCTTTGGCGATCGTATCGGCATGGTCGCCGTAGACGCCCTTCGTATCTGGCCAGGACACGATGACGGCGGCGGTTGAATCGCCGATTTTATCCGCGATGGTGAGACCGAGCGCATGGCCGCGCGTCTTGACGACGTCGAGCGTTTGCGGGTGCGGATCGCCGGCAAAGACGATCTCGCTTCGCTTGTGGCGATGGTGTCGCACCGCGACGCCAACCGCTTCAGCGACGGCCGTCGCCTCATCCAGCAGTGACGCGGACGCAACTGGCAATCCCGTCAACTCCGCGACAAGTGTCTGAAAATGGAAGAGAAGTTCCAGTCGCCCTTGGCTGATCTCCGGCTGGTAGGGCGTATAGGCCGTGTACCAGGCCGGGTTCTCGAACAGGTTGCGCTGGATCACCGGCGGCACGTGGCAGCCGTGATAGCCCTGTCCGATGAAGCTTTTCATCACCGAGTTGCGGGCCATCATGTCGCGCAACTCGGCAAGCGCGTCCGCCTCGCTCGCCGCGGCTGGCAGGTCCAGCGCGCGGTCGAGCCGGATCGGCACGGGCACGGTCTCGCTGATCAGCGTTTCCACAGAGGGAACGCCGATTGTCGTCAGCATGGCGCGGATGTCGGCTTGCGAAAGGCCGATATGGCGGCGGTCGAAGGAGGCGGGAGCGGCAGTCATCGGCGAACCTCAGGCAATCGACTTCTGATAGGCGTCGGCGTCCATCAGTCCGTCGAGTTGGCCCTCGTCGGCGATGCTCATCGTCCACAGCCAGCCATCGCCCTCGGCCGACGAATTGACCAGTCCCGGTTCCGACGAAAGGGCATCGTTGACCGATTTTACCTCGCCATCGACCGGCGCGTAGACGTCGGACGCCGCCTTGACGGATTCGACGACAACCAGCGCGTCGCCCTTCGCCACATTCGCACCGGGCGAGGGCAGGTCGACGAAGACGAGGTCGCCGAGCTGTTCCTGCGCGTGCTCGGTAATGCCGACCGTCGCGATGCCGTTCTCGACGCGAATCCACTCATGGTCTTCGGTATAATAAGTCGTGCTCAAGGCGCTCATCCTTTTTGGCTGCGTTTGACGATGAAGGGAAGTTTGACGACGCGCATGCCGACGGGCTTGCCGCGCACATCGGCAAAGAGTTGCGTATCCGGTTTCGCGAGAGCGGCCGGCACATAGCCCATCGCCACCGGATGCTCGACCGAGGGGCCGAAGCCGCCCGACGTGACCCGGCCGGCCGGATTTCCGTCAGAATCGGTCAGCTCGGCGCCGGCGCGCACCGGCTGGCGGCCTTCCGCCCTTAGTCCGACACGCTTCTGCGCCGGGCCGTTGGCGATGATCTCGGCAATGCGCTGCGATCCGATGAACGGTCCGCCGTTGCGCAGGCCTTTGGGGATCGCCCAGATCAGCCCGGCGCTGATCGGATCGGTCTCCTCGTCGAGATCGTTGCCGTAGAGACAAAGCCCGGCCTCCAGCCGCAGGCTATCGCGGGCCGCAAGGCCGATCCACTCGACGCGCTCATCCCGGGCAAGGCTTTCCGCGAAAGCGCCGGCGCGGTCGAGCGGAAGCGCGATCTCGAAACCGTCTTCGCCCGTATAGCCCGAGCGGGTGACGAACCAGCCCGGTCGCGGCTCGAAACCCGACATGAAGGAAAGACCGGAGACATCGATGGCGGCGTCTTCCATGATCGCCGCCGCATCCGGGCCTTGCAGTGCGAGGAAGACCCGATCCAGCGCCTCCATGGAGACATCGAGCCCGGTCGCGTGGTCGCGAATCCATCTCTCGTCGATCACGGCGCGCGCGGCATTGGCGACGATGACGAATCGGTCCGCCGCGAGCCGTGTGACGATCAGATCGTCGATAACGCCTGCCTGCTCATTCAATAGAAATGTATATTTGGACGCCCCGAGCGCCTGCTCGGCGGCCTCAAGCGGGCACAGCGTGGCGATCAGTTTCGCCGCATCTGCTCCGGAGACCTCGAACAACCGCATATGGGAAATGTCGAAGAGACCGGCATGCGCGCGGCAATGCAGGTGTTCCTTCAGCACCCCGGGCGGATAGGAGACCGGCATGTCCCAGCCGGCGAAAGGCGCGAATTTCGCGCCGGCGCGCGCGTGAAGATCCTTCAGCGGCAATTGGTTGAGGGACGTATTCTCGGTCATCGGCACCCTTTCCGTCAGTCAGCACGAACCGGCCATCGGCGATGGCTGGTCGCGCCCCTCTGTCGGAAGCCTGAGAGACTCGCATTCCCGGAACCCTGTCGGGAATACTTACACCTTCGGCGCGGGGAAAAACCCCGACTTTCCAGAGTGCCTTGACCTGTCAGCGGTTCCTTTTGCCTGAGAGATTTCGGGCGATTTCCCCTTCGGCGGCCTTTCGGCTCTCTCCCGCTGACAGACCGGGTCGAAACCCGTGAGCTGGGGCAACGGTAGCGCAGCTCTCGGTGGATGTCATCACGATAGTTGTGGACGATGTCGGCCGCGTTCGAAACGTGTCGGCTTTATTCGGCGGCCAGAAGCAGCGCCTCGATCGATTTTTCCTGCTCGGATTTTTCCTTTCGGAAGGTTTCGAGCGCGGCGACGCATTGGTCGAGATCGTTCGTCGCGAGATGGGCGTAGCGCAATGTCATCTGGATGGTCTGGTGGCCGAGAAAGGCTTGGACGCGGCGAAGGTCTATGCCGGCCTGGACCAGCCGCGATGCGCAGGTATGCCGGAGAATATGCGGGACGATCTGCTTGTCGTTGCCAAGCCCGACCTCCTTCTTCACGGCGTTCCAGTCATAGAGGAAGCGTGGATAGGCGATATTTGCGAAGGGACCGCCCGGGCAACGCTCCGAAAAAACCGCGCTGCTGGCGCGCGAGGTGAGGGGAACTGTCCTGCTGCGGCCGGATTTGGTGATCCAGAATGTGGCCCGGCGCGAATCGACATCGCTCCATTTGAGGGCGAGCGCCTCCCCGATTCGGGCGCCGCTATCGATCAGGAACACGCAAAGACGGTAGTGATCCTCGTTTCGACGCAGCATCGCGTGGAAAAAGTCGCGCTCCTCGTCGACAGAAAAGAACCGGATGCGCCCGTTCTTTTCTTGCAGCCTGACATAAGATGGCAGCTTCGTGATCAAGCCGGCTTGCTCCGCCTTCCTGAGAAGCTTGTACAGCGCGGAAAGCTTTCGATTAATAGTTGAGTTCTTGTTGTTTCGCGATCGAATCTCGGAGATTAATACGTCAACTAACCCTGCGTCATGCAAGGAAATTTTTCTTGAAACTATTATTTCTTGGATTTCCAATATAAAAGATTCACAATGAATCTTGTGCTTCCCGTTTTCCCAGATCGCGTCTGAAAAACGATATAATAATTCCGTTAGGGAAGCTCGATTACTTGTCATGGGCGCACTTTTCTAATGCGCTCCTGTTATCAAGGAGCTCGTCGATTTCAACTATCGACGGGAATTTAAATTTTCACTTCCCAGCGCGCCCCGCTTTATCTGGAGTGAAAAGGCCCGGCGATGTCTCGCCGGGCCGGTAGTGAGAGCTACAGTTCAATCCGAAGTGGATTAGAACGAAGCCTGGAAGCGGAGGAAGCCGTTGAAGCCGTTGTAGCTGTCGTCGCCCGGGCCGCTCCAGTCGTCGTTGAAGTCTTCGTACTGGACGCTGAGCTTCGCAGCGAGATTGGCCGCGATCGTGTAATCGGCGGTCAGGCCGGCACGCCAAAAGTTGTCGCCACCATCGCTATGCGCGTAGGAGAAGCCCGGGGTCAGCGTCAGCTTGTCGTTGACCTTGGCAGCGTAGGAAGCTTCCGCAACCCAGTCCATCGGCGAACCGTCGATGGTGGTGTCGTTGTAAGCGCTGAAACCGGAAGCCCAGGTGAAGCGACCCTGCAGGGTGCCCATGCCAACTTCGGCAGAAGCGCGGGCAACAAGAACCCACTCTTCAGCAAGCGTGTCGTACGCACCGGACAGAGTCGCAGCCACGCCACCGACGGTGTAGCCGAGCATGCCGCTCACGCCGAACTGGACGCCGTCTTCATGGGTCCAAACAGCAATCTCGTCATGGTCGAGTTCGTCAATCGCCAGACCGAAGGACAGGGCGCCGGCGGTGCCGGTGTACTGGATCGTGTTGAACTTGTTCGACAGGCCGTTCGAGTCGGTTTCGCCGTTGATGCCGTTGTCGAGGAAGCCACCGAAATAACCCATCTTGAGGCCGGCAAAAGAGATGTAAGCCGAGTCGATTGAGAGGCCGGACTCATCGTACGCGGTCTGAACCAGCTCGTAGAAAGTTGCGATCGGGCCGATTTCGCTGTCCGTCCAGGACGAAACCTGAAGCGAAACTTTCGTGTCGAAGTCGACGTAGCCTGTGGAGTCCTCGTAGGGAAGTTCGTCTACCAATGGATCCGTATCTGCATTGATCTGGAAACGGACATAGCCGCCGATCTTCAGGCAGGTTTCGGTGCCGGGGATGTAGAAGTAGCCGGTGCCGGCCGCGTCGCAGACGCGAACGTATTCGACCATTTCCGGTTCCGGAATGATGACAGCGTCGGCGGCGCGAGCGCCGGTGACAGCGAACAGGGCCGCTGCGGAGCCGAGAAGAAGGCTCTTGGTTTTCATGATCTGACCTCCAGTCA
>Ga0208328_1000045_pt1 | contig 81057 bp, 75 predicted proteins | sample DeeseametaMP2633_FD_184170 | JGI IMG/M metagenome (GOLD analysis project Ga0208328, IMG submission 184170) | Marine microbial communities from the Deep Atlantic Ocean - MP2633 (SPAdes) | ecosystem: Environmental > Aquatic > Marine > Unclassified | place: Northeast of Antigua and Barbuda, North...
CCACGCGCTGACCCAGCATTTCGCCGGCGTGCTCGCCGAGCGCGGTCTGATCCGCGAGGTCTCGGAGCGGCAGATGTACTCGCCCACCGACGGCCGCTTCCTGCCCGACCGCTACATCGAGGGCACCTGCCCCAACTGCGGCTTCGAGGATGCCCGCGGCGACCAGTGCGACAACTGCACCAAGCAGCTCGACCCGGTGGACCTGATCAACCCGCGCTCGGTGATCTCGGGCGCGACCGACCTCGAGATGCGCGAGACCAAGCACCTCTTCCTGTGCCAGAGCCAGATCAGGACCGAGATCGAGGACTGGATCGACAGCAAGAGCGACTGGCCGGTGCTGACCACCTCGATCGCCAAGAAATGGCTGCACGACGGCGACGGCCTGCAGGACCGCGGCATCACCCGCGACCTCGACTGGGGCATCCCGGTGAAGAAGGGCGCCGAGGACTGGCCGGGCATGGAAGGCAAGGTCTTCTACGTCTGGTTCGACGCGCCGATCGAATACATCGCCTGCAGCCAGGAATGGGTCGACGCCGGCAAGGGTGACGACTGGGAGCGCTGGTGGCGCACCGACAAGGGCGCGGAGGACGTGACCTACACCCAGTTCATGGGCAAGGACAACGTGCCCTTCCACACCCTCACCTTCCCGGCCACGATCCTGGGCTCCGGCGAGCCATGGAAGCTTGTCGATTACATCAAGTCCTTCAACTACCTGAACTATGACGGTGGCCAGTTCTCGACCTCGCGCGGGCGCGGGGTGTTCATGGACCAGGCGCTCGAGATCCTGCCTGCGGATTACTGGCGCTGGTGGCTGCTCAGCCACGCGCCCGAGAGCTCGGACGCCGAATTCACCTGGGAGAACTTCCAGACCTCGGTGAACAAGGACCTCGCCGACGTGCTCGGCAACTTCGCCAGCCGCGTCACCAAGTTCTGCCGCTCGAAGTTCGGCGAGGTCGTCCCCGAGGGCGGCACGCTGGGGGCGCGCGAGGAACAGCTCATCGCCGACCTGACCGCGAAGGTGCGCGAATACGAAGAGCACATGGCCCACGCCGAGGTGCGCAAGTCCGCCGCCGCGCTGCGGGCGGCCTGGGTGCTCGGCAACGAGTACCTGCAGGAAGCCGCGCCCTGGTCGACCTTCAAGACCGACCCCGAGGCCGCCGCCGCGCAGATCCGCCTCGCGCTCAACGTGATCCGGCTCTACGCGGTGATCTCGCAGCCCTTCATCCCCGACGCCTCTGCCCAGCTGCTGACCGCGCTCAACACCACCGACGACAGCTGGCCCGACGACGTGGCGGCGGCGCTCGCCACCCTGCCCGCGGGCCATGCCTTCGTGGTGCCCGAGGTGACCTTCCGCAAGATCACCGACGAGGAACGCGAGGACTGGCAGCAGCGCTTCGCCGGCAAGCGGGACTGATCCGACCCCGTCCCGGCCCTGTCGCGGGCGGGACGGCCGGATGCCTCCGGCGGGGATATTTGGGGCCATTGGATGACAGGGCGTGGCGCCCAGGGCTCGTCCGGCCAGCCCCGTCCTCGGCGGAGACAGGCGGCGGGGGCCGCGCCCCTGCCCTGCACGATTGACAAGCGATGCGCGGGCTTGCTACCCCGCGCGCCTCACCACACAGAGGGCAGACCATGGCACGCAAGAAGGGCCGCGACATTTCCGGCTGGCTGATCGTCGACAAGCCGGCAGGCATGACTTCGACCTCCGTGGTCAACAAGGTCCGCTGGGCGCTTGCGGCCAAGAAGGCCGGCCACGCGGGCACGCTCGACCCCGAGGCCACCGGCGTGCTTGCCGTGGCGCTGGGAGAGGCCACCAAGACCGTGCCCTTCATCACCGATGCGCTCAAGGCCTACCGCTTCACCGTGCGGCTGGGGCAGCGGACCAACACCGACGATGCCGAGGGCGAGGTCATCGCCTCGTCCGATGCGCGCCCCTCGGATGACGAGATCAAGGAAGCGCTGCACGGCTTCGTGGGCGAGATCCGGCAGGTGCCGCCGCAGTTCTCGGCGGTGAAGATCGACGGCGAACGCGCCTACAAGCGCGCCCGCGACGGCGAGACCATGGAGATCGAGGCCCGCCCGCTCTGGGTCGAGGAACTGGTGCTGACCGGCCGCCCCGACGCCGACCACGTCGAGCTCGAGATGACCTGCGGCAAGGGCGGCTACGTGCGCGCCATCGCCCGCGACCTCGGCGAGACGCTGGGCTGCCACGGCCACGTGCTGAAGCTGCGCCGGATCTGGTCAGGGCCCTTCGATGCCGAGGACGGCATCACCGTCGAGCAGATCGACGCGCTTGCCAAGACGCCCGAGCTTGACGCCCGGCTGCTGCCGCTGGAGATCGGGCTCGCCGACCTGCCCGAGCTGCGCTGCACCCCCGAGGGCGCGGTGCGGCTGCGCAACGGCAACCCCGGCATGGTGATTCCCGGCGACGTCGAATACGGCGACGAGGCCTGGGCCTCGCTCGACGGCCGCGCCGTCGCGGTGGGCATCTTCAAGGCCGGCGAGCTGCACCCGAACCGGGTCTTCGTCGAGCCCACGCCCGAATAGGCCCGACCAAGCCCGCGTCCGGCCCGGCGGGTGATGCCGGGCGATGCGACGTCCCGGGCGCTCAGCGCAGCATGCCGAGCCAGCGCCGCAGCGCATCGAGCGATTCGGGCTCGTCGAGGAAGGGCACGTGGCCGCGCCCCGGCACCTCGACCGCGACCATGTCCGGGCGGCGTTTGCACATCTCGGCATAGGTCTCGGCCGAGAGCAGATCCGAGTTCTTGCCCCGGATGCAGCAAAGCGGCAGGCCCTTCAGCGCATCGAAGAGCGGCCAGAGGTCGGCGGCGGGCTGGGCGCCGTCGCCCAGCACCGCATCGCGCAGCCTCGGGTCGTAGGTGATGACCAGCCCCTCCGGCGTCTCGCGGTAGAACTTCTCCACCTCCTCGCGCCAGCGGCTCTCGGGCACGTTCTCGAAGGCGGTCATGGCGGCGGCGCGCTTGGCGGCCGCCTCGTCATGGGTCTTCCAGACCGGGTTGCGACCGAGATAGCCCTTGATGACATCGAGCCCCGCCGGCGCGATCTCGGGGCCGATGTCGTTGAGCGCAACCCCGGTCAGCCGGTCCCTGACGGTGGCGGCAAGCACCATGGCGATGAGCCCCCCGCGCGAGGTCCCGAGGATGGCCGCCCTGTCGATGCCCAGATGGTCGAGCAGCTCGACCGCGTCGCGGCCCTCGACGGGGATGGTGTAGGTCGCGTGATCGCCCCAGTCCGACTGGCCGCGCCCGCGGTAGTCGAGGCGGATCAGCCGCACGTCCTTGAGATGGGGCGCAAGGTAGTCGAAGTCGCGGCCGTCGCGGGTCAGCCCGGCGAGGCAGAGCAGCGGCAGCCCCTCGCCTTCGTCGGTGTAGTGCAGCGACAGGCCGTCGGAAGTGGTGAAACGCGGCATCAGAGAAGCTCCGGGATCGAGGAGAGGTCGGTGAGGACGTGCGTGGGCACGCCGGGCAGGCGGTCCTGCGGCAGGCCCGCGCGGTTCACCCAGGCGGTGGTGAAACCGTAGGCGGCGGCACCGGCGGCGTCCCAGCCGTTGGAGGACACGAAAAGCACCTGGGCAGGCTCCGTGCCGAAATGCGTGCCCACGAGGTCATAGACCGCGCGGGCGGGCTTGAAGACGCCCACCTCCTCGACCGAGATCACCGCGTCGAGGCGGTCGCCCAGCCCGGCGCTCGCCACCGCGCCCTCGAGCATGTCGGGCGAGCCGTTCGAGAGGATGGCGCAGGTCTTGCCCATGGCCTTGAGCCGGGTCAGGAGGTCGGGCACCTCGGGAAAGGCGGCGAGTTCCCAGTAGAGCGCCAGCAGCCGCTCGCGCAGCGCGGGTTCGGAGAGGCCGTGGCGCGCCATCGCCCAGTCGAGCGCATCCTGCGTCACCTGCCAGAATCCCACGTGGTCGCCGGTGATCGCCCGCAGCCAGGAATATTCCAGCTGCTTGCGCCGCCAGTCCTCGGCCAGCGCCTCCCAGACACCGGCCAGCGCATCCTGTCCCGGCTCGCGCGCGGCGTTTCGCGCAGCCGCCGCCACGTCGAAGAGCGTGCCATAAGCGTCGAAGATGCAGGTGGTTATCGTCATGGGCCGGGTCCTCCTGCGGCGGAGGGTGGCACGCGCGTTGGCGGGGGAAAAGGCCAAAACAGGCGTCCGTTTGCAATCCGCGGGCAGGATCGCTAGCATTGGGGCAGCAATACGAGCACCCGCCCGGCGCGGCCTCGTCCATTCACCCGTGGCGCACGCGCGCCCTCACCCTTCCCAACCCATCCAGAACGAACGGAGATCCCATGACGCAGGTCAAGACCGGCGACACCGTCCGCATCCATTACACCGGCACCCTTTCCGACGGCACCACCTTCGATTCCAGCGCGGGCCGCGATCCGCTGGAATTCACCGTGGGCTCGGGCCAGATCATTCCCGGCCTCGACCAGGCCATCCCCGGCATGACCGTGGGCGACCGCAAGACCGTGGAAATCGCCCCCGAGGAAGCCTATGGCCCGGTCCACCCGGAAGCGCGCCAGCAGGTGCCCCGGACCGAAATTCCCGACCACATTCCGCTCGACCTCGGCACCCAGCTGCAGGTGCAGACGCCGACCGGCCAGACCGTGCAGGTCGTGGTGGCCGAGGTGACCGAAGAGGTCGTGACGCTCGACGCGAACCATCCGCTCGCCGGCAAGGACCTGACCTTCGCCATCGAGCTGGTCGAGATCGCCTGAGTCGAAAATTCCCGAGCGGAGCGCCCGGCCGCGCGGTCGGGGCGCCTCCGGCGGGAGTTTATCTGGCAAGATGAAGGGAGGGGCGCCATCGGGGCGCCCTTTCTGCTTGTGGCACCCCGTGCGCGATTGCCGCTTCCGCACGGCGGGGCAAACGCGCTAGAGCGGGTTGAGGACGCGGAGGGATTTCCCATGCACATGGCCGATCTGGGCGACATCCGCCTGCACTACCGCATCGACGGGCCCGAGGACGGCGCGCCGGTGGTCTTCGCCCACGCGCTGGGGACCGACCTGCGGGTCTGGGATCGGGTGGTGGCGCTGCTGCCGCCCGGGCTGCGCATCCTGCGCCACGACATGCGCGGGCACGGGCTCTCGGACGCGCCCGGGGGGCCCTACTCGATGGGCACGCTGGTGCGCGACAGCGAGCGCCTGATGGACCGGCTGGGCTTTCGTGACGCGGTCTACGTCGGGCTCTCCATCGGCGGCATGATCGCGCAGGGGCTGGCGGCCAAGCGGCTCGACCTCGTGCGGGCGCTGGTGCTGTCGAACACCGCCTGCAAGATCGGCACCCGCGAGATCTGGGCCGAGCGCATCGCCGCAGTCGAGGCAGGCGGCGTCGAGGCGCTGGCCGAGGGCACCATGCAGCGCTGGTTCTCGCCCCGTTTCCGCGCGACGCCCGAGCTTGCCGCATGGCGGCACATGCTCGAGCGCACCGATCAGGGCGGCTATGTCGGCTGCTGCCACGCCATCGCGGGCACCGATTTCATGACCCCCACCTCGGGCCTGCGGCTGGCCGCGCTTGGCATCGCGGGTAGCGAGGACGGCTCGACGCCGCCGGATCTGGTGCGCGAGACCGTCGAGCTGATCCCCGGCGCGCAGTTCCGCCTGATCCGCGGCGCCGGCCACCTGCCCTGCGTCGAGGCCCCCCAAGCTTATGCCACGCTGCTGACCGAGTTCCTCACCGCGCAGGGGCATCTCGGCTGATGGCGCGGTTCCTGATCGTGCATGGCGCCGCACACGGCGCGTGGTGCTGGCGGGCGCTGAGCGCGGAGCTCGAGGCGCTCGGGCACGAGGCCGTGGCCATCGACCTGCCCTCGCACGGCGACGACCCGACGCCGGTCGGGGAGGTGACGCTCGACGCCTACGTGGCGGCGATCCTCGCGGCGCTGGAGGGCGAGACGGTGCTGGTGGCGCATTCCATGGCCGGGGTGCCCGCCACCTGCGCCGCCGACCGCGCGCCCGGCCGCGTGGCGCGGCTGGTCTATCTCTGCGCCTACCTGCCCCGCGACGGCGACAGCGTCGCCTCGCTGCAGCGGCGGCAGGCCGAGCGCCCGTTGCGCCCGGCGGTGCGGGTGGCGCCGGACCGGCTGAGCTTCGGCTTCGACCCGGCGCTGGCCCCGGGGATCTTCTACCACGACTGCCCCGAGGCACGCATCGCCGAAGCACTGGACCGGATGTCGCCGCAGCCCATCGCGCCCACCGAGGCGCCGGTGCGGCTCGAAGGCGGCATCGAGCGCGTGGCGCGCAGCTACATCCTCTGCACCGAGGACCGCGCCATTCCGCCCGCCGCGCAGCGCGAGATGGCCACTGGCCTGCCCGTCATCGAGCGGCCGTGGGGACACTCGCCCTTCTTCTCGGAGCCCCGGGCGCTGGCGGCGCTGCTGGACGGCCTCGCGCGCGGCTGACCCGCTGACCCGCCGACCCGCCGACCCGCTGGCCAGCGCGGTGGACTGCGCCTATAGAGGGGCGCCCATCGCAGCACGAGGACAGCATGACCGCCACCCCTTTCGACAGCGCCCATCTTCACAGGCTCTTTTCGCCCGGCGATCTGGGGCGGTTGTTCTCGGACAGCGCCGAGATCCGGGCCGGGATGATCGTGCTCGGCACCCTCGCCAAGGTGCAGGGAACGGCGGGGCTCATCCCCGAGGTCTCGGCGCAGGCTATCCACCGCGCCTCGCTCGAGCTGCAGATCGACCCGGGCGGGCTGGCCGCCGCGACCGCCGTCGACGGCACGCCGGTGCCGGCGCTGGTGGCGTCGTTCCGCGACCTGATGCAGGCGCCGGAGCACGCGCAGCACCTCTGCCACGGGGTGCCGCCCAGCGACGTGGCGGATTGCGCGCTCATGCTGCGGTTGCGGCAGGCACTGAGCCTCTGCGAGACGGAGCTTGCCGCGCTGCTTCAGACGCTGGCGACGGCGGGCGACGCGGCGGCCATCGAGGCCTGTGGCTGGCCGCTGCTGGCGCTGCGCGACGAGCTGACAGAGCTGCGCGCTTCCGGACTGCCGGTGGCGCTGCGCATGGAGGGCGCGCTGGAAAGCGCCGGGCCGCTGCGCGAGTCGCTGGCCGCGGCCCTGAACCTGCACCTGCCCGCCGACGGCTGGCCCGGCACCCGCGCCCCGCTCGCCCGGATTGCAGGCTGGACCGCGCGGCTGATCGCCGCGCTGGCGGCGCTGGGGCAGGTCGCGGAGGCCGGGGATCAGGGCCCCGCCAGGGCGGCGCTGGTGGCGCTCGACCGCCACGCCTCGGCGCTCGAGGGTGCCCTCGCGGCAGCACCCGATGGCGCGGCGGGCCGGTTCCAGGAATGGCTGGCGCTGCCCCAGATCATGCTCTCGGGCGGGTCCGCGCTGCGCCACGCGCGGGCGCTGGCAGAGACGCTGGCGCCGGGCGAGGCAACCGGCGATGCGCAACGCTTTGCCGGTGCGGTGCAGGGCAGTGCGGTGCAGGGCGGCTAACCCCCTGATCGGGCGCAGCGCTTCGCCGGTGCGGTGCGCGGGACCTTGCCCAGGCGAGGCTCCACGCTTTGCCTGTGCGGTGCGCGGGAGCTGCCCCCGTCACCGGGGCAAGGCGATACATCGGCGGAACCAAGCCGCCCGGCGGATCGTTTTGCCTGTCGAGTCATGCCCGCGGAGGGTGCATCCGCCAGCCGTCTCGCAATCCCTTGGGAAAGTGTTATATCTGCCGCGACTGCAAAGAGGTCCCACCGTGAACGACCAGAAAATCTCCCCGCCGCCCCACGTGATGGCCGCCAACGCGCGCAACGCCGCGGCCTTCCTCAAGACGCTGGCCCACGAGGGCCGGCTGATGATCCTGTGCCATCTGGGGTCGGGCGAGAAGTCGGTGGGCGAGCTGGAATCGCTGCTCGGGATCCGGCAGGCGGCGGTGAGCCAGATGCTGGCGCGCCTCCGCGAGGAGGGTCTCGTCAGCACCCGGCGCGAGGGCAAGACGATCTTCTACAGCCTCGCCACCGAGGACACGAGCCGGGTCATCAACCTGCTCTACGACATCTTCTGCGCCGAGTGAGCGCCCGAGGCTCTGCTGCCCTCAGAGCCTGAATTTCCGAGACGTCTGCTCCCCCGAACGACTCACGACCCTGAACGCCTCACGACAAAGCCCCGCCCGGCGACATCCCATCGCCGGGCTGGCTGTTTCCGGCTCTCACTCCGCCGCGGTTTCCGGCACCGTCTCGGCCCAGTCCCACGGCCGCACGAAGCTGCCGAGGCAATGGCCCACGGCCTCGGCATCGGCGCCGTTGCGCTCGACCTTGGCCACCAGCCCGCGCTTGCGGTCATCCACCACCGACACCACCCGTGCCGCCAGATCCTCGGCCTCGAGCGCACCGTTGTAGACGCGGGTGATCGCCTGCATCCGCAGCGCCGGCTTGAAGACCTTGCCCACTGCCGTCTTGGGCAGCTCGGGCAGGATCGTCAGGTGCTTGGGATAGGCCGCGCGCTCGTGGATGTGCCGCCGGGCATGCGTCATCAGTTCGTCCTCGGTGACCTCGGCGCCCGAGACCAGCTCGACGAAGGCACAGGGCAGCTCGCCGGAATGGGCGTCGGGCTGGCCGATGGCCCCGGCGAAGGCGACCGCGGGGTGCGCCAGCAGCGCCTCCTCGATCTCGGCGGGGTCGATGTTGTGACCGCCGCGGATGATCAGGTCCTTGGCGCGGCCGGTGATCCAGAGATAGCCGTCGGCGTCCATGCGCCCGAGGTCGCCGGTGCGCAGGTAGATGCCCTCGTGGAAGAGGTCATGGTTCTTGTCGACCTCGGTATAGGTCGAGCCGGGGAAGACGCCGGGGTTGGCGACGCAGATCTCGCCCACCTCGTCGATGGCGCATTCGCGCGGACCCTCGGCGGTCTGCTGGACGATCTTCACATGGGTGTAGGGGAAAGGAATGCCGATGGAGCCCACTTTCTTCACCCCCGCGGGCGGGTTCACCGACACGAGGCAGGTGGCCTCGGTCAGGCCGTAGCCCTCGCAGATCGTCACGCCGCAGGCGGCCTCGAAGCGCTTGAACAGTTCCAGCGGCATCGGCGCCGAGCCCGAGAAGGCCGCGCGCACGGTCGAGATGTCCGCGTCCACCTTGCGCTGCATCAGCGCCGAGACCGCGGTCGGCACGGTGATGACGAAGCTGATCTTCCAGCGCTCGCAGAGCTTCCAGAAATTGTCGAAGACCCCCTCACCCCGGTAGCCCGCAGGCGTCGGGAAGACCACGTGCGCGCCCGAGCAGATCGCCGACATCAGGATCACGTGCACCGCAAAGACGTGGAACAGCGGCAGGGGACACATGATGTTGTCCTTTTCGGTGAAGAGCAGCTCGTGCCCCAGCCAGCCGTTGTAGAGCATCCCCGAGTAGAGATGCTGCGCCACCTTCGGCATGCCCGTCGTGCCGCCGGTGTGGAAATAGGCCGCGACCCGGTCGGTCTGGCTGTCGCGGAAGGCCAGAGTCTTCGGCTGCTTGCGCATCTCGCGGTTGAAGCAGAGCACGTCCGCATGCGGGTTCACGGTGACCTTGGGCCGCAGGAAGGGGACGATCCACGACTTGGGCGGGCTCAGATAGCGGTTCAGGTCGACCTCGAGCACGGTGGTCACGTGCGGCGCGTGGCGGCAGGCCTCGGCCACCTTCTGGGCGATGTCGGTCTTGGGGAACGGCTTCAGCGTCACCACGATCCTGGCGTTGGTCTCGCGCAGGATGGCGGCGATCTGCTCGGGCTCGAGCAGCGGGTTGATCGGGTTGACGATCCCCGCCACCGCGCCGCCGAGCAGCGCGCAGACGGCCTCGGTGCAGTTGGGCAGCACGTAGGCCACCACGTCGTTCTCGCCGATGCCGAGGCTGCGGAACAGGTTCGCCGCCTGCGTGCTGCGCTCGAACAACTCGCGCCAGCTCAGGGTCTCGGCGGGATCGCGCGGCCCCGACAGCAGCTGGTAGCTGACCGCTGGGCGGTCGGGATGGGCCTTGGCGGTCTTCTCGAGCTGGCCATAGAGCGTCGTGGGCACGCCACGCGCCTCCCACGGCATTTCGGCTTCGATGGCATCTCTTTCGGCCACGGACGCAAAGGTCATGGACGGTGCTCCTCCCTCATCTCCCGCGCATCGCAGGGATCTGTGTTCCTCGCCGGATAGTCTGGAAAGGAACCCGCGCCCGCGCAAGGGGACGGGACGCTACGGCAATCTCCTCGCGACGCAACGTCCCGGCGCTGGGGACTCAGCGCCCTGCCCGACCGGCCTTGCGAAGGAGACCACTATAGAGCAGCAGGCCCCACGGCGCGAGGGTCTCCTGCACCCGGGTCCAGAGCAGTCCGAAGCCCAGCGCGTCGAGCCTTGCGGCGCGGGCGATCTCGTCCAGCGTGCGCTGCCCGTCGATGGCGGCGATGAGCGGCGCCGCCTCGCGCGGGAGCGACAGCTCGGCCGAGAGCTGCCCCAGCCGCAGCGGCAGCGGCTTGCCATGGGCCACGGCGCGGGCGAGCGTCTGGCGCTGCACGCCGCGCAGGTGCGGCACGAGGCTGCGGTTGGTGCCGGTGGCCACGGTCGCGGCGCTGTCGTCGGGAACGGCGTAGGCCACGTGCATGCGGATGGTGCCGCGCAGCTTCTCGGCCACCGCCATCTGCTCCTCGGGTGCCATGCCCTCGGGCACCTCGGTGATGCGGGCGAGGTCGTAGATCGCGGGCGTGGTGAAGCTCGCCAGCCGCCAGCCCGTGGCGCCCAGCGTGTCCAGCAGGTCGGCCACCGAATAGGCGCGGTCCTGCCCGTGCAGCAGCAGGTCGTAGAAGCCCGCGTCGCTGGCCTGGTGGTCGCCGAGGTTGCGGTTGGCGAGGAACGGGTGCCCCTCGGGCAGCGCCGCCACGACGCGCCTGGCACGGTCGAGCCGCTCGGCCGGGGCGAGCCCGTCGAAGAGCGCGCCGAAGGCCTCCTGCAGCGGGTAGACGCCGCTCCGGCCGTAGGGGGCGTAGACCATGAAGCCCATGCCGCCGCCCGGCGCCAGCGCCGCGCGCAGCGCCCGGAAGCCGGCCTCGGGCTCGGGCAGGTGGTGCAGCACGCCGCAGCAGTCGATGTAGTCGAAGGGCCCGAGCGCCTCGGCATCGAGCAGGCTGCCGGTGCGGAAGGTGATGGTGCTCAGGCCGCGCGCCGCGGCGCGGGCCTCGGCGATCTCGCGGGAGGCGGTGGAGAGGTCGAGATAGGTGATCTCGGCCGGCGCGCCGGCCTTTTCCATCAGCGTGGCGAGCTGGATCACCCCGTCGCCGGTGCCGCCCCCCGCCCCCAGAACCCGCAGCGGCCGCGACCAGTCGCGCTGCCCGGACCACAGGAAGTGGTCCATCTCGAGCGGATGCGACGGCGAGCCCGTGATCAGCCTGTCCTTCTCCTCGGCCGGATCGCGCTCCGGATAGGGATAAGCCTCGTATTGTTCCTTGACCGTAACCATGTGCCTGCTCTCTTCGCGCCGCGCGGACCCTTGCACGGGCGGCGTGGAATGTCCAAGCCTCAGCGGGCCTTGCGGGCGATCTCGATGCGCGCCTCGAGCAGCGAAACCTCCTGCATTATGCGCCGCCGCTCGCTGCGGTCGGCGCTCTCGAGCAGCGTCTCGCGCAGCTTTGCCAGCTCGCGCGAGAGCGACACGAACTCGGGCACCGCGCCGTTGTCCCTGAGGATGCGGTTGAAGACCGCGTTCTCGGGGTCGTCGCAGGACGGCAGCGGCTTGCCGGCGCCGGGGAGGTTGTCGAAGGCGCCCTCCTCCTCGGCCTTGCGGATGCGCGCGTTGATGAGGTCGATCAGCGGATGGTCCATGGGCTCACTGCTGTTGCTGCTGCTCCTGCGCGAGGCGTTCGAGCTCGGCCTCGCGCCGGGCCAGCGCCTCGGGGCGCCAGGTGGTGGAGCGGCGGTAATACTCGGGGAAGACCTGCGCGCCGTCGGGGAAGGTGATCCACGGGTGCGCGGTAGTGGTGTAGATGTGCACGTCGGGGGTGATGCGGGCGGCATCGACGAGGGTGCCTGCCCGGACGAAGGCGAAGCCGCGTCCCGCGCCGGAGTAATGCGACCAGAGCGTGCAGCCGCAGGTCGGGCAGCCGACCATGGTCTGCCCCTTGCCGCTGGCCGAGGGCACCAGCCGCTCGGCCGGGCGCCCGGAGAGCCGCCTGATGTGGCGGGTCTCGATCAGCGCGTTGAGCGCAAAGGCCGAGCCGGTCTCGCGCTGGCACCACGTGCAGTGGCAGCAGTGCACGACGAGCGGCGCCTCGGCGAGACGGTAGGCGATTTCTCCACAGGTGCAGTGGCCTTGCATCGGTGACTCCCAGGGTTCCCGGCGCAGGATGCCCGTCCCCGCGCGGTTTGGCCAGCGGCGGATTGGCCGGGTGAGAGGGCCCGGCGTTGCGCCTGGCGACGCGGGAGGCAGGGGGCGCTGCCCCCGTCCGCTGGCGCGGACTCCCCCGGAGTTTAGTGGGCAAGATGAAGGGTCAGGGTTTCAGGGAGTCGATGGCCTGGGTCATCAGGCGGATGAAGTCGCTGCGCTCGGCGCCGCTCATGCCGCGCATGGCCTGCGCGTTCACCGCGTTGGCGGCGGCCTCGGCGGGGCCCTGCAGGGCGCGGGCGTGCTCGGTCAGGTGGATGGTGCGGGCGCGGGAATCGCTGTCATGGGCGCGGCGGGTGATCAGCCCGTCGCGTTCCATCCGCTTCAGCGTGTTGGCCATGGTGGCCTGTTCCACGTCGAGCCGGGCCACGAGGTCGCGTTGGGTGAGCCCGTCCTCGCGCCAGAGCTCGATCAGGGTCATGAACTGCCCCGGCGCCAGCCCGAGCGGGCGGATGCGCTCGGCCAGCGCGTGGGCGAAGACCCGCGCCATGTGGTTGGCCAGATAGCCGGCGGACCGGTGCTTGTCGAAATCGCTCATGGGGCTTGCCTATACTTACATAGCGCGCTATGCAATCGGTATATACATAGCTTGCTATTAAAGAGGAGAGTCGCAATGTCCCGATCCCGTCTCGTCACGCTGCATGGGGTTTCCGGCGCCGCGGCGCTTGGCCTCGTCGCCTGTTTCTGGTCGCTCGCGCTCTGGTGCGAGTTGGGCGCGTCTGCGGCCACCGTCGTGGTGCTGCGGCAGGTCATCCTCTACGCGCTGCCGCTTCTGATGCTGGCGCTGGCCAGCGCCGGGGCGAGCGGTGCACGGCTGGCGGGGCGGGTGCCAGGCCCCGCCGCGCGGGCCAAGCTGCGGCGGATGCGGCTGGCTGCGGTCAACGGGCTCTTGGTGCTGATCCCGGCGGCGGTGTTCCTCGGGCTGCGGGCGCGGGCGGGGGATCTTTCGGGGCCCTTCGCCACGGTGCAGGCGGTGGAACTCTGTGCCGGGGCGGTGAACATGGTGCTGCTGGCGCGCAACCTTGCCGCGGGTCTGGCGATGCGCGCCCGCGCGCCGCGTCGCGCGTGAGGGCCGGCCGGGGACAGGGGTCCGAGAGGACTGTCCGCCGGATGCAGAAAGGGCGCGCAGACCCCGGTCCGCGCGCCCTTCCCTGTCCGGCAGCCGTTCAGGCGACGGGGCTCACTCCTTCACGGTGATCCGGCCGTCGGTGTAGGGCGTGTAGGGGGCGTTGGCGGCGAGGTATTCCGCCGTCACGTCGGCGAGGTCGGGGCCGAAATCGTAGGCGTTCTCGGCGTCCACGAACATCTTGTAGCCGTCGCCGCCGTTGCGCACGTAGTTGTTGGACACCACGCCGTAGACCTTCTCCGGGTCGATGTCGGTGCCGCCGACCTTGACGTCGGAGATCCGGCTGCCCGGCTCGGCGGAGGGATCGATGGTGAAGGACATGCCCGAGACCTGCGGGAAGCGGCCGGCGCCCTCTTCCATCTGGCTGGCGCCGTTCTCGAGCGCCTCGACGAGGGTGCTGCCCTTGACCTGGAAGGTCGAGAGCGTGTTCTGGAACGGCAGCACCGTCAGCACCTCGCCCATGGTCACCTCGCCCGCGTCGATCGAGGCGCGCAGACCGCCGCCGTTCGAGATGGCGACGTCGATGCCCTGATCCTTGACCCGGTCGAGCATGGCGTCGGCCACGAGGTTGCCCATCGGGCATTCCTCGGCGCGGCACATCTCGCGCGAGCCGACGATCTCGTCCGAGGTCTCGGCCACCACCTTGTTGCGGATCTCGTCCAGCGGCGCGGCGGCCTCGGCGATGCGGTCGACGGTGGCCTCGTCCTCGGCCACGGAGGCGTCCATGATCAGCGGCGCGCCCTCGGCCGAGACGACCTTGCCGTCATCGTCGAAGGTCACGTTGAGCTCGCCCAGGAACTTGCCGTAGGCATAGGCCGAGACGATGGCGGTGTCGCCCACCATGGTCGGATAGGGCCCCTCGGCGCCGTCCATCTCGCCCAGGAGGGTGTTGGTGTGGCCGCCGACGATCACGTCGACGCCGGTGGTGTTCTCGGCCACCGAGATGTCGACCTTGTAGCCCGAGTGCGACAGCACGATGATCTTGTTGACGCCCTCTTCGGCCAGCTTGTCGACCTCGCCCTGCACCGCGTCGGCGGGGGCGGTGAAGACGATGTTCGGACCCGGCGAGGCGAGCTCGTCGGTGTCCTGCGGGGTGAGGCCGATGAGGCCGATCTTCTCGCCGTTCTTCTCGATGATCGTGGATTTCATGATCGCGTCGGAGAGCAGCGGCTCACCCGAGATGTCGGCGTTCGACATCAGCACCGGGAAATCGACCGAATCGACGAAGCCGCGCAGCACCTCGGGGCCGTCGTCGAATTCGTGGTTGCCCACGGTCATCGCGTCGTAGCCCATCTTGTTCATCATCTCTGCGGCGAGCTTGCCCTTGTAGTAGGTGTAGAACAGCGTGCCCTGGAACTGGTCGCCTCCGTCGACGAGCAGGTAGTTGTCGAGCCGCGCCTTCGCATCCTCGAGCGCCGTCACCAGGCGGGCGGAGCCGCCGAAGCACTCGCCCGCGGCGTTGTCCTCGCCCGAGCAGGTCGAATCGTACTTGCTGATCGGCTCGAAGCGCGAGTGGAAGTCATTGGTGTGGAGGATGGTCAGCGAGTAATCGGCGCTTGCCGCGCCGGCGGTGATCGCAAGCGCCGCGGCACTGCTCAGCAGACGAAAAGTCATCGGGAGAACCTCTCTGTAGGCGTTTATGTCGAGGATGTTGCAACGCTTCTGCGGCGCTGTCAAAGCGCCGCTGCCCCTGCCCTGCCCCAGTTCCGCCCCAGCCCCTTGGCACGGCCTCGATGCGGCGCGCCGATGCCCGGAAAACGCCTGCCCGGATCTGGTTACGGCCGGGCCCAGCCGCGCACCAGCGTGCGCGCGATGCCGGCGGTGTCGGCGTCGAGCCGGTCGACCAGCAGGTGCAGCCAGGCCATCGCCATCATCGCCTGCGCCATGCTTCGTGGCGGCACCTCGTCCGAGAGCTCGTCGCGCTGCACCGCCCGTTCGAACAGCACCGACAGGCTGCCCAGCCGGTCCTGCCGGTAAGCCTCGAGCGCCTCGCGCACCTCGTCGTCGCCCTGCGCGGCCGCGATGATGTGGCGGAAGATGCCGCCTTCGGGGCGGCTCCAGTGGGCGAAGAGCGTGTCGAGACAGGCCTTCACGTCGCCCTCGAGCGTGCCGGTGTCGGGGTAGCTCGTGATCGTCTTCTGGCGCTGGTAGACCGCCAGCAGCAGCGCCCCGCGGGTCGGCCACCAGCGGTAGAGCGTCGCCTTGCCGGCCCGCGCGCGCCGGGCCACCGCCTCCATGGTGAGCGCGCCGATGCCCTGCTCCTCGACGATCTCCACCGCCGCATCCAGCACGGCGGATTCGGACGCGGGGTTGCGGCGGGCGCCGATGGATGCGCGTTTTTCGGTCATTGCTGGCGATCGTCCGAGGTTTTTTCCCTCATACGGCTTTACAGCGCCGGAAGCCAGGCTTTATAGGAACGATGCGTTCCGTTCCATTAAGGAGACGCACATGACCCGCCCCGCCCGCGCCCCCTCCCGCCCCCGCTTCGCCGTGTTGGTCTTTCTCATGGTCTATCCGCTTGTCACCGGGCTGATCTACGCGCTCACGCCGCTGACCATCGACTGGCAGATCTGGCAGCGCAATCTGGTGATGGTGCCGATCATCGTGATCTCGATGATCTGGGTGATCATCCCCCGCATCCACCGGCATTTCGCCCGCTGGCTGTGAGGCCGACGCGCCTCGCCGGGGATTGACCGGCGGGGCGTTCCCCGGCATCTGGATGCCATGCTTATTTACAAGATCCTCAGATCCGAAGAATGGGCCGCGCTGCAGGCCGAAAACGAGACCGCAGGCGCCCCCATCGACGTGGCCGACGGCTACGTGCATTTCTCGACCCTCGAACAGGTGCGCGAGACCGCGTCCAAGCATTTCGACGGCATCGAGGGTCTCTACCTGCTGGCGCTTGAGGCCGACGATCTCGGCCCCGAGCTGAAGTGGGAGCCCTCGCGCGGCGGCGCGCTCTTCCCGCATCTCTACGGCCCGCTGCGGCTGGCGGACGTGCGCTGGTCGCGCCCGCTGCCGCTGGAAGTCGGCGGCCACCTGTTCCCGGATGACATGACATGAGCCTGCTCGAACGCGCGGGTCTCGCGCTGCTGCACCGGATGGATCCCGAAAGCGCCCACGGGCTCGCCCTCGCGGCGCTGCGCAAGGGGCTGGCGCCTTCGGCCGGCGCGCTGACCTCGGACCGGCTGGCATGCACCGTCGCGGGGCTGGAACTGTCCAACCCGGTGGGTCTTGCGGCGGGCTTCGACAAGAATGCCGAGGCGCTGCAGGCGCTGTCGCAATCGGGCTTCGGCTTCGTCGAGGTCGGCGCCGTGACGCCCCGGCCGCAGCCGGGCAACCCCAAGCCGCGGCTCTTCCGGCTGACCGAGGACCGCGCCGCGATCAATCGTTTCGGCTTCAACAACGACGGCATGGAGGCGGTCGCGGGCCGCCTGATGCGCCGCCCCAGGGACATGGTGCTGGGGCTCAACCTCGGCGCCAACAAGGACAGCAGCGACCGCGCCGCCGATTTCGCGCAGGTGCTCAGCCGCTGCGGCGAGGAGCTCGATTTCGCCACCGTCAACGTGAGCTCACCCAACACCGAGCGGCTGCGCGACCTGCAGGGCAAGGACGCGCTGGCGGGCCTGCTGGCAGGGGTCATGCAGGCGCGCGCGGCACTGGCGCACCCGATCCCGGTCTTCCTCAAGATCGCGCCGGATCTCGACGAGGCGGGCCTTGCGGACGTGGCCGAGGTGGCGCTGTCCTCGGGCGTCTCGGGCGTCATCGCCACCAACACCACGCTCTCGCGCGAAGGGCTCGTGTCGCCGCTGCGCGATCAGGCGGGCGGCCTCTCGGGCGCCCCGCTCTTCGAGAAATCCACCCGCGTGCTGGCGCGGCTCTCGGTGCTGACCGAGGGCAAGCTGCCGCTGATCGGCGTGGGCGGGATCTCGAACGCCGAGCAGGCCTATGCCAAGATCCGCGCGGGCGCCTCGGCGGTGCAGGTCTACACCGCGCTGGTCTACGGCGGCATGAGCCTCGTGCCCGAGATCGTCACCGGACTCGACGCCCTGCTCGCCCGCGACGGCTTTGCCAACGTGGCCGAGGCGGTGGGCACCGGCCGGGAGGACTGGCTGTGATCCTCTGGCACAACCCGCGCTGCTCGAAATCCCGCGCAGCACTTGCGCTGCTGCAGGAGCGCGGCGTGGAGCCCGAGATCCGCAAGTATCTCGAGGATACGCCCTCGCTCGACGAGCTGCGCGCCGCGCAGGCCGCGCTCGGGCTGCCCGCCATCGAGATGATGCGCCGCGGCGAGCCCGCGTTCCGCGCGCTGGGGCTTGCGCCCGACAGCGACGACGAGACCCTGCTGCGTGCCATGGCCGAAGAGCCCAAGCTGATCGAGCGCCCGCTCGCCATCCTGGGCGACCGCGCGGTGATCGGGCGGCCGCCGGAACGGGTGCTCGAGCTGCTCTGAGCCGCTCAGATCGCGGTCGCCACCAGCCAGCCCACGTAGACCACATAGGCCGCCAGCAGAAGCGCGCCCTCACGCCGGCTGACCCGCCAGCCGGTGGTCGCGAAAAGCGTCAGGGCCAGCGTCGCGCCGAGCATCACCCAGATGTCGAGCCGGATGATCTCGGGCGGGACGGCCAGCGGCTGCACCAGCCCCGTGACGCCGAGAATGCCCAGTATGTTGAAGATGTTGCTGCCGACGATGTTGCCGAATGCCACGTCGCCCTGCCCCTTGCGGACCGCCAGCACCGAGGTGACGAGCTCGGGCATGGATGTGCCGATGGCAACGATGGTGAGGCCGATCACCGTCTCGGGAATCCCCGCCATCTGTGCCAGCCCGACCGCGCCCGTGACGAGGAACTTCGCCGCGAGGATGATCCCGGCGAGTCCGCCGAAGGTCAGCAGCAGGTCGCGCCAGGGGCGTCCTTCGGGGATGTCGAACACCTCGGCCTCGGCCTCATAGACCGCCTGTGCGGCGGTGGCGCGACGGCGTTCCTGCACCAGCGTGCCGCCGACATAGGTCAGAAGCGCCAGCACCAGCGCGGCGCCTGCAACCCGCCCGATCTCGCCCATCAGCGTGCAGCCCAGGCAGAGCGCGGTGGCGATCATCAGCACCGTGCCGTCGCGCCGGAAGGCGGCGCGCTCCACCGCGATCGGCGCCATCAGCGCGGCGATCCCGAGGATCAGGAGGATGTTGCCGGTGTTGCTGCCGACGACATTGCCCATGGCGATGCCCGGCGAGCCGACCCAGGCCGCCTGCAGGCTGGTCACCAGCTCGGGCAGAGAGGTTCCGAAACCGACGAGGGTCAGGCCGATGACCAGCGGCGACAGGCCGAGCCGGCGCGCGAGCGCGACCGAGCCGCGCACGAGGGCGTCGCCTCCCAGGACGAGTCCGACAAGGCCCAGGACGAGAAGAACGATGTTCATGATGGAGGGATCACCCGAAGACACGCGCTGAACCGCGTTAGCCTTGAGATGGGGGGCGCCGTTGGCCGGTCAACCCCCTCTCGATGAATGCCCCCACGCCGGTGGTGGCGCGCCGCCGGTCAGTCGTATTGCCTCGTGTCCTCGATCACCACGCCGTCGCGGGGCAGACCGCCGGGCTTGACCAGCTCGACGATGCCCTTGAGCTTCAGCACCTCCGAGATCGTGCCCGCGTAGGCGCCGGGGTCCTCGGCGGCGGTCTCGATGCGCACGGTCATCACGTCCATCTCGCCATCGCGGCTGGCCACCACCCGCGCCCGGTCGATCTCGGAATGCTTGGCCACCAGCGCGGCGACCTGCTCGGGGCGCACGAACATGCCCTTGATCTTGGTGGTCTGGTCGGCGCGGCCCATCCAGCCCTTGATGCGCAGGTTGGTGCGGCCGCAGGGGCTCTCGCCCTCCATCACCGCGCTCATGTCGCCGGTGGCGAAGCGGACCAGCGGGTAGTCGGGGTTGAGCGTCGTCACCACCACCTCGCCGACCTCGCCGGGGGCGACCGGATCGCCGGTGCCCGGGGTCACGATCTCGACGATCACCTGCTCGTCGCAGATCATCCCCTCCATCGCCTCGCTCTCGTAGGCCACCATGCCGAGATCCGCCGTCGCGTAGCACTGCCGGCACGAGATGCCGCGGTCGGCGTAGAACTGGCGCAGCGACGGGAACAGCGCCCCGCCCGACACCGCCGCCCGCGCGATCCTGAGCTCGAGCCCCATCTCGTCGGCCTTCTCAAGGATCAGCTTCAGGTAATCCGGCGTGCCCGCATAGGCGGTGACGCCCACGTCATGGGCGGCGCGGGCCTGCAGCTCGGTCTGACCAGTGCCGGCGGGCAGCACGGCGGCGCCCACCGCCCGCGCGCCGTTCTCGAAGATCATGCCGGCGGGGGTCAGGTGATAGCCGAAGCAGTTCTGCACGATGTCGCCCAGCCCGATGCCGCAGGCGTTGAGGAAACGCCCCAGCCGCCACCAGTCGTGCTCGGCCCCGCCCGGCTCGTAGATCGGGCCCGGCGACTGGAAGACATGCGCGAAGCCGTGCGCGGGCCGCGCCGCGTAGCCGCCGAAGGGCGCCGCCGCCCCCTGCGCCGAGACCAGCGCCGACTTGCGCAGCACCGGCAGCGCGGCCAGCGCCGCACGGTCGGTCACGGAGGCCGCGTCGATCCCGGCCAGCGACTCGGCATAGCCCGGCAACTTCTGGGCTCGCGCGATCTGCGCGGGCAGCGCCTCGGCCAGCGCCTTGGCACGCGCGTCGGCGCTGCGGGTTTCCAGGTCGTCGTAATACATGCTCAGCCGAGCCTCCCTTTCAGTCTTCCCCGGATCCTGCGTCCAGCCTGTATTCCGCCAGGGTCTCGTAGACCGCGCCCGCGGGCGTCAGCGTGGACCCCACCAATCTCATCACCTCGACCGGCGCGGGGTCGGAGCGCACCCCGGCATGGTGCGCCACCGCATCGTCGAACCGCGACCGGTCCGCCGCGCCCAGCCCCGCGCCGAAGCGCACAAGCGTCACGTGCGGGCGAAACCTCTCGCGCGGCAGCTCGATCCCCGCCGCGGTCACCGCCTTCAGCACTACGCGGCGCAGCGCCACGAGCCCCGGTTCGCGCGCCACCTCTGCCGCCAGCAGCTTCACCCGCCGCCCGCCAAAGGCGGTGAGCCCCGCGACCGCCATCTCGCAGCCCGGCAGCGGGCTTCCGTCGAGCGCCATGTGCAGCTCGTGCAGCACCGCCTCGGGCTGGTCGTCGAGGAAGGCCAGCGTCAGGTGCAGGTTCTCCTCGGGTACCGGCCGCCCCACCGGCACCGCCTCCTGCAGCCCGAGCATGAGCGGCAGCAGCGGCTCGGGAACCGTCAGGCCGAGAAAGCAGCGCATCGCCCCCTGTCATGCCAGCCAGCGCTTGCGGCGTCGGTAGGAGCGCACGTCGCGGAACGACTTGCGGCCCTCGTCCGACATGCCGAGGTAGAATTCCTTGACGTCCGGGTTCTCGCGCAGGTCCACCGCGGGGCCGTCCATCACCACGCGCCCGTTCTCAAGGATGTAGCCGTAATGCGCGTAGCGCAGCGCCACGTTGGTGTTCTGTTCGGCCAGCAGGAACGACGTGCCCTCGCCCTCGTTCACCGCCTTCACGATCTCGAAGATCTGCTCCACCAGCTGCGGCGCGAGGCCCATCGACGGCTCGTCCAGCAGGATCGTCTCGGGGCGCGACATCAGCGCCCGCCCGATGGCGCACATCTGCTGCTCGCCGCCCGAGGTGTAGCCGGCCTGCGACTTGCGCCGCTCCCTGAGCCGGGGGAAATAGTCGTAGACCATCTCGAGATCGCGCTCGACCGCGGCCTTGCCGTCGCGCCGGGTGAAGGCGCCGGTCATCAGGTTTTCCTCGATGGTCAGGTGCTCGAAGCAGTGGCGCCCCTCCATCACCTGGATCACGCCCTTCTTCACCAGCGCCGCCGGATCGAGATCCTGCACCCGCTCGCCGCGATACAGGATCGAGCCCTTAGTGACCTCGCCGCGCTCGGAGTGCAGCAGGTTCGAGATCGCCTTGAGCGTCGTGGTCTTGCCCGCGCCGTTGCCGCCCAGCAGCGCCGTGATGCCGCCCTTGGGCACCGACAGCGACACGCCTTTCAGCACGAGGATGACGTGGTTGTAGATCACCTCGATATTGTTGACCTCGAGAAGGGTCTCGGTGCGCCCGGCGTCCAGCATGATTTCATCTTTCTCCTATGGGTCACGGCCCGGCGGCAGCGGCTGGCGCCGCCGCCGGTCGTGTCAGCTCACATCTGGCAGTCTTCGTTGACCGGCCAGGGCGCGTTGGCCTCGGCGTATTCCTTGGCCTTGGCCATCTCGAGCTCGGAGATGGCCTCGCTGTCGGGCATGATTAGGTCCGACGCCTTCACGAATTTCGCGCCGTCCCACTCGAGGATCCAGCCGCCGGAGTGGCCGGTGTGGTTCGAGCACGAGGTCGAGAACGGCGGCACCATGCCGGTGAGGCCGAGTTCTTCGAGCCGCTCTTCGGTGAGGTTGAGGTTCTCGAGACCCCAGCGCAGATCGGCGGCGGAGATGTCGGGCTTGCCCGCATGTTCCTGCGCCACCACGATGCCCTCGGCGAGGATCGCCGAGATCACCAGACCGCGCGAGTAGAAGACGCCTTCCATCTCTTCGGGGTTGGTCTGCGACTTGCCCGCGTCGATCACGTACTTCTTGACGTCGGCCATGACCGGCGCGTCGGGGTTCGGGAAGGACCAGCTGACGGACTTGTAGCCCTTGCCGTCCTCGCCCACGAGCTTGAGGTCGGCGTCATGCCCGGCCCACCAGACGCCGAGGATGTTCTCCATCGGGTACTTGGTCTTTGCGGCCTCGGTGATGGCGCCGGCGTTCATCGCGCCCCAGCCCCAGAGCACGACGTAGTCGGGACGCTCGCGGCGGATCTGCAGCCACTGCGCCGACTGGTTCTGCATCTCCTTCAGGCCCACCGGGATCGGCAGCAGCTCGAAGCCCATTTCCTCGGCCTTCATCTCGAGATAGGGCAGCGGCTCCTTGCCGAACGGGTGGTCGAGGTGCAGGAAGGCGACCTTCTTGCCGCTCAGATCGCCCATTTCCGAGATGTACTTCAGGATGATCGAGGCCCCGTCCCAGTAGCTCAGCGGGGTGTTGAAGGCCCACTGGAACACCGCCCCGTCCGCCATCGGCGAGAAGCCGTAGCCGGGGGCGAGGATCGGGATCTCGTCGACGTTGGTCTTGGGCAGCACCTGCAGCGTGATGCCGGTGGACCAGGGCTGGGTCACGATCGCCGAGCCCTTGGTCTTCTCGTAGCACTCCACGCCCTTTTCGGTGTTGTAGCCGGTCTCGCACTCGCTGAAGTCGATGGCGATGCCGCCGATGCCGCCGTCGCGGGCGTTGAGCATGGCCATGTAGTCGGCCTGGCCGTTCATGATCGGAATGCCCGTCGCGGCGAACGGCCCGGTGCGGTAGGCGAGGTTCGGCGTCGAAAGCCCCTCGGCCATCGCGGTGGTTCCCATGAGCGCGCCCAGCGCCGCCACGGCGGCCAGCCTCTTGAACTGTTTCATCTTCAAGGTCTCCTCCCTTTTTATCCGATGATCTGCGGTTCGCCCGTCCCGTCAGTGCGGGAAGGGCCAGATGATGAGCTTCTCCCGGATCAGCGCCCAGAGCCGTGCCAGCCCGTGCGGTTCGATGATCAGGAAGAAGACGATGAGCGAGCCCACGATCATGATGTTGAGGTGCTCGACGGTGGCCGAGCTGATCGGGATGCCGAGCGCCTCGGGCAGCGTGTTCAGCACCACCGGCAGCCCCACGATCAGGATCGCGCCAAGGTAGTTGCCAAGCACCGAGCCGAGCCCGCCGATGATGGCGATGAACAGGATGCGGAAGCTCAGCGGGATGTCGAAGAGGTTGGGCTCGGCCGCGCCGCGCCACATGAAGACGAAGAGCGCACCGGCGACACCGACCACGTAGGACGACACCGCGAAGGCGGTCAGCTTCGAGCGCATCAGGTTGATGCCGATGAGCTCGGCCGCGATGTCCATGTCGCGGGTCGCCTTCCACGTCCGCCCGAGGTTGCCGCGGGTGAGGTTGATGCAGACCACGGTAAGCAGCGTCACCACCCCCAGCACCACGAAATACTGCACGATGGACGAGGCCTGCGGGCCGGCGACGTAGACCCCGAAGATCTCGAGGTTCGGCACCTGGATCGCGCCCGAGGCGTTGTAGTTGTAGAGCCAGCCCCACTTCTCGAAGAGCCACACGAGGAAGAACTGCGCCGCCAGCGTCGCGATGGCGAGGTAGAAGCCCTTGATCCGCAGGCTGGGGATGCCGAAGGCCACGCCCACCCCGGCGCTGAACACGCCCGAGAACAGGATCGCCACGATCGGGTTCAGCCACGGCATCAGCGTGACCATCTTGTAGCAGGCGTAGGCGCCCACCCCCATGAAGGCCGCGGTGCCCAGCGACAGCTGCCCGGCGTAGCCCGTCAGCAGGTTCAGCCCCAGCGCCGCCAGCGAGTAGATCAGGATCGGGATCAGCAGAGTCTGGAAGGTGAACTCGCTCGCCGTCAGCGGAAAGATCACCCAGGCGAAGGCCAGGATCACCGCCAGGAGCACCGCGTCCTGCCGGACGGGAAACAGCGCCTGGTCGGCCTGGTAGCTGGTCTTGAATTGTCCGGCCGTGCGGTAGAGCATCTGGCCTCTCCTCCCTTGTCTGATGGCGCGCGAGGCACCTGTGCGGTCGGACGGGTCCGCCGCGAATTCGCGTTCGTAAGAGCCGCTTGCGCGGTGTCAGAGACTGCCTTCGTGCAGGCGCAGGTCCTCGTCGGGATAGGCCCGCTTCGGCGCCGGCGCGTAGCCCGTCACCTCCGAGTGCCGCACCAGCCAGAACCAGGCCCAAAGCCCCAGTCCCCCGCCGATTGCCGCAAGGATCACCGCGGTCACCATCTGCCCGCCCGCACCGCCACTGGCGGTCAGGGCGAGGTAGCCGAAGGCCCAGAAGCCGGCCCAGGCGGTGACGTTGAGGATCGCGATCAGCTTTGCCATCTCTTTCTTCTCCCTAGCGCGGTGGCATCCGGTCTCCTTCCGGTGCCACCCACCTCCTTGCGTGGAGCCTTGAAGGGGCTCCGCCCTTTGCGGTGATCCCGGGCACGTGGTGCGCGCCGTTTCTCACCTGTCCTTCGCCCGAAGGCTGGCCGGGACCCCTGCGTGGCGGGGCTCCGCCCTCCGGCGCCTCAGATCCTCCCCCCGGAGGACCTGCCGCGCCAGAGGCGCGGACCGGCGCTAGACCCTTTCGATGATGCGTTCTCCGAACAGCCCCTGCGGGCGGAACAGCAGGACGATCAGCGCGAGCACGAAAGCGAACCAGGTCTCGGTGTTGCCGCCTAGAAGCGGCTGACCCCAGTAGATCTCGAACAGCTTCTCGAGCATCCCGATCAACAGGCCACCCACGATGGCCCCGGTGATCGATTCGAGTCCACCCAGCATCAGCACCGGCAGCGCCTTGTAGGCGATGACCTCGAGCGCGAAGCTGACCCCCGCCCGCGCGCCCCAGGCGATGCCCGTGACCAGCGCGATGATGCCGGCGATGAACCAGACCAGAACCCAGATCTGCTGCAGCGAGATGCCCACCGACAGCGCCGCCTGGTGGTCGTCGCCCAGCGCCCGGATCGCCCGGCCCATGCGGGTCTTGTTGAGGAAGGCCAGCAGCGCCACCACCAGAAGGGCCGCCACGACCACCGCCGTGATGTCCTTCTGCTCGAGGATCAGCAGCCCGCCCCAGGGCTCGAGCACCAGCGAGTCGGTGGGGATGCCGAGCTCGTCGGTGATCATCACCTTGTTCTCGCCGCCGAAGATGATCTCGCCGAGGCCGATCAGGAACAGCGTGATGCCGATGGTGGCCATGAAAAGGATGATGTCCGGCTGGCCCACCAGCGGGCGCAGCACCACCCGCTCGATCGAGACCGCGAGCACGAACATCACGCCCAGCGTCAGGATCACGCAGATCCAGGCGGGCACACCCATGGCGTGCAGCCCCACCAGCGTCAGCGCCGCGAAGACCACCATGATGCCCTGCGCGAAGTTGAAGATCCGGCTCGAGCGGTAGATCAGCACGAAGCCCAGCGCGATCAGCGCGTAGAGGATGCCCGAGACCAGCCCCTCCCACAGCACCTGCAGCAGGAAGTCCGGCGCGGTGAACATGTCCACGAAGGGCTTGATGAAGATGTCGTTCAGCATGTCTGCGGTCTCCTCAATGCGACACGCCGAGATAGGCGTCGATCACGTCCTGGTTGCGGCGCACCTCGTCGGGCGGCCCGTCGCCGATCTTCTTGCCGTAGTCCATCACCACCACCCGGTCGCTCAGGTCCATCACCACGCCCATGTCGTGCTCGATCAGCACGATGGTGGTGCCGAACTCGTCGTTCACGTCGAGGATGAAGCGGCTCATGTCCTCCTTCTCCTCGACGTTCATGCCGGCCATGGGCTCGTCGAGCAGCAGCATCGACGGCTCGGCGGCCAGCGCGCGGGCCAGCTCGACCCTCTTCTTGAGCCCGTAGGGCAGCCGCCCCACCGGGGTTTTGCGGATCGACTGGATCTCGAGGAAGTCGATGACCTTCTCGACCACCTCGCGGTTGGCGATCTCCTCGTTGCGGGCCTTGCCCCACCACAGCGCCTGGCTGGCGATGCCGGCGTGCATGTGGGTGAGCCGCCCGGTCATGACGTTGTCGAGCACCGTCATGCCCTCGAACAGCGCGATGTTCTGGAAGGTCCGCGCCACGCCCATGCGGGCGACCTCGTAGGGGCGCATCGGCGGGCGCTTGGCGCCCTTGTACCAGAGCTCGCCCTCGGAGGGGGTGTAGAAGCCCGAGATGATGTTGAGCATCGACGACTTGCCGGCCCCGTTCGGTCCGATGATGGCGCGGATCTCGCCCTCCCGGATGTCGAAGGAGATGTCCTTGATCGCCACCACCCCGCCGAAGCGGAGCGTGATGTTGCGCAGCTCCATCAGGACCCCGCCGATCTGCCGCCCGTCCGCGGTCACGTAGCCTTCGGTATCCTTCACGGCCCCCTGCCTTTCATCGCTTCCCCAAATACTCTGGTCGGATCCATCCATCATGCCCTGCCCTCCGCGCCGGCGCGGTGCCCCGCGGGACGTTCGGGTTCGCTCCGGACCGCCGGCGGCGGCGCACCGTCCTGGGGACGGTTCGAGGAGTGAACGGGCGGAGCCCCGCGACGGCGAAGCCGAGCGTAACGCGCCATCCCCGTCATTCCGCCGCCATCGCGGGGGGTGCGACCGGCACCACCTCCGCGTCCATGATGGTGAGCGTCGCCCTGATCTTGCCCTTGCGGCCGTCCTCGTAGGTCACCTCGGTCTCGGTGTAGATGCTGGGCGAGCCGTCGTAGAGCGCGGTCACCAGGTCGTCGAACTTCTCGGCGATGATCTTGCGCCGCACCTTGCGGGTCCGGGTCAGTTCGCCGTCGTCCGCGTCAAGTTCCTTGTGCAGCACGAGGAAGCGGTGGATCTGGCAGCCCGAGAGCATCTCGTCCCCGGCCACCGAACGGTTCACCTCCTCGACGTGGCCGCGGATGATCTCGAGCACCTTCGGATGCCCGGCGAGCTCCTGGTAGGAAGCGTAGGCAATGTTGTTGCGCTCGGCCCAGTTGCCGACGGCGGTGAGGTCGATGTTGATGAAGGCGGTGCAGCGGTCGCGGCCCGCCCCGAAGACCACCGCCTCGAGGATGTTGGGGTAGAACTTGAGCTTGTTCTCCACGTATTTCGGCGCGAAGAGCGCGCCGTCGGCCATCTTGCCCACGTCCTTGGCGCGGTCGATGATGCGCAGGTGGCCGGTGCTTTCCTCGAAGAAGCCCGCGTCGCCGGTCGCGACCCAGCCCTCGGCATCCTTGGTGTCGGCGGTGCTCTCGGCGTTCTTGTAGTATTCCACGAAGACGCCCGGCGAGCGGTAGAACACCTCGCCGTTGTCGGCGATGCGGATCTCGACGCCCGGCGAGGGCACACCCACGGTGTCGGGCCGGACCTCGTGGTCGGGCTGCTGGGTGATGAAGACCGAGGCCTCGGTCTGGCCGTAGAGCTGCTTGAGGTTGATGCCGAGCGCCCGGTAGAAATCGAAGATCTCGGGGCCGATGGCCTCGCCCGCGGTGTAGCCCACGCGCACCTTGCTGAAGCCCAGCGTGTTCTTGAGCGGACCGTAGACCATGAACGAGCCCAGCGCGTAGCGCAGCCGGTCGAGCAGCCCCACCGGCTTGCCGTCGAGGATCCTCGGCCCGACGCTGCGGGCGTGGTTCATGAAATGGTGGAACATGCCGCGCTTGAATGCGCCCGCGTCCTCCATGCGGATCATGATCTGGGTGAGCTGGGTCTCGAACACCCGCGGCGGCGCGAAGTAGTAGGACGGGGCGATCTCGCGCAGGTCCGTCATCATGGTCTCGGCGCTTTCCGGGCAGTTCACGCAGAAGCCGGTCCAGTAGGCCTGCCCGATCGAGAAGATGAAATCGCCGACCCAGGCCATCGGCAGGTAGGCGAGCACTTCCTCGCCCGGCCCCAGCTTGTCGAACTCGGCCGAGTTCTTGGCGGTTTCGATGATGTTGCGGTTGGACAGCACCACGCCCTTGGGCTTGCCCGTGGTGCCCGAGGTGTAGAGCATCACGCAGGTGTCGTCGTAGCCCAGCGACTCGCGGCGCGCGGTCAGCTCGCCGATGAACTCGTCATGGGCGGCGCGGCCCTGGTTCTGGATGCTGGCATAGTCGTGCAGGCGGCGATGATCGTATTTCCGCATCCCCCGGGGATCGACGTAGATCATGTGCTCGAACTGGTGCAGGTCGTCCTGGATGTCGATGACCTTGTCCACCTGCTCCTGGTCGGCGGCGATGACGAAGCGGGCGCCGCAGTGCTGCAGCGCGTATTCCATCTCTTCGGCGGCGGCGTCCTGGTAGAGCGGCACCGGCACCGCGCCGCACATCTGCGCGGCGACCATCGACCAGTAGAGCGTCGGACGGTTGCGGCCGATGACCGCCACGTGGTCGCCCTTGCGGACGCCGAGATTGAGCAGGCCGAGCGCAAAGGCCTCGATCTCCTTCTCGGTCTCCGCCCAGGTCCAGCTCTGCCAGATGCCGAACTCCTTCTCGCGATACGCCGGGCGGTTCCCGAAGGTCCCCGCGTTGCGCTGCAACAGAGCCGGAATCGAGCGCAGACCTTCCGCGCCCTCGGACATGTATGCCAAGTTGTCTCCTCCCGTCTTGCCCCTTCCCCGGGACCTCCCCCCTCTCCTCCAGAGGGGTCACCGCGCCTCCACGCGATTCAGGCACCATTAAGGGTCAGCTGCAGGCTGACGGTCAATGTTTACGTGATGTTTGCCCAATTCTTACGAATTGTAACAACCGACGCAGGGGCGCTGCCCCTCTTGGCCTGCGGCCAATTCACCCCGGAGTTTATCTGGCAAGATGAAGCCCGGGGGCGCCTGGTGGCATCGGGAAGCAGGGGCATGCTTTGCACCGGCGGCGCGCGGTGCTAGCCATGTCGCCGAGGGAGGACGGCCGGATGAACAAGGATGCGCTGACACAGGCGGGGCTCAACCTGATCCAGCAGGCGCTGTCGATCTATGACAGCGATCTGCGGCTGGCGGTGAGCAACCGCCGCTTCGCCGAGCTGTTCGACCTGCCGGAGCGGCTCTGCACCGAGGGGGCGAGCTTCGAGGACACCATCCGCTATCTCGTGGAGCGCGGCGAATACGGCCCGGTCGACCACCCCGAGAGCTTCGTGGCAGCGCGGCTCGAGCAGGCCCGCGCCTTCGAGCCGCATTACATGGAGCGCACCCGCGCCAACGGCCGCACCATCAGCGTCGAGGGCGCGCCGCTGCCGCAGGGCGGCTGGGTCACCGTCTACACCGACATCACCGCGATGAAGCGGCAGGAGAGCCTGCTGCGCACCCGTTCGGAGCTCTTGTCCGAGGAGGTGCTGCGCCGCTCCGAGGAGCTTTCGGCCACCAACCGCCAGCTGGCCGCCACCAACGCGGCGCTCGAGGAAGCGCGGCGCGAGCTCACCGAGATGGAGGCGCGCACCCGTCTCACCACCGAGATGATGCCCGCGCATATCGCCCGGGTCGATGCCGGCTGGCGCTACACCTTCTCGAACCGGCGGCTGCCGCACGTGATGCCCGGGCGGCCGTCGGAGATCGTGGGGCTCCACGTCTCCGAGGCGCTGGGGCCGGCCTATGCCAAGGTGCGGCCGCACATGGAGCGGGCGCTGGCCGGGCGCCAGAGCATCTTCGAGTTCACCGACGAGGGCTCGTCGCGGCGCATCCGGGCGGTGTTCACCCCCGACCCGACGGAGCCCGGCGTCTACATCCTGAGCCACGACGTCACCGAGGAGACGCAGGCCCGCGCCGCCCTGCAGCAGACCAAGCGCCGCGAGCTGGCCGCGCAGCTGACCTCGGGGCTGGCGCATGATTTCTCAAACCTGCTGACCATCATCCTCGGCATGCAGTCCAAGCTGGCGCGGATCAACGAGACCCCGGAGGCGCAGCCGCTGATCCAGGCCACGCTGCAGGCGGCGCGGCGCGGCGGCGAGCTGCTGAACCGCATCGCCGACATCACCAGCCACCGGGCGTGGCGGCCGGCGCCGGTGGACCTCGGCGCCTTCCTCGCCGATCTCGAGACGCTGGCCACGCCGTCGCTGCCGGGGCGGCTGGCGCTGCGCATCGCGGCGGAGGCGCGCGGCACCTTCCTGCTCGACGAGGGAATGCTGCAGGACGCGGCGCTGAACCTCGTCCTGAACGCGGCGGATGCCTGCGGCGAGGAGGGCACGATCACGGTGGCGGCGCGCACCATCCTCGACACCTGGCTCGAGCTCTCGGTGTCCGACACCGGCCCCGGGTTCAGCCCGCAGGCGCTGCAGCACGGGCTCGACCCGTTCTTCACCACCAAGGGCGGCGAGGGCTCGGGGCTGGGGCTGGCAATGGTCTACGACATGGTCAAGCTCGCGGGCGGCGAGGTGAAGCTCGCCAACGGCGCGCCCGGCGCCTGCGTGACCCTGCGCCTGCCGCTGCGCCGGGCCGAGGCGCTGCCGCGCGCCGGGCTGGTGCTGCTGGTCGAGGACAACCCGGACCTGCGGGCGGAGGTGCGCGAGATGCTCACCGCCATGGGCCATCAGGTCGCCGAGGCGGCCTCGGTCGAGGAGGCGCGGACGCTGGCGGAGCGGCTGGAGATCGACCTCGTGCTGTCGGACATCACGCTGGAGGGCGCCCTGCCCGGGTCCGAGCTGCCGCTGCTGCTGCCGAATGTGCCGGTGCAACTGATGACCTCGTTGCCGCCGGACAGTCCGCTCAGGCGCGAGGCGGTGACCCGTGCGCCGGTGCTGGCGAAGCCCTTCACGCCGGAAGAGCTGGCGGCGTTCCTCGGCCACCCGGGAGCCGCCGCATGAGCGCGCCGCTGGTCTCGATCCTCGACGACGAGCCGACGATCCGCGCCATCCTCTCGGAAGCGCTGACCGAGGCCGGGTTCCGCACCATGGCCTTTGCCCGCGCCACCGAGTTCGAGGCGGCGCTGAAGCGGGCGACGCCGGACCTGTGCCTCGTGGATCTCGGGCTGCCGGACCGCGACGGGCTGAGCCTCGTGCACCGGCTGGCGCTGGAACAGGGGGCGGCGGTGATCATCATCTCGGGGCGCGCGCAGGTGCAGGACCGGGTGACCGGGCTCGAGCTCGGCGCCGACGACTACATCATCAAGCCCTTCGACCCCGCCGAGGTGGTGGCCCGCGTCCGGGCCCGGCTGCGCGGGCCGCGCGTCGCGCCGCGCGGGGGCGACAGCGCGCGCTTCGCCGGATGGACCGCGCATTTCGACCGCTACGCGCTCGAGGACGAGACCGGTGCCGAGACCCCGTTCAGCCATGCCGAGGGCGAAGTGCTGCGACTGTTCCTCGACAGCCCCAAGCGGCTCATCACCCGGGCGCAGATGCAGGAGAGCCTTGGCGGTGCCGCGGGCGAGAGCTTTGACCGCGCGATGGACGTGCGGATCTCTCGGCTGCGCACCAAGCTTCGGGAGGACCCGAAGAACCCGCGGCTGATCAAGACCATCTACGGTGCGGGGTACATCTTCCTCGGCGACGTGGAGTGGGTCTAGGACACGTCCCGGGTCGCGGGGCCTGACGACCCGGGGCCTTCCGCCATTTCGGGGCGCCCCGAAGACACATCGCGCCTGCCCGCCGCCTGCCGCTCGCACACGCAATTTCGCTTTGTGCGAGCGGCAGGCGGTGGCACTATACCTGTGCTTGAATTTCAGAAAATAGACTCTCGCAAGAGGTATTTCATGGAACATTCCGGAAAATACGCCGCCGAGTTCATCGGCACCTTCTGGCTGACCTTCGGCGGCTGCGGCGCGGCGGTGCTGTCTTCGGCCTTCCCCGAAGTGGGAATAGGCCTGCTCGGCGTCTCGCTCGCCTTCGGTCTGACGGTGCTCACCATGGCCTATGCCATCGGCCACGTTTCGGGCTGCCACCTCAACCCGGCGGTGACCGTAGGGCTGGCGGTCGGCGGGCGGTTCCCGATGTCGGACGTGCTGCCCTACATCATCGCGCAGGTGCTGGGCGCGGGGCTCGGGGCGGCGGTGCTCTACGTCATCGCCAGCGGCGTGCCCGACTTCGACGCGGCGGCCTCGGGCTTTGCCGCCAACGGCTACGGCGCCCACAGCCCGGGAGGCTATTCGCTGATGTCGGCCTTCGTGGCGGAGCTGGTGCTCACCATGATGTTCCTCTTCATCATCATGGGAACGACCCACGGGCAGGCGCCGGTGGGCTTCGCGCCGCTGGCCATCGGGCTGGCGCTGACGCTGATCCACCTGATCAGCATCCCGGTCACCAACACCTCGGTGAACCCGGCGCGCAGCACCGGTCCCGCGCTTTTCGTGGGCGGCTGGGCGCTGGCGCAGCTCTGGCTGTTCTGGCTGGCACCGCTCATGGGCGGCGCGCTGGGCGGGGTGCTCTATCGCTGGCTCAGCCCGACGCCGACGGGCAGCGTCGAAGGCGGCGTTCCCAGCAGCTGAGCCGCCGCAGGCGGCCCGGCACGCGACCCGGTCAGGAGGCTTCGGGCTCTTCCGATAGCAGCTTGACCAGCTCGCCCTTCATCTGCTCGAGCTCGTCGCGGTAGCGCGACGGGCCGAGGATGCTCAGCGCCGCGTCGAAATCGGCGAGCACCTGCGCCTCGGCGTCCTCGATGGCGGCCATCATGTCGCCGTCGATGTCCTCGAACATCGAGCGCAGCGACACCGATGTGCGGTTCACCGCCGCCCGCAGCCCGCCCGAGCGGTCGGGCTCGCCACCCAATGCGGTGATGGTTGCGGAGATGCGGTCGCACTGTTCAAGGTGCAATCCCCGGAACTTGAGCGCGATGTGGCGGAATTCGGGTTCGGCCTTGTCGGTCATTTCCTCGAACCAGGCGTGGGTCTCGACGCTGCGGGACAACAGGTCCTGCAGGGTCGCGAGCTGGTCCTCGGTGGCATTGATCGGCTGAACATCGTTCATGGCGTCTGTCCTCGGCTGCTGTCCCCGACCGGGGCATCACGCACCAACGCCGCAATGCGGCGAGGGGTTCCCGCCGGGGCGCAGGGGCTGTCGCCCCGTGCCCCTACCCCAGCGCCGCCACCGCCCGCGCCAGCGTGTTGAGCCCGGTCACGAGGTCGGCCTCGTCGGTGTCCTCGGCGAAATCGTGGCTGATGCCGCCGATCGAGGGCACGAAGAGCATCGAGACCGGCATCAGCCGCGCCACGTTGGTGGCATCGTGCAGCGCGCCCGAGGGCATCACGCGCCAGCGGCCGGGCGCCTCGTCGCCCGCGGCCCGTTCGAGCGCGCCGCGCAGGCCGGGGTCCATCGCCACCGGGTCGAGCCCCAGCATCGGGCCGAAGCCCGGCTCCATCCCCATCTCGCGCGCGATCTCGGCGGCGGCGGTGCGGATGATCTCTTCCATCCGCGCCAGCCGGTCGGCGTCACCGTCGCGCCATTGCATCGAGAAGCGCACCCGGCCGGGCACGATGGAGGCGGCGTTGGGGTGCACCGCCACGTGGCCGATGGTCCAGACGGTCTGCGGCGTCACCACGTTGGCGAAGCGCTCGGCGATCCGCGCGTTGAAGCCCGCAAGCGCCTGGAAGGCGTCGCGGCGCAGGTGCATCGGCGTGGTGCCCGCGTGGTTCTGCTGGCCGGTGAAGGTGATGTGCATGTCGCGGATGCCGACGATGGCATCGACCACCCCCAGCTTCTCGCCGCTGCTGTCGAGCACCGGCCCCTGCTCGATGTGCATCTCGATGTAGCCGCTGAACCGCCCGGGATCGACGAAATCGCCGCGCCGTACGCCGAACCGGGCGCGGGCCTCGGCAAAGCTCAGGCCCTCGGCATCGTGCAGCGCATCGGCGCCCTCGAGCGTCTGGTTGCCGGCCCAGACCGAGCTGCCGGTGGTGACGCCGAAACGCCCCTCCTCGTCCTCGAAGGACACCACCGAAACCGGCGGCCCGCCGGCGGCGCGCGCGGCGCGCGAGATCTCGAGCGCCGCGATCACCCCGAGCGCACCGTCGAGCCAGCCGCCCTCGGGCTGGCTGTCGGAATGCGAGCCCATCAGCAGCGAGCGGCCGTCGGCGAGCCCGAAGAGCGAGCCCACCGGGTCGTAATGCGGCTTGAGCCCGGCCTCGGACATGCGCATCGCCAGCCAGTCGCGCGCGGCGATGTCGGGATCCGAGAAGCCCGGGCGCGACACCCCCTTGCCGACGCCGGAGGCCCCGAAGCGGCGCAGGGCGTGCAGGTCCTTGAGGAAACGGTCTGGATCGACGGGCAGCATGGGCGCACTCCTTTGGCCGCAAGTCTGTGCCCGGGCCTGAGCGATGTCAATTTATCATGAGAAATTCGGCGGCGTGCCGTCGCGGGCTGCGAGGGTCTGCCTCAGCCCCGGGCCATGGACCCAATGGGCAGTTGCAAGGTTCGACTCACCCCACGCCCCATGAGCCCGGAAGGCACGCGCAAGGCCTGCCTCTGCCACGGGCCATATCCCGGCAGGCGGGCGCGAAGACCTGCCTCAGCCCTGCACCATGATCGCCTCGAGCCGCGCCCGCGCCGAGTCGGGGATCGGCGTCGGCCGGGTGGCGGAATCCACGGCCACGTGGACGAAGAACCCCTCCACGCAGGCGATGTCCTCGTCGTTGCGGAAGATGCCGATCTCGAAGCGCACCGAGCTCGTGCCGAGCTTGCCGACGCGGATGCCCGCGTGCAGCACGTCGGGAAAGCGCGCCTCGGCGTGGTAGGTGGCGCCGCTCTCGACCACGAGGAAGCGCAGGCCGCCCTCCTGCGCGATCTCCATCCCCTGCTCGATCTGCCAGAGGCTCACCACCGTGTCGAAATAGGACAGGTAGGTGACGTTGTTGATGTGGCCGTAGGTGTCGTTGTCCTTCCAGCGGGTCTGGATCTCGCGGAAGGCATGGTAGGCGGAGCGGGGTTGCGGGGGTCTGCGTGTCATCCGGATTTCAGCGCCCTTAAGGCGGCCGAGGCGCCCCAGCCCGCGGCGATGGCGATCACCAGCGACAGCAGGCCGTAGAGCGGCGGCTGATTGCGCGAAAGGTTGAAGAGCCAGCGCTCGAGCCCGACCTTGCCGACCTGGATCACCGAGGCGTGCTGCGAGACGACGCGGCCGCCGCGGGTCAGGTAGACGCGGGTGGTGTACTCGCCCTCGACGATGTTGGCGGGCATCGAGATCGCGGTGTCGAAGAGCGTGCTGTCGCGCAGCTCGACGGTGTTCGGGCGCTGCTGGTAGAGCCCCTTGCTCTCGCGCAGGCGGATCAGCGCGTCGGTGAAGCTCTGCGAATCCTCGATGTTCATCGGCGCCCCCACCGAGCGGATGGCGCGCGCGACCGAGACCCGGTGGCGCAGGTCCTCGACCTCCGAGATCACGTCGCCCCACGCGGCCGAGGTGGCCACGGCGTAGAACGAGGGGGCGGCGTCTATCTCGACCGCGTCGGTGTTGACCCAGATGCCGAGCCTCCGCTCCTTGCGCCAGACCGTGGCCGGAGTGACCGGCCCCGCGACGGTGACGATCACCTGCAGCGGCGGGTCCGAGCGGATCGGGGCCTCGCGCTTGACGGCGCCGAAGATCAGGATCTCGGAGCCGTCGAAATCGGCGGTGATGTTGACGCTGTCCTTGCTGAGCCCCATGACCACTTCCTCGGCCCGGAGCGGCAGCGCGACCAGCGACAGCAGAAGGAGAAGCAGCGCCCGCATCATTCGCCCCCCGTCCCGAGTTCGTAGAGGTCGGCCGGGGTCAGGAACAGGTCCAGCGCCAGCTTGAAGCAGACCAGCAGCACCAGCGAGGCCAGCGCGATGCGCAGCTGCTCGGCCTTGAGCCGCGTGCCGATGGCGGTGCCGAACTGCGCCCCGATGACACCGCCGATCAGCAGCACCAGCGCCAGCAGCACATCGACCGTCTGGCTGGTGATGGCGTGGGCCATGGTGGTGAAGGCGGTGACGAAGATGATCTGGAAGAGCGAGGTGCCGACCACCACCTTGGTGGGCATGCCCAGCAGGTAGATCATCGCGGGCACCATGATGAAGCCGCCGCCCACGCCCATGATGGCCGAGAGCACGCCGACCGAGAGCCCGACCAGCAGCGGCGGAATCGCCGAGATGTAAAGGCCCGAGGTGCGGAAGCGCATCTTGAAGGGCAGCCCGTGCACCCAGCCGTGATGGCGGCGCTTGGGCACCGCGCCCTTCTTCGAGCGGCGCAGGGCGTTGAGGCTCTCGATGAACATCAGCCCGCCGATGATGCCGAGGAAGACGACGTAGCAGAGCCGCACCAGCAGGTCGACCTGACCCAATTGCTTGAGAAGGTTGAAGATCCAGACCCCCAGCGCCGCCCCCACGAGACCGCCGCAAAGGAGCACCGTGCCCATGCGCAGGTCGACCGTCCGTCGCTTGAGATGCGCGAGCACCCCCGAGACCGAGCTGGCGACGATCTGGTTGGCGCCGGTGGCGACCGCCACCGCGGGCGGGATCCCCATGAAGAACAGCAGCGGCGTGATCAGGAAGCCGCCTCCGACGCCGAACATGCCCGAGAGGATTCCCACCAGCCCGCCAAGGCCGAAGAGCAGGAAGATGTTGACCGAGACCTCGGCGATGGGGAGGTAGATCTGCATGGCGCGACTTTGCGAGCGCGGCGATAATTTGGCAAGCGGCGGAAGGCGCTTTGTCTTCGCGCCTGCAGCAGTTTCGCCACCCTGCCCCCGGCGCGACCGTCAGCGCGCGAGAAGGCCCGGCGCGCGCAGCAGCAGCCAGAGGCAGAAGCCGCTCTCGGCCAGCATCGGCAGCAGGTAGGCGGGCGCGAAGGCGGCGCCGAGCTCGGGCGCGAGGAAGCGCAGCGCGCTGCCCGCGATGTAGACCAGCCCCGACGCCGCGATCAGCCAGCCCAAGAGCGCCGGTCGCGCCCCGGCGCGCGCCAGCAGCCAGCCGGTGAGCAGACAGTTCACCCCGAAGAACACCAGCCCGAGGTCGTAGCCATGCGCCTGCAGCGCCATGGCAAGCTGCGCCGTCGCGGCCCCGGCCTCGCCCTGCATCTCGAGCGCCAGCAGCGCCCCAGCCTGAAACAGCAGCGACGCGGCGATCAGCCCGGCCTGCACCAGACGGAAGACCAGCGCCGCCAGCGCCACCGGCGCGCTGACCGGGCGCAGGAGCTGGTAGAGCAGCACCGCCAGCGCCACGTCGGCCAGCGCCATGACGGTGTCCGCGGCGAGGCTCGCCCGCAGAAGCCCCGGCGCCGCGAGGATCCGCGCCGCCGTCTCGGCCGCGTTGCCCGGCACCACCAGCGCGCCGCGCAGGGCAAGCTCGCTGGTGAGGCCAAGTGCGATGATGGCGAGATAGAGCACGCCTGCGGCACGGGCGGCGCCGAACGGGCGGCTACGGGCGGGGCTGGCAGGACGGGCGTCGAACATCGGGGCGGCTCCGGCGGCTTGGAGGGTGCCCCGAGCCTAGGCGGTTTCGCCGTCCCTGAGTACCGTTTTCAGGCCCGGATTTTTCTGGCCCGTGTTGCAAAGTGTCCCCTGCTTGGGCCCGGCTCAGCGCGGGCGCAGGCCGTCGAGGAAGATGCTGATCGAGCGGTCGCGCCGGACCGCCTTCTGCTCGGGCGAGACGTGTTCGCCGCCCGAGGTCATGAGCGCGTGCAGCGCATTGCCCATGACCATGTCGACCAGCAGCTCGGCGGCCTCGTCGGGGGTCATGTCGTGGCAGGTGACCTCGCCCTCAGCCAGCGCGGCGTCGAGCTCGGCCGAGATGTAGCGTATCAGCGCCCCGCGGCCGTTGGCGTCGAACTCGCGGGCGATGCCGGGATAGACGGGCGCCTCGGCAATCACCGCGCGCATCAGCTCGAGCGGCGCATGCTCGAACTCGGGGGTGAAGTTCACTGTCAGCAGCCTGCGCAGCCGGTCGGGCAGCGGCAGCGCGCGGTCACCCTCGTCGAGCGGGCGGAAGATGGTGCCGCCGATCCGGGCGAAGGCGGCGCCCAGCAGTTCCTCGCGGCTGGAGAACAGCGTGTAGAGCGTGCGCTTGGACATCCCCGCCCGGCGCGCGATCGCCGCCATGCTCACGTCTTCCAGCCGGCACTGGCACAGCAGCTCGCGCACGGCGTCGAGCACCATGTCCTGCCGGGTGGACTGGTCGATCTGCACCGGTCTGCCCCGTCGCCGCTGGATATAGCCGCAGCACTCCGATGATGGTTTTCGCAAATCGCGTCTCCTGTGCTGCGCTGCCGTGAATTTTGCCTGAGTCTCCGCGCTGCACTCTTTACAAAACCTGCCGGTTTCCATAACGGGTTGCAAGACCGATCCGCACATGAGCGGCTCTTTGCCTTCTTCGGAGAGACATTATGCCCCAAGGATTCTTCCGATCCCTGCGCGAAAAGCTTGTGATCGGCGGCCTGTTTGCTGCCGCATCCGCCCTCCCCGTCGCCGCGCAGCAGGGCGAGGCCCCGCCGCAGCCGGTGACCGTCGTCACCCTCGAATCGTCCGACGTGACGCTGACCTCGGCGCTTCCGGGCCGGGTCACCGCCTCGGGCGTGGCCGAGGTCCGGCCGCAGGTCGGCGGCATCATCGACGAGCGCCTTTTCGAAGAGGGCCGCGACGTCACGCGTGGCGACCCGATGTACCGCATCGATTCGGCCACCTACGAGGCCGCCAAGGCCGCGGCCGAGGCATCGCTGGCACAGGCCGAGGCGCAGCTTGCCTCGGCAGAGCGCGAGGCCACCCGTCAGAACGAACTGCGCGAGCGAAACGTCGCCAGCCAGCAGACCCTGGATGACGCGCTGGCCGCGCGCGACGTGGCCGCCGCGTCGGTGAAGGTCGCCGAGGCAAACCTGCTGTCGGCCAACATCGACCTCGACCGCACCACGATCCGCGCCCCCATCTCGGGCGTCGCGGGCCTGTCGGAGGCAACGCAGGGCGCACTCGTGACCTCGGGCCAGACCACCGCGCTGACCACCATCCGCCAGCTCGACCCGGTCTACGTCGACGTGACCCAGTCTGCCGCCGAGGTGCTGCGCTGGCGCCGGTCGGGCCAGCAGGTGGCCGAGGATTCCTCGGCCGTGGTGCACCTGCGTCTCGCCGATGGCGAGATCTACGAGCACGCGGGCTACCTCGCCGCCGCGGAGCCGCATGTGAACGAGCTGACCGGCGTGATCGTGCTGCGGCTCGAGTTCCCGAACCCCGAGCGGCTGCTGCTGCCCGGCATGTACGTGCAGGTCGAGGTGCCGCAGGGCCAGATCAGCGGTGCCATCCTCGCCCCGCAGGAAGGCGTGACCCGCGACCGCCGCGGCCGCCCGGTGGCCATGGTGGTGAACGACGAGAACGTCGTCGAGACCCGCGAGCTGACCGTGCAGAGCGATCAGGGCGCCAACTGGGTCGTCACCGGCGGGCTCGAGGCGGGTGACCGCATCATCGTCGCCGGTCTGCAGAAGGTCTCGGTCGGTATGACCGTGACCCCGCAGGAGCGCAGCGCCGAGACCGAGGGAGGCGCAGAGCAGGCGCCTGCCGACGCGCCCGCCAAAGAATAAGCCGCTAAAGCCGCGCCACAGGCGCCAGGAGTCCGCAATGGCCCGTTTCTTCATCGACCGTCCGGTCTTCGCCTGGGTGATCTCGATCCTCATCATGGGGGTCGGCCTGCTGTCGATCCTGACCCTCCCGGTCGCGCAATACCCCGAGATCGCGCCGCCCTCGGTGCAGGTCAGCGCCCAGTACCCCGGGGCCTCGGCCGAGACCGTGGCGAACACCGTCACCCAGATCATCGAACAACAGATGACCGGGCTCGACGGCATGCGCTACATGTCCTCGTCCTCGACCTCGGCCGGCACCGCCTCGATCACGCTGACCTTCGAATCCGGGACCGACCCGGACGTGGCGCAGGTGCAGGTGCAGAACAAGCTGTCACAGGCGACCGCGCTGCTGCCCGAGACCGTGCAGCGGCAGGGCGTCACGGTCGAGAAATCCTCGTCGTCCTTCTTCATGGTGATCGGCCTGATCTCCGAGGACGGCGCGCTCGAACAGGCCGACCTCTCGGACTACCTGAACTCGAACCTCGTGGACGAGTTCAGCCGGATCGAGGGCGTCGGTGGCGCGCAGGTCTTCGGCGCACAATACGCCATGCGGATCTGGCTGCACCCGTCCAAGCTCGCCGCCTACGAGATGACTCCGGCGGACGTGGTCAGCGCGGTCTCGGCGCAGAACGCCCAGATCTCGGCCGGTTCCTTCGGCTCGCTGCCCGCGCCCGATGGCCAGCAGCTCAACGCCACGATCACCGCGCAGTCGCTGCTGTCGACCCCCGAGGACTTCCGCAACATCGTGCTGCGGGCCGAGACCGACGGCGGCCTCGTGCTGCTGCAGGACGTGGCGGACGTCGAGATCGGCGCCGAGAACTATTCCACCATCGCCCGCTACAACGGCCAGCCCGCCTCGGGCATGGCGCTGCAGCTGGCGTCGGGCGCCAACGCGCTCGACACCTCGGAGCGGGTCAAGCAACGCATCGAGGAGTTCTCCGAGTTCTTCCCCGAAGGCGTCAACTACGTCATCCCCTATGACACCACGCCCTTCATCGCGATCTCGATCCACGAGGTGCAGAAGACGCTGATCGAAGCCATCGTGCTGGTGTTCTTCGTGATGCTGCTGTTCCTGCAGAACTTCCGCGCCACGCTGATCCCGACGCTGGCGGTCCCGGTCGTCATCCTCGGCACCTTCGGGGTGCTGGCGCTGGCGGGCTTCACCATCAACACGCTGACCATGCTCGCCATGGTGCTGGCCATCGGCCTGCTCGTCGACGACGCCATCGTGGTGGTCGAGAACGTCGAGCGGATCATGGAGGAAGAGGGCCTGTCCCCGCGCGAGGCGACCCGCAAGTCGATGGGCCAGATCACCGGCGCCCTCGTCGGCATCGCGCTGGTGCTGTCGGCGGTGTTCGTGCCCATGGCCTTCTTCCCCGGCTCCACCGGGGTAATCTACCGGCAGTTCTCGATCACCATCGTTTCGGCCATGGCACTGTCGGTGCTGGTGGCGATGACCCTGACCCCGGCGCTTTGCGCCACGCTGCTCAAGTCCAAGGACGTGCACCACACCAAGCGCGGACCGGCGGGCTGGTTCAACAAGGGCTTCGACAAGACCACCAGCGGCTATGCCGGCACCGTGGGCTGGCTGATCCGTCGTCCGTTCCGCATGCTCATCGTCTACGCGGCGCTCGGCTTCGGCATGGTGTTCCTGTTCAACAACACCCCCACCGGCTTCCTGCCGGACGAGGACCAGGGCATCCTGATGACGCTGGTGCAGGCGCCGACCGGCGCCACCGCCGGACGCACGCTCGAGGTGGTGAAGCAGGTCGAGAACCACTTCTCGGCCAACGAGCAGGACAGCGTCGAGTCGGTGTTCGGCGTGGTCGGCTTCTCCTTCGCGGGCCAGGGCCAGAACATGGGCCTCGCCTTCGTGCGGATGAAGGACTGGGACGAACGCCCCTCGCCCGCGCAGAGCGTGCAGGCGGTGGCGGGCCGTGCCTTCCCGGCCTTCATGGGCATCCAGGACGCCATGGTCTTCCCGATCGTGCCGCCCTCGGTGATCGAACTCGGCAACGTCTCGGGCTTCGACTTCTACCTGCAGGCGCAGGCCGGGCAGACCCATGAGCAGCTGCTGGAAGCCCGCAACCAGCTGCTGGGCATGGCCGCGCAGAGCCCGATCCTGAGCTCGGTCCGTCCCAACGGGCTCGAGGATGCGTCGCAGTTCAACCTCGACATCGACTGGCGGGCCGCCGGCGCGATCGGGGTGACCCCCACCAACGTCGGCAACTTGCTGTCGGTGGCCTGGGCCGGGTCCTACGTCAACGACTTCAACGACAACGGCCGGATCAAGCGCGTCTACGTGCAGGGCTCTCCGGAAAGCCGTGCGACGCCGTCGGACCTGCAGAAGTGGCGGGTGCGGAACGCGAACGGGGACCTCGTGCCCTTCGCCAACTTCACCTCCGAAAGCTGGACCTACGGCCCGCAGGGTCTCACCCGCTACAACGGCGTGCCGGCGATGCAGATCCAGGGCTCGCCCGCCGAGGGTGTCTCCACCGGCGAGGCCATGGCCGAGATCGAGCGCATCGCCTCGCAGCTGCCGCCGGGCTACTCGGTGGCGTGGACCGGCCTGTCGCTCGAGGAACGCGATTCCGGCGGCCAGGCCCCCCTGCTCTACGCGCTGTCGCTGGCGGCGATCTTCCTCTGCCTCGCGGCGCTCTACGAGAGCTGGACGATCCCGCTGTCGGTGATGCTCGCCATGCCCATCGGCGTGCTGGGCACCATGGGCGCGGCCTACTGGTTCGGCTTCGACAACGGCGTGTTCTTCCAGGTGGGCCTGCTCACCGTCATCGGCCTGACCGGCAAGAACGCGATCCTCATCGTCGAATTCGCCCGGGAACGGTTCGAGGCCGGCGAGGAGATCCTGACGGCGGTGAAGGAGGCGGCGCGCCAGCGCTTCCGTCCGATCATCATGACCTCGCTCGCCTTCACGCTCGGCGTGGTGCCGCTGGTGCTGTCGAGCGGCGCCGGCGCCGGCGGCCGCACCGCGGTCGGCTCGGCGGTGCTGGGCGGGACCATCACCGGCACCGTGCTGGGCGTGATCTTCGTGCCGCTGTTCTTCGTGGTGGTGATGCGGATCTTCGGCCGCAAGCAGATCCGCGAGAATGCCGAGAAGGCCAAGGCCGAAACCGCCTGAGACTTCGCGACAGGACGCTTCCGACGCCGCCCCCGCCCCGGGGCGGCGTTTTCTTTTGTCGCACGGGTCTTTTCATGCGGCCGATGCCACCTAGATACGACATATTCACAATATTGAACATGACAGCCGGCGGCGCCCGGCAGGACCACAGCAGAAAGAGACGCGACATGCCCCGCAGCCCCATCGTCAAGAGCTTCTGGGACGAACCGACCGGAAGCTGGCAATACGTCTTCCACGATCCCGCCACCATGAAGGGCGCCATCGTGGATCCGGTCTGGGACTACGATCCGCTGGCCGCGGCGACCTCGACCCGCAACGCCGATGCGATCCTCGCCTACGTGCGCGAGACCGGCATCGAGATCGTCTGGATCCTCGACACCCACCCCCACGCCGACCACTTCTCGGCGGCGCCCTACCTGCAGGAGCAGCTCGGCGCCCCCACCGCCATCGGCGAGAAGGTGGTGAAGGTCCAGAGGCTCTGGAAGGAGATCTACCACCTCGGCGACGACTTCCCCACCGACGGCTCGCAATGGGATCGGCTCTGGGCCGATGGCGCGCGCTTCGAGGTGGGCGAGATCCCGGTCACGGTGATGTTCTCGCCCGGCCACACGCTGGCCTCGGTCACCTATGTGGCGGGCGACGCGGCCTTCGTGCACGACACGCTCATGATGCCCGACAGCGGCAGCTCGCGCGCGGATTTCCCCGGCGGGTCCTCGGCAGATCTCTACGCCTCGATCCGGCGCATCCTCGCCCTGCCCGACGACACCCGCGTCTACGTGGGCCACGACTACGCGCCGGAGGGCCGCGACGCCGAATGCTGCGCCACGGTGGCCGAGCACAAGGCCAGCAACATCCACTTCCGCGACGATCCCACCGAGGCCGAGTACCGCGCCACCCGCGATGCCCGCGACGCCACCCTGCCGCTGCCGAAGCTCATGCTCGCCGCGCTGCAGATCAACACCCGCGGCGGGCGCAAGCCAGCGCCCGAAAGCGACGGCCGCAGCTATCTCAAGATCCCGCTGGATTATTTCGAGCCTCGGTGAGGGCGCCCTTGCCCGGCGGTCGGCGGAGCGGTTGGGGCGGGATGCCTCCGGCGGGAGTTTATCCGGCAAGATGAAGGGACGGGTTGCGCGTTTGCCCCGGGACGGTGCGTGTTGGACGTCTCTGGTGGGGGCGCTTCGGAGGGGGGCTTGGCTGCGCAGGCGGCGGGGGTTCCTGGTGGGGGCGGCGGGGATTTCGCGGGGGCGTGGTGCCTGCGCTTCGGTGAGAGGTCTTTTCGGGCGCCGGGAAGGGGCCGCGCCCCTTTCCCCCTGCGCCGCGATGGGGTAAGCCGCAGCGGATACAAGAACCAACCCCGGGCGCCATCGCGATGAAATTCACGCTTTCCTGGCTGAAAGAGCACCTCGACACCCAGGCCTCGGTCGACGAGATCACCGAGGCCCTGACCGATCTTGGACTGGAAGTCGAAGGGGTCGAGAACCCCGCCGACCGCCTGTCCGCCTTTACCATCGGCAAGGTCCTGAAGGCCGAGAAGCATCCCGACGCGGACAAGCTTCGGGTCTGCACGGTGATGACCGACGAGGGCGAGAGCCAGATCATCTGCGGCGCGCCCAACGCGCGCGAGGGCATCACCGTGGTGGTGGCCAAGCCCGGCACCTACGTGCCCGGCATCGACACCACGATCCAGGTCGGCAAGATCCGCGGCATCGAGAGCTTTGGCATGATGTGCTCGGAGCGCGAGATGGAGCTGTCGGAAGAGCATGACGGCATCATCGAGCTGGCCTCGGGCGAGGTCGGCCAGCGCTTCGTCGACTGGCTCGCCGAGAACGACCCCGCCAAGGTCGACCCGGTCATCGAGATCGCCATCACCCCCAACCGCCCCGACGCGCTTGGCGTGCACGGCATCGCCCGCGATCTCGCGGCGCGCGGCCTCGGCACGCTGAAGCCGCTGGCCGAGGTCACCGTGCCCGGCGCCTTCCCCTGCCCGGTCTCGGTGACCATCGAGGACAGCGCGAAAGAGGGCTGCCCGGTGTTCTACGGCCGCCTGATCCGCGGCGTGAAGAACGGCCCGTCGCCGGCCTGGCTGCAGAGCCGGCTGAAGGCCATCGGCCTGCGCCCGATCTCGTTCCTCGTGGACGTGACCAACTTCTTCACCTTCGACCGCAACCGCCCGCTGCACGTCTTCGACGCCGACAAGATCACCGGCGGCCTGCGGGTGCACGCGGCCGCGGGCGGCGAGACGCTCGAGGCGCTGGACGAGCGCACCTACACCCTGGAGCCGGGGATGATCCTCATCTCCGACGACACCGGCCCCGAGAGCCTTGGCGGCGTCATGGGCGGCGAGCCGACGGGCGTGTCCGACGAGACCGTCAACGTCTTCCTCGAGGCGGCGTATTTCGACACCGTCCGTACCGCCTACACGGGCCGCGGGCTGAAGGTCAATTCCGACGCCCGCTACCGCTTCGAGCGCGGCATCGACCCGGCCTCGGCGGCCCCCGGCATCGAGGCGGCGACGCAGATGATCCTCGACATCGCCGGCGGCGAGGCCTCCGAGGTCGTGGTCGCGGGCGCGGTGCCGGACGTGTCGCGGGCTTACCGGCTCGACACCGACCGGGTGATCAGCCTTGTCGGCATGGAAATCCCCGCAGCCGAGCAGCGCGCGACGCTCGAGGCGCTCGGCTTCACGCTCGACGGCGACATGGCGCAGGTGCCCTCGTGGCGCCCCGACGTCATGGGTGAGGCGGATCTGGTCGAGGAAGTGGCGCGCGTCGCCTCGCTCACCAAACTCAAGGGCCAGCCGATGCCGCGCCCGCAGGCCGGCGTCCCGGCGCCGATCCTGTCGCCGATGCAGAAGCGCGAGCAGGTGGCGCGGCGCACCGTGGCCGAGCTCCGCTACAACGAGTGCGTGACCTACAGCTTCGTCGACAAGCTGGCGGCCGAGCTCTTCGGCGGCGGCAGCGATGCCACCATGCTGGCCAACCCGATCAGCTCGGAGCTGAGCCACATGCGTCCGCAGCTCCTGCCGGGGCTGCTGCGCGCGGCGGCCCGAAACCAGGCGCGCGGCTTCGCCGATCTGGCGCTGTTCGAGGTGGGCGCGGCTTTCCAGGGCGGCGAGCCCGGCGAGCAGCACACGCAGGTCACCGGCCTGCTGGTCGGCCGCACCGGTCCCAAGGACGTGCACGGCGGCTCGCGCCCGGTCGATCTCTACGATGCCAAGGCCGATGCCGAGGCGGTGCTCTCGGCCATGGGGGCGCCCGCCAGGATGCAGATCCTGCGCGGTGCCGAGGAATGGTGGCACCCGGGCCGTCACGGCAAGCTCTGCCTCGGCCCCAAGAAGGTGCTGGGCGTCTTCGGCGAGATCCACCCCAAGGTGCTGTCCGAGCTGGGCGTGAAGGGCCCGGCGGTGGGCTTCACGCTCTACCCGGCCGAGATCCCGCTGCCGCGCTCCAAGGGGTCGAGCCGTCCGGCGCTGATCCTCAACGACCTGCAGGCGGTCGAGCGTGACTTCGCCTTCGTGGTCGACGCGGATGTCGCGGCGCTGGATCTGGTGAACGCCGCGGCCGGTGCCGACAAGGCGCTGATCGAAGAGGTGCGGGTGTTCGACGAGTTCATCGGCGGCAGCCTCGGCGAGGGCAAGAAGTCGCTGGCGATCACCGTCCGGCTGCAGCCCGCAGGCGAGACGCTGAAGGAGAAGGACATCGAGGCGGTCGCCGCCAAGATCGTCGAGAAGGTCAGCAAGGCCACCGGCGGCACGCTGCGCGGCTGAGCCCCCTCCCCCGGAACGCAGAAGAGGCGCGACCAGCCCGGTCGCGCCTCTTTTCGTGTCATCCACCCGCCGAAGCTGCTGGTGTCAGTTGATCTTGCGTGCGCAGGTGTCCTTGCCTGCGCCGGGTTTGCAGGCCCCCTTCGCGGCGGCATGGGCCTTTGCGGGCTCCTTCGCGGTCTGGGTCTTCGTGGCCGGGGTGGTCTCGGCCTGTTTCCGGACCTCCTTCTTCCCCTCGCCCTTGCCTGTCGCGGCGCCCTTGGTCTCGGCCTTCACCTGCCCCGGTGCGGTCTGCATAGGCCTGCCCTGCTCCTGCGCCTTGGCGGGTGCGGCGGTCTCGTGCGTCTCCTGCCCGCGCTTCAGGAGAAGCGGGTCGGTCGCGCCCTGGGCGCTGGCGGCCCCGGAGAAACCGATGACGAGGGCGATGGCGGCGGCGGAGAGGGTTGCGAAAGGTTTCATCTGCTCAGTGTCCCTTGCTTGAGTTCAGAGATGACACGCAGAGCCCCACCAGTCCCGTCTCGGATTTTTGCCGCCGCGCGCAATTTTTCGAAGGGCGCGTTAGTCTGCCGACAGTTCGTCGAAGACGGCCAGAGCCTTGGCCGCGTACATCAGCCCCGGTCCACCGGCCATCTGGATCGAGGTGCCGAGTATCTCGCCGATCTCCTCGCGGGTGGCGCCGATCCGCACCAGCGCCGAGACGTGGGTGAGGATGCAATCCTCGCAACGCAGCGCCACGGCGATGCCCAGTGCGATGAACTCCTTCTGCTTCTTGTCGAGCGCGCCATCGGCCGAGGCCGCCTGCTCGAGCGCCACGAAGCCCGCGAAGGTGTCGGGGATCGCCTTGCGCATGTTGCGGAGGTTGTTGCGGGTGTCGGCCAGCTTGTCCTTGTAGGTCATATCAGACTCCTGAGATGTGTTTGAGCCCGTCAAACCACCTCTGCCCGCGCCGATCCTTGATCGAAATCATCCCGGGCGGGAAATGCTACGGAGAGAGCCGCGCGTCGCCTGCCCGCGGGTTGGCGATGTGACAGTCGAGCCTCTCGATTTATCCCCGTTACGTCCGAAAGACTTCGACAGGTCGCGCGAAGGACAGCCAAATCGCCAGCCCGTGGGGACAGGCGATGGGCGGCGGCCTTCGGCCTTGGTTCCGCGCCGGGACGCGACCGTCTTGACCGGACCACTGCCCGGCAAAAGGAAAGGGACCGCCCGACAGACGGTCCCTGATGTGTTCAAGCCGGTAATCACCTGCGCCTGGATCTCGGCGTGCCGCCGAGGGGACCGTCTCCCGGACGGTCCCTGACATCGTCAGCCAAGCAACCGGCGGGCAATCACTTGCGCCTGAATCTCGGCGGCACCCTCGAAGATGTTGAGGATGCGGGCGTCGCAGAGGATGCGGCTCACGGTGTATTCCAGCGCGAAGCCATTGCCGCCGTGGATCTGCAGCGCGTTGTCGGCGTTGGCCCAGGCCACGCGGGCACCCAGCAGCTTGGCCATGCCGGCCTCGAGATCGCAGCGGATTCCCTCATCCTTTTCCCGCGCCGAGAAATAGGTGAGCTGGCGGGCGATCATCAGCTCCACCGCCATCATCGCAAGCTTGCCCGACACGCGCGGGAAGGCGATCAGCGACTTGCCGAACTGCTTGCGCTCCTCGGCGTAGCGCATGCCCACGTCAAGCGCCGCCTGCGCCACGCCGATGGCGCGCGCCGCGGTCTGGATGCGGGCGGATTCGAAGGTCTCCATGAGCTGCTTGAAGCCCTTGCCCTCCTCGCCGCCGAGCAGGTTCTCGCCCTTGACCTTGAAGCCGTCGAAGCCGAGCTCGTATTCCTTCATGCCGCGGTATCCCAGCACCTCGATCTCGCCGCCGGTCATGCCCGGGGTCGGGAACGGATCCTCGTCGGTGCCCGGCGTCTTCTCGGCCAGGAACATCGACAGGCCCTTGTAATTGTCGGTGCCGGGATCGGTCCGCGCCAGCAGCGTCATCACATGGGCACGGGCGGCGTGGGTGATCCAGGTCTTGTTGCCGGTGATCGTGTAGTCGCCGTCCTCGCCCCTGACCGCGCGGGTGCGCAGCGAGCCGAGGTCCGAGCCGGTGTTGGGCTCGGTGAAGACCGCGGTCGGCAGTTTTTCGCCCGAGGCCAGCGCCGGCAGCCACTTCTGCTTCTGCTCGTCGGTGCCCCCGGCGAGGATCAGCTCGGCCGCGATCTCGGAGCGGGTGCCCAGCGAGCCCACGCCGATGTAGCCGCGCGACAACTCCTCGGAGACCACGCACATCGACGCCTTCGACAGGCCGAAGCCGCCGTATTCCTCGGGGATGGTGAGGCCGAAGACGCCCATCTCGGCCAGCTCCTCGATCACCTCCATCGGGATCAGCTGGTCCTTGAGGTGCCACTCGTGCGCGAAGGGCTCGATCTTGTCGACGGCGTAGCGGCGGAACTGCTCGCGGATCATCTCGAGCTCGTCGTCGAGCGCGGTCTTGCCCACGGTGATCTCGGCCGAACGCTCCTGCATCAGCTCCACGAGGCGGCTGCGGGCGGACTGGGTGTTGCCCCCGGTCATCAGCGTGGTCACGGCGTCGGTGCAGAGCGACATCATCGCGTCGCGGCCAAGGCCCATGTCCTTGAGGCGCACCATCTCGCCCTGGTTCATCTGGATGCCGCCGACGATCTGGCTCAGGTACTCGCCGAACGCGATCTGGTGGATCAGCGCCTCGACCTCGCCGAAGCTGCCCTCGGAGGTCAGCTTGTCGGCCCAGTACTGCATCTGGCGCAGGCTTTCGACGTAGGTCGCGAGCCAGGCCAGCCCGTGCGCGGCGAACTGGTTCTCCTCGATCAGCCGGCCCGAGACGCGTCCGTCCTCCTCGACCGTCTCGCGCACCGACTGGCGCGCCATCTCGAGAACCGCTTCCGCCGGCGCGATGGCCGCCTTGGTCAGGGCAAGCAGATCGTCGAGCAGGATGCTCTGGCCCAGTGCCATGTCCTGTCCATCATGTGCCATGAATCACTCCCTTCTCCTAGTCGGGTCGGAGATATCTATTTTGCAGGTGCAGCGCAACATAAATGCGCCAGATGCGCTACTATGGTTCTATTATTGCGCATTAAATTCTGCCGGGACTTGCCCGAAGAGCATGATATGAGCAGCCCATGGACAGTATGCTTACCCTGATTTCCCCTTCCGCGCTGGTTCTTTCTTTCGGGGTCGCGCTTCTCGCCGGCCTCGTGAAGGGCATGGTGGGCTTTGCGATGCCGATGATCCTGATTTCCGGGCTCGGCAGCTTCCTGTCGCCCGAGCTGGCGCTGGCCGGGCTGATCCTGCCGACGCTGGCGACCAACGCCATCCAGGCGCTGCAGCATGGCGCCGGGGCGGCGCTGGGATCGCTGCGCAGGTTCCGCATCTTCCTCGGCTGCGGCCTGACCTTCCTGCTGCTGTCGTCGCAGCTGGTGCGGGTGCTCCCGGTCGAGGTGCTGCTGGCGATGATCGGCGCGCCGGTGGCGGTGTTCTGCGCGCTGCAGATCGCTGGCTGGCGCCCGTACCTGAAGAACGGCCAGACGCCGCTGGTCGAGGCCACGGTGGGCAGCGTCGCCGGGTTCCTCGGCGGCATGTCCGGGGTCTGGGGGCCGCCCATGGTCGCCTACCTGACCGCCATCGACACCGAGAAGCGCGAGCAGATCCGCATTCAGGGTGTGGCTTACGGGCTTGGCGCGGTGGCGCTGGTGGCGGCGCACACGCTCTCGGGCGTGCTCAATGCGCAGACGGTGAAGTTCTCGGCGCTGATGCTGGCCCCCGCCCTGCTGGGCATGTGGGTCGGGATGCGGATCCACGACCGCATCGACCAGACCACCTTCCGCCGGATCACGCTCTGGGTGCTGCTGATCGCGGCGCTGAACCTGCTGCGCCGCGCCTTCTTCGCCTGAGCGGCTCCCGCCCGGGTCAGCCCAGCGCCGGTTCCGCCGCGTATTTCACGAGCATCGCCGGGTCCACCTCGACCCCGAGCCCCGGCCCCGTGGGCACGTGCACCCGCCCCTTCCGCACGGGGAAGGGCTCGGTGAGGATGTCCTCGGAGGCGTAGTAGGTGGACATGTAGTACTCGCAGTCGAGCCGCAGCTCGGGCAGGGCCGCCATCAGGTGCGCCCCCGCCGCGTGGGCGAGCCCGGTCTCGAACATGCAGCCGCCGTAGACCTCGATCCCTGCCGCCCGCGCGATGGCGCCGACCTCGAGCGAGCGCCGGATGCCGCCGGACTTCATCACCTTCAGCGAGAAGATGTCGGCCATGCGGATCTGCGCGCCGTAGAGCGCCTCGCGGACGCCGAACACCGACTCGTCGGCCATGATCGGCGTGTCGATGACATGGGTGATGTGGGCCAGCGCCTCGCGCTCGTGCATCTTCACCGGCTGCTCGACGAAGGTCGGGCGGAAGGCCTCGAGATCGCGGATGCAGCGCACCGCGTCATAGGTCGGAAGGCCCTGGTTGTAGTCGATGCGCAGGTCGGCCTCGGCGCCGTAGATGCCGCGCAGCTTCTCGAGCCGCATCAGGTCGAAGGCATGGCCCGCGAAGCCGGTCTTCATCTTGAAGATCCGCACCCCGTCCTCCCACATGGCGGCCACGTCCTCGAGATCCTTGCCGAAATCGGGATTGGCGACCGAGAAGCTGAGCCCCATGTCCTCGCGCATCCGCCCGCCGACCAGTTCGCTCACCGAAAGGCCGCTGATCTTGCCCGCGAGGTCGAGCAGCGCCATCTCAAGCGCGGCCTTGGCCTCGGCGTGGCCGGTGAGCAGCGTCTCGACCAGCGCCATGATCGGCTCGACCTGCACCGGGTCGCGCCCGATCAGGTGGTCGCGCAGGTAGACGTGCAGCGCCGCCACCGCGCCCTCGGCGGTGCCGGTGAAGACCGGCCACGGCGCGGCCTCGCCCCAGCCGGTGAGGCCGCTGTCGGTGCCCAGTTCGAGGACCACCGTGTGGATGTCGGCGACGTCGCCGATGCCGTGGGAATGCACCGCCTTGCCGGGGATGCGGATGCGGTGGACGCGCAGGGTCCGGATCTTGTGGTCGCTCATCGGCTTGGCCCCCAGATGTCAGTAGCGCGGATCGTCGAGCCCGGCGGCGAAGCGGTCCGGGGCCAGCGACTGGTGGAACCAGCGCAGGAAGGTGTAGATCGAGAAGACCGGCAGCCCCAGCGCCTTGCGCAGGTCGGCGGCATAGGGCGTCATGTTGGTGCATTCGAGCACGATGGCCCCGACCTCGGGGTGTTGGCTCACCAGCGCCCGACCGGCCTGCAGCAGGTCGCGGCGGCAGGCGTCGAAATCGATGTCGAGCTCGTCGCCGAGGATCGCGCGAGTGAACTCGGTCCCCGCCTCGGTGCTCATGATCGGCGTGTCGAGCGGCACGTTCGCCGCCGCAAGATGGGCGTCGGTGAGGGTCGAGGCCGAGATCGTCAGGATGCCCACGCGCTTGCCCGGCGGCAGCATCGCCTGCACCATCGGCACCTGCATCAGCGACGAGGTCGCCACCGGCACCGGCACCGCGCTGGCGATCTGGTCCTGCACGATGGAGAGGAAGCCGCAGTTGGTGGTGATGCCGTCGCAGCCATGCGCCACGAGGTCCTGCGCCGCGGCGATGAAGAGATCGACCAGCACCCGCGCATCCTGCCGCACCACCTTGTCCGGGGTCGCGCTGCGCACGATGCGGAACTGCACCGGGAAGGGCCAGGTGGCGGCGTTGCCGATGTCTCCGGGAATGCGCGGGAACCGCGTCTCGAGCATCAGGATGCCCAGATTGGCCCCAAAGACGGTCTTGCCGCCGCGTTCGGTCGTCATCGTCGCTCTCCTGTCCGCACCCGGCGCAGAACGCGCCCGGGCGCGGGCAGTGTCAAGAGGCGGCGCCTTGGACGCCCATGCGCGAGCCCCGCATTGCCCGCCGGATGACCAACCGGCGCCGGGCGCCCCGCCCGGAGCATCGCTTGCCCCAGGCGGAGCCTCAGAACGCCTGCGCCGCGGCCACCGCGCGCTTCCATGCGGCGTATTTCTCTTCGCGCAGCTCCGCGTCCATGGCGGCCTCGAACTTGCGCTCCAGCGCCCAGGTCTCGGCGAAGCCCTCCATGTCCGGGTAGATCCCCGCCCGCTGACCGGCAAGCCAGGCCGCGCCCATCGCCGTGGTCTCGAGCACCTGCGGCCGGTCGACCGAGGCGCCGGTGATGTCGGCGAGGAACTGCATCGCCCAGTCGCTGGCGCTCATGCCGCCGTCGACGCGCAGCGCCGTGTCGTCGGCGCCGGTCCAGTCGGCGTGCATCGCCTCGAGCAGATCGCGGGTCTGGTAGCCGACGCTCTCGAGCGCCGCGCGGGCCAGCTCGGCCGGGCCGCTGTTGCGGGTGAGCCCGAAGACCGCGCCCCGGCATTCGGCGTTCCAGTAAGGCGCCCCGAGGCCGGTGAAGGCCGGCACCAGCACGATCCCCTGCGCGGCATCGGCGGCCTCGGCCAGCGGCTGGCTCTCGCGCGCCTCGCGGATCACCTTGAGCCCGTCGCGCAGCCACTGGATCACCGCGCCTGCGATGAAGATCGAGCCTTCGAGCGCATAGGTCCGCTTGCCGTCGAGCTGGTAGGCGATGGTCGAGAGCAGCCGGTTCTGCGAGGTCACCAGCTCCTCGCCGGTGTTCAGAAGCGCAAAGCAGCCGGTGCCGTAGGTGGACTTGAGCATCCCCGGCCGGAAACAGGCCTGCCCGATGGTCGCCGCCTGCTGGTCGCCCGCGACGCCAAGGATCGGGATCTCGGTGCCGAAGAGATCGGCCCGCGCCATGCCGAAATCGGCGGCGCAGTCGCGCACCTCTGGCAGCATCGACATGGGGATGCCGAGCAGCTCGCACATGGTCGAGGACCAGCGCCCGTGGCGGATGTCGTAAAGCATGGTGCGGGCGGCGTTGGTGGCGTCGGTGACGTGTTCGCGCCCGCCGGTCATCTTCCAGATGAGCCAGGTGTCGACGGTGCCGAAGACCAGCTCTCCGGCCTCGGCCCGGGCCCGCGCGCCCTCGACGTTGTCGAGGATCCACGCCACCTTGGTGCCCGAGAAATACGGGTCGAGCAGCAGCCCGGTCTTGCGGGTCACCGTCTCTTCGTGGCCCTCCGCCTTCAGCGCCTTGCAGAACTCCGAGGTGCGCCTGTCCTGCCAGACGATGGCGTCGTAGACCGGCTGGCCTGTGTTGCGGTCCCAGACCAGCGTCGTCTCGCGCTGGTTGGTGATGCCGATGCCGGCGATGTCCGCGGCGCCCAGCCCCGCCTTCTCCATCACCCCGCGGCAGGTCGCGGCGGTGGTGGTCCACAGGTCCGAGCAGTCATGCTCGACCCAGCCCGAATGCGGATAATGCTGGGCGAACTCCTCCTGCGCGATGGCGGCAATCTTCAGGTCCTTGTCGAACAGGATGGCCCGGCTCGACGTGGTGCCCTGGTCGATCGCAAGAATGTAACCCATTTCTCCCCCCGATAATCTGCGTCACACGCGGCGCTCAGGCCGCAACAGTTTGCGGGCGATGTCAATTCGCCCCGATCATTTTGCCTGTCGCTCAGCCCGCGGCCCGGCTCTCGCGCCGGCGCCGCGCCGCCATGTAATCCTCGAGCGCCGCGACCTGCGGCTCCGACAGGTGCAGGCCCAGCTTTGTGCGCCGCCAGAGCACGTCCTCGGCGGTGCGGGCGAATTCCTTGTCCATCAGCCAGTCGACCTCGGCACCACAGAGCGTCGCGCCGAAATCCGGGCCGAGGTCGTCGACGATGCGCGGCGAGCCCAGCGCCTGCACCGCCTCGGTGCCGTAGGTGCGCACCAGCCGCCGGGCCCAGCGGTCCGACAGGAACGGGCAGGCCTTCTGCAGATCGAAAATCTGGCGCTCGACGCCATCCGCCGGGAAATCCCCGCCGGGCAGCGGCGCGCCGGCGGTCCACGGGTCGGTGACGCCGCTGATGTGCTCGCCGATGCGGGCCATCGCGCCCTCGGCCAGGCGCCGGTAGGTGGTGATCTTGCCGCCGAACACGTTCAGCACCGGCGCCCCGCCGGCGCCCTCGACCTTGAGCGTGTAGTCCCGGGTCGCCGCCGTGGCGCTGGTGGCGCCGTCATCGTAGAGCGGGCGCACGCCGGAATAGGTCCAGACCACGTCGTCTCTGGTGATCTCGCGCTTGAAGTAGCGGTTGGCGAAGGCGATCAGGTAATCGCGTTCCTCGGGGGTACAGACCGGCGGGCTGTCGGGGTCGTGGTGTTCGGCGTCGGTGGTGCCGATCAGGGTGAAATCCTGCTCATAGGGAATGGCGAAGATGATCCGCCCGTCGGTGCCCTGGAAGAAGTAGCACTTGTCGTGATCGTAGAGCTTGCGCGTCACGATGTGCGAGCCGCGCACCAGCCGCACACCTTCGTTCACGTTGAGATGAACGGTGTCCTTGATGATCTCGCCGACCCAAGGCCCGCCCGCGTTCACCAGCATGCGCGCGCGGTGCACGGCGGTCTCGCCGGTCTCGGTGTCACGGGTCTCGACCCGCCACACCCCGTCCTCGCGCGCCGCCGAGAGCACCTTGGTGCGGGTGAGGATGGTCGCGCCTCGCGCCTCGGCGTCGCGGGCGTTGAGCACCACGAGGCGCGAATCCTGCACCCAGCAGTCGGAATATTCGTAGGCGGTCTCGAAACGGTCGTCGATCGGCGCGCCCTCGGGGGTCCCGGGCAGGCTCAGCGAGGTGGTGCCAGGCAGGATCTTCCGGCCACCGAGATGGTCGTACATGAAGAGCCCCAGCCGGATCAGCCAGGCGGGGCGACGGCCCTTCATCCAGGGCATCACCGTCGTGAGCAGCTTGGAGGTCGGCGTCTCGCTCTCGAACCGCATGGAGGGGTGATAGGGCAGCACGAAGCGCATCGGCCAGCTGATATGGGGCATCGCGCGCAGCAGGGTCTCGCGCTCGATCAGCGCCTCGCGGACAAGGCGGAATTCGAAATACTCGAGGTAGCGCAGGCCACCGTGGAAGAGCTTGGTCGAGGCCGAGGACGTGGCAGAGGCAAGGTCGTTCATCTCTGCCAGCGTGACCGAGAGGCCGCGGCCCGCGGCGTCGCGGGCGATGCCGCAACCGTTGATGCCACCACCGATGATGAAGAGGTCCGTCGTGTCGCTCTCTTCCATGAGTTACCCTGCCTTCTGCTTGTTCCGGCGTCACAGTGATACGACCATGATTGCGCGTTTCGCAAGCGTTGGTTTTCGTTTTCGTTCGCTTTCCCGCCACCTGCAATCGTGCCGGGCGACGGTTTCCCGGGGTTTCCTAGCTCAATCCAATGGCCCCACCGAATGTTCCGCCCCGGCCCGAGGTTTGCGAAAAACCGCGAACCGGTCCGGGCCAGGATCACCGGGTCAGGCCGCCCGGCCGGGCGCACGCGACGGCCGGGACCGGCTGCCGCCTTGACACTTCGGGGCCTCCCCCCCATGAAACCCGGGCAACCGGAACAAGAGGCAGTGTTCATGGCGAAAGAGAAGGAAAAGGGCGGGATCCTGGAGACCGTCAAGACGATCGTCTACGCCCTGCTGATCGCAGGCGTTTTCCGCACCCTGTTCTTCCAGCCGTTCTGGATTCCCTCGGGTTCGATGAAGGACACGCTGCTGATCGGCGACTTCCTGTTCGTGAACAAGATGAGCTACGGCTATTCCTACGCCTCCTGCCCCTCGATCCGTCTGCCGCAGATCGGCATCGACATCGACGCCAAGGACATCTGCGGATGGCTCGGCGGCGACAACGAGCGCCTCTTCGGTTCCGAGCCCGAGCGCGGCGACATCGTGGTGTTCCGCCACCCGGTCCACGGCACCGACTTCATCAAGCGCCTGATCGGCCTGCCCGGCGACCGCATCCAGGTCAAGAACGGCCTGCTCTACATCAACGATGAGCCCGTCCAGGTCGAGCGCAACGGCACCTTCACCGAGGTCGCCGAGCCGCAGGGCCCGCAGCAGCTGCGCCCGCGCTGCGAGAATGGCCCGGTGGGCACCGGCGGCACCTGCGAGAAATCGCGCTGGACCGAGACCCTTCCGAACGGCAAGACTCATGACATCCTGAACATCGCGATGCAGGGATCGGACAATACCGGAGTCTACACCGTGCCCGCTGGTCACTATTTCATGATGGGCGACAACCGCGACAACTCGTCCGACAGCCGCGTGCCGAACGCCGCCGGTGGCGTCGGCTTCGTTCCCTTCGAAAACCTGATCGGCAAGGCCAATCGCGTGGTGTTCTCGTCCGCGGGCAACTCCATGCTCTACTTCTGGACCTGGCGCGCCAACCGCTTCTTCCACAAGCTGCAATGAAACGCTCTGCCGAGATAGCCGCGCTCGAGCAGCGTCTCGGCCACCGCTTCGCCGACCCGGAGCGGTTGCGCCGCGCGCTCACCCATTCGTCGATGTCCGCGCCGGGCCGCGAGGACAACCAGCGGCTCGAGTTCCTCGGCGACCGCGTGCTGGGCCTTGTGATGGCCGAGGCGCTGCTGTCCGAGGATCGCGGCGCCAGCGAAGGCCAGCTCGCGCCCCGCTTCAACGCGCTGGTGCGCAAGGAAGCCTGCGCCGAGGTCGCCCGCGAGATCGACCTCGGGGCCGCGCTGAAGCTCGGGCGCTCCGAGATGATGTCCGGCGGGCGGCGCAAGATGGCGCTGCTGGGCGACGCCATGGAGGCGGTGATCGCGGCGGTCTATCTCGACGCCGGGTTCGGCACCGCCAAGGCGCTGGTGCTGCGGCTCTGGGGCGACCGCATCGCGCGGGTCGAGGAAGACGCGCGCGACGCCAAGACCTCGCTGCAGGAATGGGCGCAGGCGCGCGGCATGGCGCCGCCGAGCTACACCGAGGTCGCCCGCGAGGGGCCGGACCACGCACCGGTCTTCACCATCGAGGCAAAGCTCGAGAACGGCGCCGCGGCGCGTGCCACCGCCGGCTCCAAGCGCAAGGCCGAACAGCAGGCAGCTTCTGGGCTTCTCGACAAGGTGACCAATGGCTGACGGCGTCGGGGCGGGCTCCGGCAAGGAGTCCGGCGCACGCGGCAACGCCCTTGGCGCGCTCTTCATGGTCATCGCCATGACGCTCTTCGCGGTCGAGGATTCGCTCTTCAAATCCGTCACCCCCGCCCTGCCCCCCGGGGTCGCCACGCTGATCTTCGGCCTGACCGGCACCACGCTCTACGTGCTGATGACGCTGCGCGCCGGCGAGCCGGTGCTGCACCCGGCGATCCTGCGGCCCTCGCTGATGATCCGCACCTTCTTCGAGATCGTCGGGCGGCTGTTCTTCGCGCTGTCGCTGGCCTACACGCCGCTGTCGGTCACCTCGTCGATCCTTCAGGCGGCACCGCTCGTGGTGACCGCGGGCGCGGCGCTTTTGTTGAACGAGACCGTGGGCCCCCGGCGCTGGATCGCCATGGCCATCGGTTTCGTCGGCGTGCTGATGATCCTGCGTCCCACCCCGGACGCCTTCCGCCCCGACGCGCTGCTGGCGGTGGCGGGGATGATCGGATTTGCCATGCGCGACCTCTACACCCGCGCGAGCCCGCCCGCGGTCTCGACCAACCAGCTGGGCGTTCTGGGCTTTGCGGTCATCGTCACCGCGGGCCTGCTGATGCTGCCCTTCGATCCGGCCCCGCCGCGCCTGCCCGACGCGGGCGAGCTCTGGCGGCTGCTGCTGACCGGCGTCGTGGGCGTGACCGCCTATGCCGCGCTCACCCGCGCCATGCGCAGCGGCGAGGTCTCGGTGGTCGCGCCGTTCCGCTACTCGCGCCTGCTGGTGGCGCTGCTCTTCGCCTTCCTCTTCTTCGGCGAACGTCCCGACCTCTGGACCCTCGCCGGCGGCGCGCTGATCGTCACGAGCGGGCTCTACACCCTGATCCGCAGCGCCCGCACAGGCTGAAGCGCCGCACGCCCGATCATCCCGAAACCCTGCGACTTCCAAAGTTTCGCCCGAAATCGGCGCGAGATCCTAACGCATTGCAAAGATTGCAGGACCTCCTGAGGCTCCGATCCCTTCCCGCCCCCGCGCTCATGCTCGGCGCCACCTCGGCCGGCGCCTTCGATAGCGCCAGCGACGCCGAGCAAAAGGCGTTCATGGCCCTCCTCATCAACAGCAACGGCGACCCCAGCGCCGAGGTGAATTCGGTGATGCCGCCCCCCGGGCGCAACGTCTGCCGTATCGGCTGCACCGAAGTACCGGGCGGGCAGCGGGCGGGTGTCCTGCATGCTGAACGCCCGCACCGGGGTCGCCCGGCAGAACGGAAGGCGACGCGGGCACTGGTCCGCACCGGCGCAATGAGGTAAAGGCATCCGATCACAGGACCGGATCGCCCAATGACCACACGCGCAGGCTTCATAGCCCTCATCGGAGAGCCCAACGCGGGCAAATCCACGCTCACCAACCGCATGGTCGGGGCGAAGGTCTCGATCGTGACGCACAAGGTGCAGACGACCCGCGCCCGCATCCGCGGCGTGGCGATGGAGGGCGACAGCCAGCTGGTCTTCGTCGACACGCCCGGCCTCTTCAAGCCGCGCCGCCGGCTCGACCGCGCGATGGTCGCCGCCGCCTGGGGCGGAGCCGCGGACGCCGATATCATCGTGCTGCTGATCGAGGCCCACCGTGGCATCACCGAGGGCGTCGAGCGCATCGTGGAGGGGCTGGCCGAGCTGCCGCGCGGCCGCAAGGTGGCGCTGGCGATCAACAAGATCGACCGCGTCGAGGCGCCGGTGCTGCTGGCGCTGTCCAAGGACCTGAACGACCGCTACCCCTTTGCCAACACCTTCATGATCTCGGCCGAGCGCGGCTACGGCGTCGCCGACCTGCGCAAGTGGCTGGCCGAAGAGGTGCCCGAGAGCCCGTGGCTCTACCCCGAGGACCAGATCGCCGACCTGCCGATGCGCATGATCGCCGCCGAGATGACCCGCGAGAAGCTCACCCTGCGCCTGCACCAGGAGCTGCCCTACCAGCTTACCGTCGAGACCGAGCACTGGCAGGAGCGCGAGGACGGCAGCGCCCGCATCGACCAGATCATCTATGTCTCGCGCGACGGTCACAAGGGCATCGTGCTCGGCCACAAGGGCGAGACGATCAAGGCGATCGGACAGGCCGCCCGCGCCGAGATCGAGGAATTCCTCGGGCGCAAGATCCACCTCTTCCTGCAGGTGAAGGTGCGCGAGAACTGGCAGGACGAGGCCGAGCGCTATTCCGAGATGGGGCTCGACTTCAAGGACGGCAACTAGGCCGATGGCCCGCCTCACGACCCGGTTCTGGGTCGACGCCTATCTGGCGCGGCTGTCGTTCCAGAACATCCCCGCCTATGTCACCGCCCATGGCGACGACAGCGCCGGCGCGGTGCTGGTCAAGCTCGCGACGCTCGACGGCCGGGCCCGGGCCTTTGCCCGCAGCTTCGACCTGATGAGCGGCGAGCGGCGCTGGGAAGAGCTGACCTCGGGCGACGAGCGCGAGGTCGATGCCTCGGTCGCAAAACAGCGCAGCTTCGACCCGGATCTCTGGGTGATCGAGGTCGAGGACCGGCAGGGCCGCCACCTGCTCGACGAGGACGGTCTGGCGTGAGCCGCCCCTCCTGACGCAAGCCCCGCGTGGTGAGGGTTTGCTGTTTATGGCGCAGGGGCGCCGAGCGGCGGTTTCACCTTGGGTAGCGCATGAGGCTCCACTTGAGGGATTGCTTCCTCCTTGCGCCAGAGCCGAGCGATGGGCCTGCCCTTCCCGGCGCAACCGGCCTGCAAACGCAGCGCAACCGCCCTGCGACGCCGCCTTGTCCTCCCCTAACGCAACAGCCGCGCGATGCCGACCTGCAGCCCGCCCGCGGCGGTGAAGCCGGCGCAGAGCATCCCCGACCAGCGCAGCACCCCGCCCCAGCCGATCCGTGTCGGATCCACGAAGAAATACGGGTAGATACCCTCGAGCTGGCCGCGCAGGAGCGCATAGGCGACGTAGGACAGCGGCCAGAGCAGCCAGCTCAGCGCCGTGGTGAAGCGCAGCCCGTGCTTGGGCGCGGTCACCAGCCAGAACAGCACCACGAGGATCGGCGTCACCGTGTGCAGGCCGAAATCGGCAATCTCGGAGAGGCCGAACCCGTCCCACGGGTTGGCGAGCAGCAGATGGTAGACCACGCCGGTGATCGCGATCCAGAGCGTCACACCGCCCAGCCACGCGGGCCCCGCCATGCGCCCCGAAGAGGCCATGCGCAGGAAGGTCACCGCCACCAGAAGATTGGTCAGGATGGTGTAGAAGCGCACCAGCCGCCACGCGGTCTCGAACGCGCTGTCGTCCGGGTGCGCCTGCGCGGTGGCGGCGAACTGCACGCCCAGCGCGACAAAGGTCAGCAGGGCGATGACGGCGGCGAAGACACGGGCAGACTGGCTCATGCAAGACAGTCTCGCAACTTGCGGCGGCGGGCAAGCCGTCGGATAGTCCGCCGCATGGACTGGCGCGACACCGGCATACTCCTCTCGGCCCGCAGGCATGGCGAGACCTCCGCCATCCTCGAGATCTTCACGGCCGGCCACGGGCGCCACATGGGCGTTCTGCGCGGCGGGGCGTCGCGCAAGATCGCGCCCTCGCTGCAACCGGGCGCGCAACTCGACGTGGCGTGGCGGGCGCGGCTCGAGGACCACATGGGGGCGTGGACGGTCGAGCCGCAGCGCTCGCGCGCGGCGACGGCCATGGCGGACCGGCTGTCGCTGGCGGGGCTCAACGCGGTGGTGGCGCTGCTGGCCTTCTGCCTGCCCGAGCGCGAGTCGCACCCGGCGCTCTATGCGCGTTCCGAGAACCTGCTCGACCTGCTGGGCCAGCGCGAGCTCTGGCCACTGGCCTACCTGCGCTGGGAGATGGCGCTGCTCGACGAGATGGGGTTCGGGCTCGATCTCTCGGCCTGCGCCGTCACCGGCATCAACGAACCGCTGGATTTCGTCTCGCCGCGCACCGGCCGCGCGGTCTCGGTGGTGGGCGCGGGCGACTGGGCGGCGCGGCTGCTGCCCCTGCCCCCGGTGCTGCTGGGGCGCGGCCCCGCGCCCGATCACGAGATCCTTGCCGGGCTGAAAACCACCGGCCACTTCCTTGAGAACCGGCTCGCCAACGCGCTCCGCGACAAGCCGCTTCCCGCCGCCCGGGCGCAGTTTGTCGAGCGTCTGGCCCGTTCCATCAACTAAGTCGACGCGGCGTCCCTTTCCTCGCCCGGGAAAGAACGCTACGTATCGCTCATGCGCTGGACCCTGCCAAATACCCTCACCGCGCTCCGCCTTCTGGCCGCACCCGGCCTGGCGGTGATGTTCCTCTATTTCTCGCGCCCGCTGGCCGACTGGTTCGCGCTGCTGCTCTTCGTGAGCGCCGCCGTCACCGACTGGTTCGACGGCTACATCGCCCGGGCGTGGTCGTTGGAATCGAAGATGGGCGCGATGCTCGACCCCATCGCCGACAAGGCGATGGTGGTGATCGCCCTCATGGTGATCGTGGGCTATTCCTCGATGTCGCCGTGGCTGGTGCTGCCGGCGACCTTCATCCTCTTCCGCGAGGTCTTCGTCTCGGGGCTGCGCGAGTATCTCGGCGACACCGCCGGCACGCTCAAGGTCACCAAGCTCGCCAAGTGGAAGACGACGTTCCAGATGGTCGCCATCGCGGTGCTCTTCGCGCAGGGCGTGTTCGAGCATTACCTCGCCGTCAGCGTCGAGGGGCTGGACGCGGGACAGGTCGGTGCCATCCTCGACCGCGAGGTGCCGGACCCGCACGGGCTGATCTGGAAGGAACAGGGCATGTTCTACGCCGGTCATATCGGCCTGACGCTGCTCTGGGTCGCCGCCGCGCTGACGCTGATCACCGGCTGGGACTACTTCACCAAGGCGCTGCCGCATCTGAGGGACCCGAAATGATCGATGTGCTCTACTTCGCATGGGTGCGCGAGCGCATCGGCCTGCCGAAGGAGCGGGTCGAGTCGCAGGCCGCCACCGTCCGCGAGCTGGTCGAGGAGCTGCGCGCGCGCGAGGAACGCTACGAGGCGGCCTTTGCTGACCTCTCGGCGCTGCGCGTCGCCGTCGACCAGGAACTGGCGGATTTCGACGCCCCGCTGGCGGGGGTGCGCGAGCTTGCCTTCTTCCCGCCGATGACCGGGGGCTGAGCCCATGGCGTTGCGGGTCGTCGTCCAGCAGGAGCCCTTCGATTTCGGAGCCGAGGCCGAAGGCTTCGCCGCCGGGCGCCACGATCTGGGCGCCGTGGTGACCTTCACCGGCGTGGTGCGCGATGTCGCCGGCACGCTCGAGGGCATGGAGATCGAGCACTACCCCGGCATGACCGAGAAGGCGCTCACCAAGATCGCCGAGGAGGCTCAGGCGCGCTGGTCGCTGGGCGAGGTGCTGGTGATCCACCGCCACGGGCCGATGGCACCGGGCGAGCGCATCATGATGGTGGCCACCGCCTCGCCCCACCGGCAGGACGCCTTCGAGGCGGCGGAGTTCCTCATGGACTACCTCAAGTCCCGTGCACCGTTCTGGAAGAAGGAACGCAGCGCCGGCGACACCGCGTGGGTCGCGGCCAGGGACGAGGACGAGGCGGCGCTCGACCGCTGGTAGGCCGGCCTTGCCTCGCAGGGGTCTGTGGTCATATGATCTGACCAATTCAAGGCCAGATGGACTGCCCCCATGCCCTTCCGCCCCGTGCATCCGGAGAAACTCGCCTCGGCCGTCGTGCGCCAGATCGAGGAACTCATCCTGCGGGGCATCCTGCGCCCCGGCGAACGGCTGCCCGCCGAGCGCGAGCTGTCCGAGCGGCTGGGGGTGTCGCGCCCGAGCCTGCGCGAGGCGGTGGCCGACCTGCAGGCGCGCGGGCTGCTGACCGCCCGGGCCGGCGCCGGCATCTTCGTCACCGAGGCGCTGGGATCGGCCTTTTCCGACACGCTGGTGCAGCTCTTCTCGCGCCATGACGAGGCGGTCTTCGATTACCTCGACTTCCGACGCGACATGGAGGGGCTCGCCGCCGAGCGCGCCGCCGCCCGCGGCACCGAGAGCGATCTCAAGGTGATCGACGCGCTCTTCGCACAGATGGAGGCGGCGCATGGCCGCCGCAACCCCGCGGACGAGGCGCGGCTGGACGCGGATTTCCACCTCGCGATCATCGAGGCCAGCCACAACGTCATGATGCTGCACATGATGCGCTCGATGTACCAGCTGCTGCGCGAGGGGGTCTTCTACAACCGCTCGATCATGTTCAAGCAGCGCACCACGCGCGAGGCGCTGCTCGACCAGCACCGGGCCATAAACACCGCGCTGCAGGCCCGCGATCCGGCCGCCTCGCGCGCGGCGGTCGAGGCGCACCTGGCCTACGTGGAAAGCGCGCTCGCCGCCGACCGGCAGGCGGAGCGCAACGAGGACATCGCCCGCCAGAGGCTCGAGCGGGTGAAGACCCGGGGCTGAGGTCGGGGCCGCCGGTTGCTCTGGTGGCGTTGCAGAGGGGGCGCTGCCCCCTCGGCGCGATGCGCCTCACCCCCGGAGTTTATCTGGCAAGATGAAGGGGCAAGGGGGAGGTGTGGGGAGGACACCGCTCTGGTGTGGCGCGGCGTTCGTGGATGCGAGTTTACGAGGTCTTTGGCGGCTTGCAGGCCCGTTGGGCGCCGGCGTGTGTCTGATCGGATCACGGCGCAATGGGGAGATGCGGCGAGGACAGCGCGCTCGGGTGGTGCGGCTCTCTGTATGTGGAGGCTTGCGGGCAAGAGCGAAGATTACGGGCCACCTGCGCGCGACCGGCGGTTTGTCCGGCACGTTGATGCGGCACGCGGGGAACGGTGCGGGGAGGACGCCGCGCCGGGGTGGCGCGGCGTCTGTGGGTGTGGGGGGGAGTTACGAGCCCGAGGGCAGCTTGTAGGCCACCAGCGCGTCTCCCACCGGCGTGTGCATGAAGTGGTGGCCCCCCGGTCCGATGACGACGTATTGCTCGCCGTCCACCTCGTAGGTGATCGGGTTCGCCTGCCCGCCCTGGTCGAGCACGTCGGACCAGAGCGTCTCGCCGGTCTTCAGGTCGATGGCGCGGAACAGGTTGTCGGTCGCGGCGCCGATGAAGATCAACCCGCCCTTGGTGACCACCGAGCCGCCGTTGTTGGGCGTGCCGATCTTGACCGGAAGCATCGAGGGGATGCCGAAAGGCCCGTTGCGGCGCGCGGTGCCGATGGGCGTGTCCCAGACCTGTTCGCCGGTCTCGAGGTCGACCGCGGTGATGCCGCCGTAGGGCGGGCGGGTGCAGGGCATGCCCGTGAGTTCGGACTGCCAGCCGGCGTTCACCTGGATCGCGTAGGGCGCGCCGGCCTGCGGGTCGCCCGCGCCCTCGGCGCCGGCACCGCCGCCGTTGCCGGTCTCGTTGATCGGCTTCCAACCCTCGGCATCCGCGGTCTCGCGCGGGACCAGCCGGTTGAAGTTCGGCACGTCGTTGTAGTTCATGATCATCAGGTTGCGCTCGGGGTCGATGGCGACCGAGCCCCAGTCGTTGCCACCGTTGTAGCCGGGATACTGGATGTACCAGTCCTCGCCCGGGGGCGTCAGGTAGCCGTCGTAGCGCGCCTGGCGGAAGCGGATCCGGCACCAGAGCTGGTCGATGGGGGTGAAGCCCCACATGTCCTTCTCGGTGAGGTCCGGCTTGCGGATGTCGAACCACTCGGACACCGGCTGGCTGTCGGCGACGTAGTCCGGCTCGACCGGCGACTCGGGCAGGTCGGTCACCTCGCCCACCGGGGTCAGCGGCTCGCCGGTCTCGCGGTTCAGGATGTAGACGTCGCCCTGCTTGGAGGCGAGCAGGATGGCCTTCTGCCCCTGGTAGTCGAGCAGCGAAGCCTGGCTGCCGAGGTCGTAGTCCCAGACGTCGTGACGTACGGTCTGGAACTTCCAGCGCTCCTCGCCCGTGGTCGCGTCGAGCGCCACCAGCGAGGTGGCGTAGTCGTTCTCGACCTCCGAGCGGTTCGAGCCCCAGTAGTCCACCGACGAGTTGCCGAGCGGCAGGTAGACCATGCCGAGCTCTTCGTCGCCGGTCGCGGTGGTCCACATGTTGGGCGTGCCGCGGGTGTAGGTCTCGCCCTCGGGCGGGCCGTTGCGCATCTCGTCGGGGGCGGCGAGATCCCACGCCCAGACCAGCGCGCCGCTGCGGGCGTCGTAGCCACGGATCACTCCCGAGGGGGCGTCCTCGGCCTGCCCGTCCTTGACCTGCGCGCCGGTGATGACGACGCCGCGCACGATGGCGGGGGGCGCGGTCACCGCGTACCAGCCGGGGACCTTGTCGCCGATGCCCTCCCAGAGGTCGACGTTGCCGGCCTCGCCGAACTCGGCGCAGGGCTCGCCGGTGGCCGCGTCCACGGCGATCAGGCGGGCATCGATGGTGCCCTCGATGACGCGGGTGCGGCAGGCGTCGCCCTCGGCCTTGGCCGGGTCCGTCCAGACCGAGACGCCGCGGCAGGTGGCGCCGTAGGGGATGGCCTCGGCCGGCACCTCGGGATCGTAGCGCCAGTTCTCCTCGCCGGTCCTCGCGTCGACCGAGACGAGAATGTTCATGGCGGTGCACATCAGCAGGTCGTCCCCGACCTTGAGCGGCGTGTTCTCGGGCGAGTACTTGCCCTCGGCCGCGCCGCTCGGCAGGTCGCCGGTGTGATAGACCCAGGCGCGTTCGAGCCCGGCGACGTTTTCGGGGGTGATCTGGTCGAGCGGCGAATAGCGCTGCGCCGCCTCGTCGCCGCCCCAGAACGGCCAGTCGCTGCCGACATCGGCCGGGGTGACGGCGGCGTAGGGGGCGGCTTCGTTGCCTGGTGCTTCGGCTGCCTCGGGGGCGGCGCTGTCGTCGGCGGGGGCGGCGGTTTGTTCCTCCGCCGTGGCCGCGCCCTCGTCAGTGGGGGCCGTGGTGGCGTCTTCCGTCGGCGCGACGCTCTCCTCGGCGGCGGCTGCGCCCTCTTCTGCCGGAGTGGCGGAGTCGTCAGCCGGGGTCGGAGCCTCTTCGGCGGGGGCGGCGCTGTCCTCTTCGGTGGGCGATGCGCTGTCCCCGTCGGCGGGGGGGACGCTATCTGCTTCGGTGGACGGCGCGCTGTCGTCCCCGGACGCTGCGGGGGCGTCTTCGTCGGTGGCGGTGGGCGCCTCGGGCGCGGGTTCGGCAGGGGTGGCGTCCTGCGCCTCGGGCGGGGCGCCCTCGTCGTTGCCGGTGGCGGCGTCGGGAGCCGGTGCGGTGTCCTGCGCCAGCGCCGGCGCCAGCGGGGCGGCGAGCGCGGCGGTCAGGGCGAGCACCGACAGGCTGCGTGAATGAATGTATGTCATGAGACCTCCTCGAGAGCCGACGCGCGCGCGCCCTGCCCTCCTTGTCCAGTCAGTAGGGTCCAGTCAGTAGGCGGGGCGCCGCACGACGCGGCGGATGTTGGGGATGCAGAGCAGCAGCAGCACGAGGATCACCGTCGGCGCGACCATGCGCGGGACCTGCGCCCACCAGTCGGCGCCAACCTCCCACCAGGCCCAGACGAGGGTGCCGATCCAGACCACGAGATAGAGCCAGAGCGCCGCCATACGGCCGTGGTTGAGCAGGATGCCGGTACCGATCAGCCCGAGACCGGCCAGCCCGTAGTACCAGCTTCCCCCTAGAGCGATCAGCCAGACGCCGCCGATGGCGATGACGAGACCGAACAGCACGCAGATCCAGCCGAGCAGCCTCACCCCCCATCCGGGGTGCGTCAGCGGTTCGGCGCGCGCAGAGGCGCCGGCACGGGACGTGTCATAAGTGGCGGTCATTTAGAGGACCTCCCTTCCATGTCTATTCGATTGGCAAGGGCGGGGAGGCGGGCAACGAGGGGCACCGACCATGACCTGGCCCTCATCAATGGAACGGAGGTGCGGCTCGGAAGGTTCCCGCCGATCACGAAATTATTTCAGCAGGCCGCAATCCGGCGATCCGGGGGCATCTCAGACCTCCCTCCGGGCAAGAAAAAACCCGGGCGCAAGCGCCCGGGCAGTTGGTCACGAAAGGCTGATAGGAAGGAGGAGATCAGCCTTTGGAGAATTCGGGATAGGCCTCCATGCCCAGTTCGCCCATGTCGAGGCCTGCGATTTCTTCCTCTTCCGAGACACGGATGCCCATGACCAGCTTGAGGATGAACCACACGACCGCGGAGGAGATGAGGGTGAAGATGCCGACCACGACGATGCCGTAGAGCTGGGTCGCGAAGGATGCGTCGGCATTGGTGAAGACCACGGCGATGGTGCCCCAGATGCCACAGATGAGGTGGACCGGGATGGCGCCCACGACGTCGTCGATCTTGAGCTTGTCGATCATCGGAACCGCGAAGACCACGATGATGCCGCCGATTGCACCGATGATCAGCGCCGCGCCGAGCGTCGGGGTGAGCGGCTCTGCGGTGATCGAGACGAGGCCTGCGAGGGCGCCGTTCAGCACCATGGTGAGGTCGGGCTTCTTGTACATGATCTGGGTGATGATCAGCGCGGCCACCGAACCACCGGCTGCGGCGATGTTGGTGTTGGCGAAGATGCGCGACACGTCTGCCACGTCACCGACGGTGCCCATGGCGAGCTGCGATGCGCCGTTGAAGCCGAACCAGCCGAGCCACAGGATGAACGTGCCGAGGGTGGCGAGGGTCAGGTTCGAGCCCGGGATCGGGTTGACGCGGCCGTCCTTGAACTTGCCGATACGCGGTCCGAGGATGATGGCGCCGGTCAGAGCGGCCCAGCCACCCACCGAGTGCACGACGGTCGAGCCGGCGAAGTCGAGGAAGCCCGCTTCGTCGAGGAAGCCGCCGCCCCACTTCCAGGAAGCCTGCAGCGGGTAGATGATCGCGGTGAGCACGATGGTGAAGATCAGGAACGGCCACAGCTTGATGCGCTCGGCGAGGGTGCCGGAGACGATCGAGGCGGTGGTTGCGCAGAACATCAGCTGGAAGAAGAAGTCCGAGCCGGTCGAGGCGTAGGAGTAGTCGTCCGCGGCATCGGCGGTCACGCCGACGGCTTCGAGAACGGCCGGGCCCCAGACGCCGGACAGCATGCCGTCCATGGACCAGGTGCCGAGCGGGTACATCAGGTTGTAGCCGATGAGGTAGTAGAAGATGCCTGCCAGCGAGAACAGCACGACGTTCTTCATGCACTGCATCGCGACGTTCTTGGACCGGACGAGGCCGGCCTCGAGCATGGCGAAGCCCGCGGCCATCCACATCACGAGGAAGCCGCCGATGAGGAAGAGCAGCGAGTTGAGGATGAAGATCGTGTCAGTCGACGCGTTCACGCCCGGAACGGGGCCCTCGTCCTGCGCGAGGCCCAGCGACGGCAGCGCGATCAGCGCGGCGACCGGGGCGAGAGTCTTGAGAAGTTTCATGTTGCGATGTCCCTAATAATCCTGCGGTCCGATGATGGTCAGATCGCGTCGGCGTCGGTTTCGCCGGTGCGCACACGCACGGCCTGCTGCACGTCGAGAACAAAGATCTTGCCGTCGCCGATCTTGCCGGTCTGGGCGGTCTTGGTGATCGTCTCGACGACCTGATCGGCCATGGAAGCCGCAACCACGATCTCCAGCTTGATCTTCGGCACGAAATTCACCGCGTATTCTGCGCCGCGATAGATTTCCGTGTGTCCAGACTGCGAGCCGAAGCCCTTGATTTCCGTCACCATCATGCCGCGCACGCCGATTCCAGTGAGCGCCTCGCGCACCTCCTCGAGCTTGAACGGCTTGATCGTCGCAATGATCAGTTTCACCTTGGTCCCTTTCGTTTTCGCAGACCGCAGCCTGCACTATGCAGTGGCAGGAAGACGCCCACGGCTCTGGTTTGAAAGAAACGGGGCTTGTAACGCCGGGGCTGCGCCCCAAGGATGATCAAGAAATGTACTGTTTTTGACTAAATGCACGAATGATAGGCACACTAAAAACTCGTCATTGTGACCGTTTCGCGGTCTACATCCCCGGTCAAAGCCGTTATTCTGCGGTGCAAACACAAGAACACCGGGCAGAAGAGACATGAGTGATTCAGGCCGGGGCAAGGGCCGGCTGGTTGCTGAACGGCGCTACAGCAAAAAGAGCCCGCAGAACGCCAGCAAAAGCCCTAAGAAGCCCACGAAAACAACGACGAAGAAATCCGCGAGATCGACCGCGCGCAGCCGCAAGGCGCCGCGCCGCAACACCGTTGTCGGGTTCATCCTCGGCGTCTTCGGCTGGATCTTCGGGCTGATCTGGACGATCACCTGGCGGGTGACCGCGGTGGTCGCCCTGCTCGTGGGTCTCGGCGTCGCCTATTTCTACAGCACCCTGCCCTCCTATGACGCGATGCTCGACGGTCGGGCGCGCGGCTCGGTCACGCTGATGGACCGCAACGGCTCGATCTTCGCGTGGCGCGGCGACCAGTTCGGCGGCGCCGTGACCGCCGACAGCGTCAGCCCGCACCTCAAGAACGCCGTCGTCGCCACCGAGGACAAGCGCTTTTACAAGCACTTCGGCGTGTCGCCGCGCGGTGTCGCGAGCGCCGTGCGCATCAACCTCTCGGAAGGCCGCGGCCCGCTCTCGGGCCACGGCGGCTCGACGATCAGCCAGCAGACCGCCAAGCTGCTCTGCCTCGGCGTCGAGTTCGACCCGACCCAGTGGAAGAACGAAGCCGAATACGTCGCCGACTGCCGCGAGACCTCGCTGGCCCGGAAGGGCAAGGAGGCGCTCTACGCCATGGCGATGGAGGCCAAGTACAGCAAGGACGAGATCCTCTCGATCTACCTCAACCGCGCCTACTGGGGCGGCGGCGCCTACGGCGTCGAGGCCGCGGCCGAGCGCTACTTCAGCAAGCACGCGGGCGAGCTGAACCCGCAGCAGTCCGCAATGCTCGCAGGCCTGCTGACCGCGCCCTCGTCGCTGGCGCCCACCAACAACCTCGAACGTTCGCAGGCCCGCGCCTCGACCGTGCTGCGGCTGATGCACGATCAGGGCTACCTGACCGACCAGCAGTTCGACACCGCCATGGCCAACCCGGCGACCCTGTCGGAAGAGGCCGAATCGAAGACCGGCGGCTATTTCGCCGACTGGATCATGTCCGACCTCGAGGACAACGCCTTCACCAAGAAGACCTCCGAGGACCTCGTGGTGCGCACCACCCTCGACCAGCGCCTGCAACGCGCCGCCGAGGACGCGATGAACAAGGTCTACGCCGAGAAGGTCACCAAGCCCGGCTCGGTGGTCGAGGCGGCAATCGTGGTGATGTCGGCGGACGGCGCCGTGCGCGCCATCGTGGGCGGCAAGAAGACCGGCGTCTCGGGCGTGTTCAACCGCGCCACGCAGGCCAAGCGGCAGACCGGCTCGTCGTTCAAGCCGTTCATCTACGCCACCGCGCTGGAACTCGGTCATTCGCCCTACGACACCGTCGTGGACGAGCCCTTCTGCATGAACATCCCCGGCTCCGGCCAGTGGTGCCCCGAGAACTACACCCGCAACTACAAGGGCCGCGTGACGCTCACGCAGGCGCTGGCGCAGTCGCTCAACATCCCGGCGATCAAGATCTCCGAGGGCGTGGGCCGCGATCTCGTGCGCAAGGTGGCGACCGGTTTCGGCATCCAGTCCGACCTCAACGACACCCCGGCGATGGCGCTCGGCACCTCCGAGGCGACGCTGCTCGAGATGACTGCCGCCTACGCAGGCTTCCTCAACGGCGGCTCACGCGTGGTGCCCTATGGCCAGCTCGAGCTGCGGGTGAAGGGCGACGACACCCCGCTGGTGAGCCAGAGCTCGGGCATCCAGGAACGCGTCATCCAGCAGGAGGCCGCGGGACAGCTGGTGTGGATGATGCAGCACGTCATCAACGACGGCACAGGCGGCCGTGCCAAGCTGCCCGACGGGCGCGAGGCGGCGGGCAAGACCGGCACCTCGAACGATGCCCGCGACGCGTGGTTCATCGGCTTCACCGCCGATTACGTGGTCGGCGTCTGGATGGGCAACGACGACAACTCGCCGCTCAACGGCGTGACCGGCGGCGGCCTGCCCGCGGACATCTGGCGCGAGACCATGTCGCGCGTCAGCGAGGGGCTCGAGCAGCGCCCGCTGCCCGCGATCCCGCCGTCGGAACCCGCGCCGCAGGTGGCCGAGCAGCAGCCCCAGCAACAGCCCCAGCCCACGCGCGAGCGTCGGCAACGCGACAACTTCATCCAGCAACTGCTGAACGACCTGCTCGGCGGCCGCTGACGTCGGAGCGATGGCGTGCCGGGGAGGATTCCACTTCCCCTCGGCGCGCCGACCGGCTCTAACGGAGACGCTGCCTCGGGAGGAAGGAGCCAGAGCATGAGCGTGAAAGAGATCTTCGAGACCATGGAATACGGTCCCGCCGCCGAAAGCGCCTCGGAGGCGCTCGCCTGGCTCGCCACGCAGGAGACCGGCTTCGGCCAGTTCATCGACGGCGCCTTCACCGCCCCTGGCGACACCTTCGAAAGCCGCAATCCCGCCACCGGCGCGCTGCTCGCGAAGGTGACGCAGGCCACGCAGGCGGATGTCGATGCCGCCGTCGCCGCCGCCCGCGCGGCCCAGCCCAAGTGGGAAAAGCTCGGCGGTCCGGGCCGGGCGCGGCATCTCTATGCACTGGCGCGGCTCCTGCAGAAGCACGCGCGGCTCTTCGCGGTGCTCGAGACGCTCGACAACGGCAAGCCGATCCGCGAGAGCCGCGACATCGACGTGCCCCTCGCCGCGCGGCATTTCTATTATCACGCGGGCTCGGCGCAGCTCATGGCATCCGAGATGCCCGGGCGCGTTGCCATGGGCGTCTGCGGCCAGATCATCCCGTGGAACTTCCCGCTGCTGATGCTGGCGTGGAAGGTGGCGCCGGCGCTCGCCACCGGCAACACCGTGGTGCTGAAGCCCGCCGAATGGACCCCGCTCACCGCGCTGCTCTTTGCCGACATCTGCCGTCAGGCCGGGCTGCCCAAGGGCGTCGTGAACATCGTCACCGGCGACGGTGCCGTGGGCGAGATGATCGTCGCGTCCGAGGTCGACAAGATCGCCTTCACCGGCTCGACCGAGGTCGGCCGCCGCATCCGCGAGGCCACCGCCGGCAGCGGCAAGGCGCTGACGCTCGAGCTTGGCGGCAAGTCGCCCTATATCGTCTTCGAGGATGCCGATCTCGACAGCGCCGTCGAGGGGCTGGTCGATGCCATCTGGTTCAACGGCGGCCAGGTCTGCTGCGCGGGCTCGCGGCTGCTGGTGCAGGAGGGCGTCGCCGGACGCTTCCACGCCAAGCTCAAGGCCCGGATGGAGAAGCTGCGCATCGGCGATCCGCTCGACAAGTGCATCGACGTCGGCGCCATCGTCGACCCGGTCCAGCACCAGCGCATCGCCGAGATGGTGGCGGCCAGCGATGGCGAGATCTTCCAGCCGGGCCCCTGCCCCGAGGGCTGCTTCTACCCGCCGACCCTGATCACCGGGCTCGCCCCCGCCTCGCCGCTGATGCAGGACGAGATCTTCGGGCCGGTGCTGGTCTCGGCCACCTTCCGCACGCCCTCCGAGGCAGTGGAGATGGCCAACAACACCCGCTACGGGCTTGCCGCCTCGGTCTGGTCCGAGAACATCAACGTGGCGCTCGACGTGGCGCCGAAGCTCGCCGCGGGCGTGGTCTGGATCAACGGCTCGAACATGTTCGACGCGGCGGCGCCCTTCGGCGGCCTGCGCGAGAGCGGCTTCGGGCGAGAGGGCGGCCCCGAGGGGCTCACCGCCTACACGAAACCCGCGGGCAAGCCGAAGCCCGGCAAGCCGGTCGCCGCCTTCCCCGGCGGCGAGGCCGAGCCGCAGCCGGTCGACCGCACCGCCAAGCTCTATATCGGCGGCAAGCAGGCCCGGCCCGACGGCGGCTATGCCCGCAACGTGCACGACAAGCGCGGCGCCCTCATCGGGCAGGCACCGCTTGCCAGCCGCAAGGACATCCGCAACGCCGTCGAGGCGGCGCGGGGCGCTTCCGGCTGGGCCGGGGCCTCGACCCACAACCGCGCGCAGGTGCTCTACTACATCGGCGAGAATCTCTCGGCCCGCAGCGACGGCTTCGCCACGCTGCTCGACCGGCTGACCGGCGGGCGCGACGGCGCGAAGGAGGTCGAGACCTCGATCGAGCGGCTCTTCACCTACGCCGCCTGGTGCGACAAGTTCGACGGCCGCGTCGCCGGCGTGCCCCTGCGCGGCACGGCGCTGGCGATGCGCGCGCCCTGCGGCGTTATCGGCGGGCTCTGCCCCGACCAGCACCCGCTGCTCGGGCTGGTGTCGCTGATGGCCCCGGCCATCGCCATGGGCAACCGCGTCGTGCTGGTGGCCTCCGAGCCCTTCCCGCTTGCCGCCACAGAGTTCTACCAGGTGCTCGACACCTCGGACGTGCCCGGCGGCGTGGTCAACATCCTGACCGGCAGCCATGCCGAACTGGCGCCGACGCTGGCCGGCCACGCGGATGTCGACGCGGTCTGGAGCTTCTCGGGCGCACCGCTCTCGGAGGTGGTCGAACGGCACGCCGCGGGCAACCTCAAGCGCAGCTGGGTCAATGACGGCATGGCCCGCGACTGGACGGGCCCCGACGGCGAGGGGCGCGCGTTCCTCGACGCCGCGACCGAGGTCAAGACCGTGTGGATTCCCTGGGGCGCCTGACCCCGGGCGCCCCTGCGAGGCCCGACAGGCCAGTTGCCGCCCGTCGCGACAGGCTTGACTCTCTTCGGCTTTCGGACGTATCGGGCCTCTTCTCTGCCGGGCGTGGGGCCCTCTGGCCCCGCGATCATTGAGATTTCACACTACCGATGCTATCTTTTCCCTACGCCCGGCGCCGGGGTGGCTTTCGGCGCTTGTCTAGAAGGAGGACGATGTCCTGTCACTTACTGCGAACGCGGCCGGTGCCGCTGAGCCGGGGGCGCCCATGAGTGGCCTGCCCCACTCCAAGGTCACGAGCGAGCAGATTCTCGCAACGGTCCTCAAGATCCTCGATGACAACAAGGCGGAAGACGTCGTCCAGATCGACCTGCGCGGCAAGACCTCCGTCTGCGATCACATGGTGATCTGTTCGGGCCGGTCGTCGCGCCAGGTGGTGTCGATTGCCGACAAGCTCGCCGAGGATCTCAAGCATGAGCTGGGAGTGCTTTCGAAGTCCGAAGGCCAGGAAACCGGCGACTGGGTGCTGATCGACACGGGCGACGTCGTCGTCCACGTCTTCCGTCCCGAAGTCCGCGAGTTCTACCAGCTCGAGAAGATGTGGATGCCGCTCGGCAAGACCGCGACCAACGCCGTCTGACGAGTCCGCATGCGTGTCCATCTCTGCGTCGTGGGACGCCTTCGGGCGGGCCCGGAGCGCGAGCTTGTTGACGATTACCTGAAACGCTTCGACCGGACCGGACGGGCGCTTGGGCTTGGTCCCGCGCGCATCGTCGAGGTCGATGACCGCAAGGGCGGCGGCATGGCGGCCGAGGCCGACCTGCTGCGCCGTGCCCTGCCCTCGGGCGCCCGGCTCTGTATCCTCGACGAGCGCGGACGGCTGATGACCTCGCCAGATTTCGCCGCCGAGCTCGGCCGCGTGCGCGACAATGGCACCCAGGATCTGGCCTTCGTGATCGGCGGTGCGGACGGCATCGACCCCGCGCTGCGGGCCGAGGCCGACATGGCACTGTCCTTCGGGCAGATGGTCTGGCCGCACATGCTGGTGCGGGTGATGCTCGCCGAGCAGCTTTACCGCGCGGCGTCCATCCTCTCGGGAAGTCCTTACCACCGCGCCTGAGGCGTGGCGGACACAACCCTCGGCAGTTTTCCGCGCGACCTGACTAACCGAAGGCGGCTTTCCGCCCGCGGTAGCAAATCGCGATTGCCAGCCTCAACCCCTTTGAATTACCCGAGATTCGAGCACGCTGTCGCGCTGCCATCAGACAGGCGTGAATGTGCCGGTCACCTGTCCCCAGCGGTCCTTTCCGACTGCGTCCCAGGCCGGCACATCCTGAGGCCCCGGAGTCCCCAACTCCGGGGCCGAACTTTTCCCCAAGACGTCCGGACCGGCGCCTGACGCTCAGGCGTAGGCGTACCACAGCAGGCCCGCGCCGAGGATGACGCGGTAGATGACGTAGGGGGTGAAGCTGACCGAGCGCAGCAGCCGCATCATCAGCGTCAGCGCACCCAGCGCCGCGGCAAACGCGAAGACCGCGCCGATGAGCCCGTCGATGGCCACCTGCGCATCGGCCTCGGAGGCGACCTCGGCCCCGAGCAGCACGCCCGAGGCGAGGATGGTCGGGATCGACATCAGCATCGAGATCTTGGCGGCGTCGTGGCGGTTGTAGCCCATGAAGCGCGCGCCGGTGATGCAGATGCCCGAACGCGACGTGCCGGGGATCAGCGCGACCGCCTGCCAGAGCCCCATCTTGAGCGCCTCCATCGGCCCCCAGTCGGCCTCGGTCTTGTGGGTGGCGCCCTTCTGGTCCGCCCACCACAGCACGATGCCGAAGCCGAGCATGGTCCAGCCGATGACGGCGACCGAGCGCAGCGCCTCGTCGAGGCCGGTGAGCTTCATGGCGAGGCCGGCGATGACCACCGGGACGGTCGCGATGGCAAGGCCGAGCGCCAGCCGCGCCGCCGGGGTCTGGCGACGCCCGACGATCAGGTCGACGGTCCCCGCGAGCGCGACCTTCACGTCGGCCCAGAAGTAGAGCACCACGGCCGCCAGCGTGCCGACGTGCACCGCCACGTCGATGGCCTGGCCCTGGTCGACCATGCCGGTAAGATTCGGCAGAAGAATCAGGTGACCCGAGGAAGAAATGGGCAGAAACTCGGTAATACCCTGTATCAGGGCCAGCAGGATCAATTGCAGCATTGGCATGTTCACGGACCTCCAGCTAGCCTGACACCAGCCGTATAACCTGAGCGTTCGCAAGGCGAAAGCGGCTAATAGGCCCGGTATGCGACCTAAATTTCACAAAAAATGACTGCACGGTCGCAGGATCGATGCAAATAATCTGAATATAGGTCAACTCTTCTGACTTTTATTTCGATTTCGCTTTGAGTATTGAGGCTCGACCCAAGGACTTGTTCGGAGACCCAGGAACATGGCGAAACAGCCGATGCTCAAATTCGTGAAGATCGAGCGGGACATGCCCGTGAAGCGCGATGCGGAGACCCGCAACAAGGATTTCGATGAAATCTATGCCGAGTTTGCCGACGCGAAGGCGACCGAGCAGTCGAGCCGTTGCTCTCAGTGCGGCGTGCCCTACTGCCAGTCGCATTGCCCGCTGCACAACAACATCCCGGACTGGCTGCGCCTGACCGCGACCGGCCGCCTGCAGGAGGCCTACGAGGTCAGCCAGGCGACCAACACCTTCCCCGAGATCTGCGGCCGCATCTGCCCGCAGGACCGCCTCTGCGAGGGCAACTGCGTCATCGAGCAGTCGGGCCATGGCACCGTGACCATCGGCTCGGTCGAGAAGTACATCACCGACACCGCATGGGAAAAGGGCTGGGTGACCCCCGCCTCGCCCGCCATCGAGCGCGCCGAGAGCGTCGGCATCATCGGCGCGGGCCCGGGGGGCCTTGCCGCGGCCGACATGCTGCGCCGCGCGGGCGTTCAGGTGACCGTCTATGACCGCTACGACCGTGGCGGCGGCCTGCTGACCTACGGCATCCCGGGCTTCAAGCTCGAGAAGGATGTGGTCATGCGCCGCATGCAGCAGCTCGAGGACGGCGGCGTGCGCTTCGTGATGAACTGCAACGTCGGCGTCGACATGTCCTTCGAGGACATCCGCGACCAGCATGACGCGGTGATCATCGCCACCGGCGTCTACAAGTCGCGCGACCTCAAGGGCCCGGGCTCGGGTGCCGCCGGCATCGTCAAGGCCATCGACTATCTCACCGCGTCGAACCGCGCCGCCAACTTCGGTGACAGCGTCCCCGAGTTCGAGAGCGGCGAGCTGAACGCCAAGGGCAAGAAGGTCGTGGTGATCGGCGGCGGCGACACCGCCATGGACTGCGTCCGCACCGCGATCCGCCAGGGCGCGGACAGCGTGAAGTGCCTCTACCGCCGCGACCGCGCCAACATGCCGGGCAGCCAGCGCGAAGTGCAGAACGCCGAGGAAGAAGGCGTGCAGTTCGAATGGCTCACCGCGCCCAAGGGCTTCAAGGGCGAGCCGGTCTCGGGCGTGATCGTGCAGAAAATGCGCCTCGGCCTTGCCGACGCGTCGGGCCGCCAGTCCCCCGAGATCATCGAGGGCTCGGACTATGAAGAGCCCGCCGACCTGGTGATCAAGGCGCTCGGCTTCGAGCCGGAAGAGCTGCCGACGCTCTGGGGCGCGCCCGAACTGGAAGTGACCCGCTGGGGCACCGTGAAGGCCGAGTTCACCTCGGGCCGCACCGCCCTGCCCGGCGTCTATGCCGTGGGCGACATCGTGCGCGGCGCGAGCCTCGTGGTCTGGGCCATCCGTGACGGCCGCGACTGCGCCGAGCACCTGCTGCAGGACTTCGACAAGCAGGCGGCCATCGCGGCCGAGTGACGCCCGCGAGCACCCCGGCCGGGGTGCGCCGCAAGCCGGAGCGCCGGATGGTCCGCCGCTCCATGCCAGAGGAACAGGACATGTCGGAACGGACGGGCGGGTGTTTGTGCGGCGCGGTGCGCTTCACCGCGAAGTCGCTGAGGGGTTTCGGCGTCTGTCACTGCGAACAATGCCGCCGATGGGCCGGATCGGCGCTGTTCGCCGTCACCGTCCCGGTCGCTGACATGGAGATCGAGGGCGCCGAGGCGATCCGCGCCTACCGCTCCTCGGACTGGGCCAGCCGCGCCTTCTGCGGCACCTGCGGCTCGGCGCTCTGGTACCGTTACGACAAGGGCGTCGACGACGCCGGCGACTACGAGCTGACCATCGGGCTGCTCGACGACGCCGACGGGCTGACGCTCGAACGCGAGATCTTCAGCGACCAGAAGCCCGACTGCTGGGCGCTGACCGGCGATCACCCGCGGATGACCCGCGCCGAGACACTGGCGCGCTACGGCGCCCAGGTCGACGGCGCCTGATCCGCGACCGACCTATTCCCGGCAACGCGCCGGATCCGAACAACCGGTCGCACGACGCGACCCCGCATGGAGGTACAATGCCATGACCAAGTACGACGAGAACTGGGCCGCCGCCGAGGCAGCCAAGCGCAAGTGGATGACCGAGAACGGCATGTTCCGCGAGGAACATGAGCATTCGTCCTGCGGCGTGGGCCTCGTGGTCTCGATCGACGGCAAGCCGTCGCGCAAGGTCGTCGACGCTGGCATCACCGCGCTCAAGGCGATCTGGCACCGCGGTGCCGTGGACGCCGACGGCAAGACCGGTGACGGCGCGGGCATCCACGTGCAGATCCCGGTGGCCTTCTTCTACGACCAGATCGACCGTACCGGCCACGCGCCGCGCAAGGACGAGCTGATGGCCGTGGGCCAGGTCTTCCTGCCCCGCACCAACTTCGGCGCGCAGGAGACCTGCCGGACCATCGTCGAGACCGAAGTGCTCCGCATGGGCCACTACATCTACGGCTGGCGCCACGTGCCCGTCTCGGTCGACTGCCTCGGCGAGAAGGCCAACGCGACGCGCCCCGAGATCGAGCAGATCCTGATCTCGAACGCCAAGGGCGTCGACGAGGAGACCTTCGAGCGCGAGCTCTACGTCATCCGTCGCCGCATCGAGAAGGCCGCCGCGGCCGCCGGCATCAACGAGCTCTACATTGCCTCGCTGTCCTGCCGCTCGATCATCTACAAGGGCATGATGCTGGCCGAGCAGGTGTCGGAGTTCTACCCCGACCTGCAGGACGAGCGCTTCGAATCCGCCTTCGCGATCTACCACCAGCGCTATTCGACCAACACCTTCCCGCAGTGGTGGCTGGCGCAGCCGTTCCGCATGCTCGCCCACAACGGCGAGATCAACACGCTGAAGGGCAACACCAACTGGATGAAGAGCCACGAGATCCGCATGGCCTCGTCGACGTTCGGTGAGATGGCCGAGGACATCAAGCCGATCATCGCCAACGGCGCATCCGACTCGGCGGCGCTCGACGCGGTGTTCGAGGTGCTGGTCCGTGCCGGTCGCAACGCGCCCATGGCCAAGACCATGCTGATCCCCGAATCGTGGTCCAAGCAGGCGGTCGAGCTGCCGCAGGCGTGGCGCGACATGTATTCCTACGTGAACTCGGTGATGGAGCCGTGGGACGGCCCCGCAGCGCTTGCCATGACCGACGGCCGCTGGGTCTGCGGCGGTCTCGACCGCAACGGCCTGCGCCCGATGCGCTACGTCGTCACCGGCGACGGCCTGCTGATCGCGGGCTCCGAGGCGGGCATGGTGCCGGTCGAGGAAGGCTCCGTGCGCGAAAAGGGCGCGCTCGGACCGGGCCAGCTCATCGCCGTCGACATGGAAGAGGGCAAGCTCTACCACGACACCGACATCAAGAACCGTCTCGCGGCCTCGCAGCCGTTCGGCGAGTGGGTCGGCAAGATCACCGATCTTGACGAGGCGCTGGCCGGCATCACCGAGAAGCCGCTGTTCACCGCAGGTGAGCTGCGCAAGCGCCAGATCGCGGCGGGCTACACCATCGAGGAGCTCGAGCAGGTGCTCGCGCCGATGGCCGAGGACGGCAAGGAGGCGCTGGCCTCGATGGGCGACGACACCCCGTCGGCGGTCCTGTCGAAGAAGTATCGCCCGCTGTCGCACTTCTTCCGCCAGAATTTCAGCCAGGTGACCAACCCGCCGATCGACAGCCTCCGGGAATACCGGGTGATGTCGCTCAAGACGCGCTTCGGCAACCTCAAGAACGTGCTCGACGAATCCTCGTCGCAGACCGAGATCCTCGTGCTCGAGAGCCCGTTCGTGGCCAACGCGCAGTTCGCGGAGCTGGTCGAGCACTTCAACGCGCAGCTGGTCGAGATCGACTGCACCTTCCCCGCCGACGCCGGCGAAGGGGCGCTGCGTGACGGCCTTGCCCGGATCCGGGCCGAGGCCGAGGACGCCGTGCGCTCGGGCGGCGGGCACATCGTGCTCACCGACCAGCACCAGTCCGAAGAGCGCATCGCCATGCCGATGATCCTCGCGACCAGCGCCGTGCACTCGTGGCTGACCAAGAAGGGCCTGCGAACGTTCTGCTCGCTCGGGGTGCGCTCGGCCGAGTGCATCGACCCGCATTACTTCGCGGTGCTGGTGGGCTGCGGCGCGACCATCGTGAACCCCTACCTCGCGCTCGACAGCCTTGCCGACCGCATCGACCGCGGCCTGCTCGAGGGCTCGCTCACCGAGAACGTCACGCGCTACCGCGAGGCCATCGACCAGGGTCTGCTGAAGATCATGGCCAAGATGGGCATCTCGGTGATCTCGTCCTACCGCGGCGGTCTCAACTTCGAGGCCGTGGGCCTGTCGCGCGCCATGTGTGCCGAGTACTTCCCCGGCATGCTCTCGCGCATCTCCGGCATCGGTGTGCACGGCATCCAGCAGAAGGCCGAGGAGATCCACAAGCTGGGCTTCCGCGGCGGCCGCGACGTGCTGCCGATCGGCGGCTTCTACAAGGCCCGCAAGTCCGGCGAGACCCACGCCTGGGGCGCGCAGACGATGCACCTCATGCAGGCGGCCTGCAACAAGGCGTCCTACGAGCTGTGGAAGACCTATTCCAAGGCGATGCGGGA
>Ga0208328_1000047_pt1 | contig 76078 bp, 68 predicted proteins | sample DeeseametaMP2633_FD_184170 | JGI IMG/M metagenome (GOLD analysis project Ga0208328, IMG submission 184170) | Marine microbial communities from the Deep Atlantic Ocean - MP2633 (SPAdes) | ecosystem: Environmental > Aquatic > Marine > Unclassified | place: Northeast of Antigua and Barbuda, North...
GAACGGATCGAACAGCGCGAAGGCGGGGATGGTGTCGCTCGATGCGGCGTCGACGGCTCTTCGCGGCGACTTGGCAAGGACGCCATCCGTGGTGCTCGGGTTTAGCCCGAGGATGACCCGAGGCCCCACCCCGTAAGGCTGGAGGCTGCCACTGATGTCCGAAGGTGTTGCTTCGTTCTCGATCTTCGAAGATGTCTCGGGCTCTCCGGAATGGGGCCTCGGGTCAGGCCCGAGGATGACGGAGTTTGGTGGCTGGCTTCCGCGCTCTTTGGTTGGACGCATGGTGATCGTCACCAGCTTGCAGGCGGCCATGGCGATGAGGCGGCGGGCGGCGAATTCGGCGGGGCGCAGGATTGAGAGGATGCGCAGATAGAGATGGCGCGGGAGGGTCGGATTGGACCGCCCCGCCTGGATCCCGGCCATGACCAGCAGCCGGAATGCGATGTCACACAATATCTCGCAATTGCGATCGATCGCCCCGCGCCAGTTGAACTCCATGCTCCGCCTCCGGTTGGTGCCGGGATTGTGAGGGGCTTTTTGGGGGCGGTGGATAGAAAGCGAGGCTTAAGTGGCGAATAGTGAGGTGGGCTAAGGGGTTGGGTGGATAGCAATATCACGGTTATCCAACGCAGGTGAGAATTTCCTGCGTGATGTGGACGTAATTTTCGCAAGCGTATCGAACGCTTCAGAATCCAACTAATTTCATTTTTGGAAGAGGTATTTTCTCAAATTCTTCGGACGCACTAAAATCCGCAGGAAAGAAACAGTAATCAGGCTCTGTTCCTATCTTTTCGTACTCTTCGACCATACATTCGCCGCCGCGGGCAAGAATCTCCAGTGCGTATTCGCTGCAAATAACCTCTTCAGTCAATTTTTCTTTTCTATAATTTTTCGCAAATAGCTCATTCAAAACCCTAGTGGTTCCGTATTTTCTTTTCAAAATTGTTGCATCAGCTAAAGCGTATCGACCAATTTTATGACGTAAATCCCAAAATTTTGACTTCAGTTGCTTGGATCGACATATCAGAAGCTCGTGAGATTCTGTAAAGTCTACAAGATCTGATATTTTTGATCCATTTCGGAATTTAAGCCCATCAAAGAACCGCTTTTTTACGGATTCAACAACATGTAAATGGCCGACATAAACCATAGCGTGGCACCAATAGGCGTGCTCGCTAGCGAATTTTCGAATTTCCTTTTGGTAATCCTCAACAATGTTCGAGGCTGCAACCCCATTTTTCTTATTGCGAGTAAGGATTACGTCCCCAACAAACAGCTTCTCAACATTGGGTATGAAGTACTCGTGCTTCCCACTTAATCGCGCCTTGCGGACCACTTTGCTTGCAAAAGCATCGCCCATTTCAGAAGTGGGCGATGGCACGGTGATTTCGTTTTCAGAAGTATCTGATGAAGTTTGAGAATCAGAAGTCATTGCAAGCTAACCATAGGATCTATCGGTCCTATGGTTAGCAGCATAAAAAAAAAGTAGTCAACGCGTAGAGTTGGGCACTTTGCGAATTGATATCGCTCGCAGCGCATCGGGCCCAGCGAGGGCTGTGCCAATTACCTTAGTATTTTTTTTTAGGGCACCAACGCCGTTCATTAGTTTGATTCGGCCAGCAGTATCGGTAGAAATCACCGCTAGATCCTTGCCACTTACCTTCTCATCTAGGCGAACGACAGCTGCGCTTCCGTCAGGGCTGACTTTTGTGATAGTCCCTTGGAAATCTAGCTTGCTCATATCGTTTCCCTCGGTAAAGCTTTGGAAAAAGGCGGCGCCTCTATATTTTAAAGGCGCGCTTGTCAATCCCTCTCCCATGTCTAACTAAGTGTATTAATTAAGCTATGGACTTACAAGCGCGGTGGAAAACTTATTTATGTATAACATTCAATAGGTTAACAGAAAGTGTGTTTTTTCTTGGGCCTAAATATGGTGTCAATACCCAAATCAATCACTTTTTTGTGAATTCTCTCGCTTGCCTGCAGACCTGCACACGCATATCGATTGGTTTGTAGTAAAAGTTTTGTCTCTCCGATCGCCCCCGGAAAGCGCAGCAATTTACGATGCAATCTGACAGCTTCTCATAAGCCAAACAGCATTTCTCGGGACTTCAAAACCAGTCGAGACAGTTGATTGCTCCCAAATCCATTCTGCCGTTCAGCCGGAATGCGATGTCGCACAATAACTCGCAATTGCGATCGATCGCCCCGCGCCAGTTGAACTCCATGCCTTGCCTCCGGTTACGCCGGACAGTGTCGTGGAGGTTTGGAGGCGGTGGACAAGATTGGCGCAATTTGCCCGGGAATCAGCGCTTTGTCGCAAGGTTTAACCCCCGCGCCATCATCCACCTTTTCCCACGAGGGAGAAGAGAGGAGCGCGCCCGGAAGGCCGCCGTTTCGGGCGATTTGTCGTAAACGAACGCCGATGCGGCGCTGCAACGGGCGTTGCGGAGGGTGGTCTGCGCGAAGCTGACTGCAGAGGATGATCTCCGACTGCGCGAAGGGACGCTGCATGTTCAAGACATTGTCCGGGGTGTGGGCGCTTCTGCTCGGCATACTGCTGATCATGCTGGGCAACGGCATGCAGTTCACGCTGATCGGCCTGCGCGGCGGCATCGAGGGGTTTTCGGCGACCGCACTGGCCGTCGTCACCTCGGCCTATTTCGCCGGCTTTCTCTCGGGCGCGCGCTTTACGCCGGTGCTGATCCGGCGCGTCGGCCATGTCCGTGTCTTCGCGGCGCTGGGCAGCTTCATGTCGGCGGCGTTGATCAGTTTTCCGCTTGTGACCGAACCCTGGGCGTGGACGCTGCTGCGGCTGCTGGTGGGGTTCTGCATGTCCGGCATCTATGTCACCGCCGAAAGCTGGCTCAACGATGCGTCCACCAACGAGACGCGGGGCCAGGTGCTGGCGGCCTACATGATCTCGCAGACGCTGGGGATCATCGGCGCGCAATGGCTCCTCACGCTCGGCGATGCGGGCACCTCGGTGCTGTTCATCGGCGCGTCCATCCTGGTTTCGATCTCGTTTGCGCCGATCCTGCTGTCGGCCAGCCGGACGCCGACGACCGAGGTCGCCCGGCCGATGCCACTGCGCGAGCTTTTTTTCCAATCGCCGCTCGGCACCGTCGGGATCTTCCTGCTCGGCAGCGTCTACGCCACGCAGTCGGGCATGGGCGCCGTGTTCGGCTCGCAGATCGGCATGCCGGCGGACCAGATCGCGCTGTTCGTCGCGATGCTGTTTGCCGGCGCGCTGGTGCTGCAATATCCGATCGGCTGGCTGTCGGACCGGATGGACCGGCGCAGGCTGATCTTCGGGGCGTCGGCAGCCGGCGTCTTGTTCTGCGCGGTCGGGTTTATCTCCGGCGGACAGGTGTGGTTCCTGATGCTCTCCGCCTTCATCGCCGGCGGCGTGACTACGCCGCTTTACGCCCTGTTCCTGGCCTATACGAACGACTTCCTGACCACCGAGCAGATGCCGGCGGCATCCGGCGGTCTCGTCTTTACCTTCGGGCTGGGGGCCATTGCCGGCCCGCTGGCGACCGGCTTCGGCATGGAACGGTTCGGCCCCTTCACCTTCTGGCTGGTGCTGGGCGCGACATTCGCGGGGATCGCGCTCTACGCGCTCTATCGCATGACGAAGCGCGCGGCCGTGCCGGTTGCCGAGACCGAGAGCTATCTCGGCGTGCTGCCGACCGCGACGCCCGTGGCTGTGGAGGCGGCGGGAACCTGGGCGGCGGAGAATGCGGAGTCGGAAGCAGCGGAGGCGGAAGAGCAGGCGCGGTAGCGCACGGAGGGCATGCTGTCTTCAGCCGCCTCTCCGCACCTCGCCCAGCGCCTCGACCAGCAACCGGAAGCGCTCCTCACCGAGGCGGGCGCGGTAGCGGGTTTCGATCTCGGCCTTGATGCGGTCGGCATCGTCGAGGGCGGCGCGGCCTTTTTCGGTGTGCCGGAGGATGCGGCCGCGCTTGTCGTCGGGGTCGGCGATCCGTTCGAGTACGCCCTCCCCCTCCAGCCCGTCGACGAGTTGCTGCACGGCCTGTTTCGAAATGCCCATGCGGGCGATCAGATCCGATTGGCGCAGGCCCGTGCGCGGCACGAAACCGAGCAGGGTCGCGCGCGACGGGGTGAACCAGGCGTGGCCGGCCTCGACCATGGCGCTGACGAATTCCGCTTTCCAGGCCTCGTAAGCGCCCCAGAGCCGGATGCCGACATGATCCGGCCCCGCATTATTTTCGTCAAGTTGCTTGACCATTTTTCCCGACTGGCGTATTTCGCTCGATAGTCAATCTACTTGACTATCTTGCGCGATCAACCCCGAGAGGAAACCAAAATGAATTTGATCACAGGAGACATGCTGCGCCTTTTGACCGTCGGGCGCACCCACATGCTGGAGCGCAACGGCAAGCCGGCCTTCGTCTATCTCGGCGAGGACGGCACGGGCCAGATGCGGCTCGAGGACGGCACGGCCTTTTCCGGCCGCTGGCGGCTGAACGAAGACGGATACGCCACAGAGTGGAACGACGGCCGCAAGGGCGAATGGCAGCTGCACGAAAAGGATGGCGGCATCGAATATGCCTCGCGCGACGGCGCGCAGACGCTGAAAATGCTCGGCCTGTTCTTCGGCGACAGCGAGGGGCTGGCGGCGCGACCGTAAAAAACGGCCCTCGCCCGGCCCTTGCAAGGAACAGAGAGGCCGGCGCCGCGTTTTCAGGGGGCGGACAACGAGTCCGCACCCCTGACACGGAGCCCCCCAATGACCGTCAAGAACCTATCAGACCTGTTCCAGCATACGCTCAAGGACGTCTATTTCGCGGAGAACTTCATCCGCAAGAACCTGCCCAAGATGATCGAGAAGAGCACCAACCCGTCCCTGAAGAAGCTCTTCAAGGATCACCTCTCGGAAACCGAAGGCCAGATCGGCCGGCTGGAAACCGTCTTCGAGGTGCTGGGCCTGAAGCCCGAGGGCGAGGAATGCCCGGCCATCGAAGGCATCGTCAAGGAAGCCGAGGAGCTGATGGACGAGATCGAGGATACCGACACGCTGGACGCCGCGCTGATCGCCGCCGCCCAGGCTGTCGAGCATTACGAGATCACGCGCTACGGCACGCTGCTGACCTGGGCCAAGCTTCTCGGCCATGAACACGCCATCGCGCCGCTTCGCGACAATATCGAGGAAGAAAAGAGCGCCGATTCCAAGCTGACGCGGCTTGCCGAGGACAAGCTCAACAAGAAAGCGGCCTGAACGGCCTTCACCATTCCCATATCAATGCCCCGCTCGACGAGCGGGGCGTTTTCGTTCCGGTCCCAAGGCCCCGAAACGACCCTGCAGCTCCTCGCGTCGTAACAGGCTTGGCCGCGCTCGTTGTCGAAGCGGGTGGCGGCGTTGACGTTGACAGTGTTTGCGATGACGCCCGCGGACGGCGTGGCAGAATAGCCGGTAGCATCAAAAGCGAAGAAGGTTCGATGGGATGTCGTATACTCTCGCTATTTTAAACCCCCTTAATCATAATAAAAACCAGAAATTGCGTGAGAAGAAGCAATAATAAATGATGCGATAAGTAATTTATTTGCGAGATTTATTTTTGGAGATGCCGGCATCGCTTAATCGTCTCGCATCTGCAGCTTGCATGGCGCTGTGTGTAGCGCTTCTCGCAGGATGCAGTGACGGGCGTGACGGCGATGTTGTCGAACTGCGCATGAGGGCGCCGGCGTTTCAGGCTATCTACTCATCCATGTTCGGTGGCGACAGCGTCGATATCCGTCTCCATCTTTATGACCGGCTGCCGACCTCCGAAGGGCTGAGTTCGCGGGCTGTCTTCAGCAAGAAGAGCATCGACTTCGATATTCCGAAGCGCGTGTTAATGACAAACATCATCTCCGGTCCCGGGGACAAGGAGGAATTGGCCATCAATCTTTTCCTCTCGGACGGCAATATTCTTCTTGGCGGCGAAGCACCGCCAGGCGCTTCTCGTGAGTTACTGAGCATTTCCATCGACAGCGTATCGAGATCCGCCCTCAGCGCTTATCGAAACAACGTATTTCTCTTGCTCTCCGACCTCGCATCGATCGGGGTCCCGTCGGGGCCAGGATTGCGGTGCCGCCGAGGCGATGCGGCATGCGTTTCGCAGCTGATTTCGAGGCTGGGCGTAGCCGAGCGACATTGTGGCTTCTCGATCCTCGAATATGAAACGAGCTTCAGTCAGTCCCGCTCGAGAGCAGAAGCATCGTTTCCCTTTTCGGAAGGAAACGTATTCATAAAGTTGGATGAATGGCCACAAAAGCAGTTTTTCTACGCTTGTTACCGGTCACCGGCTTCAACGATATGTAGATGGCATGGCCTGTTTGAAGACACTTATCCGATTTCCATAAGCTCAAACAGTACGGATGTCTGCGGACAGACTGAAATCAGGGACAAGGTCATCGACTGGCTGAACGGCCATGTAGTGCATTAGTGCCGGTCGTGGAATGGCTTCGGCCTAATCCGAAATGACCCGGTAGCCCTTGGAGATGCGGTCGACTCGGTAGCCGGATTTCAGCGGCACCTTCTCGTCGACCTTGTAGGTGACGAAGCCCATCGCGTCGTAATAGGCTTGGCCGCCCTCATTGTCGGCGCGGATGGTGGCGTTGATCGCCAAAAGGCCGAAACGCCGGGCGATCATGACCGTCTCGGCGAACAGCGCCCGGCCGATTTCGAGCGCCTGCGAGCCGACGCGGGCGAAGGTGGCGATGTCGGCCCAATCGTCCGGCAGTTGCTCGTGGGTCAGCAGGACCTGGAAGCCGAGCAATTCGCCGGTATCGGCTGCGGCGACGAGGAAGGAAATCTGGATCTGCGACTTGAAGAAGTGATCGATGAAGGCCTCGACGGTGATCGGCCGCTCGAAGATCGTCGCGCCGCCGACGCGGATGACCTCGTTCAGAAGGTCGCACAACGCCGGCACGTCGCCCGGATCGACCGGGCGGATCGTGACGGCGATGCTGCCGCTCATCCCAGCAGGCCGCTTTCGAGCGCGGCTTCGACCCGGTCGACCGCATCGGCGAGCTTCTCGTCGATGACGTGGAGATATTGCGTCCAGTCGTCATAGTGATGCAGGTCCGCGGCGCCGTCGGAGACGCCGCGCAGGCCGATCAGGGGCACGTCATGGGCCATGCAGGCGCGCAGGATGGCGAAGGTCTCCATGTCGACCATGTCGGCGTCGATGCCGTCATAGGCGGCGCCAGAGACGATGTTGCCCCCGGTCGACAGGCGCACCGACGGCAGGCCCTCGATGCGATGCGGCAATTCCACGTCCGCCGGCAGGTCGAGAAAGGGCGTGCGGCCCTTTTCGAAGCCGAGCGGCGAGGCGTCCATATCGCGATAGGAAACCGAGGCGACCTGGAAGACCTCGGCCTGCTCCAGCGCGCGCGAGCCGGCGGAGCCGAGCGACACGACGACGTCCGGCCTGTCGGCGGCGAGCGCCCGGGTGACGTTGACCGCCGCCTCGACCGGGCCGACGCCGCAGATCAGCGGCGAAAAGCGCGCCCTGAGATGCGGGCCGTATTCGGGGTCGGCGGCCATCACATAGAGGACGCGGGCGTTTCCGACGGTTTTCATCAATCCATCCACGACAGGCTCAATCCTTCACGTCGTCGCGGCCGGTGACGGTCATCATGGTGGCGGTCATGGTCGCGATGCGTTTCGTCTCGCCCTCCCTGATAGCATGCGCGACGCCGTCGACGACAGATATCGTGCGGCCCGGCTTGACGACCTCGCCCTCGAAGCGGAAGCGTTCGCCCTTTGCCGGTGCGAGGAGATTGACCTTGAATTCGATGGTCAGGATGCCGGCATCGGCCGGCAGGAGGGTGAGCGCGGCATAGCCGCAGGCCGAATCCAGCACCGCCGCGACGACGCCGCCATGCAGGAAACCGTGCTGCTGGGTGAGTTTATCGTCATGGTCCATCTCGATGACGACATGGCCCCGGCGCACCTCAACCATCGCCGCGCCCATGGTGGCCATCGCCGGCTGGCGGGAAAAGGACTCGCGCACGCGCTTCTCGAACGCTTCCATCACGCGCCCGCCAGACGGTTTTGCCGCAGCACGGAATGGGCGTTCATGCGGTTCAGTTTCGTCAGCAGGTTGCGCGACACGCCGGCATGGAGCGCATGGCGAAGAGGCTCGCGGCGAGCGAGCAGTTCCGCCAGCCGCGAGCGCTCGAAGACGAGGACGCGGCAGGGCTCCTTGGCGAGCGCGGTCGCGTTGGCGACGGCGCCGGAGATGAAGCTCATCTCGCCGAGAAAGTCGCCGCGATGGCAGGCGCCGACCTGCTGTCCGTCCTGGACGATGCGAACCTCGCCCGAGAGCAGGTAATAAAGCCGCTCGGGGGTCTCGCCCTGCTCGAGGAGTTGCTGCCCCTCCCCGACCGTCTCGACCGCGCCGATCCGGAGCATCTTCGCCGCATGGACTGGCTTCAGGTCCATCAGCGCGTCATGGACGAATTGCCGTTCGTCCTCGTCGAACTGGCTCGCGCGGTTCTCGAACCAGAGGATGAAGAGCTGGATGATGTTGACCGAGATATAGCTGCATTCCCAGAAGGCGCTGACATAGTCGCCGCGGATGATGCCGAAATAGATGACTCCGGAAATGCCGGACAGAATCGCGATACTGCGCAGCCAGGTCATGCTGCGCATGATCATCGAGGCGATTGCAAGGATATAAACCAGATGGCCGAAGAGATTTTGCCAGGCGGTGAAATCGTGAACAACTTGCGACAACAGCATTAATACATTCCAAAAAACAGCATTGAACGGCCCGGCGAACGCCATGAATTTGCGCCTCACCGCCGCGACCATCGGCCGGGCGAGCCGGGAAGCCAACCTTAATGTGTGCGCATCGGCCGCGATAGTGCACAGCCGACTTCTCCGTCGCGGGCGGCGGAGGGTCGGGGAGCCGGCGGTTGCCGACGGCACCACGGTGTGCAGAAAGGTTTCGTCAGACGCCGACCATGGCCGTCTGCCTGAGCAGGGAACTCGCATTCATGCGGTTCAGCTTGGCAAGCAGGTTGCGGGACACGCCGGCATGGAGCGCATGGCGGATCTGCTCGCGGCGGCCGAGCAGTTTCGCCAGATCGGCGCGTTCGAAGACGAGGAAGCGGCATTCGCTCGCCGTCACGGCGGAAGCGTTGGCGGGCGAGCGGGAGAGGAAGCTCATCTCGCCGATGAAGTCGCCGCGATGGCAAGTACCGATCTGGATGCCGTCCTGGACGATGCGAATGTCGCCCGACAGGGCGTAGTAGAGCCGTTCGGGGCTTTCGCCCTCGGTCAGGAGGCGCTGGCCCTCGCCGATGGTCTCGACCTTGCCGATGCGCACCATGCGGACGGCATGGACGGGTTTGAGGTCCATCAGCGCGTCATGCACGAAAGCGCGCTCGTCCTCGTTGAACTGGCTCTCCCGGTTCTCGAACCAGAGGATGAAGAGCTGCACGACATTGACCGCGACATAGATGGATTCCCAGAAGGCGCTGACGAAATCGTCGCGGATAAAACCGTAATAGAAGAAGGCGGTGACGCCGGCGAGAATGGCGAAGAAGCGCAGCCATCGCATGGCGCGCATGATCATCGAGGTGATCGCCAGGATATAGCTGACATGGCCGAGGAGATTGTCCTGGGCGAGGAAATCGACGACAAACTGGGAAAAGTGCATTCAGAAAACCTGGGTTCGCAAAGGAAATCAGGCCGGCGTTCACCGGCCTGTTCCTCCCGGATCGGATATTCCGCGCTATCGCAAGGGAATCCAAGCCCAATCTGTCAGCGTTGCTGTCCCGGTCAGTTCAGCCACCAGATCGCGAGATTGAGCAGGCCAGCAAACGAGACCCAGGCCGCATAGGGCAGGAAGAGCAGCGCGCTGACGCGATCCGGGTTCCAGGTCAGGCGGATGAACAGGACGATCAGGGCCAGCATGACCGCCAGAAGCAGCAGCGCGAGGCCCGGCAGGTGCAGGCCGAAAAAGGCCGGGGTCCACATGAAGTTGAACGCCATCTGGCCGAACCAGAGCTGCATCGGCAGGCCCGCGGGACCGCGCCGCCATGTCCGCCAGCCGGCGACGGCGATCATGACATAAAGGATGGTCCAGACCGGACCGAACAGCCAGTTCGGCGGATTGAACCACGGCTTTTCCAAGCCGGCGTACCAGTCGCCCGGCATGAAGTTGACGCCGATCAGCGTGCCGCCGCCGAGTGCGAAGATGAGAAAGAGAACAAGCGTGCCCCATTTCCACGGGGTCGCGCGCGCGACAGTCGGTTGCATTATCGCCTCCGGATGCGATGTGTCTTTCCCATACTACGCGCGAGACCCGGTTCGGGTTCACCTCAGGCGTGTCGCTGCATCACCGCGAAGAAGAAGCCGTCGGTGCCGGTCGAGCGCGGGGTCAGCGTTATGCAGTTCATGTCGGCCGACCAGGGCTGCGCCTTGTCGAAGCCGAACAGATCCTGCCAGACCTCGCCGGCCGAGAGCAGGTCCCAGCCTTTCCGGCGTTCGCCGAACTCATAGACCTGGTATTCGTTTTCCTGCGGGAAGAGCGAACAGGTGACATAGACGAGGAAGCCGCCGGGCTTCACGAAAGCCGACGCCTTGTCGAGCACGTCGGCCTGTTCCTCCATGCGCTTTTCGAGTGCCGCCTGGGTAAGCCGCCACTTGGCGTCGGGATTGCGCCGCCATGTGCCGGAGCCCGTGCAGGGCGCGTCGACGAGGACGCGGTCCATCTTTCCCTTGAGCGGCGACAGATCGGCGTCGGCGGCATGGACCTGGACGTTGCGCGTGCCGGCGCGTTTCAGGCGGTCGAAGATCGGCGCGAGGCGGTTTCGGTCGGCGTCCCAAGCATGAACCTGGCCCTTGTTGTCCAGAGAAGCCGACAAGGCCAGCGTCTTGCCACCGCCGCCGGCGCAATAGTCGAAGACCTGCTCGCCGGGCTGCGCATAGACGAGGTCGGCAACGATTTGGCTGCCCTCGTCCTGGATCTCGAACCAGCCCTTCTGGAAGGCGGGTTCGGCCTGGACGTTCGGCAGGCGGTCCGGCCCCTTGCCCGGCGCGATGCGCAGGCCGTGGCGGGCGGTTTTCGTCGGTTTGACGCCGAACTTGGCGAGTTGCTTCTGGACCTTGTCGCGGTCGGATTTCAGCGTGTTGACGCGCATGTCGAGAGGCGCGCGCTCCGACAGCGCGGACGCCTCGGCGACCCACTCCTCGTCGAAATTCTCCTCGAAATAATCGGCGCACCAGTCGGGAATGTCGGCCTCGACATGCGGCTTGGCGAAGGCGAAGTCGCGGTTCGCGGCGGCATCCATTTGCGCCGTCGGAATCTCGGGGGCGAATTTGTCGTCGTCGAACTGCTCATGCAGCTTCTCGGCGGACAGGCCCCATTGCCGCCACAGCGTGCCAAAGACGAGCGCTTCGGCGCTTTCGTCGTCCATGAGATGGGCGGTCGAGAGCTTCTTGCGCAGCGCGTCATGGACGAGATTGCCGATCACCGCGCGGTCGCCGGAGCCGGCGAAGCGGTGCGACAGACCCCAATCCTTCAGCGCATCGGCCGCCGGACGGCGCCGTTCCCCGATATCGCGCAACACCTCGATGGCTGCGGCCGTTCTTCCGCCAAGGCGCATGATCTCGCTCCGTTGAAAACCGAAGGTTGGTACAGAGCGGGCGGAGGAATGGCAAGCGGGCGTACCCGCCTTTTCAGCCTGTTACCGCAGGAACCGCGACATGCGCGCCGAGATAATAGGGCCAGATCAGAAGTGCGAGCGCGCCCTTTCCCCAGCCGAGATGCAGATAGCCGAGCGTGAAGAGCCAGCCGCCGATCCAGACGAGGCCCGCCCCGCCATGCTGCTCGACCCTGATGCGTTGTTTTTCCATGGTGGATCTCCCTCAGATGAAGACCGGAACAGCATGTGCGGCCGTTGCCCGGCGCGCATTGTCGTCGGTCAACGGGGCCTCGATGGCAGCCGGTCAACTTCGCGCGATGACGGCAGCTCCGGTGGAAACAAATCGCCGGCCATGCGTTTGCCCACGACACCCCGAACGAAAAGGAGGCAGCCATGAGCGGCCCAATCACGACGATCAATCCGGCCACCGAGGAAAAAATCGCCACCTATACACGGATGAGCGACGAGGAGGTCGCCCAGGCAATCGAGGCCTGTCACGAAGCTTTCGAAAAATGGCGTTTCGTTTCGCCCGAAGAGCGCGCCGCCACAATCCGCGCCATCGGCCAGACACTGCGCGACAATCGCGAGGAACTGGCCGCGCTGATGACCGAGGAGGTCGGAAAGCTGATCGGCGACAGCCGCAGCGAGGTGGATCTGTGCGCGGCGATCTGCGACTTCACGGCAGAACAGGGTCCGGGCGAGCTTGCGGACGAGGAACGCGATATCCCCGGCGGAACGGGCGTCGTCGCGTATTCGCCCATCGGCGTGATCTACGGCATTCAGCCCTGGAACTTTCCGAGTTATCAGGTGGTGCGCTACGCGATCGCCAACCTCATGGCCGGCAACGGCATCCTGCTGAAGCACGCGTCGATCTGCACCGGCAGCGGGCTGCTCCTGCGCGACCTGTTCGAGAAGGCGGGGCTGCCGAAATCGCTCTTCACCGTGCTGATGATCGACCATGACCAGTCGAACGCCGTGATCGCCAACGATCTCGTGCGCGGCGTCACGCTGACCGGCAGCGATGTCGCCGGACGGACGGTGGCGCAAAAGGCGGCGGAGAACCTGAAGAAGACCGTCCTCGAGCTTGGGTCGAATGACGCCTACATCGTGCTCGACGATGCCGATCTCGACGTCGCCGTCGAGAGCTGCGCCCAGGGCCGGATCTACAATAACGGCCAGACCTGCGTGAACGCGAAGCGGTTCATCGTGACCGAGGCGAATTACGATCAGTTCGTCGAGCGTTTCACCGAGCGGATGAAGTCGTTCGAAATGGGCGATCCGACGGAGGAAGAGACTGGTCTCGGCCCGATGGCGAGCGAGGATCTGCGCGACAAACTCGCCAGGCAGGTGGACGAGAGCATCGAGAAAGGCGCTCGCGCGCTATGCGGCGGCGAGGTTCCGGACAGGAACGGCGCCTATTATCCGGCGACCGTGCTCGTCGACGTCAAGCCGGGCCAGCCGGCCTATGACGACGAATTGTTCGGCCCGGTTGCCTCGGTGATCAAGGCGAAGGACGACGAGGACGCGATGCGGATCGCCAATGACAGCCGTTACGGCCTAGGCGGCGGCATCTTCTCGAAGGACACGAAACGCGCCCGCAAGCTGGCTTCGCAGCATTTCGACACCGGCATGGTGTGCATCAACACCTACAATCTCGCGATTCCGAACATGCCCTTCGGCGGCGTGAAGGACTCCGGTTACGGCCGCGAACATGGCGGCTTCGGCATGAAGGAGTTCGTCAACGCCAAGTCGCTCTACATGGGGTAAGGCGGACCGACGTTCGCTAACAAAAAGCCGGGGCGCGATGCGCCCCGGCTTTTCTTGTTGAATGGCTTCGGCGCAGCCGATCAGACGTCGAAGCGGTCGGCGTTCATGACCTTCACCCAGGCGGCGACAAAGTCGTTGACGAACTTCTGGTGCGCATCGTCCTGGGCATAGACCTCGGCATAGGCGCGCAGGATCGAGTTGGAGCCGAAGACGAGATCCACGCGGGTTGCCGTCCATTTGACGGCGTCGGTCTTGCGATCGCGGATCTCGTAGATGCCGCCATCGACCGGGACCCACTTGTTGCCCATGTCCGTCAGGTTGACGAAGAAGTCAGTCGTCAGCGCGCCTTCCTTGTCGGTGAAGACGCCATGCTTGGTGCCGGCATAGTTGGCGCCGATGGCGCGCATGCCGCCGAGCAGAACGGTCATCTCATGGGCGGTCAGGCCCATCAGCTGCGAACGGTCGAGCAGCAGCTCTTCCGGGCTGACGACATAGTTTTTCTTCAGCCAGTTGCGGAAGCCGTCGGCGAGCGGTTCCAGGACGTCGAAGGAGTCGGCGTCGGTCATCTCGTCGGTCGCGTCGCCGCGGCCCGGCTCGAAGGGAACGGTGACGTCGTAACCGGCCGCCCTGGCCGCCGTCTCGACGCCGACGCTGCCGGCGAGGACGATCACATCGGCGATGCTTGCGCCGTATTCCGCCGCGATCGGCTCGAGCACGCCGAGCACCCTGGCAAGGCGGGCCGGCTCATTGCCTTCCCAGTCCTTCTGCGGGGCGAGACGGATGCGCGCGCCATTGGCGCCGCCGCGCATATCCGAGCCGCGATAGGTGCGGGCGCTGTCCCAGGCGGTGGCGACCATTTCGGCCACCGAGAGGCCGGACGCCGCGATCTTGGACTTGATGGCGCCGATATCGTAGCTGGTCGGGCCGGCCGGGATCGGATCCATCCAGATCAGGTCTTCGGCCGGGACGTCCGGACCGAAATAGCGAACCTTCGGGCCCATGTCGCGGTGGGTCAGCTTGAACCATGCGCGGGCGAAGGTGTCCTTGAAGTAGGCCGGGTCGGCCATGAACTTCTCGCAGATGGCGCGATAGGTCGGGTCCATTTTCATGGCCATGTCGGCATCGGTCATCAGCGGCATGCGGCGGACCGACGGATCCGACGCGTCAACCGGCTTGTGCTCTTCCCTGATGTCGACGGGCTGCCACTGGTTGGCGCCGGCCGGGCTCTTGGTGAGTTCCCATTCGTAGCCGAACAGCAGCTCGAAATAGCCCATGTCGAAGACGGTCGGGTTCGTGGTCCATGCGCCTTCGATGCCCGAGGTGACGGCATTGGCGGCCTTGCCGCCCTGGTTCGGGTTCAACCAGCCGAAGCCCTGGCTCTCGATCTCGCCGGCTTCCGGCTCGGCACTGAGCGCGCCGGCGTCGCCATTGCCGTGGGCCTTGCCGACCGTGTGGCCGCCGGCGGTGAGCGCCGCGGTTTCCTCGTCATCCATCGCCATGCGGGCGAAGGTCTCGCGGATCTGGGCAGCGGTCTTCACCGGATCGGGCTGACCGTTGACGCCTTCGGGGTTGACGTAGATGAGGCCCATCTGGACGGCGGCCAGCGGGTTTTCCATCGTGTCCGGTTTGCCGACATCCTCGTAGCGATTGTCGGAGGGTGCCAGCCATTCCTTCTCGGCGCCCCAATAGGTGTCGATTTCCGGATGCCAGATATCGTTGCGGCCGAAACCGAAACCGAAGGTCTTCAGGCCCATGTTCTCGTAGGCGATGGTGCCGGCCAGGATGATCAGGTCGGCCCAGGAGACGGCGTTGCCGTATTTCTTCTTCAGCGGCCACAGCAGGCGGCGCGCCTTGTCGAGGTTGCCGTTGTCCGGCCAGGAGTTAAGCGGGGCGAAACGGATGTTGCCGGCGCCGCCGCCGCCACGGCCGTCAGCCAGACGGTAGGAGCCGGCGGAGTGCCATGCCAGGCGGATCATCAGGCCGCCATAGTGACCCCAGTCGGCCGGCCACCAATCCTGGCTTTCGGTCAGGAGGGCGTGCATGTCCTTCTTCAGGGCTTCGATGTCGAGCTTCTTGAGCTCTTCGCGATAGTCGAAGTCCTTGCCGAGCGGGTTGGTCTTGGTGTCGTGCTGATGGAGAATGTCCAGGTTCAGCGATTTCGGCCACCAGTCCATCACCGTCGTACCGGTTTCGGTGATGGCGCCGTGCATGACGGGGCATTTCCCCGAGTCGACTTTCTTGTCCATGATTTTCCTCCTGTCGCGGTCTGAAATTCGTCGGAACGATATTCCTTCCTCAAAGGGAATGCGCCAGACCACCGATAATTTCAAATTGTAATTTCCGATTTGATTGATAAGAAAAAACTATGAAGCTGACACTCAAGCAGATGCATTATTTCGACGCGCTGGCGCGCGCCCTGCATTTCGGCAAGGCGGCCGCCGCCGTGAACATCACGCAGCCGGCCATGTCGGCCCAGATCATGGACATGGAGGCGCGGCTGGGGCGCAAGCTGGTGGAGCGCCGGCACGGACGGGTGGTGCTGACGGAGGCCGGTCAGCGCATCCTGCCGCATATCCGCCGCATCCTGCGCGACGTGCAGTCGCTGGAGGAAATGCTGGCGCAGGATCGCGGCCTGCTGGTCGGCAGCTTGCGGATCGGCATGATACCGACCATCGCGCCCTATCTGCTGCCGCATCTGATCCCGCATCTGCAGGCGCATTATCCCATGCTGGAACTGAAGGTGCGCGAGACGATCACCGACACGCTTGTGGGCGAGTTGCTGGATGGCGGCCTGGATGCGATCGTCGCGGCGGAACCGATCAGCGAGCCGGACCTGCATGCCGAGCATATTTTCCGCGACCGGTTCTATATCGCCAGCGCGACCAGCGGATCGGACATCCTGCATTCGCCGCTAACCGAGGACCAGGTGGCGCTGGACCGGCTGATGCTGCTCGACGAGGGCCACTGCCTGCGCGATCAGGCGCTGGCGGTCTGCGCGAAGGGCACCGAGCGGCGGCTGGTCAATTTCGGCGCGACCTCGATGACGACGCTTTTGCAGATGGTGTCCAACGGGATGGGGTTGACGCTGCTGCCGGAAATCGCGATCCCGAGCGAGACGGCGAGCCTGCGCGGGCTGACAATCACGCCTTTCGCCGCGCCCGCCCCGCATCGCGACATCGCGCTGTTCTGGCGCAAGTCATCGAAGCGGCTGCCGGATTTCGGGGCGCTGGCGCAATCGATCAAAGCGGTGTCGGACAGGATCCTGGCGCAGGCGGAGGCGGCCTAGCCAGCCATCGTCAAAAGCGCGACGGCCAGCCACGCCCACATCAGGCCGACAATGGCGAAGCCGACGATGAAGAGGCGGCGGCGGAGCATGACGATGTTGGATGTCATGTGCAGCCAGGCATGGGCTACCCGCGCAGCGACGAAGGCCCAGGCGAGAAGCAGCGCGATCCAGCCGACCGCGCCGACCTGATGGAAGGCGAGGCAGACGACGTAGAACAGCACCGGCAATTCGAACTGGTTGGCGACGTTGCGGGCGGCGGTCGCGCTCCTTTCCGGATCCCTGGGAACCTCGAAATCGCGCGCCCTCGCCTCGCCGGCCTTCACGGCGGCGATGCGGCGCTTGCTCATGACGAGATAGGCGACGAAGGTCAGCAGGACCTGCGCGAAGATTGGCCAGAAGATCAGGGTCTGGTTCATCAAGATTATTTTCCGGCCTGCCGGCGCGCGCGCAGCGCGACCTGGAACCAGATCGCGATGACGACCAGCAGAGCCGCGCCGAGCGTGGCGAATTTCCAGGCGGTGAACGCGGGCAGCATGCGGGCGATGCCGACGGGCACGTCGCCGGCGAGCGACTGGGCGGAAAACAGCGCCTGGGCCAGCCCGTTCTCGCGCAGGTCGATGACCAGATAGGGCACGGATATCGCGCCGGAGATGATGCGCGTCAGCGGGACGGACATTGTCGAGCCCAGCCTGATCAGCGCGGCGAAACCCGAAGCGGCGAGCAGGGTGACCGACAGGGCCACCAGCGCCGGAAGGATGAATTCGAGCGTCCGGTAGAGGCGATTGGCAATCACCGCCGCTTCCGGATTGGCCTTGACGGCGGCATGCATCGCAGCGACGTCGGACGGCAGATAGCCGAAGATGCGGCCATCGGGCAGCGCCACGCCGGCGGCCTGTTCGAAGGCCGGCGCAGTGACCAGAACGATCCAGAGAAACACCCCCGCCGTGATCGCGAACAGGGCGATAATGGCGGGGCTGCGGAGCGGATTGGCGGCGCCGGGCGTCTGGTCTGTCATTCGTCTGCTCGGTTACATATTGCCCGGATAGTTGGGGCTTTCGCGCGTGATCGACACGTCATGGGTGTGGCTCTCGCGCTGGCCGGCGCCGGTGATGCGCACGAAGGTCGCCTTCTCGGCGAAGTCGGACAGCGTCTTCGCGCCGGTATAGCCCATGGCGGCGCGCAGGCCGCCCGCGAGCTGGTGCAGGACGCCGGAGACCGGCCCCTTGTACGGCACCTGCCCCTCGATGCCTTCGGGCACCAGTTTCAGCTCGTCGCGCACCTCGGCCTGGAAGTAGCGATCTGCGGAACCGCGCGCCATGGCGCCGACGGAGCCCATGCCGCGATAGGCTTTGTAGGACCGGCCCTGGTGCAGATAGACCTCGCCCGGGCTCTCTTCCGTGCCGGCGAGCAGCGAGCCGACCATGGCAGCCTTGGCACCGGCAGCAAGCGCCTTGGCGAGATCGCCGGAAAACTTGATGCCGCCATCGGCGATGACCGGGATGCCCTGCTTGTCGGCCTCCTCGGCCGAGGCCATGACGGCGGCCAACTGCGGTACGCCGACACCGGCGACGATGCGGGTGGTGCAGATGGAGCCGGGGCCGATGCCGACCTTGACCGCGTCCGCGCCGGCGTCAATCAGCGCCTTGGTGCCGTGTACGGTGGCGACATTGCCGGCGATGATGCGCACCGAGTTGGACATCTTCTTCACGACGGCGACCGAATCGAGCACGCGCTGCGAATGGCCGTGGGCGGTGTCGATGACGATGACGTCGACGCCGGCATCGAGCAGCCTTTCGGCGCGCTCCTGCGCATCCGCGCCGACCGAAACGGCGGCACCGGCGCGCAGGCGCCCCTGCACATCCTTGGCGGCGTCGGGATTGAGCTGCGATTTCTCCATGTCCTTGACGGTGATCAGGCCGACGCAATAGCCGCGCTCGTCAATGACGAGCAGCTTTTCGATGCGGTGCTGGTGGAGCAACCGCTTGGCCTCGTCCTGCTCGACATTCTCGCGCACCGTGACCAGCCCCTCGCGGGTCATCAGTTCGTAGACCTTCTGGGCCGGATCGGAGGCGAAGCGCACGTCGCGGTTGGTGAGAATGCCTACGAGACGGCCAGGAGTCTGGCTTCCGAGCCCGGCGTTCTCGACCACGGGAATGCCCGAAATGCGGTGCGCCTTCATCAGTTCGAGCGCATCGGCAAGGGTCGCGTCGGGGCCGATGGTGACCGGATTGACCACCATGCCGCTCTCGAACTTCTTGACCTGGCGGACTTCCTCGGCCTGCGCGGCCGGGTTGAGATTGCGGTGGATGATGCCCATGCCGCCGGCCTGCGCCATGGCGATCGCGAGACGCGATTCGGTTACCGTGTCCATCGCCGAGGAGAGAATCGGCAGCGACAGGTGAATGTCGCGCGCGATGGTCGTGCCGATATTGGTCTCGCCCGGCATGACTTCCGAGTGGCCGGGCTGCAGGAGCACGTCGTCAAAGGTAAGCGCCTCGGCGCCGGTGATCGTTTGAAGGATGGTCGCCATCGCTGTTCGTTCCATTATCCGGATATGCCGAGCGGGAGGACTCGGCGCTGCGTTGGCAGTGGCTGGTACCACGCTTGTTTGCGTTGCGAAAGCCTTCCGTGGCCGATTGACACGGCAATAAACAACCATATAACTAGAAATATGGTTATATCAGACAACATCCAGATCGAGGAAGCGGCCCAGGCCTTCGCGGCGATGGGCTCGGAAGCGCGGCTGCAGGTGCTGCAGACGCTGGTGAAGGCCGGTCCGAAGGGGCTTGCCGTGGGCGACATCCAGGCGCGTTCCGGCATGCCGGCCTCGACGCTGGCGCATCATCTGCGGTTTCTCGCCTCCGCCGGGCTGATCGATCAGCAAAAGGACGGGCGTTCGGTGATCTCGCGCGCCGCGTACGGCCGGCTGGAGGCGCTGGCCGGCTTCATTCTGAAGGAATGCTGCAGCGAGCAGAACGAGGGAGACTGCGCATGAGCGACGCCTTGCAGACGGCGGCCGGAAGCCGGTTCGCGTGGAAAGACCGGCTGCTGACGCCGTGGACGATCACCATCGCCGCGCCGTTATCGGTGGCCGCGCTCGATCCCGGGCGGGTCGGCGAGGTCCTGTCCATCGCGACCGGGGCCTTCGCGGGCACCCTGCCCTATATCGCCGTCGCCGTGCTGCTGATCGCCGGGTTGAAAGCTTCCGGCGCGGAAAGCCTGATCGCAAAAGCGTTTCAGGGGCGCGAGAACCGGATGATCGTGCTGGCCGCCCTGTTCGGCGGGCTGGCGCCATTCTGTTCCTGCGAGGTCATTCCTTTTGTCGCCGGACTGCTGGCGGTCGGCGCGCCACTGCCGGCGGTGATGGCTTTCTGGCTGTCGTCGCCGCTTATCGACCCGCCGACGCTGTTCATCACCGCAGGCGCGCTCGGCTGGGATTTCGCCATCGGCAAGGCGATCGCGGCAATCGGGCTCGGCCTGTTCGGCGGCTTCGCCATGCGGGCGGCGCTCGCCGGCGGATGGTTCGCCGATCCGCTCAAACCCCGTTCGGGGGGCGGCTGCGGCTGCCGCAAATCGCCCTTCTCCGGGACACCGGTCTGGCGCTTCTGGCGCGAGGACGCGCGGATGGACCTGTTCCGCAGCGAACTGGCGGCCAACGCGCTGTTCCTCGTGAAATGGCTGGCGCTTGCTTATGTGCTGGAGGCGCTGCTGATCCTTTATGTCCCGGCATCGGCCATCGCGGGTCTCGTCGGCGGCGAAGGTATTCTCCCGATCGGGATCGCCGCGCTGGTCGGCATGCCGGCCTATCTCAATTCCTATGTCGCGCCGCCGCTTCTTGCCGGGCTTACCGAACAGGGGATGAGCGCGGGCGCGGCGATGGCCTTTATGGTGGCCGGCGCGGTCAGTTCCGTTCCCGCCATGGCCGCGGTCTGGTCGCTGGTCAAACGCGAGGTGTTCGCCGCCTATCTCGGCCTCGGCATTGCCGGCGCGATCCTCGCCGGCGTGGCGTTCCAGTTCATCGCGAGAGGATGAGATGGCTATCGAGGACATCACGACCGTCACCGTCACGGTTCATCCCGAGGCATCGGAGCACGGCAGACTGCTGGCGCCCGTCGGTATTCCGACGCCCTACCAGACGCCGCTTTCCTTTTCGGTCTCCGGCGGCTCGTGGTCGCTGACCGGGGAAACGACGACCGGCCAGATGGCGGCGCTGATCGAAACGGAGGACCACGGGCCGGTGATGCTGACCTATCGCTTCTCGGAAATCGCCGGGCATTATCCGGACGCGCTTTTCCGCCCGCGCGAAACGCGCTTTACCCGTGCCGCCGCCGATCTCGTTCGCGACGCACGCCGGATCGCCGAGGACGCGCGAGACGGACATTCGGCCATCGCGGCGATCGTCAACGACACGGCGGAGAAATTCACCTACGGCCATCCGGCGACGAAATATTACGACGGGCTGGACGCGATCCCGCATCTCGGCTGCGGACTGACGGAAGGCTCCTGCGTCGACATCAACACATATCTGATCGCCGCGCTGCGTTCGGCCGGGTTCGAGGCAGGCTATGTGACCGGCTATTTCTTTCCGGCCGAGAAGAACGGCTGCTGCGACGACATGCATTGCTGGGTCGTCACCCGCCACGAGGGCGCGGTGCTGGAGTGGGACATCGCCCACCACCTCAAGATGGGGACGCGCCGCATCTGCTGCGGCCTCAATCCGAAGCCCGGCAGCCGCGTCGCCGTGGCGCATTCGATGGGCCTCGACATCCCGGAGGCAGACCTTCGGGCCATCAAGCTGATCGGCGAGCCGATGTGGCTGGACGCGAATGGCGGCTTGAGGGCGGCGCGGCTCGATATTCGGATGGATAAGACGACGCACGCGGACGCCCTAACAGAAGAGCCTCAAGCGAAGCCGTCCAGTTGGGCAACGCCCGTTCTCACATAATTTTGCCAGGACCGGTCGGAGGACGACCACGAGCACCGGAAGTCCCCCTGCGCTTGCTCCATCGCAATCAGCAAACGCTCCATATCCTTATACTCGATGGAGTCCTCATAGTATTGCTTCATTCGCAAGGCCGCTGCCACTCGGTCATAGATTTGAGGCGTGAACTTGAAGTGTTCCAGCGGAAGCACGATACCCGGCGCACCGGGAAATGTCGGGCGATGCTGGTTCCGCATGGCTCCATTGTCCGGCATCTTCAAAAGCGGGGCCTTGAAGATGCAGTTGTAAGGCCGGGATTTTCCTCGCAGCCTGTGCGTCAACGGCTTCAGCAAGAGGCGATCCAGCAGCGTGTAATCGGGTTTACGGATGCCGAAGCTATCCATGAGCCGGGCACGGCTGCCACTGTAGGCGCCCTTGACCTCTCCGGCCGCCGATACTTGAAGATGCCGTCGCGCGTCGAAGTACCACTCAGTATCAGGGTCCAATACCTCGTTCGTACGAGCGCCCCTTAACGCCGAGATGTCAGCGGGATAAAGATCGAGCAGGACGCTCCATACCGCATTCGCGCCAGAGGCCTCTGCAATCGGCAGAAAATCGCCAATGCGCATTCCCTCGGGAAGTTGCAGAAACTCGTCCGCATCGACGTGCAAGGACCATCGCCCCAGCGAAAATTTGCGCACAAGCAGGTTGGTCCAGATTATGCAGAACCTAACGGACCCGCCGTTCGGCGATAGCCGCGGGCCGTCCGGAACGATGTCGCCGAAATTGTGATTGCTGGCCAGAACCATGCAATCAGGTTGACTGAAAAGGTATTCGCGCGTTCCGTCGCGCGAATTATCGTCCAGGAAAATGAAGCGTTTCACGCCAAGCCCACGATAGTGATCGAGGAACGGTGGCAGGAAATACATTTCGTCGCGGACGATGCAGGTCAGAGTGAAGCCCGAAGCACCGGTCAGGTCATGCGAGACTACCCGCAGATCATCAAACCTCGAGAAATCCAAAGCAAGGGCCCCACGTAAACTCACTTGACAGAGTGGATACCCCCGCTCGCGAATATTGCGAGCCTTCGGATGAGTCCAAACCGCGACAGCATTCAAAAAGAATGCCTGGTTAACACGATACAACCTAACCTTGTATTGCGCCAACGATCGGCATGCAAACGGCAGCGCGATCCGGTGTTGCTGATTTGAAGTTTGAAAGGCGAACCATTATCGCTTTCCCTGGCGATTTCAGTCGCCTAGATATAATCCCGTCCAAAGATCCGATCTTCCCGCACCTTGAACCGCACCGTCCCCCTCATCCTCGCCATCGCGCTCTTCATGGAGCACATGGATTCCACCGTGATCTCGACCGCGCTGCCGGCGATCGCGGAGGATATCGGCACGACGCCGATCGCGCTGAAACTGGCGCTGACGGCCTATCTGGTGTCGCTGGCGATCTTCATTCCCGTCTCCGGCTGGGTCGCCGACCGGTTCGGCGCGCGGCGCGTCTTCGCGGCGGCCATCGGGGTGTTCATGGTCGGCTCCATCGCCTGCGCGGTGTCGGGCTCGCTGGCCGAATTCGTGGGGTCGCGTTTCCTGCAGGGCATGGGCGGGGCGATGATGACGCCGGTCGGGCGGCTCGTGCTGGTGCGGGCGACGAAGAAATCCGATCTCGTCAACGCCATGGCGTGGCTGACGATACCGGCCCTGATCGGCCCGATGGCGGGGCCGCCGGTCGGCGGGTTCCTGACCACCTATCTGTCCTGGCACTGGATCTTCCTGGTCAATATCCCTATCGGGTTCGCCGGCATCCTCTTCGCGCTGACGCTGCTGCCGGAAGGCGAGGCGCCACCCGTGCGGCGCGTCGACTGGCGAGGGTTCATCCTGGCCGGCACGGCGGCATCCGGCATCGTCTTCGGCCTGTCGGTGATCAGCCTGCCGGCGCTGCCGCCGATCTGGGGCATTCTCGCGACGCTGGCCGGCGCGCTATCCTTCGCGGCCTATGTCTACCATGCGCGGCGCGCGGAAGACCCTCTGCTCAATCCGAAACTCTTCGCCAACCGGACGTTCCGCACCGCGATCATCGGCGCGACGCTGTTCAGGATCGGCGCCGGCGCGGTGCCTTTCCTGCTGCCGCTGATGCTGCAGCTCGGCTTCGGAATGACGCCGTTCCAGTCCGGCATGGTGACCTTCGTGTCGGCGGGCGGCGCGATCGTGATGAAATTCACGGTCAAACGCATATTGCACGGCGGCGGCTTTCGCACGGTGCTGATCGGCGCGGCGGCGGGCGCGGCAATCTCCATCGCGGTCAACGGCTTTTTCACGGCGGCGACGCCGCTGGCACTGATCATGGTGGTGCTGTTCGTCTCGGGGCTGGTGCGGTCGCTGTTCTTCACCTCGACCAATGCGCTGACCTACGCCGACGTGTCGGAGGCCGAGGCGGCGCAGGCGACCGCCGTGACCTCGGCGATGCAACAGGTTTCGATCGCGGTGGGCGTGGCGCTGGCCGGCGGCGTGCTGGACCTCGTCACGACGCTGAGCGGCGGCGCGCTGGATCTGACGGCCTTCCACATCGCCTTCTTCACCGTCGCCGCCATCTCGGCGCTGGCGATCATTCCGTTCCTGTCGCTGCCGCCCGACGCCGGCCAGACGGTTTCCGGCCACGCACTGCGGCGAGCCGGAGGGCGCGCCGCCTCGCCCGTCAGGCAGTAAACCTCAGGCTTCGTCTTCAGCCCTGCCCTTGAAATCCTTGGCGAGGATGTAAAGCTCGACCGACTCGGCGCGCGACGACGGCGGCTTGACGTGGATGACGGATTTGAAATTCCGTTTCAGCAGATCGAGCAGGTCCTTCTCGGTGCCGCCCTGGAAGGTCTTGGCGAGGAAATGGCCGCCCGGCTTCAGAACGCGGACCGCGAAATCGGCGGCGACCTCGATCAGATGCATGGTACGCAGATGGTCGGTCTGGCGGTGGCCGATGGTCGGCGCGGCCATGTCGGAGACGACCACGTCGGGCTCGCCGCCGAGCGCCTCCATCAGCTTTTGCGGCGCGTCGTCGTCGAGGAAATCCATCTGCAGGATCTCGACGCCCGGCATCTGGTCCATCTCCAGATAGTCGATGGCGGCGATGCGCTTGTCCTCGTCATTCGAGCCGATGCGCTCGACCGCGACCTGGCACCAGCCGCCGGGCGCGGCGCCGAGGTCGATCACGCGATCGCCCTTCTTGAGAATGCGGTGCTTGTCGTCGATCTCGATCAGCTTGTAGGCGGCGCGCGAGCGCATGCCCTCGGCCTTGGCCCGCTGGACGTAGGGGTCGTTCAGCTGCCGCTCGATCCAGCGGCGCGAGGAGTTCTTCAGCCCCCTGCCCTTCTTGACCCGCTGGTTGATCGACCGGCCGCCCCGGCCTGACGACGATCCGCCGCGCGGCGGTTTTTTCTCGCTCATTGTCCGTTCCACTTCGGCCGGTTGCGCCACGGATTGGCGCCGCGCCGCCAGACGCCGTCGGCGGCCATCATCTCGGTGAGGATGCCCTCGCGCAGGCCGCGGTCGGCGACGCGCAGCCGGTTCGACGGCCAGACGCGGCGGATCGCCTCGAGGATGGCGCAGCCGGCCAGAACGAGGTCCGCCCGGTCGGCGCCGATGCAGGGATTGGCGACGCGCTCGTCGAAGCTCCACGAGAGAAGCCGCGCATTCATCGCATCGACTTCATCCGAGCTCATCCACAGCCCGTCGACGCGGCGGCGGTCGTAGCGCGGCAGATCCAGATGGATGCCGGCCAGCGTCGTCACCGTGCCGGAGGTGCCGAGCAGGTGGAAGCCCTCATTGCCGACGCGGTCGGCGAGGCGGTTGCGCCCCTCGAAGCTGTCCAGCAATCCGGCGGCATGGTCGATCATGTCGGCAAAGGTCTGGCCGGTGACATCGCGGCCGCCGAATTTTTCCGACAGGGTCACGACGCCGACCTGCAGGGAGGTCCAGGCGACGATATGGTCGGCCAGCCGGCGGGAGCGGCGGTCCTTGACGTCGACCAGCGCGATCTCCGAGGAACCGCCGCCGATATCGAACAGGACGACGGAATCCGTATCGCGGCCGACCAGCGAGGAACAGCCCGAAACAGCCAGCCGCGCTTCCGTCTCGCGGTCGACGATCTCCAGCGTCATGCCGGTCTCCTCGCGCACGCGGGCGAGAAACTCTTCGCCGTTTTCCGCCGCGCGGCAGGCCTCGGTGGCGATCAGCCGCATGCGCCGGATGGGTCGTGTTTCGAGCTTGTCGCGGCAGACCTTCAAGGCCTCGACGGCGCGGTCCATCGCCGCGTCCGACAGCCGGCCGGTGCGCGACAGGCCCTCGCCGAGACGCACGATGCGCGAAAAGGCGTCGACGACGCGGAACTGGCCCGGGCGGGTGGGCGTGGCGACGAGGAGGCGGCAATTGTTGGTGCCGAGATCCAGCGCGGCGTAATAGCCGGACGAATTGGGCGACGCGCTCCGGCGGGCTCCACTGTCGAGCGGGGGGCGAGCCGGGGCCGGCCTGGCGGGCGGCGCGATCTCCGGCCGGGCGACCGGAGCGGCCGCGCCATTGGGTGCGCCGCCCGGCACGGCGCCCTGCACATGCGGCTTGCGGCGGCGCCGACGGCGCTTTCCGCGCGGCGGAGCGGGCGGCGGCGTTGCCGGATCGGGCGCGGCGTGCAGCTTTGCCTCGGCCGCACGCGCGGGCTCAGCCGTCGCCGCATCGGCAACAGGCTTTTGCCCGCCACGACGCCTCCGGCGGCGCTTGCGGCCCTTCTTGTCCTTGTGGTGATCAAGCCTTCCGTCCGGCGCGGTCGGGTCGTCGAGGCCGGAATCCCGACCGTCTTCGTCATCCCGCGCAGCCTTTACCGGCGCTCCCGGCGCGGTCTCCCGCGCCCGGTTTTCCATGCCGGCCAGCTCCGATCCGCGCGGATCAGAACCGGTTTCGGAAGGTCCCGATCCGGATGCATTCGCATCCGCTTCGGCGTCCTTCACGGCTTTTCCCTTCTTGCGCCGCGCTGCCCGAAAGGCGCTGCAGGCGCAATCCTTTTGCTGTTGGGGAAATGGTATCAGCAGATGCCGATTTCACCAAGCATCTTTGTCGAAGATCGGGGTTTGCATTTTTTCCAATGACGCTCTATATGCGCCACTCATACCGGCGATGGGGAATAGGTTAACGGTAGACCCACGGACTCTGACTCCGTTAGTCCTGGTTCGAATCCAGGTTCCCCAGCCAACCACCCTTCCCAAAATACCGTTTCCAGTTTCACCGCCGGATAGCTGCGCGGGTTCAGCGGGTTAGCGTTTGCACCCACAAACAGAGATTGATTGCTACCGACAAGACAGACAACCAGGCAGCGACGGCCTCGCGGTCAAGAGCGATCTCGATCTTTCCCGAAGTAATCGTTGCTTGCTGGACGCAAGTCAGAACAGCATCCTGGCTCAGCATCGCATTGCGTGCTGCGGCGGCGTCAAACAGATCGCGGAAGATCGCCAGCGGGGTTGCGGGTCCCTTTTGCTGATTGATTGGCAAGCTGTTCCTCGCTGCCATCGGCAATCGCAATCTCATCACTGGCCGAAGCCCGGAACGCCATCGCCAACTGGAAGGAGGATTACAACAACCACAGACCACACTCAGCCCTCGGAAATATCCCGCCGGCCGAGTTCGCCACAAAAATCAGGCTGGAAATGCAGGCCGCATAAGGCCGGAAATGAAACCCGGGAGTCTCCAAACAACTGGAGGGAAGCAGGGGCTCAGGTCACGTACGCAAACAGATGTTCGAAGCGGCTCTCGGACAGACATGCGATGGGCAATCGCTGAAAAATGCCGGAGTTGCCGCAAGGCGCTCAGGACCGGCAGTGGAAATCCTGCATGGCTACCGTCGTCATGAAGAGCGGCGACTTAGGCAGCGCCAACGTTACGAAGACCCGGATCCATCAGGGAACGGGTATCCGGATTATCGTACGCGGTGGCATGTCAAGAGCTACGCTGAGATAACGAACGGTGAGTGTCTGCTCATCGCGCCGTGCGAAGGCTCCGTTTTTCTCCATGAGATATCTGCATTCGACCCCAATGAGACTTCCTGGCCACGCCAATTGAGCCAAAATTCTCTAAATCGCTATGTTATACTATATATTGAGGGCATATCTCACTTCACAAGCAACATACTCAGGCGTTTACAGCCTCAAATATTCGAGCAGCCACGCTATTCAGTCCAGAAAGTTCTTTTTCAGGATCGCCTGATGCTAAAGATTCATCTAGCGTTCCAAGCATAGAACTAAAGCGGGTAAGTTCGTCATTAGCCTCATCAACGGGCAGAGGCTGGTCGTCATAAGCGTCTACAAAGCGCTGGGCCGCATACGAAATCAGCAGGAGTGCCGCCGCATTCTGCGGTTCCGACGGGATACGCGACCGGGCCCGACGGGCGCAGTCTTCGTAAGCGCGAACAGCATAGCCCCCGTCCACGACGATTTTAAGCAGGTCTGAAAACATTACGGAACCTCATTTCCTCATTTTGGCAGTTCGGCGATTCCGCCGTGCTCGGCGGACCACTTCAGCGGCGCGTTCAGGAATTTCTCGACCTCTTCGAGCACATCCTCCGAAAACAGTTTCTCGGATTTGCACACCTTCAGAATGTCCCACCAGGTGGCGAGGTAATGCAGGCGCATGCCGGCAGCCTCCAGCCGCTTGGGCGTGTCCGGGAAGATGTCGTAGTAGAACACCGCAAAGGTGTCGGTGACGGTCGCGCCGGTGCGCGACACGGCTTCGGCGAATTTCAACTTGCTGCCGCCGTCGGTCGTCAGGTCCTCGACAAGGAGAACACGCGCGCCCTCAGCCAGCGCCCCCTCGATCTGCGCGTCGCGGCCGAACCCTTTCGGCTTCTTGCGCACATACTGCATCGGTAGGCCCATGCGGTCAGACAGCCACGCCGCGAACGGGATACCGGCAGTCTCACCGCCCGCGACCGCGTCGAACTGCTCGAAACCAACATCGCGGAAGATGATCGACGCCGCGAAGTCCATCAGCGCGGAGCGGATGCGCGGATAGGAGATCAGCTTCCGGCAGTCGATATAGACCGGACTCGCGAGGCCGGAGGTGAATGTGTAGGGCTGATCCGCGCGAAAATGCACCGCGCTGATCTCCAACAGCATCTTCGCTGCTGTCTCGGAAATTACGTCGCGCGAAGGAAATGTATTCGAGAACATGGCGGCACCTCTGTCAGATTATTCGCCGTTCTGGTACCAGCGTCGCGTCGAAGAAACCAGACCCATCCAAAACCCTCCAGTGTATTTGCTCCGGCGGGTCGAAAAGCCGGATAGCTTGCGTGCCCGCCACCACCAATTCCGCGAAGTCGCACTGCTCGTCACCCCTCTCGAGAACGATCGTCTCGTCGGCTGGCTGCTCGCCGTAGAAAGACGCGCCAAAGACAGATACGAAGCCTTCGAGACGCTCCAACCGGCCTTCCTGCTCGAATACATGGGCGCAGCAGGCGATGGCGTTCGGGGCGCAGAAAATCCCGGCGCAGCCGCAGGCGCATTCCTTCGCTTCGACCGCATGCGGGGCCGAATCCGTTCCGAGGAAAAAGCGGCTGTCCCCCGAGGTCGCGGCTTTCCTCAGTGCCTGACGATGGACTTCGCGTTTGACGACCGGAAGGCAGAAGAAATGAGGCCGGATCCCGCCGACGAGTAGTGCGTTCCGGTTCAGCATCAGATGGTGAGGCGTGATCGACGCCGCGACATTGCGGTCCTGCGACGAGACGAAATCCACGCCGTCGCTCGTCGTCACGTGTTCCATCACCACGCGCAACTCAGGCAAACGCGAACGCAATGGCGCGAGCACTCGCTCGATAAAGACGGCTTCGCGATCGAAAATATCGACCGCGGGATCCGTCACCTCGCCATGGACGCAAAGCGGCATGCCGATTTCGGCCATGCGTTCGAGAACGGTCTCGACCCTGGAAATGTCCGTGACACCGCTGTGCGAATTGGTGGTCGCGCCGGCGGGATAGAGCTTGACGGCGGTGATCAGGCCATCCGTGAAGCCGGCCGCGATATCGTCGGCGGACGAGGTATCGGTGAGATAGAGCGTCATGCGCGGAGAAAAGGCGCTTTCCGGCGGCAGCGCGTCCTTGATCCGGCGCTTGTAGGCGACCGCCTCTTTGACCGTGACGACCGGCGGCACCAGATTGGGCATGATCAGCGCCCGTCCGAAATCCCGCGCGGAATGCGGAGCAACGGCGGCAAGAACGTCGCCGTCGCGCAGATGAAGATGCCAGTCGTCCGGACGTTTGATTTCGAGCCGTTTCGTCACTTTGCCACCAGGAATTGGTACAACACTTCGACGCCGGCCATGAAGTCGCCGACATCCATGTCTTCGGCCGGATTGTGCGAGCCGTTGCGGTTGCGCACGAAAACCATTGCGGACGGAATACCGGCCTCCGAGAAGACCGCCGCATCGTGTCCGCCGCCACTGGCCATCACGAACGGATCCTGCCCTGCGGCCTTCATAGCGGCCTGCAATCGCTCGACGGTCTCCGGATCGCACACAGCTGGCTTGACCTTCGCCTCGTGGCCGAGCTCGAAACTCACCTTGCGGTCGCGGGAGACCTCGCGGATTTCGCCGACCAGCAATTGCCGCATCTCCGCAAGCGTGGCCGGGCTCTGGCTGCGGATGTCGAGGCTGAAGCGGACTTCGTCGGGAATGCGCGTGACCGCGTGATGCGCGGGATCCGTCGATATGACGCCGCAGGTGAGCACCAGATCGTCACCCTTGTTGAGGATGGTCACCCAGCTCTCGTCCAGACGAGTGAGCAGATCGGCGACCGCAAGGACGGCGTCGCGGCGATAGGCTTTCGGCACGGCGCCGGAGTGACCGGGCTCGCCGCGGCAGACGATATCGGGAAACCGGATATTGCCCCGGATGCCGGACACGGCGGCGGCCGGGATATTCTTGCCGATCAGAAGCGGTCCCTGCTCGATATGCAGTTCAAGATAGACGGCGACGCGTCCGAGATCGAAGAGCGGCTGGCGCTCGCGGATGCGGTCCACCGGAAGCCCGCATGCCGCCATGTGGTCGGCCAGCGTCTTCCTGTCGCCCCGGTGCACGGCGGCAAGTTCGTCCGCCTCCAACTGGCCGGTCAGAACCTTGGAGCCGATGTAGCAGGGACCGAACCATGCGCCCTCCTCCGCGCGCATGGCGATGACATGCAGCGGCAGCTTAGGCTTCTTCTGCGTGTCGGCGAGGCGCAGCAGGCACATCACGCCGGCGACGACGCCGGCGAGCCCGTCATAATTGCCGCCGCTCGGAACGCTGTCGACATGCGAGCCGATCAGAATGTAGCGAGGCGCGTCGCGATCGCCCGAAAGGCAGAAATGCGCGTTGAGGCCGTCGTCGAACCAGACGTCGAGGCCACGGCTGCGCGCGAACTCCGCAAGATAGTCCAGCACCTGAGTCTCGATGTGTGAGAAGGCGGGGCGGCTGACCCCTTCCTTGTCGCGGCTCATCTCCGCGATCTCCCGGAAGAGGTCGGACGCCAGGTCCTCGCTTTCCGGAGGCCGGGTTGCGGGTTGTTTTGCGTGCAACATCACGGCGCGGCCTCCATGAAGACCACCGCTTCCGCTTGCTCGTCATCGATCACCGAGCCGATCAGATCGCGGACCGATCGAAGACCCTCGTTTTCGACCCATAGTTCCAGCTCGCTGATCAGCCGGGGCATGATGGTCGGATGGATGAAGGTCGCGGTGCCGACCTGGACCGCCGTTGCGCCCGCGATCAGGTATTCGACCACATCCTCGACCGTCGAAACGCCGCCGCATCCGATGACGGGAATCCTGGTGGCACGCGCGCACTGGTAGGCCATGCGCAGGGCGACCGGTTTCAGACCGGGGCCGGACAGTCCGCCCATCAGATTGCCGAGCATCGGACGGCGAGTGCGCACGTCGATCGACATCGAAAGCAGCGTGTTGGAGACGACCAGCGCATTGGCGCCCTCGTCCTCGGCGGCGCGGGCCACTTCCGAGGTCTCGCCGGTATTGGGCGTCAGCTTGGCCCAGAGCGGCAGCGACGTAGCCGCGCGCAGTTGCCGCATGACACTGGCCGTGGACGAGGGGCGGATTGCGAACGCCTTGCCGTCCTCCTCGATATTCGGACAGGAGATGTTGACTTCGACCGCGTCGACGCCATCGACGCTCACTTCCGCGCACAGCGTGGCGAATTCCTCTTCCGTGTTGCCGGAGATGCTGACGACGAGCGGGGTCTCGTATTGCCGGTAGAACGGCACGACCTTTTCGAGAAACGCGCCGACGCCCTTACTCGGGATACCGATCGAGTTGAGCATCGAGCCGTTGACTTCGCAGACCCGCGGCGTCGGATTACCGTCCCGGAGACCGCGCGTGATCGTCTTGGTCACATGCGCGCCCAGGAGCTCCAGATCGAAGACTTCCGACAGTTCCTCGGAAAAGGTGCCGGAGGCCGGCATGATCGGATTCTTCAGCGTCAGGCCGCCGATATCGACAGAGAGATCTACCATGCGATCGCCTCCTCGATGGCGAAGACCGGCCCTTCCCTGCACACCCTGAGATTAGCGATCACGCCGTCGCGGCGGAACGGACGCACGCAGCAGTGGCACATGCCGATCCCGCAGGCCATCTGCTGCTCGAGCGCGATCTGCCCTGCGATGTCGTGGTCGCGCGCGACCTGCTGGACGACCTTGAGCATGCGGTTTGAGCCGCAGGTGTAGAGCGCATCCGCCGCGCCGCCAGCCACGAGATCTTCGAGAATGGCGCGGAGGTTCTGCGTAGAGGACGTACCCTCCGCGTCGGTGATCGTCACGACATCTGCGCCCATCGCCCGAAAATTGTCGATCGACATCAGGTAATCGGGATGCCGCGCGCTGCAGATTGCGGTCACGCGTATGCCGCGCCGCTGCGCCTCCAGCGCAAGCGGCGCCAGTGTGGCGAGCCCGACGCCGCGCGCAACCAGGACAAGATTGCGCCAATCGCTCTCGATCCGGAACGGCACGCCGAGCGGGCCGACGACGCCGAGCGCGTCGCCGGGAACGAGTTCCCCCAACGCGCGCGTGCCGCGACCGGTCACCTTGTAAAGGAAATGCAGTTCCCCACGATCGGGATAATAGCCATAGATGCTCATCGGCCGGCGCAGATAGGGATGCTCGCCGCCGGCATCCGGGCACAGAAGGTGGAAGAACTGACCGGCGCGGCAGGATTCGAGCAGATCCTTCGGAGCGCGCAGGATCAGCTGCCGGTATTCGCTGTTCACAGGAGTGTTGGCCAGCACCTGGAGATCGAGTTCGGCGATCTTGGCCGCAGGCATCTCGGCACGCGGATCGATTTTATCGAGAGCAACCATCAACCGACCACCAAATTGGGAAGAAATGTTGAAATACCCGGGATGTAGGTGATGATTCCGAGCACCACGATGTTGGCCAGAATGAAGGGCGTCAGGCCCGCCACGATTGCCGTCACCGGTTTGGACAGGGTCGAGGATGCGACGAAAATGTCGAGCCCGAACGGCGGCGTGATCATTCCGATCGAGATGTTAAGCGTGACGATCATGCCGAAATGGACGGGATCGATGCCGAAGGCCATCGCAACCGGGTAAAGCGGCGGAACGAGGATCAGCAGGGCCGAATTCGGGTCGATGAACATGCCGGCCACCAGAAAGGTCACATTGACCACCAACAGGAACACGATCGGCCCCGCATGCGCCGCCTCGAGAAACATGATAATGGAATCCGGCACTCGCGCCAGGGTGATGAAGTAGGAGAGCAGCCCGCCCATCGCGAGAAGCACGAAGATGATCGCGGTGGAGATCGCCGCGCGTTCGGTGACCGCGAAGAGCTTCTTCCAGTCCAGCTCGCGATAGACGACCATCTCGACGAAGATCGCGTAGACGACGCTTACCGCAGCGGCCTCGGTCGGCGTGAACACGCCGGTGTAGATGCCGCCGAGGATAATCATGGGCATTCCCAGCGCCCAGCCAGCCGCTCGAAAAGCAAGCAGACGCTGCGGCCATGTCGATCGCTCGCCGCCCTTGACGCCGGAACGCCGCGCCTCGACGGCAACAAGAACCGCGAAGGCAAGGCCCAGAACGACGCCGACCGCGAGGCCGCCGACGAACAGGCGCGTGACGGAGGTGCCGGTCATCCAGGCGTAAATGATGAAGGTGATCGAAGGCGGGATCAGCAGCGCGGTTTCGGCGCTCGCGACGATCAATCCGAGGCTGAATTTTTGGTTGAAACCGACGCGCCGCATCTCGGGATAGACCATCCGCGCCATAGCGGCCACGGTTGCCGGCGCGGATCCGGAAACGGAGCCGAAAGCCATCGAACCGCCAATGGTGGTGTAGCCCATGCCGCCGCGTGTGTGGCCGAGCATGGCCTTCACGAAGCCGATCAGGCGACCGGCAATCTGCCCCGCCCCCATGAGTTCCGCCGCCAGGATGAAAAACGGAATGGCAAGAAGGGTCGTATGATTGATGCCGCCGAGGATCTTCTGGGCGACCACCGGGTCCGGCATGGTCCCGTAGAAGAATTCCTTGATCATCAGCGTCGGGACGCCGAGAACGAGGAACATCTCGAAACCCAGGACGAGCATCAGGACGGCGACGAAAGCGACAACAGCGAGAAGGATCATTCGACCGACTCCTGCTGTTCGGCAAAGCGGTCGATTAGACCGAAGAAGCTCAGCGCGTAGCGAAGCGCCACGAGCGCGAAGCCGATGGTGGGCGCCAGATAGATCCAGAAGATCGGCACGTTGAGGGTCGGGCTCGACTGGCCGGTGGACATGACAAACATGGTCATGCGCCAGGAGAGCCAGACGACATAAATCGAGAAACAGAAACCGACGACGTCGATAATGCGCCGAAGGGGCAGTCTTGTCGCCGCGGCGATCCGGTCCCGCCAGGTATCGACGCCGACATGCCGGCCGCGTTCGAGGGCCAATCCGAGCGTGAGAAACACCAGAAACAGGCCCATCAGCCGAACCGCTTCCTCCACCCAGGCGAAGTCCGACGCGATGCTTCCGAACTGACGCGACAAAACGTTGACGAAGAACAGCGCGACCATGGCGAGAAAGATGCCCACAGCCAGTGTCCGTTCCGCCAATCGTAACAGGCCAAGTAACTTCAAGGCTTCTCTCCGTGCCCGATCAGGCAAGGTGCAGAGGGCCAGGAGGCCCTGCTGCCGGTTGATTGAGAGGATTGCCGCAGGCTCCGGCGGCAACGGTTTCCTACTGCTTCTCGTAGGTCTTCATCAGCGCCGCGCCTTCGTCGCCGGCGCGATCAAGATAGGCCTTCCGGGCTGCCGGATACATCGCCTCACGCAGCGCGGCCTTCTCTTCCTCGCCGAGTTCGCGGACGTTGGTGCCGGAAGCCTTGATCTCCTCCAGCGCGGAGGCGACACCAGCGGCCTTGTGGGCGATCAGTTCCGGAATAACCTCTTCGAAGGTATCGGTGATCACCGTCTGATATTCGGCCGGTAGATTGTTCCACCACATCGGGCTGAACAGGATGACGTCCTCCATCGCGCCATGATTGGAGAGCAAGACGTTCTTCTGCACTTCGTAGAACTTCATGGCGCGGATCGTGTCGAGCGGGTTTTCCTCACCATCGACGACGCCGGTCTGCAGCGCGGTGTAGAGTTCACCGAAGGGTAGCGCGATCGCGGATGCGCCGAGCGCGTTGAACTGCTCGATCAGGATGTTGGAGTCCATCACGCGGAATTTCTGGCCGGAAAAATCGGCGATGTCGTCGAGCGACTTGTTGGAAGTGAAGTTCTTGCGCCCGTTAGGCCAAAGACCGACGCAATGGACGCCTCGGGAATTGAAGGTCTCGCAAAGCTGCTTTCCAAATTCCCCACCACGGATCTTCTGTGCGGCGGCGTCGTCCTCGGGCAGCAGGTAGGGGATGTCGAGAATTGAGACCGCCGGGTTGAAGCCGCCGAGAAACGCCGCCGGGGCGACGGTGGCCTCCAGGCTACCGAGCTGCACGCCTTCGGTCATTTCGCGCTGCTGGCCGAGCTGGCCCTGCGGGAAAATCTGGAACTCAACGGCACCGTCTGTGCGTTCAGAAACCAGCTTGGCAACCTTTTCGAGCATGACATGCCGGGACTGCTGGGCCGATTCCAGGTGACCGATCTTGGCGACATAGTCGGCGGCAAGGGCGCTGCCCGTTCCGATTAGGCTGACGGTAGCTAGGGCGGCGAAACCAGCGGCCAGACCGCGTCTTTTCATCTGATACATTCTCGGAGTACTCCAGGGTTTGAGACGGCGAAGGGGAAATCCTAGGTCGAGATCGGCGACGTCGTCAACCAAAATCTAATTTTTGATACTTCACGCACTATTTGGGATTTTGGCTTAATCCGATTGCTCAGTCGAAAATTTGACAAGCGATTGGCGAAACCCGATATTCGCGATAGACCTGCACCACGGATTCTCTTTATCATGGCCAGCGCCAAACAGTTCCAGTTCGCTGAAATTGGGGCGCGCCTTCGGGCGTACCGACTCGGAAAAGGCATTTCACCCGAGGATCTTGCCGACCGGATCGGTATCTCGCGCGCGGCGCTCTACCGCGCGGAAAAGGGCGAAATACGCAAGATCGACACGCTGACCAGCATCGCCGATGTCCTCAAGGTGTCGCTCCCGAGTCTGATGGGCGTTGGCGTCGAGTACGTCAGCACCGCCGTGGCCTTCTTCGAGCGCATGCGGCAGCTCGAGGAGGAATGCCAGCAGATCATCGGGCTGTTCAGCCCGATCTCCTACCTGCTGACCTCCGACGACTACGATAGGGTGCTGCGCGAGGTCCTGATGGAGGCGAACCAACCCCTCGATCTCGGCGAACGCTCCAAGGAGGAGGCGATCAACGAACTTCTCGCGGTTCTGCAGGCGCGCAAGAGGACGTTCCGCGAAAAGGCCCCTCTAATCGTCAGCCTCATCTCGACCGGAGACCTGGAGCGGTTCCTCGTTCACGGACTGGTGGGTCGCTACGACCTGCCCCCGGCCGTCGTCCGCGAGCGCCGGCGCATGGCATGCAAGGAAGCGCGTCACATCGTCGACATCATCCAGAGTCAGCCGATGGGCATTCAGGTGGGACTCGTTCAGGAACCCGTTCCCGCGACGAGCTTCCAGATATTCAGGCAGGCGGACCGTTCCGTCCTGGCTATCAGCCCCTACCGGCTGGGCGAGCAGCCGAACATCCGCCTCGGCGTCGCCCTTATCACCTCCGCGCCGGAAGCCATGACACTGCACGAAAGCATCGCTAACCGGCTCTGGGGAAACTCGCTCAAGGGCGAAGCGGCGGTTCGCCATATTAACGGGATGATCGAAAAATTCGGTCAGACCGCCTGACCGCGCCGGCAACGGGATAGCAAGCTGTCAGACAGAGAGTTCCGATTGGGCGGTCTTCAGGATCGATCGGACGCGGGCGGCCGCCTCCTCGCCCTTAAGGCTGTTGCGCCAGAGCTGGGCAGTCACTTCCTGGTGCAGGCTCACGGAATCCTGCGCGGCGGTGATGGTGGCGACGCCGACGCGGATATTCGCGTAGAGACCGAGCCGGAACGGACTCACGGCCACCTGCGCCACCGCGCCGGAGCGAAGGATCTGGAAGCTCGCGCCAGGCAGCGAGTCCTCGACGAGACCGATCTGGACGCCCATCGGCTGATCGGTCAGCATCCGGAGAATGTTCTCCACCTCGACGAGCGCAGCCGACTGGCGCTTCTTCAACTCGGCGCCGATAATGCCGTGCCTCCCGACGAAACCAAGCCGCAGCACCTGCTCGAGTTCGGCGGCCGATACCAGGCTGACGATGTTCGGCCGACGGCCCAGATATCCGGCCTTGCGTTCCAGAAGAAGCGTGATGATCTCATCGATCTGGCTGTCAAGATTTTGCCGGTTCGCCGCGATCTCCGGGACGCTTTCCATCAGGATCGTCTTCAAAAGGGCGTCGAAATGTTCCGTTGTCAGCAGATAGGATATCGGCCCGAACAGGACGCTGATCTGGTCCGCCATCGCTTCGAGTTGGCGCATGCGCTCGTAGAAGCCCGCCGCCGTCGCAATGAACTCCGAGCCGACGCCGAAGAGCGAGGCGACGGAAATGTCCAGGAAATCGGCGATCTTGCCCAGAGCGTCCACGCGAATGGGCTGGCCGGCCTCGTACCGGTAGATGGCGGCGCGCGACAGACCCGTTCCCGCCGCGACTTCCTCCGGCGAGAGCCCCTTGCCCACCCGGAAGGCGCGTAGCCGTTCGCCGACGTGCAAGGCGGTTTCGTACTGCGATGTCATGTGACGAGTGCCCAGTGGATGATCGAAAATTATGTGCGCTGGCACGATTCGGCAAGTGCGAGATAGAAAGCGGATATAATCAAAAAAATGCAAAGAGTCTCAAACGATAGACAACGCGTCGAGCTATCCCCGGGGTCAACACCCCGTGTCGCAAAATTGCGTATTTGATTTGCTGTATCTCAGTTTTGAGAAATATCTTGACATTGATAACGGCCCGGCAATAGCCTTCCGTGAAGAACAGGACGCTGGAGAACCAACCGGATGCGCAGGACCGAGACGGGGCAAAGACCGACAGGTTTTCTGCGGCCGAAAGCGGCTTTGCATTGGGCCTGCAGCGCGAACCCGCGGCATGGCGGCGGAGAAGGAAGCGACGGTCAGGGCGGCCGCAAGTTTGGATAACCTCAATTGATCACGATCGAGCAAATCGCGAAAAAATTCAGCGGCAAATCGGGCGAAGTCATCGCGTTGGAACCGTTCAGCCAAGAGATTGCCGAAGGCGAACTCGTCTCGATCATCGGCCCCTCCGGCTGCGGCAAATCCACCCTGCTGCGCATCATTGCCGGGCTCGAGACACCCACATCAGGCAAGATCGTGCTCGGTACGTCCGGCCTCAAGCGGCCGGTCGGCTTCGTTTTCCAGGATGCCGTCCTGCTGCCCTGGAAAACCGTCGCCGAGAACATCCGCTTTCCTCTCGACACCTCCGGGGTTCCGCGCAGCCAAGGCGACCAGAAGGTCAAGGAACTGATCCAGTTGGTCGGGCTTGCCGGTTTCGAGAACTCGCTGCCGAAACAGCTTTCCGGAGGCATGAAGCAAAGAGCGGCCATCGCCCGTGCACTGGCCGACGATCCGCCCATCCTGCTGATGGACGAGCCCTTTTCCGCGGTCGACCTGCTGACGCGCGAGACGCTCAACGACGAACTGAGCAGGATCTGGCGGAAGACCGGGAAGACAATCCTGCTTGTCACCCACTCGGTGGAGGAAGCGGCCTATCTGGGCACACGGGTAATGGTCATGAGCCCCCGACCCGGTCGCCTCAGGAAGACCTTCGATGTCGATCTGCCCTCACCGCGCGGCGAAGAGACCAAAAGGTCGCCGGAGTTTCTCGACCTCGTGGCCGAACTACGGACGATGATGCGGGAGATGACCCAGTGAGCGGACGGCTTCGCGCGACTGCGGAATATGGCGCGGCGCTGGCCCTCCTGGGCCTAGCGTGGTGGTACGCCAGCGGGCCCTACGGGATGCCGCCCTACCTTCTGCCGTCTCCTGCCTCGGTGCTTACGACACTCTGGAACATGCTCGCTGCCGGCCAGTTGCTGCCGCATATCGCCTTCACCATTCAGAACATTGTCCTCGGGCTGCTCATCGGAACCGTATTCGGTGTCCTGCTCGCCTATCTGCTGTTCAAGACGCCCTTTCTCAACGATGTGCTGGAAGGCCCGCTGGTGGTGCTGCAGACAGCGCCCAAGATCGCGCTCGCGCCGCTGATCATCATCTGGTTCGGACTGGGCCTCACCGCGAAGATCGTGCTGATCTTCAGCCTCGTGTTCTTCCCCGTCTTTGCGGGCGCGCTGGCTGGCTTTCGCGCCATCGACAGCAGGCTGCACGACCTCGCCCAACTGCTTCGCCTGACGCCCGCGCAGCGCTTCTTCCGTGTCGACCTACTGGCGTCCCTGCCCAGCATCTTCGTCGGCGTGAAGATCGGCGCGATCCAGGCACTTGTCGGAGCAATCCTTGCCGAATGGATGTCGGGCGCCCAGGGGCTCGGATACCTGATGACCTATGCCACGGCCACCTACAAGACACCGATCCTGTTTGGAGCCGTTCTGCTGACCGCCCTCTTCGGCATGGTGATGCACGCCCTGCTGAACGAGATCGAAGCCAGATTTCTATCGTGGAATGTTCCGGATGAACGCTGAGTCCCAACCGACGGCCCTGCGCCCTTTCGTCGGCGGACGCCCGCCGCACTTGCCCTGCGGTCCGGGCGACATCCAGGCGGACGTGCTCCTGCCGGGCGATCCGGACCGCGTGCGGCTGCTCGCCGGCATGCTGGACGATGTCACCGACTTCGGCCGCCGGCGCGAATTCGCCATCGTTTCCGGCCGCTACAAGGGACACCCGCTAACCATCTGCTCGAGCGGCATCGGCGGCCCCTCCACGGAAATCGCCCTGGTGGAACTGGCGATGCTCGGTGCGAAACGCGTCATCCGGATCGGAGGCATGTCGTCCCTCGTCGACGACATTCCCACCGGCAGCTTCGTTAGCGCTGCGGATGCGATCGGAGCCACCGGGGTGACGCAGCTTTATTCCGCGACCCCCTCGGAGGCGCAGCCTGCCGATCTGGAGCTGTGCGAAAGCCTGTGCGCCGCGGCGCGCTCTCGCGGGCTCGCCATTCGCAAGGGCACGGTGGCGACGACCGACAGCTACTATCTCGGCCAGGACCGCCCTTTCCGGGACGATATCGACGCGGCGGCAACGCACCCCGGCCAACTGGAGATATTCCGCAAGCGGGGCGCAGTGGGCGTCGACATGGAATGCCAGGTGGTTCTTTCGGTGAGCCGTCGCATCGGGCTGAAGGCGGCATGCCTTTTAGGCGTTCACGGCAACCGGGCCACCAACGACTGGCTCGTCGACTACGAATCCACGCAGCGCAACCTCCTGCACATCGCGGGAGCCGCCCTTTCCCAATCCTGCACCACCCCTAATGAAACAAAGGAGTAGAACTATGCATGAGAAGCTGAAAAGAATCGTCTCCGCATTGGCTCTGGCCATTCCCATGATGGGAACGACCGCCGCCCTCGCGCAGGACAAGGTGGTTTTCCAGATCGACGGCAACGTCGTTCCGTTCTACGCGCCGCTTTATGCCGGCGTCGAAAACGGGTTCTTCGCCGACCAGAACATCGAGGTGGAGTTCCTTTATGCGGGCGCATCCGACATCCTGACGAATATCGCCGCCGGCAACGTCGACTTCGGCTTTCCGAACGGCGATGCCGTCGTCGCGGCGGCCGCCAACGGTCTGCCGGTCAAGGTTGTCCACACGACCTATCAACGCGGTATCGGCGCCCTGCTCGCCAAGAAGGCGACCGGCATCGAGACCTATGCGGACCTGAAGGGCAAGACCGTCGCGGTCACGTCGCTCGGCAGCCCGAACTACCTGCAACTGCAGGTCGGACTGGCGAAAGCAGGCCTGACCGTCGATGACGTCAAGGTGGAAGTCGTTTCCTCCGGCGCCATCGTGCAGACCCTGCAGAGCGACGACGTCGACGCCATCGTGTTCTCCGAACTGCGCAAATACGCTCTCGAAGCCGCGGGCGAAGATGTCACGATGATCCTCTCCAACGACTTCCTGCCGTCCTTCGGCAACGTGGTCGTGACGAGCGCAGACACGCTGGCCAACAACCCCGACCTTGTGAAGCGTTTCACGACGGCTGTGACCACCTCCTACGAGTGGGTCATCGACGGTCACGTCAAGGACGCCCTGCAGATCTCGATGGACAAGTATACCCCGACCTGGGCCGACCAGATGGACACGCTGACGACGGCGTTCGAAAAGACCTTCGTCGCCTCGGTCTGGCAGAGCCCGCTGACCAAGGAAAAGGGCCTTGGCGCGGCTGACTTCGACGCCTGGCAGCAGAACGCCGACATCCTCGCGGAATACGGCGTGATCGAAAAGGCGCCGAAGGCCACCGACTTCGTCGTCGACCCCTCCTCGATCCAGTAAGCTGCCGTGCTGAAACGTAGCCTCATAGGCCTGATCGGAATCGTCGCGCTCTGGAGCGCGGCGGTTCATCTGTTCAACGTGCCTGCCTACCTGCTGCCCGGTCCGCTGGATGTGGCCGAACGCATCGTCTTCCTGTTCCAGCGCGCGAACCTGCTCTGGCACATCTACGTCACACTGACGGAGATCCTTGGCGGCTTTCTGCTCGGCGGGCTCGTCGGCGTCGCCTCGGCCATCGCCTTCTCCCGGTCGCCACTGCTGCTGCGGCTGACGACACCATTGATCCTGCTGCTGCAGACTACGCCCAAGATCGCGATCGCGCCGCTGCTCTTGCTGTGGCTCGGACTGGGCGCCGCGCCCAAGATCGTCCTCGTCGCCATCGTCACCTTCTTCCCGGTGATGACCGCGATGCTGTCCGGCATCACCTACATGAACAAGTCCTACGCCGATCTCGCCGGCGTCCTGCGGCTTTCGGCCTGGCAGCGGTTCCGGCACATCGAATTGCCGGCGTCGCTGCCGACCCTATTCGCCGGCGCGACAGTGGCGACGACGCTGGCAATGACGGCAGCCGTCATCGGAGAACTGATGGGCGCCAACAAGGGCGTCGGCTTCCTTCTTGCGAACGGTCAGGAGAATGCCGACACCGCGACCGTCATCGGCATGGTCATCCTGCTGTCTTTCCTCGGCTGGGCGTTCTTCGCGCTGCTGGACTATGGAAGGCGGCGCATGGAAGACCGCTTCCGGTAGACGAGACGGTCAGTGTTGAACTCCGCGTTCAATACTTGGTAAATACATAGCATCCCGCTGGCATCCCGCAATCAACCAACGAATTACGTTACAGAGCAAATTCTCGAAATAAATGAGCTGGTTGTGGTTTCAGATCCGTTGATGAGTTATACAAGTAGCTCGATGCTATTCTACTGCAGAATTATTTCTCTTCTACAAATCCGACATTGAATGAAGGTCAGCTTCGTCCGGGGGTCAGCCCTTGAGACTGCAACGGGTTACCGTTTGCGCCCACAAACGGAGACTGCGTTTCCAGCCACAAATCGCCGCTGAATCGCCGACAGTCTCAGTCGGCCATTTCGAGGCTGACAGTTTGCGGAAAGTGCATCGGCGGACCATCGGCAGCCGATGCACTGCTTCGATTAATCTGTTCGATGCTTCAGAGTGCGGCGCGCGATTTGCATTTCCAGCTGCCTTATCGGCCACAGGGGCAGCGACCTCGGAAAGTTGCTCCGCCGTTGGCATCATTTTCGGAGAACTGGGTGTTCATTCTGCTCTCCACTCAGTTTTCGAGGTCGAATTATCCGGCCTTGCACTGAGTGAAGCCCGCGATGCGGGCATTGTCGGTCGGCAACGCAGCTCGACCTGCCAACATTACCGCTTCCTTTGCCGAGGAGATCGAGCGGGAAAATGCTTTAGATAGGGCTCTACAAGGAGCGATATATGCAGGCGGATTGTAGCGCAGGTCGTGGCGATCAACGACAGCTTTGCGCCCCAACATGGACATTCAATCCTTCATCCGCGATGTGTCAAAGCCGCCGCTCAAGCATTCGTTGCAACTTATGTTCGCACAGCGATTGCGTGACCCTGGGATGTCTTCAACTTTGGGGGAACGCGAACTCGATGTTCCACGGGCAATTTGCGTAAACATCAGGCCCGCGGCACACCCGTATTCCTGTTCCTGCAATCTATTCGGGAATCGAAAACCAGATGCGGCCTTTGTTGATACCGAGACCCCGATGAATTCAATGCCTTCCCCGCATCCCTTTTCAAACTGAAAAATCGGTATCGAGCGATCATAATCCTTAAGATCCTAACGTGTTGTAATCTCTATTTTTATTTAGAACCCGCGTTATGGTTCATTCACAGATTTTTCGCTTTGAAAATCTATTGGCCTGTTGACCAAATTCCATCTGTTCCGATACGATTCCCCGGGAATGGCGGACTTATTGATGACTGATATAAGGCCGGCCGGTTCGGGTTAGTCCGGAGTTGCCGCCAGAGGTTGCGGCGCGACTCCGTACGATGGCTGTTCGAACCTCGGCTCCGCGTTCAGCCTGAAGAAGGCAACCAGGGGGTTGGGGATGATCAAAAGCAAATGCGTTGAATGTCAACGCGGGCGGGCGGACAGAAACATTCGCTCGATTGCATCCCACAGTGTTTCGGCGATTGCACTTACGAGTGCACTGGGCTTCATTCCTTCTCCGGCACTTGCCGCATGTACCGCGGCCGCTACGACCATCACATGTACGGGCGATATCTCCGGCGGGTTTTCCACCCAAGGCGATTTCGACATTCTCAATATGGCAACGCTGACCGATGATATCGGCGGCAACGGCATCCGCATTGTAGCTACCAGCACTGGAAATTTCGCCTTCAATGCAGTGATCGATCCCTTTGACATCATACTGACGGGCGGTTCACTGGCCACACGAAACGGATTCAACATCGTCAGCGAGAGCGGATCCATATCGGGAACGATCAACGGCGACATCCTTGGCCAGGTCGGAAGCGACGCGACCAACTCCGCAACGTTTCCGCCGCGCAACTTCTCCGCATTGGGCTTTGAGGCCGGAACCGGTATTTCGGTCACGCACACGGGAACCGTCGATGTCACGATGCCAATCGTGACGCGAACCACCAATGGCACACGCGCCGATATCGCAACCGGACGTTTCGCAGCGATCCGCGCCGAATCCGAGACGGGTGACGTCACCGTCATCAACACCGGCGACGTCATTCTCGACGGCGGCGAACGAAACGCCAGCAACACGCGTACCAGCGGCACCGCAGGCACTCTGGCCATCGACTTTTCGAACGCCGTGTCCGACATCTCCGGCATCATGGCGCAGGGGCGAGGCGATCTTTCGCTCCAGCAGACTGGCAATGTGAACGTTTCGGGAGCCGAAGCGACGATTTCTGCTGAGACGGTCGACGGGCGCGCCGACGTACAGGGCGAATACGCCACGACGTCCGGCATCTATGTACCAGCCTTCTCGACGACGGGCGGCGTAAACGACCCGAACCTGCCGCGCTTCGAGACCATCGATATGGACGTGATGGGCGACATCACGGTGGTTGGCGGCGATATTGTTGCCACGGCCACCGTGAACAGCAATGGCGGCACTGCCGGAGAGGCTCTCCTGACAACCGATAACGCGTTCAGGAACCAGGAAGCCATCGGCATTCAGATCGGCTCGGGCAATGTCTATGGCAACGGACAGACCGTCGACCTGACGCTTGTCGGCAATGTCAGTGTCACCGGCGGCAGCACGACGGCGATGGCGCTGGCCTCCAATGGCGGCGCGGGGGAAACGGCGGGCCGGATCCGGATGCTGGTCAACGGTCAGGATGCGATCGGCATCGCCATCACGCCCGATCGGGGCCCAAACCTCGACTTGCCGACAGAAGTCGATGTCTCGGTGGAAGGCGACATAAGCGTTTTCGGCGGAGATGTCGTCTCGACTTCAACAGGCAGTGGATCGGGCGAGGTCACAATCAATACGACCACGCCCAGCACCGACTTTGAAGCATCACAGTATCACTCGGCGCGAGGCGGTGATGCGCTCGGTCTGCGATTCATGCGCATTTCGGACATCGACAGCTTCACTATGGACGGCTCCATCACCGTCGGCGGCGGATCAGCATCAGCTCAGCATACCGGCGACAACGAAAGCCTCTCTGTCCAGGCCACAGGTGGCGGCGCGAACGGCTTCTACACAACCGTCGGTGCTGTTGGCGCATCGACGACGGCGGCCCTGGATATCGACGTGCATCTCGTCGGACCGGACGTCAGCACCGTCGTGTCCGGCGCCGGCGTTCTGGGGAATATCTCGTCGGGAAGGCAAGCCGGACCCTACTTCAGTTTCGTGGGTGCAGATTCGCAACTGACCTATTCCGGCGACATAACCAATACACCCGGTTCGGGCACCGTTACCGCGACAGACGGCGCCTTCGTCAACCGCGCGTTTCTGGGCTTCGTCGTCGGCGCGAACCCGACGGTGTTTGACAGCAACATCAACGGCACGCTGATCTATGACGGCACGATCGATTTGACCGGCGGCGACATTACCGTCTCGGGCCCGCTGTCTCCGTCGCCAAACGTCCTGGCCAACGCCAATAACTGGGCCGCCAACTCATACCTTCTCGTCGGCCAGGGCGTCGCCGGTATCTTCGGAGAGGTCTATGATTTCGAGGACGATTCCACGTCCCTCCTTACCATCGATCATCGCGGCGTTATCGACATCACGGCCGGGTCCGGGCAGGCAGGACTTGGGGTCGCCGAAGGCATCGGCATTTCCGGGGATTACTATCCCGAGCTCGACGGCCACGTCATCGTCAGTGGAACCGTCAACATTACGGGCGCCGATTTCGGCTCCACGCGGGGCGGAACTGCCTCCGCCGGCGTTCTACTCGAGCTTTCGGGTGACGGGTCGCTCGACGTCGACGGCGGCACAATCACCGCATCCGGCTCGGGGGCTGCCGGAGTACAGGCGAATTCCTACCGGTCAAATGTGGTTGTGCGTAACGGCGGCACTGTCACGGCCAACGGGACCGAAGCCGCCGGAATCGCGATCGGCAGTTTCGAGGATTTCAGCTTCGTCACCAGTTCCGAACCCGAAGGGTATTTTGCGTCGTCCACGAACATGGTGACGATCGGCGCCGGCTCGAGCGTCACCAGCGCCCAGTTCATTGGCATCCATGACGAAAGCCAAAGCTTATATACCTTCGGCGACGAGGATTACGCACCGGATCTGTACAACCAGCCCACCTACAATGCGACGACGGTCGACGTCGCGGGCACGGTGACGGGCGGCAACGGCACGGCGATCGATCTCGGATCGGGAATGGACCGGTTGATCCTGCGGCAATCAGCCGTCGTCAACGGATCGATGCTCCTCGGTTCCGGCGACGACGTTTTCGTGTTCCAGGATTTCACCGAGACCAAGGCAGTGGATGGCGGCGACGATCGCGACGCTATCGAGGTGACCGTGGCGGCGGGGAATTCGAGCGTCTTCGACCCGTCGGTGGAAACGCCAAACCTGATCAATTTCGAAACCATAGCCAAGGAAGGCGACGGTACGTTGACCGTTCCGGGCGGAACCTTCGCCAACGGACCGCTTGATTTCAACGTCAACGACGGCACCGGGATCGTTGACGGCGACCGGCCGCAAATGAACATATTCGTTGCCGACGGCGCGACGTTCCGGACCGACAGCCAAGTGGGCAACGCTGTCATCGACACAGGCGGTCGGATCAGCGGAAACGGCTCCTACGACAACTTCACCATCAACGGCATCGTCGCCCCCGGCAATTCCATCGGCACGATCACGGTGACGGGCGATGCCGCGTTCAATGCGGGTTCCGTCTACGAGGTCGAGATCGAAGCGCCCGACCAGTCCGACCTGATCGATGTCGCGGGGACTGCTACCATCGATGGCGGAACGCTGGAGATCGTCAGGCTGAGCCCGGATCAGAGCTATGCCGACGGCCAGACCTACCGGATCATCGAAGCCGGGGACGTGGTGGTCAATTCCGGGTTTGTTTTCGACGAACCGTTCTCGCTGTTGGCAACCGAACTGGTCTATGGCGCCGACTATGTAGACCTTATCCTGTCGACCAACATTCCGTTGCAGGACTTTGCCGAGACGAGAAACCAGCGCGCAGCGGCAAGCGGCCTCAACGATCTGGAGCAGACCGGTGATGCGCTGGCGGTCTTCAACGAGCTCTACATGCTCGACCCGGACAGCGCCCGCGAGGCGTTTGATCTGGCGTCCGGCGAAGTTCACGCATCAGTAAATCACCTGGTTCGTCTGGGCACCGACCTGTTCACTGCAACGTTGCGCAATCAGGGCATTGCCGGGCTCGCCACCGGCTCCTCTGACAAGATGGCCGCTTCTCCGGCCCTGGGATATTTCGACGATGGACAATACGGCGGGTCCTTCGACACCGTCGCAAACCGAAGGGTGCAAGCCGCATGGGGCGGACTTGTCGGCAGTGTTAGCGACATCGGAGGCGACGGCAATGCCGCAGAATACGATATGGCAGTCGGCGGCGTGGTCGGAGGCTATCAAGGTCAGGGAACGCTCGGCGAGGGTACCTTCGTCGCCGGTTTTGGAGCGGGATACCTCGCGGGAGATTCCAGGATCGAAGCGCGTCTTTCGGATGCGGATACGGCCAGCGCAAACTTCGGCGCATATGGCGCATGGACCGATGGCGTCTGGACGCTATCGGGTGTGGCCGCTTACGCGGCGACCCATGTTTCGACGGAACGCCGCATCCTGTTTGGGGACATCGATCGGACTGCCGATGCCGGTTATTGGACGCACACATTCGCGATCGACGCCGAAGCGGCGCGCGCTTTCGACATGGGTGGCTTCACGCTTTCTCCTCTTGTCAGCCTGAATGCCGGACACACCGGTCACGGCTTGGCACAGGAGAGCGGGGCCGGCGCACTCGACCTCGCGATAGCGTCTGACGGCAGCGGCTGGTTCGACACCGGATTGGGGCTGGAACTCGCGCGCACAATCATCACGCCCGAAGGCACGCGGTTCTCGGCGAGGGCGAAGGCCGTGTGGGAGCACGCGTTCGCGGGCGTCACGCCAACGCAAGACATCTCTCTTGCCGGAAGCCCTACAGGCTTTACTGTCGCAGGTCCGGATGCAGGGTCCGACCGATTGAAGCTCGAATTCAACCTCGATATTGCCATGGGTGAAAACGTCGATATCTTCGCGGGCTACGGTGCACGCATCTCGACGAGTGGACATGCTCACTCCGCAAACATTGGGATAAAGGCCAGTTTTTGATTGACCCCCGTATCCTCGCCGCCGCGGTCCCACTGCTGATGGCGGCGCTGCCATCAGTCGGTCTGGCAGCAGGCAGCCTGCCAGGCGGAGCTTCGTCATTGACGGAGCGACATGGAGACTGGGTTGTCAATTGCGCTTCGACCGAAGGAACGGTGACCTGCTCGGCATCGCAGGTACAGGTCGACAAGAACACCAAACAACGCTTGCTCGCATTCCAGTTCCAGATTTCTGCGGATACCGACAGGCTGGTTGGAACACTGATCATGCCTTTCGGCCTTCGATTGACGGACGGTGTGACGCCTTCGATAGATGACAAAGAGCCCATCAAACCCTTGCCGTTTTCGACTTGCCTGCCGGCGGGATGCATAGTTCGCATTGCTGAAAATTCGCCCGCTTTCGACCTTCTGGCCGAGGGGAACACACTCAACCTAGCAGTCACTGCGGACGATACCGGCCAGAAAATCACATTCCCGGTCTCGCTCGAGGGACTGTCCGCCGCAGTGGCTCGTGTCGACGAACTGTCGGAATGAGCAAACCCGGCGACTGTTTCGCCTCAGAGCTCAACATCCGGTAATTTCCGAACGCCCACAAGAACCAAGGTAGCAGCGTGGACTGCCGAAAATGACCGCCAGGCGTCTCAATGCAGTCGTAGCGGCAAATCCGTTGAACGCGCGGAAGCGGATATCGATCGTCTGAGGCGGCATGATCAGAACCGCACATCCAGGTTGAGACTGGCCGAATGATCCTGAACCCCCATGCCAAACAGACCCATATAGGTAAAACCAAGCGTCGCTTTCCCGATGAAGGTCGCATCGAACCCGGCGTCGAGCACCAGCGTGTCCTGCGCCAGCGGTACGCCCTCGACGGCGAAGGCATCTTCGCCTGAAGCGAAGGTTATCTGCTTCGCTGGTTCGCCGCCGAACGCGCGCCGCCAACCGGCCATGCCGTACAGCCTTGCATCCAGGTCGCCCAACGCCACGGCCGTCTCGGCGCGCAGGCCAAGCGTCGTGAACGTCGCATCCGAGACATCGGAAGCGGCGGTCAGTGCCGCCGCACCGCCGCCTTCAGTGAAGCTGTCAGTCGACAAGTTTACATAGGCGAGATTGGCGAAAGGTTCGAACCGCGCGGCGCCCGCCTCGAAGCCGTAAGCTGCTTCGCCCCAGCTTTGCAGGGTGCGGGCGTTGTATGAGGCCGAAAGGCCGTCCGAATAGCCGGTGAAGGTGGCCGATCGCGACGTATCGAGAGTATTCCAGCTGTAGGCCGCACCGCCCTTCAACGAGAAGGCATCCCAGTTGCCGCCGGAATAGGCACCAAGCGTGAAACTGTCCACTGTGCCCGACGACATACGATCGGAAATGCTGATGCCGGAGCGGGAATAGCCGCCAATCAAACCGGCATAGATATCGTTTGCAATTTCTGCGTCTGCCCCCATTAACAGACCGCCGATATTGCGGCTCATCTCGGCGGCGTTCCCGTCGCTGTCCCACTGGCTCCAGGAGCCGAAAGCCTGGCCCCACATCCCCAAATTTTCGGAAATCCGATCCTCGATCCGGGCGCTGTTGTCAGCCCCGATACTGCCCAGCGCCACACGCAACCGGTCCATCGCCGCCTCGCGCGGGAACCGGCTGTCTTCCAGAAGTGCCGTTTTGGCCGAAGCATGGATCTCGCCCGAGAGCAAATCGAGCGCGACAGGCGCGGTGGCGTTGGAGAGGCCGAGCACAGCGTCGAACACGCTATTGCCGCCGCCGAGCGAAAAGGCGCCTCCGCCGGCTGCGCATTGATTGGTGCTCATACCACTGATGCAAAAGCTCGTCGCAGCAAGGGAGGAAGTGAGCAGCACGTTGTTTACGTCATAACCGAGCGCAAAGTTGAGGAAGGCGTAGTCGTCCCTAAGCGTATCGAACGTTCCCGTAACACCGCCCGCCGCCGTCAAGATGGTGTAGGTGCCCGGTGCATAGGTCGTGCCATCGTCCGTGCCGTTGACGGGCGTCACATGCACCGCGCCTCCGTTGATGATTGCGGTGCCGGTTGCGTTGATAAGATCATTGTTGGTGCCCGCGACAAAGCCGCCATCGTTGAGTTCGACCGTGTAGGTCGAGCCGGGCGCGATTGTGAGGTTCCCCACGTTCAAAGTGCCGATGGAATTACCCGGCGCGATGGCGCCGCCGGACGCGATCGCCACCGTTCCGAGCGTGCCGGAACCGCCGAGCGTACCGCCTGTGACATTCAGCGTGCCGCCAAGCGCGGTGTTCACATAAAGCGTGCCGCCGGTGACGGTGGTGGAGCCCCGAAAGCTGTTGGACGCGCCGGTGAGGCTGGTGACGCCAGCCAGATGGTTGATCTTGTCGTCGTTGCCGCCGGAAATTGCCGTCGCGAAGACATAGGCAGTGTCCGTGTGATTGAAGACAAGCGTGCCGACGCCGTCAGCAAAGTTGATGCCTACCGCAGTGATCGTTCCAGCGCCCGCCGCCGCGTCGCCCGCTGCCGCGCCGATGTTGACGGTGCCCGTGGAAGGGTCGCGAGACGCGACGTTCAAAATGCCGCTCGTGTTCAGTGCGCCGCCATTGGAGAGGGTGAGCGTCGCATCACCCCTGCGGCCGAGGGTGACGCCTACGGTGTCCATCCATAGGGATCCGGCGCCATCCACCAACACCGTGCCGATCGTGTCATCGTTTCTTGCAATAACACTGCCGTGGCTGTTCACGGCACCGCCATTCAGAATGCTCAGGGTGCCGGTGGCTCCTGGGCTCGAGGCGCCAGCGGACGGTCCGGTGTCACCGACAGTCAGGGTGTTCGACGTCGTCCAGCTGGAATTGGCGCCGGTTATGGTTGCATAGCCCGTGGAGGTGGAACCGGCACCGACGAGACCGGCTCTGCTGGTGACCTTGCCGCCATTCGAGACGGTCAGGGTACCGGTTCCGTTTGCACCGACGGCCAAGTTTAGCGTACTGGCCAGGATGGCGCCCGCCCCATCGACCGATGCCTTGCTATTTGAACCATTGTTGTTGCCGATGAAGACATACCGGTTTCTGGTGGTGCCGCTGACGTTGAGGGTAGCTGTGTTCACCAACAGATCCCCCGAACTGTCGATCGAGCCGCTTGCGCTCAGCGTGCCGCCATTGACTGTGGTGTCACCGGAATAGGTATTGGCGCCGGAAAGAACGAGTTCACCCGCTCCGGTCTTGGTCAACTGACCAGTGCCCGAAATGGCGCCGGCGAATGTCAGGGCGTCGGAGCGGTTGAAGGTCAGTGTCCCGTTGTCGGTGACATCGCCCAGGATCGAACCTGAGGTGCCGCCCGAGCCGATCGCCAAAGTGCCACCGCTGATGGTGGTGCCGCCCGTATAGGTGTTCTCGCCTGTAAGCGTAACGGTGCCGGAAGCGATCTCGATAGCTGCGCCCGCGCCCGAACCGGCAGTGTAGCTGCCGCCCGAGGGCAGGCTCGCCGCGCTGTCGTCGGCGATGCTGCTGGCTATTGTGAACGTGCCAGTGGGGTTGAAAACGGTGGTTGAGCCGCTTTGCAGGAAGAGGTCGGTGCCCGCCGCCGCGCCATTATTGACGCCGGTGCCGGCCGTGACACCACTGCCGGAAAAACTGCCATCTGCGATGTTCAGCGTAGCGCCGTCGCGCACGAAGATCGCGCCGCCGAAGGCGCCGCCGCCGCCGCCCCGCCCGGTTTGGCTGCCTTGGCCATCACCGCCCGTTCCGCCGCCGGTGCCGCCTGCGCCGCCCGCACCGCCCGTAGCACCGAAGCCGCCGTCAGATGGGCTGCCACCGCCGCCGCCGCCGCCGAAGCCACCGGCCCCGCCTTGCGGGTGGGTGCCATAACCCTGCGTCCCCGATCCGCCGCCGCCGCCGCCGAAGCCGCCGGCCCCGCCCGGGCTATCACCAGATCGAGAGCCGCCGCCGCCGCCGCCGAAGTCAGCGCCGTCGCCACCACCACCAGGGTCTATGTAGTTCGCGGCGCCGCCACCGCCACCGCCGGCGGCTGTCGCGTCGCCGCCGCCAGAGCCGTTGCTGCCACCATTGCCGCCGGACGCGGCCGTCAGACCGCCGCCGCCGCCGCCGCCACCGCCCGAGCCGTTGCCGCCGCCGCCCGTGCCGCCGCCCGTGCCGCCGCCACCACCGCCGCCGCCAGCGCCATTGCCGCCTCCGCCGCCAGTCCCGCCGCTGCCGCCTCCTGGGTTGCCGTTTACGGGATGAAGGCCACCTGTGCCACCGTCTCCTCCCGATCCGCCTGGCCCACTCCCTCCCGCGCCGCTAGTAAGAGGGGAACTGGAGCCGCTGCCGCCGCCACCACCGCTATAGCCGCCACCGCCACCGCCACCACCATTAGAAACGCTGCCGTCACCGCCGCTGCCGCCAAGGCCACCTCCACCGCCGCCACCCAGGTCGGCGGGGTTGCCTCCACTGCCGCCGGTGGCGTTGTTGCCGGAAAAGCTGACATTGCTGATGGTGGCTGTGCCGGTGTTGACGAAGATCGCGCCGCCCGCCCCCATGCCGCCGCCGCCGCCCCCATTTCCGCCATCGCCGCCCGTCGCCGCGCCGTTCGCCAGCGTCACGTTCTGGATCGTGGCCGAGCTGTTGAGGAAGAAGATGCGGTTGTTGCTCTCAGCATCTATGGTGTGGTTTTGCCCGTCGATGGTGATATCGGCCGAAACCGGCGGTAAAAGCGTTGTGCCGAGCGCGATGTCGTTATCGATGAGGATGCGGTCGCCGGCGACCGCGTTGGTCATCGCCGTGGATAGCGACGCCGCATCGGTGACATTGTAATCCGCTGCCTGCCCGCGAACGCTGAACGCCAGCAGTGCCGCCGTGCAGAGCGCGCTGGTGGTGAGAAATTTTCGCAAGAGTTGCGAATGCGCAAGGCCTGAAAGGCGTGCCACTCCAGTCGGTTCTGATCTCGTCATAGCGTCCCCTCCGGCCCGGCAGTGGTGACCGCGCGCGCAAAAAATCAGCGAACGGTCGGACGGTTTGCGCCTGTCCGGAATCCTTATGCGGCAGCGTTCAGTGATGAATTTCAGGGCAAATGAGAGTTGCCGTCATCAACACCGCATGTCATCCGAATCCCGGTCAAACGTCACCGGAGACGAATAGCGGCGCGCAATGCAGGGGAAAATACCATGAATATAGTATGTGCTTGATATAGAAGCGATTCTATATTCGGAAACTTACAGTTTTCGGCATGTTGGTCCGGTGTGTGATAGAATAGACCGTTGCCGATTTTTTCAATGAAACCAGGTGCGGCCATGTCCGGCGAGACGGAGGAGAGAACGGAAAACAAGACCCGCTGGCGCGTCCTCCTCATTGAGGATGACGAACCGGTATGCCAGCGGCTTGCCCGCATTCTGGAAGGCTGGGAACAGGGACGCCTCATCGCCGCATGCGGCATGCTTTCCGAGGCCAAGAGGGTGATCGACCGGGAACCCATCGACCTGCTGATTACTGATCTGCGCCTGCCGGACGGCAACGGCATCGAGGCCATCCAGCGGCTGAAAGCCATTTCTCCCGATGCGGAGGCCATGGTCATTTCGGTGCTTGCAGACGAACGCACTGTGCTCGACGCCATCGAAGCAGGTGCCGCCGGCTATCTGCACAAGGACGCATACGCGATCGATCTTCTGAAGGCCGTCAAGGATCTCCTCGCGGGACACTCCCCGATTTCATCGCGCATCGCCCGCCTGCTCGTGCGCCGCCTCGCGGGGCAGGAAACAACCGACCGGCCGCCCGACGCGCCGTCCGATCTCACTGCCCGCGAAATGGACATCCTGAACCATATCGCCAGGGGCCTGACCTACGAGGAAATAGCCAACCTCCTGGAGATCTCGCGCCACACAGTTCCGGTGCACATTCGCAACATCTACAGGAAGCTCAGCGTGAACAACCGCTCGCAGGCCGTCTACGAGGCGCGAGAACGCGGAATCCTGCCGAGATAGGCATGGCGACCGGGGCGCAAATCATCGGCAGAAGAGCAGGTCTTGTCGGCCTTTTCCTGCTGGCCATCCTCCCTCTTATCGTGCATCTGCCGAAGCCGGACGCACTCGCCATCGATCAGGCTTCCTTCGCCCTCGATGACTCGAGGCCGGAACGGGTGAGCCTTCCGCATTCATGGCCGCGCGACATATCGGCGGGACGCCATGAGGGCGAATACCGTCTGACGTTCACGCTCCGCGACGAAGAGGAACGCGACCGGACACAATTCCTCCTGATCCCCATGACCCGCCTCAGCCCAAGGCTCCGGCTCAACGGTCAGGACCTCTTCGTGATGCGCACGCATTTCTGGGCCGCCCCTCTCGTCGAGATGCCGCTGCTTGCGCGCCTGCCCATCAACGACCTCAAGCTGGGAACGAACATCCTGACCCTGCGCATGGCGCGCGCGGGGGGATTCAGAATCGGGTATCTCGCGCCTGCCTATCTGGGGACCGCCGCGCAGATATTGCCCGACTATCGGCTTCGCAGTTTCCTCGTGGATCTTCAGCGGGTGGGCGTTCTGGCCGTATATGGTCTGTTGACCATCGCATTCGGCGGCATCTGGCTCGCACGGCGTCGCGACACTGTTTATGGCTGGTATTGCCTCATGGGCACCAGCCTCGTGCTGACGAATCTCTCGAGCATCAATCCATTCAATCTGCTGCGCGAGGGAATCTCTTCCATTGTCGTGATCGGTGTCGGAAGTTTCTCCAGCATGATCATTTTCGGCCTCGCTTGCGCCATGGTCGGACGACGCGGGCCGCGCCGGCTGATTGCTTTCGCGTTCCTGTGGTCGGCCGTGATCGTTGCGGCTTTGATGGCCTACCCGCATTTTCGGCCTCTGGGCGTGGCTTTTGTCCTCGTCTCGGTCTGTTGGCTGGCAGCGGCTGCAATCACGCTCGGACGGGCATTCCGCGCAACCGGAAACATGGAGCATGCACTGGTCATGATGGCGATCATGTCCATGATCGGCTATGTCTTCATCGATGCCGCGAGCATCTCCGGCGTTTATGACCGCGGCGTCATCCTGCTTCTCTACCCGCAGATTTTTCTGGTCGCGGCGCTGGCGGTCATTCTGTTTCGCCGACTGACGCAATCCCTCGACACGCTCGACACGGCCAACGAAACCTTGCGCTTTCGGCTGGACGAACAGCAGGACGAGCTTGCCCGGGCGCATGCGCATGAAACCGTTCTTTCCGCCAACATCGCCCGCGAACAGGAACGTCAGCGTCTGACGCGGGATCTGCACGACGGCCTCTCCGGCCATATCGTTTCCATCATAGCGTTGGCGGAAAGCGCCGATGAACCGGATATCGAGAAGACGGCGCGCGAGGCGCTGGATGACCTGCGTCTCGTGATCCAGTCACTCGATATCGGCAACGAGGACATTCCCGTGCTGCTCGCCTATTTCCGCGAGCGCGTCACAGTGCAATTGCGCCGCCTCGATATCGGTCTGGACTGGAAGATGGACCGCCTTCCCGCCATTACCGGGGTAACGCCGGGCCACGCGCTCGCACTCTTGCGGATTCTGCAGGAGGCGGTGACCAACGCCGTCAAGCATGGCCCCGCGCGACGCATCGTCTTCAGAGGAGAGAAGGCGCAGGACGGCTCCGCCCGCATCACCATCGAGAACGACGGCCGCAATGTCATTCCAAAGGCTAACGGCCAGGGGCTTAGCAACATGCGCCAACGCGCCGCGTCGATGGGCGGGGAGGTAATGCTCGAACCGCTTCCGACCGGCATGCGCCTCACCCTCGATCTTCCCGTCAGCCTCCCTGCATCGGGAACTTGAGACAAGAACCATGCCAAGTCCTGGATGGCAAGGAACCCCTGCCTGAGGCACGCGGGACGTATTGAGCAATATTATCGAGAATTCCAGACCTCAATCAGCGCAATATGAAAGGATACTGATTGCGGAATCCAGATAATCAGGATGCGAATAATAATATTTTATTTGAATTCTTGGAACTCATATCAGATTAGCCGAATGTCAACTTTGCCTAAATCGACGCCCGAAAGCTGACGGTCCGCTTGCGGCCCCAGAATGGGCATTCAACCTGTGCTCGATGCAATGTCGCATGACGCGCATCCGACACCATTGTCATTCCCACTCAATCTCGAAATGGCGCCTGAGATCAATCACCGCGTCTTTCGATAGCGGGAGCGCATGGAGATTGCGGGTCAGAAGCGTGAGACGGGCGACTTCCTCGAGTTCTTCGGCTGCGTAGACCGCCGCCTGCAGGTCTTTGGCCGCCACGACGGGACCGTGGTTCGCAAGCAGCACTGCGGAACGTTTTCCTGCGAGCCCCCGAACCGCCCCTCCCATGGCCGGGTCACCCGGCCGGAAATACGGCAAAAGCTTCACTTTGCCGAGACGCATGACCGAATAGGCCGTCAGCGGCTCGAAAACACAGTCCGTATCGATCTCGGGGAGCATGGAGACTGCGACGGAATGGGTGGAGTGAAGATGCACGACGGCACCGGTATTAGCCCCGCGCGTGTCGTAGAAGGCTGTGTGCAAAGGCAGTTCCTTTGTCGGTTTGTCTCCGTCCATATAGGCAAAGTCGCTCCCGAGCCTGGTAAGCTGCGCGGGATCCAGAGATCCGAAACTTGCCCCGGTCGGCGTAACGAGAAAACCGCCCTCGATTCGAACCGAAATATTACCGGAACTGCCGTTGGTGAGGCCTCGGTCGAACAACGAGCGCGCCAACCGGCAGATTTCTTCCCTCGCCTTGTTTTCGTCGCTCATACGCCAGTTCCTTCCAGCATGTGCGCCGCCCGCGAAAAGAAATCGCGTGATCCGAAATTCCCGGATTTCAATGCCAGCGCGAGATCTTTATTCGCGACGCGCAGCGCGGGAACGCCCGGCGATATCTCAGGCCCGATTTCCAGCGCCGACATGCCGAGCGCCTTTACGACCGCACCAGACGTCTCGCCACCCGCCGAGACGAGCCGTCGATATCCGAGTTCCACCGCCGCGGCTGCCAACTCACCAAAAAACGCTTCGAGCACATCGGCGCTTCGTTCCCGACCGTATCGCTTCTGCGCGTCCGCGACCTCCCCGGGCGTGGCGGAGCTGTAAACCAGCGGAAGCCCCGACTGACGTTCAACCCAGTCGAGAACCGACGCGACGGTTTGGGCTCCTGCCAGCAGCTTGCCGACTTCGGTTTTCAATGCCGGTTCGCCGGCGTCGATGTGCGTATCGATTTGCTCACGGGTCGCCCGCGAGCACGAGCCGGAAAGAACGATCGCCCGCCCCCGAACACCCTTCCAGTTATCCGCATCGCCCGTGTGCCCCAGCACCGCCGGTAAGCCGAGCGCAAGTCCGGAGCCGCCGGTCAGCAGATCGAACCGGCCTCCCGCTTCCGCCAGCGTCACGAGATCGCGATCCTCTATCGCGTCGGCGACAACGAGTTGCAAACCGCCGGCAGCCAGACGCAGCATCTCCGCCCGCGCCTTATCGGGATCGTCTTGCCGCGGCAGGTGGCCAATTCCAAGAGTTGTCTGCCTGGCCAGCCAACGCCTGAGATCCGGATCCGTCATCGGCGTGAGCGGATGGTCCTCCATACCGCTTTCGTTCAGCAATCTGTCCCCGACAAACAGATGCCCCTGATAAACGGTTCGCCCCGTTGCGGGAAACGCGGGACAAACAAGCACCGGATTGCGTGTGCCGATGGCGTCGACCAGGGCTTCGATGACTGGGCCGATATTGCCTTGCGGTGTTGAATCGAATGTCGAGCAATACTTGAAATAAAACAGTCGGCATCCTTGTTCCCTTAGCCATGCGTAGGCCGCCAGGGACTGCTCGACCGCTTCCGCCGGTGGCACGGAGCGCGTCTTGAGCGCCACGATTCCCGCCTCAACTGTTGGAGCCGCCTTTTGATCTGGAACACCGACATACTGGACCGTGCGCATCCCGCCACGCGCGAGCGTTAGTCCGAGATCGGATGAGCCGGTAAAATCATCGCCAATCGCCCCGAGGATCACCTCGGCTCTCCTGCCCCGGTTCGACCGGCGTCCGGGGCTCGCGGCGAGCCGGAAAGATGCGAAAGCTGCAGATCGTGACGCTCGCGCCATTCCGCCGGCATCTTACCACCCGCAGATGCGACCCAATCGACGAAGGGAATGCCGGCGATCAGCCCGACATTTCCGAACGGCGTCCAGCCGCCTGTACGAACGACATATTTGGCGCTTTGCCCGCCTTCGTCGTGAAACCAGTCATTCGACTTCGTTTCGATCAGAGCGTCGGGAAAGATGCGATGAACGCCATTCACATAGGGCTGGTTGTATTGCCGGGCGTCTTCGATCAGCACGAGCTTCTCGACCCACATTTCCGTCCTGATCGCCGTGAGCACCTGTTCGGGCGACGGGCAACCCGGAGAAACCGCCACGTCGATGACCCGCCCCTGCTCCCGCAATTCGGCGGCTATCGGATACGCTGCGCCGACAACGAGCATGAGATCGTAATGTCCCATCTCCGCGACGGCACGCGCAAGCTGCGGGTGCAGGATCCCACCCTTCTTCATACGGCGCCTCCAAGTTCATAGATTTGCGCGATCTGCAGGAGTATCCGCAGATGATCGGTTGGCGAGGTCGCAAACGGCGTCCCCTTTGCAAGCGCATCCACGAAGTGCCGGATCGCAGCATCATAGGACGCCTGGTAGTCCTGATCATGATCGAAGCCGAGTGCGACCGGTGCCTTGCTGAACAGTTCGAGGCGTGGCCCATCGAGGACGATACGGCCTTCGCTCCCGATGATCTGCAGATAGTCCTGCGGCCTTGCCGTATACCCCTTGGCGCTGAGCGAGGCATTGATGGTGCCGAATACGCCGTCACCCGCCATGACGATCGTCGCAGTATCTTCGCCCATCACCGCGTCACTCAGCCGTGCGAGATCGGCAGACCGCACGCTCATGGGGCCCATAAGCGCCTGCAGCATATCGAGGTGGTGGATCAGGAGTTCCAGCACGATCAGGCGCGGCATCTTTGCCATGAATGGCTGACGCACCAGCGCAGGCGGAGCCTCGTTGCCGCGAGGCAGCAGGCCGGAACTGAACACGTTCAGCACGAACTGGCCTGGTTTCCCGATTGCTTCGGATTCAAGCCACTCACTAACCTGCTGGAAATGCGGGCGGAATCGCCAGTTCTCATGGATCATCACGCGTGTCGGTTGCCCCTCCAGTCGCCGAACGATTTCGCGCGCGGCATCAAGCGAAGAGGCCAACGGTTTTTGACAGAGAATGCCGGCGAGATGATGCGAGCATCCGAGCTCGATCAGCGCGCCGTGCGTGTCGACAGGCGTCGCTATGTCCAGCGCATCCGGTGCGGCACTGGCCAACATCTCTGCAGGGTCGGCGAAAACCGCCGGGATCGCGAATTGGCTGGCACGCTGCTCCGCCGCCCGGGTGTCCGGATCGGCGATCGCCACGATTTCGACATCAGGCACGCGCGACCACGCGAGGAGGTGATGCCTGCTGACCATCCCTGCCCCGGCCAGAGCGACGCGAAGTGTCATGCTCCGCTCCCCAGTCCAAAAAGCCGCGCCGGCGTGTCACTCAGGATTATCCGTCTGGCGGCAGCGTCACTCACCCAATGCGACAAGATCGCGCGGGTCTCGGCATAGGCAGGCCGGTAGCGTGCCCCGACAAAAGGCCAGTCCGAGCCCCATACGCAGGCGTCCGGCCCGAATGCTGACAGCAACTCTTCCGCGAAGGGCGAAATGTCGTCGTGGGGATATGGCATTCGCGAGAGACGAAATGCGCCGGACAGCTTGACCGCATGCCGCTTTTCGCCTGCCAGCGACAACAAAGCCTCAAAGCCCGGCTGTGTCGGACCAAGTGCCGGATCGGGATATCCCAGATGGTCAAAGATCAGCCGTGCCCCCGAAGCGCGCAACACTGGCAGATAGTCCAGCAGCCGCGCGGTCGGGCACTGGACCTCCACCCACAAACCGGTATCGGCCGCGTCCTTCAACGCGGCCGCGAGAGCCGGATCGTCCGGAGCCATGGCGCCGTTGACGATATTCAGCCGGACCCCGGCGAAACGCGGGCCATCCCGGGGCGTCGTCATTGCCGCAATCATGGCAAACCGTTCCGGATGGCGTCGCGCAGCATCAGCCATCGCCGCGGCATCCGCACCGTAGCAACTGGGCTGCACCAGAAGCGCGGCGTCGACATTATGCTGCGTCATGATCTCGGAAAATTGCTCCACCGTCCCTTGCTCGGCCTCGGTCGGGAAATATCCGCCCGAGTTCATGCAATAGGGAAATCGCGCCCGATCCACGATATGGATATGGCAGTCGATCCCCGGCTCGACCGGCGCATTCAGCATGTCGACTGCCTGTCCATGCAGCGCGGAAAGTCGACAAGATTCGCGACTGGCTGGTCATTGAAGTAACGCCGGAGATTGTCGAACAGCGCCCCCATTTTTGCCTCCAGCGCATCGCGGGTGCCGGCGCTGATATGCGGGGTGAGAACGACATTGCGAAACGCCGCGAGCGGCGTGTCGATTGGCGGTTCTTCTTCGAAAACATCCAGCCCGGCGCCGCCGATCGTGCCGTTTCTCAACGCTTCGATGAGGGCGACCTCATCGACGATCGGGCCGCGTGCGGTGTTGATGAGGATCGCCGAACGCTTCATGGCGGCAAATTCGCGCGGGCCGATCATGTGTCTGGTTTCACTTGTGAGCGGAATATGCAACGTGATGACGTCTGCTTCGGCAAGCAGGGTCTCCAAAGCAACCTGGCGAAGGCCGAGGCGGGACGCGGTCGCGTCGTCCAATGTGGCGTGCGGATCGGAATAGATGCCCTCGGTGTCAAATGCCGCGAACCGCGCCGCCGCCGCCTGCGCGATCCGACCCATGCCGATATATCCGATGGTACGCCCCTGCAGCTCGCCGGACTCCAGCCTGAGACTGTTGATGTGCCACCGGCCCTGCCGCAATTCGCTGTCGGCAAAGGCAAGACGCCGCAATGTAGCGAGTGTCAGCAGCACGGTATGCTCCGCCACGCCCACGGTGGTTCCGACCGGGTTTATCGCCAATGTCGCGTCCGTTTGCGCCAGCGCCTCCATATCGATCGTGTCCTGGTAGCCCACGCCCTGGTGGTGGATCACACGCAGACATTTCGCCGCCTTGATGACCGGAGCAGTCAGGCGCGACGCGGCGACGATGATGCCGTCAGCGTCCGAGGCCTTTCTGATGCGCTCCTCCTCGCTGTCGGTCTCGAGCGTGACCAGTTCGAAACCCGGCCCGGCCACCTCACGGATCAGATCGTAGAAATCGTCGGGCGCATGGCTGAGATAGAGAATTTTCGGCCGCTCGGTTCGATCAATCGACATAGATCACGTCGCCTCCGTCCAGCCGCGAAGCGAGCCATTCCGGGGCGGTGTCGCCACCCTCGACTGCTGATTCCATTTTCCGTTCCTTGGCCTTGATCGCATCGAGCTTGCCGACCACCTCGCCTATCCGGCTGGCGGGAACGACAACGGCGCCGTCACGATCACCGAGGACCACATCGCCAGGAGAGACGACGACGCCCCCGATGGAAACAGAACCTCCGACTTCGCCGGGGCCGTTCTTGAACGGCGAGTTTGGCGACAGACCGCGCGCAAGCACGGGAATGCCGACCGCTTCCAGCCCGGCAATGTCCCGGACAAGGCCGTCCGTAACCACGGCGACGATTCCCGCGTTTCGCGCCATGCCGATCAGGACATCGCCCATCACGGAGACATCGTCCGAGCCGGCCGCGACCACCAGCACATCGCCTGGTTTTGCCACGGACAGCGCGGCCCACGGCGCCAGATTGTCACGCGGAACGGTTCGCACTGTCAGTGCCGTGCCGCAAAAGCTGCCGGGTACGATCGGCGCGATATGCCGATGCATCGCGCCGGCCCGCCCCATGGCGTCGCAGACAAACCCCGTCGGCGTACCCTTGAGGCTTTCGATGTCAGCATCGGACGCGCGCTGTATTCCACGATGAATTTTGAGTGCAGGATCTGAAGTCACGTTAGGCGTCCTCTGGTTCGGTTCGCGAAAGGGCAGCCTTTGTCCGAGAGTCGAAAAGCCGGATGCCGGGCGTATTGATATGGAGCGTCACGGATTGGCCGGGGTCAGCCTGAAAGCTTCTGTCGACCCGCGCGGTGAGCACAGCGTCATGCTCCGCCACGCGGAACAGCAGCAGCGTATCGGCACCGAGCGGCTCGACCGTGTCGACGATACCCTGGAACGAAATCGTCCCTGGCGAACCGTCTTCGGAGATATCCTCGGGCCGTATGCCAAGAATGACTTCCTGGGCCGCGATGTCCGGCATCGGGATCGCCAGGTCCGTGCCGCCGAATTTGACCGCATGCCCACCGGCAGCTCTCCTGACCGTCAACGGGACGAGATTCATTCCGGGACTGCCAAGAAATCGGGCGACGAATGTGTCCGCCGGGTTTTCATAAACTTCCAGCGGCTTGCCCACCTGCACGATGCGCCCGCCATTCATGATGCAGATCCGCGTGCCCATCGTCATCGCCTCGATCTGGTCATGCGTGACGTAGATCATGGTCGTGCGGAGCTGTCGGTGTTGTCGAATGAGCTCTGCTCGCGTCGAAACACGCAGCGCCGCGTCGAGGTTGGAAAGCGGTTCGTCCAGCAAGAAGACCTTGGGATGGCGGACAATCGCCCGGCCGAGCGCCACGCGCTGCCGCTGCCCCCCTGAGAGGGCATGCGGCTTGCGGTCCAGATATTCGCTCAGCCCGAGTGTCGCAGCCGCCTTGGCGACGCGTTCTCCAATTTCGGTCTTGTCGAAGCCGCGGCGCCGCAGGCCGAATGCGAGGTTCTCGAAGACCGTCATGTGCGGATAGAGCGCGTAGGACTGAAACACCATGGCGATGTCCCTGTCCTTCGCAGGCACCTCGTTCATCCGCGCGCCGTCGATGGTCAGTTCGCCGCCGGTGATGGATTCCAGCCCGGCAATCATGCGCAAAGTGGTCGATTTTCCGCAGCCTGACGGGCCGAGAAAAACCATGAACTCGCCGTCCTCGATCGTCAGGTCGGCATTATCGACGGCCGGGGCTGCCGTCGCCGTATACCGCTTGCTCAACTCGTTCAGTTTCACGACTGCCATATCGGTGTTCCTTTACTTCACGGCGCCGGCCGTCATGCCTTGAATGAGTTTTTCGGAAAAAATCGCGTAGACGATCACGATCGGAATGACCGCGATCATCATTCCGGTTGCGATCATCCCGATATCCTCGAGCTGATCGCCCATGAACTTCTGAATCCCGAGAGGCAGGGTGCGCTTGGATTCATCGGAAATGAGCACGACCGCGTAGAGGAACTCGTTCCAGATATGGACGGTGTTCAAAATGACGGTGGTGACGATGGCCGGCATGCCGATCGGGACGGTGATCTTCCAGAAGATCTCGGCGTCGGAATATCCGTCCATCCGCGCCGCATCGAACAGATCCTGCGGCAACCGTGCGAAAAAGCCTTCGAGCAAGAACACGGTGAGCGGGAGCTGTACCGAGACATAGACGAGGATCAGCCCGACCCGGGAATTGTAGAGACCGTAATCGACGAGGGTCTGGAACAGCGCGATGATGGTGATCTGCGGCGGGAAAATAATCGTCGAGAAGATGATGAAATAGATGAGCCGATTGCCCCGAAACCGATATCGCGCCAGGCAATGCGCGGCCATCGCGCCAACGATTGTGGTCACCAGAACGGCCAGAACCGTAATCACCATCGAATTGAGGAAGTACGTATCGTAGTTGGACCCGGTCCAGGCCTCGACATACTTCTGCCAGCGGAACGACTCAGGCCAGGCGTAGGGCGCCTTGCTGATTTCCGATGTCGTGCGCAACGACAGCATCGCGGTCCAGGCGAAAGGCCCCGCAGAAAAAGCCGTGTAGAGCGAAATGGCGATGAGCAGCAGCGCCCGGGTTATTACCTTGCTGTGTGGCACCGCTCAGTACTCCAGCTTGTCGCGTTGACGGAACGCGTATTTGAGCGCCATCACGGCGATGAGCACCACGAAGAACCAGAAAACAGCGATCGCGGAGGGATAGCCGAGATCGAAGGTCTGCCACTGGAACGCCCGCTTGTAGACGTAGGTCGAAACCGTTTCGGTGGCCCAAAGGGGCCCGCCCTGGGTCATGATCCAGACCAGATCGAAGATCTTCATCTTGCCGATCAGCGACAGGATAAGCAGGTTCACCAGCGTCGGCCGGATCATCGGAATCATGATGAACCAGGCTTTCCCGAACCAGTTGCAGTTATCCAGCTCCGCGGCTTCCAGCACTTCCTTGGGCAGCGCGGAGAGAGCGGCCAGGCACACAACCATGTTGAAGCCCGCCCATTTCCAGGTGTGCGTTATCATGACCGCGACGAGCGCCGTATCCGGCTCGCCCAGCCACGCGCGGGTCCAGTTTTCAAGGCCGACCGCTCTCAAGGCGCCGTTCAGGATTCCCCAGTCGAAATTGTAGATCCACATCCACAAGATGCCGACGACAACGTAGGAGATGAGAACCGGCGTGAACCAGGCGATCCGGAAGAAGCGTGCAAAAGGCGCCTTGGCGTAGAGGCAGATTGCCAGGATCAAGCCAATTCCCACGTCGAGCAACGGCGCGAAACCGGCCCAAATCATCGTGTTCTTGACCGCCACCCAGAAGGTGGGATCCGCTGTCGTCATCTGCACATAGTGCTGCATTCCGACATACTCATCAGCGGCTCGCGGATGGAGAATGTGTACGGAATTGTAAAAAGTACGCAGCACCGGATACGCGGTAAAAACCAGATAGACGAGCAATGCCGGGGTGAGGAACATCGTCACCGTGCTCAGCGGCGGCCCATCGGGCGAGATCTTTAAAACACGGCCAACAGGGCGGATCCCCCATCTGCCGACACTCGCATCCGTCATGATTTGCTCCCCAATTCGCCGGCCCAATGTCCACGCCCCGGGAAAATCCCCCGAGGCGGGATAAGTGCGTTGCTGTTGAAATCAGCCCGCCGAGCAGGCCTGATCCATCATCTGAGCCGCTTGGCCGGCGCCCACCTGGCCGGCGGGGAACGCGACATTGATGACCTGCTTGAAGGTCTCGAGGCATTGACCCTTCAGGATCGCGTGAGGCGTGCCCTGAAAGAACTTGTTGTTCTTGTCGGCAGCTTCCAGCATCTTGAAATAGTCGGCGTGAGGCCCGGAGACCGTGCTGGCGTCGCTTTTGATGCCGGTCTGAACCAGGACCTTCTTCAGCCAGAGATTGCCCATTTCGGGATCGGCGAATGCGTCGAGGAATTCGGCCGCCAGCTCGGCATTCGGGCTCTCGGCATTGACACAGAAGCTGCCCCCGATGTTGGCGGTCTTGCATTCCGGACAGGCGCTGCCATCAAGCGCGGGTGCCTGCATTATACCAAGGGGAAAGTCCTCGGGCTGACCGCCCTGATCCGGCGAATTGAAAGCGCGGCTTGTGTACCAGCTGCCCATTGGCAGCATCAGCCCGCCCGGATTTGAGTAGAAGTAATAGTGACTTTCGCCGAGCTTCATTGTCGCGAAGCTGCGCGGATAGGCCCCGGCCTTGATCAAGCTCTCCATGTAGTCGAGAGCTTCCATGACATCCGGATCGCTCCACTTCTTTCTGCCCGCCAGCAGTTCGCCGTAGGCGTCGATCCCGATTTTCTTGAGCAACACCTCATGGGTCAGATAGGCACCCGGAAAAGGCCGGTCCCCCGCGCCTTGCACGATCGGCGTGATACCTTCCCCCGCCGCTGCCTCGACGAGCTTTTTGAAATCGGCAGCGCTGAGCTGGCCATCATCCGGCAGAGCGAAGCCCAGCTTCTCGAGCATCTCGGTATTGAAATAGATCTCGACCGTATACGCCTCCAACGGCAGCGCATACACCTTCCCGTCATGCCGCCAGGAATTGGCCGCCCACTCTTCGATATTGCTCATGTCCAGATGGTCATCGAGCGGCAGCAGGAAGCCATTGTCTATGTATTCGGTCTGCGCGGGCTCGCAGTAAAAGACATCAGGGCCCTGGCCTGCCTGCAATGCGCCCTTGAGCGCGGCGAATAGCGGATTCTTCTGATACCACGTCGGCTTGACGGTGACCCCGGGGTGAGCGGCCTGGAACTTCTCGATTCCCGCCTGAATGAACTCGATCTTCGAGTCCTGATCCGCCCAATGGCTCCAGAGCGATAGCTCGGTGTCGGCCTTGGCGGCCGATACTGCCGTGAGCGCGGTTACTGCGGCCAGCGCCGCCGCGCGAATTGCTGAATTCATAATGTCTTCCTCCCAATGCGGCAACGCAGCTGAAAGATGCGGCGCGCAAATCAAATCTACCGAGCGATCACAGATTGTCAATAATCTTATTTACATTTTGTCGGACGGGTTTTCCGAGACCCATCTCAAAACCTGCTCCGCAACGAAATCGGGCGCTTCGACCGGCATCATCGATCCGCAATCAGCGCTCAGGTGCAGTTCAGCGACCGGAAGCAGGTCGGCTATCCGCTCCGCCATCTCCGGCGTCGGCCCCGCGTGCCAGCGGTTCAGGCATCCCGTCATAACCAGCGCCGGAATCGCTACGCGCCTTAACGCCTCGTCGCTCACATGGTCCCTGCGGAGCTCGCGCATCCATGCCATCGCTTCGTCGACATCGAGCGCAACGAATGGATCGTTTTCCAGTCGCATCGATACGAGGCGCTCCACCTCCTCGAAGTTCTCCGCGACATAGCTGTCGCTGAGCCCCGCCATGAACCAGTACCAGACATAGAGATCCCGACGACCTGATCGAAGAAATAATTCAATAAATTCAATTCCCTTCTCGACCTGCCTGCACTCACCCCAAGCACGAAAGGGACTGAGCAATGTCAGCGAAGCCAGACGCTGCGGGTGCTCCTGCGTCGCCTGGAGCGCGATCTGCGCGCCTCCATTCCAGCCAACAAGATGATAGCGCTCGGCGCCCATCTCGTTCACCAGCCGCTCGATATCGCGCGCGAAGCCGCCGAGCACGCGCGCGCCCTCCCCGCCGCCAGGTCGTCCGTGCCGAGGCAGAATGACGTTGTGCGTTTCCGCAAGAATTTCGGGCAGCCTGCCCCAGGCCCCGGACCCCGACGACGCGAGCCGCGTGAGAACCAGCCACTCGGCGCCTTCACGCTCCGAAAGCAGTACCCTCGAACCTCCCATGTCTTCCTCGCGCATGTCGCCCTCCCTTTTCCAGTTGCAATTTTTCGTCGACCTTATTATTGATAAGATCAGCGTCAAAGACATTTTTAAAGAAAAGGCACGCCATGGCGAGTTCTGCCTCAACCAGCCGCGGGGAAGATGCCCTCGTCGAGACGGTCCGGGAAATCGAAGAGGAAATTATCTTCGGCCGGCTCAGGCCGCGCGAAAGACTGATTGAAGACGACCTCATCGCTCGTCTTGGCCGCTCCAGGCATGTCATTCGAGCTGCACTCGAACGCCTTGATACGATGGGCATCGTACGCCGCGAAAGAAACCGGGGTGCCGTGGTTCGCGATTTCTCGGCCCGCGAAGTCGAGGAGATCTACGACATGCGTGCGCTGCTGCACCGCCGCGCTTGCGAGCTTATCCCCCTGCCCGCCACGCGCGATCTCGTCGACTGTCTGCGCGATCTGCAAATCCGGCACGCGCGGGCGGTCGACCGCGGCGATCTGAGAGAGGTGTACTACCTGAACAATGAGTTCCACGACGTCTTTTTCGACTCGTGTGGCAACAAGCTGCTAGCTGACGCGATCCGGCAATACGCCTGGCTGGCTCATGCCATCCGCTCCTACCGCATGGCAGATCCGGTGATGCTTCAGCAGGCAGCTCGCGAGCACGCCGAGATCGTCGACGCTTTGGCAGCAGGTGAGCGTGAGGAGCTGATACGCCTCGCCGACCGGCACATCGAGCCTTCAAAGAAAGCGTATCTCCAGCAGGAGAACCAGGTCAGTTCCATTAGTGGATTGCATCGGGCATGAGGCCTTTTGCTGTCGCTGTTCGCTTCGTCCTTCACGCGGGGCAGTCGGCGGAGTTCGAGCCGCTGATCCGTCAACAGGCCGCGCAGTCACTCGCCGAGCCCGGCTGCCTGGTCTTCGAGATCTGGCAAGACCCGACTCGCGCCGACGAGATTTTTCTCTGGGAGGTTTATGAATCGCCGGAGGCGTTCGAAACCCACCTGAAATCCGACCACTTCCAACGATTCGATGCTTCGGTCGGGGGACTTGTCCGTACGAAATCCGTTGAAACCTGGAATACCGCGCTTTCATTCGATCGCCCCGAAAGCAGCGAAACTCCGGATTCGGACCGATCGTTGTCGTGACCCGGCATACGACTCATGTGGAAGAAAAAGCGCGACGGCTGCCAGTCATCGATTCGGCCGACATTGTCGTTCTTGGAGGGGGTTCGGCAGGCCTTTCGGCCGCGGTGAGCGCGGCACGGCTTGGCGCGGATGTACTTCTCATAGAGCGATATGGATTTCTTGGCGGCGTGGCGACTGCCGCGATGGTGACGAGTTTCTGCGGGCTGTATCTCGACCGGAATTATGACGCCTGCAGGATTGTGCGCGGCTTCGCCGATGACCTCCTTTCACTGATCGACGCTCAGGGTGGGCTTGCCCCTCCTCGCCGTGTGAAGCCGGGCGCGGTCTCGCAAGCGTTTGATGCCACTGCGTACAAGTTTGCAGCAGACGACCTTGTCGATGATGCCGGTGTACGGCTGCGGCTGCACAGCTTCGGCGTAGCCGCCCTGCCCGATCCGGATGAAGGCTCGCGTATCGGCCACATTGTCGTGGAATCCAAATCCGGACGAGGCGCGATAGCCGGAAAGGTGTTCATCGATGCCTCGGGAGACGGGGATCTTGCATCTGTTTCCGGATGCGCATTCGAGATCGGTGACGAACATGGTTTTATGCAGTATCCGACCACAATGTTTCGGATGCGCAATGTCGAAGACGCGCTGACCGCCGGCATACGGAAAACCATCGGCAGCAAGGTAGCCGACGCCATAGACTCAGGCGAATATGACCTGCCCAGAAAATACGTCTCCGTATCTCCGCAGCCTTTCAGCACGGAATGGCGTGCGAACGCGACGCAAGTCCGCGGCGAAAGCGACGAGGCAATCGACGGCACGGATGTGCTTCAACTATCGCGCGCCGAGACGGAAGGCCGACGTCAAGTTCGTGAGTTCCATCGGTTCCTTAAGGACCGCATGGATGGTTTCGCCAATAGCTCCATTCTCGATACCGCGCCGCAAATAGGCATCCGTGAGACACGCCGCATTCTCGGCCAGAGAGAACTGGACGCGGAACATGTCGCGGAAGGTAAAACATCTCACGACGCCATAGGCTTGGGATGCTGGCCATTCGAAACGCACAGAAACGGCACCGTGGATTGGCGCGCAGTTGGCGGTCGCGGCTACTATGACATCCCGCTTGGCATGATGGTTCCGGCAAAAGGCCCAAGGAATCTGCTGGTGGCCGGGCGCTGCGCCTCGGCCTCACCGGAAGCATTGGCCTCGGTCCGCGTGATGGGCAGTTGCATGGTCATGGGCCAGGCCGCGGGCACCCTGGCCGCTCTGGCCGTTGAGGAGTCGTCGACGTTCATTGAGGTCGAATTGTCAAAATTGCGAAAGGCATTGGAGAGTAACGGCGTTTGCTTTTCACCCGACGATTTGTCTGTTGCGCCCACACAGAACTGAATGCCTAGCGATGCTGCCGGTCGATGCCCGAGTGAGCCGCCATTATTACAAGATCCGGCCAACAGATAAGAAATGGATCTCGGGCTCATCGCGATCCCGTTGGTAAATGGATCCGGTCAGAGAGCCGTGAGCGCTCAGCAGAGCCGGCGTCCTAAGGACACGCATTTGCTAGCGCTCACTCGGCGGCCTGCACGAATACCCTGCTCTCAAAGCTTCCCAAATCTACCCGCGATGCAAGGAAAGCGGCGAGAGCGATACCCCATCCGATCGCCAGTGCGGTGAACCAGATGGCGCCTCCCATCGGCTCGATGACTGCGGCGAGCCCGGCGAGGCCGATCACAACCCGCAGCGGCATGGCCAGGGGTTTTCCGCACCATCCGCCGAAGGCAATCGCCCAAAGCGCGGTTGCCACCATCAGCCCGAGCGCGCTCGATGCTATCTGTGCCACGGTTCCCTGCCAGAGAATGCCAGGATCGAATACGAAGCCGAAAGGTATGAAGAACGCCACGAGGCTCATGCCGAAGGCGGACATGCTAGTTTTCATGGCCGAGGAGTTGCCGACACCGGCTGCGGCAAAGGATGCCAGCGCGACCGGCGGAGTCACCATAGATAGAACGCAGTAGTAGAAGATGAAGAAATGCGCGGCCAACGGCTCAAGACCAAGCTTTTGCATGGCGGGAACATAGAGAACCGCGCCTATTATATAGGCCGCGACCGTGGGCAAGCCCATGCCCATGATGATGCAGCCAAGCATGGCGAGCGCGAGAGAAGCGTAGATCGAGCCCTCGGACAGGGTCAGCAGCGAGCTTGCGAATTTCAGGGCGAGGTTGGACTGCACAGCGACCGCGATGACCAGGCCAATGGATGCGATCGGTATCGCGACTTCCGCCGCCTGCTTCGGTGCTTCTCGCAATCCTCCGATAAAGCTATCGAGACCGATCCATGTCGAACGGCGCAAGAAAGGCGTGATAATGGTTGCAATCGTGGCGATCACAGCCGAGTAGGCCGCCGAATAGCCGCTGACGAGCGCGAAGACGAGAACGATCGGCGGGAGCAGGAGATGAATGCGCGGGAGAAGCGCTGCGGTGTTGGCGACCTCTTCCGCGGTCATCGCTCTCTGGCCGCCCCGGCGGGCCGAAAGGTCGACCACCAGGAGAAGCGCCAGATAGAAGGCGACTGCAGGGATAAGCCCGGCCAGCGCGATCTGGCCGTAGGGCATGTTGAGCATCTCGGCCATGATGAATGCGGCGACGCCCATCACCGGCGGCATGAGCTGGCCTCCCGTCGAGGCAATGGCCTCGACGCCGGCCGCGCGATGATCCTTCATCCCGCAACGCTTCATCAGCGGTATTGTGAACACGCCGGTCGAAACCACGTTGGCCACCGCACTGCCCGAGATTGACCCCATCAGGGACGAGGAAATGATCGCGGTTTTCGCAGGCCCACCGACGGCGCGGCCTGCGAGGCGGATTGCGAGGTCGATGAAAAGCTGACCACCGCCGATTGCGCCGTAGAACGCACCGAACATGATGAAATAGAAAATGAAGTCGGCGGATGTCGAGGTGGTTATGCCGAGCACGCCCGCGGTCGTCATGGTCGAGATTTCGATGGCGGGCTCAAGACCGAAGCCCCGGAACGACAGCCAGCCCGGCAGAACATTGCCGAAAAACGCGTAGGCGATGAAGACAAGCAGGACGCTGACAAGGATCCAGCCGACGGCGCGGCGAGCGCCTTCCAGGAGCAGTACCACAAGCGCGGTGCCCGCCCAGATGTCGATGGTCAGGATCGGCGAGACGTTTTCCATTCGCGTCGTCAGCCGGTCGAATTCGCCGAGATAGTAGGCCCCGACGGCAAGCGAAGCGGCGATCAGCAGCGCGTCGATGGCGATGCGGACCGAACGAGGCATCCAGTCGGCGGAAAGGGGCCTGTAGAGGAACAGTAAGACGAGCGCAAAGACGACGTGGGCAGGACGCTGGAGCATCGGCTGTTGGGCGTCGAACAATATCCACACCTGAAACGCCATGAATGCGCACCCGATGAAGAAAGCGGGCGAACGCAGAGCCGATTTGAGATTTTCCGCAGACATGGTTGTTCCTCCCGAACCCAGTAGACATACGGGAGGCGCACTTCGATGCGCCTCCCGAAGCGATCACATCCAGCCGCGTTCCTTGTAGTAGCGGACTGCGCCGGGATGCAGTTCGATCCCGGTGTTTTCCGGCTTGAACGCGTTCTCCGGCTTGAAGAACTTCCACGCGGCGTGGGCGGCGCCCAGGACTTCGGCGTTCTCGCACAGCACCTTGGTGATCTGATAGGCTTTCTCTTCGTCAAGGGAGGCGTTCGCGATCAGGACCGTGCCGAGATTGGCGCCGGTGTTCTCGCCCGTCTGGTCTTCGAACCAGGGGCCATATTTACCGGGTGTCATTCCGTTCTTGGCGAGAAGGTCGATAGCGTCCTGCGGAATGTCGAGGAAGACCGTATCGGCGGTCAGATTGACCTCGGTGATCGTCGGATGGCCCTTGATCATCGTGTCGATGTAGATATCGGCGTTGCCGTTGCGGACCGTGTCGGCGATCTGCGCTTCGGCGACCTGAATGACATCGCCGCCGTCGGCTTTCAGCTTGTCGAAGCTAGAGCCGTAGGCTTCCAGGATCATCTCCGCGGCAGGAACGGCGCTGGAACCCGTCGGCTTCAACAAAAGGCGGATCGGCTTGCCGGACTTGATGATCTCGGCAAGATCCGTCGTGCCCATCTCGTCGGTGAAGGCCTTGCGGGCCATCACGCCGATATAGACGTTGTTGAGGCCGCCAACCAGGGCGCGGATATCCGGCGCTGAAGCGCCTTGATAGACCGGCGCGCCTTCTGCGGCCCATTTGGCGGTCGCCACATTCGACAGCGCGATCTCGGCCTTGCCGGACTGGACAACCATCGGATTGGCGACACCGCCACCGCGCGCGATCACTTCGACGGTATTCGGTCCGAAGATCGGCTCGATCATCTGTTCCAGCGTTGCCGCAAAGACGTACCACGAAGAGCCTTCGCGCATCGCGCCGATGCGGACTTCCTGGGCGAACGCGGCCGTGGCTGTTGAGGCTATGACGAGCGTGAGCGCCGCTGCCTTAAGGTGGTTCCCGAGAATGGAAAACATTTCTAACTCCTCCAGTTAAAATTGGGCCCCTGCCGCGAGGCAGGGGCGGAAATTGACGGTCAGGCGGCCATCATGTTTTCGACAGGGCCGATGCCGGCGGCCTTGAACGCGTCCTCGATTTCGCGCTCGGCTGCCGCGCCAAGGTCCTTCAGCGGCTCGCGGATCGTCGCATGATCGAGCAGGCCGCGATAGCGCAGGCCGATCTTGAGAGCGACGGTGCCTTCCATGTGCGATCCACGGTGATAGACGGTGCGAGTGACCGGAAGGAGCTGTTCGAAGACCTTGCGGGCAGCGGTGTAATCCTGCGCCTTGCCGGCCTTGATCAGATCTATCAGCAGTTCCGGCGCGATGTTGCCGTAGCCAACAAGCAGACCGTCGACATCGAACATGGTGGGCAGAAGCCACTCGTCATGGCAGGAGAGGATCTGCAGGTCGGGCTGAGCCCTCTTGAGTTCCGGGATCTCGACATACCAGCGCTTCATGTTGCGAACGCCGTTCTTTGTCGCCACCACGCCCTCCTGGGCGGCAATCTCGATCTGCGTCTCGAGATCGTAGCTTGCCTTGGTCGCATCGGGATACTGGAACAGAATGCACTGAAGCCCCGAATTTTCCCAGATCGCCTTGTAGCGGTCCTGGGGGGCTCCCTTCTGGAAACCGAAACGCAGCCAGCCGTGGTTCGGATATACGAGCGCACCGGTCGCGCCGGCTTCGCGGCACTTTTTCGCCTCTTCGGCGGCAACCTTGGTGCCCTCGCCCGTGATGCCGGCGATGATCGGCACGTCGACGGCGTCCGCATAGGCGCGGATGAGTTCGAGGCGCTCTTCCATGGTCAGGAATGTCCCCTCACCCGCATGGCCGAGAATGACGAGGGATTTGACGTCGTCGAATGAGGCAAGCCATTTGGCGATGCGGACGTTGGCTTCGATGTCGAGATCGCCATTACGCTTGAATGCGGTGACAGGTGCGGGGCTGAGACCGCGAAGATCCATGGTGGACATGTGCTTCTCCTCACTTTAGGATCGATAACGGGAACGTTCCCAATTCTGTTCCACCGAATTCCACTTGCGGAAAGGGATCGTTTGTGGGAACGTTCCCATCTAGAGCGTGACAGAACCGCGAGTCAAGAGAAAATGTTGACCCATCGTAAATCCGATACTGTCCGAGGAGGCGATCTTGGATCAGAAACCGGAAGCCAATGACCGCAAAGGCCGTGTGACAATCCTTGATGTCGCGGCGGCGGCCGGCGTTTCCAAATCCACAGTCTCGCGCATCCTTGACGAAAGGTTGCCGCGCTCGGACAGCGAGACGGCACGCAGGGTTCGCAAGGTTGCGGAGGAACTTGGCTACATCCGCGACGTCTCCGCTGCCAGCCTGCGCCGCGGACGGACGCTGACCGTGGGCGTGATCGTGCCGCGGCTGACCGACACAGTCATGGCGATGCTCTACGAAGCCATCGCGTATGCATGCAAGCAGACAGGCCAGTTCGCTGTTGTCGCCACTACCGAAGACAAGCCGGATGCCGGGCGCGAGGCCGCGGAGACGCTGCTCAATCGGGGCGTTGACGGCCTTATCCTCGCGACGTCTCGTCTTGATGACGACTTCCCGTCCGAGCTGCAGACGCGCGGCGTGAATTTCGTTCTGGCCCTTCGCACCGACGGAAAAAGCGCATCCGCGATCGGCGACGATCGCCTGGGCGGCTATTTTGCCACGCGCCACCTTATTGACCTTGGGCATCGACGCATCGGACTGATCAGCGGCCCGTCCTATGCCTCGAGCGCGCGCGGACGCCTTTCCGGATACAAGGATGCATTGTCAGAGGCAGGGATCGATTTCGACGAACGTCTGGTCGCCGAGTCGACATTCGGCATCGATTCCGGGGCGGAGGCGGCCGAACGACTCATGTGCCTGGAAGAGAGGACGACCGCTATTTTCGCAGTTAACGACAATACCGCTATCGGCGCATTGTCGACACTGACCCGACGAGGTCTTTCCGTGCCGAACGACATCTCACTCGTCGGATATAATGATGTACCGATTGTCAAAAGCCTGCCGGTACCGCTCACTTCCGTGCGCGTGCCATTCGACCAGATCGCCAGGGCGGCGCTTGATCTGCTGGGCAGGGAAGCGGGAGGCAGGGCCGAGACAATAGTCGCCACGCCGACGCTAATTCCGCGGAGATCAACCGCCGCTCCGAGAAGTTTCGAGATTCGTTAGAGCCACTCGTTGGACGGCCTCCCCGAAGTCCGACTTGAAAAGACTCTTCCGAATGTCTGTTTTCGCCGCCCTGTACCCGCACGCTGCCTGTCCGCTTCCGGCCCCAAATTGGACATTCAGCCATCGCCGGTTCTGATGTCGCGTAACGAGCGCTTCGATGAGTAAGACCATATCCGGATGCCCCTCTGGAACACACATCCGTGACGCCCTTCAGAAGAACGCCTGCAGGCCGGTCTGGGCGCGGCCGAGGATCAGGGCGTGCACGTCATGCGTGCCTTCATAGGTGTTGACCGTCTCGAGATTGGCCATATGGCGGAACACCTGGAACTCCTCGGAAATGCCGTTGCCGCCATGCATGTCTCGGGCGGCGCGCGCGATATCGAGCGCCTTGCCGCAATTGTTGCGCTTGATCAGCGAGATCATCTCGGGCGCGGCATTGCCCTCGTCCATCAACCGTCCGACGCGCAACGCCGCCTGAAGGCCGAGCGCGATCTCCGTTTGCATGTCGGCGAGCTTCTTCTGGAAGAGCTGCGTCTGCGCCAGCGGCTTGCCGAACTGCTTGCGGTCGAGCCCGTATTGGCGCGCCGCCTGCCAGCAGAACTCGGC